>ERZ869909.2295-NODE-2295-length-12978-cov-83.754980_pt1 | contig 12978 bp, 15 predicted proteins | sample MGYA00520892_ERZ869909 | MGnify/ENA primary metagenome ERZ869909 (study PRJEB32215, sample SAMEA104723947) | bioreactor metagenome | biome: bioreactor; feature: anaerobic bioreactor; material: water | place: China | collected 2015-03-12 ... | reverse complement strand
CATGGCCTGTCGTCTGGTTGACCGCGTCGAGGCCGGGGATGATCTTGACCCTGCCGTGACGGCACTGGCCGGGCGCATTGCGGCGGGACCGACGCTGGCCTTCGGGCACTACAAGGCCCTTCTGGATGCAGAGCTGGGGCTCGCCGATCATCTGGAGGCAGAGCGCAGGGCTTTCATCACGAGCACTCAGACACTGGACTTTGCCGAAGGTGTCAGTGCCTTCATCGACAGGCGCAGCCCCGTTTTCTCGGGCAGATAGAACCGGGCAGCGGCTGGCACCGCGATCAGGGATCCCGACCTTCCGATGCGCGCGCCGCCCAGAACTTCGTGAAAATCATGTAAAGAAGCAATAACGCCGTGATGACGAGGAGCGTGGCGCTTAGCGGCTGGCGCAGGAAACCCACCGGATCGCCCCTCTGCAAAATCATCGCGCGGCGGAAGTTCTCCTCCATCATCGGCCCAAGGACCAACCCCAGAAGCACCGGCGCGATCGGAAAGCGCAGCAGGTGCAGGGCATACCCTGCGATTCCAAAAGCAACCAGCACATACAGATCATGGACGGCATAGTTCACGCTGTACACACCGATGCAAAGGAACCCGATGCTCGCAGGGAACAGGATAGAATACGGGATCGCCAGAATCCGCACCCACAGTCCGATAAGAGGAATATTCAGGATCAGAAGCACCACTTTGCCGAAATGAAAGTTGACGATCAGACCCCAAAACATCGACGGATCATTGCTGATCATCTGCAGTCCGGGCGTTATTCCGTGGATGATCAGCACGCCCAGCATCAGCGCCATGACCGCATCGCCCGGAATGCCCAAGGTAAGCGTCGGAGTGAACGCTGTCTGGATTGCCGCGTTATTTGCTGATTCCGGTGCCGATATACCCTCGATCGCGCCTTTGCCGAAGCGTTCGGGCTGTTTGCATATCCTGATTTCGACCGCATAAGAGATGAATGAGCCGATTAGGCCGCCCGTGCCTGGCAGCGCACCGAACATGGCACCTATGCCGGAACCGCGCGCCATAGCCGGGCCGGCGCGCTGCCTGAAAGCAATCGCCCATGCCCACGTGAAGACCGACAAAAGTCGATGCGGGCACGCTGGCCAGTCTTCACGCGGCCGACTATCTACCCGAGATCTGGACCCCGGACGCAGCAACAGAACGGCTGCGCAAGCTTGTCGCAAGCCGCTACCAGGTCGTGCGACACCGGACCCGGATCAAGAACGAGGTGCATGCCATCCTGCATGCGCATCTGATCCCCAAGTGCCCCATGCTGACCTGTTCAATCGCCGGGGTCGGGACTGGCTGGCCCGACAGCCAGTTCCCGACGATGAGCGGGCGGCGATTGCGCGCCATGTCCGCGAACTGGATCGGCTCGGGGAGGATCTTGCCGTGCTGGATCGGGACATTGCCCAGGACGCGCTGCACGACGAGATCTCTCCCCGCTCGAGCTGGCGCATGGTGTGCACCAGGGCCTCGAGGGCGCGTGGCATGCGCAACCCGATCAGGCTGACGCGGATGCGGTCGAGAGTCGAGGATCTCACTTATCGGCGCACCTCCTCGCCCGCAGCCAGGCGGCGGGCCACGGCGTCATAGAATGCGAGCGGCCTGCGCACGACATCGGTCAGGCGCCCGGCAGGGGCCGCCGTCGGGATTTCCGTGGGTCTGGGCGGCACGACCTTGCGGTGCCTCGGATCGACCCGGCGCTGGTTCTTGCCCTCCAGCACGGGATGGACGGCGATCAGCACCCGGTCTTCGAAGATGCGGACCTCCTTGGGATGGTTCTGCACCTCGACCACGCGTTTGCGCGTCGCGTCCGGGACGCTGTAAAGGTTCCCGCCGACCTAGACCATACCCTCGTGGCTGACGCGGCGCTCGACCGTCAGCACGGCGCTGTAGGGGATGGCGGGCAGCGCGGTCAGGTGTGGTTGCTCCTCGGCGAAATGCTCGTCGACGATCCGCTGCGTAGTCGCATGGCGACGCGGATTGGCGATGCTCGTGCGGCAGTCCTCGAAATGGGCGTTGAGGTCGTCCATGTTCCGGAAGCTGCGGGCGAGGAAGAAGTCCTGGCGGACATAGCGTTAAGGACGCTCCACCTTGCCCTTCGTCTTGGCCCGATACGGGCAGCAGGCACGGGGCAGCGCGCCGCAATGCGTCAGCAGCGCCACCAGCGAGGTGTTGTAGGTGATCACGCCCTCGGGGTTCTCGTCGATCACCGCCGTCTTCATCCGGTCGTAGAGCAGCTCCGACGGCGCCCCGCCCATCGCGGTGAAGGCATCGATGCGACAGCGCATAACCGTCTGCAAATCCTGCGTGGCACAGAACCGCCTCCACAGCCAGCGGCTGTGGCCGAGCACCATGGTGAAGAGCCAGACGATGCGCGTCACGCCGGGCTCGTCGGTGAATCCCACCCGGAACTGCGCGAAGTCGACCTGTGCCTGCCGCCCGGCCGGGGTTTCGAACCGTCGCGCGAAGACCATGGATCTGGGCGAACGAACCGTGCGCAGGTAATCGGTGACGGCAGTGTAGCCGCCGCCATATCCCACCCCGCGGATCTCGCGTAGCAGTCGCCGACCGGACAGGTCCCGAAAGCCCAGGACGCGTTCGCGCAGATAGGGCTCGTAAGTCTCAAGAAGTTGCGGACGCGGCTGGCGAGGACCGTAAAGCGGTGCCGTGACACCGCCCTCCAGTTGCTTGCGCACCGTCTTGCGATCGAGGCCGAGCTTGCGCGCGATGGCAGAGATCGGCAGCCCCGCCGCTTCAAATCATGAATCATGACAACTTCCCCAAGTCTGACCACCCACATGCCTCCCATCTCGGTTGGCACAACCAGGTGGATCGATGTGGCCGTTGCCAACCTGCGGGGGGCATGCCCCCCGCAGGTTGGCGCTCAAACCCACAAAACTGGGGAATTTTCAAGCGGCACTTTTGGGGAGAATACGTCCGGCACTAACAATTGCGTCCATGAAGACGACTGGATAGCAGGGTTCCAGCGGTCGGTTCTGCCACGCTGTGACCTCGTCCATGACGGCGTCGGTGATCGCTGAGATCAGGCTGGGGGACGCCTCGACGCCGTAGATTTCCTCGATGTGACCCTGGATCTCGCGGGTGGTCATGCCGCGCGCATACATGCTCACGATCTTGCGGTCGAACTCGGGAAAGCGGCGCTGATACTTGGCGATCAGCAGCGGGTTAAAGGTGCCGTTGCGTTCGCGGGGGATGTCCAGAACCACCTTCCCGCTGTCGGTCGTCACCGTCTTCTGGCTGCGCCCGTTGCGCCGGTTTGGAACCTGGTTCTGGCCCTCAGGGGCCTCGCCGATGCGCTCCTCGTCCAGATGAACATCCATCTCGGTGCTCAGCGCGCGCTCTGCCAGCGCCTTGGTCAGTTCAGAAAGTATACCCGTCTTGCCAAACAGATCGCCGGGCGAACGGCCTTCCATCAGCCGATCCAGAAGGTCTTTGTCGATGCTCATGCGTGGGTCTCCTCATCAGGGGATTACCCATCCGACTACGAGCCCAGCTGCACTTTACCCATTGCATCCAGCGGGGCGTCCACAGATTCAAGATGAACAACGTTGCCCCCGTCGCGTGGCTGACCCAAGCCCTGGAACGCATCGCCAACAAAAGGCCAAGCGCCGAAATCGATGCCCTCATGCCCTGAAATTTCAGTGCCTGAACGGCCTCAGCTTCGCGTTAATGGAAAATGTTTGGCGTGCGTCCTTCTTCTCAAAAAACCTACCAAGACGAATGTTTTTGATCTCAGCGCCTGAAATTGATTTACAGCCAACATTCCAGCGGGTATGTTCAGAACATTCTAACTGGTAGGTTTTTCGAATCGAATGCGGTGCCTGAGGAGGTCACCGGAGTCGGGTTGAGTTTGCTTGCCTTCGGGGGAACAGGGAGGAACTGATGGGCTTTGTGGAAACTGGATTTGCCGCTGCAAAGGCAAGGGGACAAATCGGTGAGCCGGTGGTCAAGTCTGCCGGACGCGTGATTCAGATACTAGAATTTTTTGATGGTGTTCAGCGTGAAGCATCGGTCACCGAGATTTCGCGCGCGCTCAACTATCCCCAGTCGAGCACCTCGGTTTTGCTGCGCAGCCTGGTGTCGATGGGGTATCTGCTGCATGATCGCTATCGACGCACGTATCTTCCGACCCGTCGGGTCAGTCTGTTGGGGAACTGGGTTGATCCTGCGATCATTCAGCAGGGAAAGCTTCTGGGGTTGGTGGATGAACTGGCGCGCCAATCAGGACAGACGGTTGTGATGGCAGCGGCGAATGGCCTGAATGCCCAATACATCTATGTTACACGCGACGAGCCTTTGGCCGAAGCCGGTGCCTGTGTGGCGATAGGCTCCTTGCGACCCATTGCAACGACGGCAGTCGGGCGGGCACTGCTGTCAACCTTCGAGGATGAGGACATCGTCCGACTATTGCGCCGTTTCAACGCAGAGCGTCCCGAAGCGATGGATCCGATCAATACAGCCAGCTTCATCAAGGAACTTCAACGGGATCGCATCCGCGGCTATTACCGTGGCTGCGGCGCAGAACCAGATCAGGCAGGGATTGCGATGGTTCTGGACCGAAAACGCCAGTTGCTGGTGTTGGGGATCGAAGGCGATCCTCATCATATCGATGGTTGCGATGAGCGGTTGGCATTGCTTCAAGGTTCAACCGAACAGATCCGTCTTCAGACAACACAAATTGCGGCCTGATAGCGACTCCATGATGGATATCTCAGGAAGAATCGCCGTTGTCACCGGCGGGGCACAAGGTATCGGGCGGGCCTGTGCGCAGGTGCTCCATCGGCATGGTGCGCGGGTGGTCCTGGCCGATATCGACGGGGGCGGCCTTGATGCGGTGCGCAATGAACTTGCCCCGAATGGAGAGCGCCTGCATTGCTTTGCCGCCGATCTGCGCGCCGAAGCGACTGTGACAGAGTTGTTTGCTCGGATTGCGGAAGAGATCGGAGACATCGATATTCTGGTCAATAATGTTGGGCAGGGCGCTCGCGAGCGGGCATCCAGCTTCCGCGCTTCTAAGCCGGAAACGTGGGACTTCCTGCTCGATATCTGCCTGAACACGACGATCCGCTGCACGCATCAAGTGATTGCTGGCATGATCGACCGCGGTTACGGCAAGATCGTGAACATTTCGTCGGACAGCGCTTTCATTGGCGCCCGGGCGAGCGCCGTCTATGCCGCCGCGAAGGGTGGGGTGAACGCATTTACCCGTTCCCTGGCGCAAGAAACGGCGGCCTTTGGTGTGACTGTCAACGCCGTAGCGCCCGGGTACATCCAGACCCGGGCGATGGATCTGCTTCCCGCCGAGTTGGTCGAGAGAGCGATTGCCGAGACACCAATGAAAAAACTCGGCCTTCCTGAGGACATCGCCAATGCGGCATTATTCTTTGCCAGTGACATGAGCCGGTTCGTGACGGGTCAGACCCTGATCGTCAACGGCGGTCGCTGGATGATCTGACATCCCGCTTTTCGAGGCCTTTTGAAAAGGAAAACCCAATGCAGGAACCCCGTACGGGAAGGCTGACTGGTCGGCGTATCGTGATAACTGGCGCTGCGTCGGGGATCGGTCGTGCCACCGCAGTTCTGTTTGCGCAGGAAGGCGCTGCGCTGGCCTTGTTCGACCGCTCGGAAAAGGACCTGGCCGATGTCGCCAGACAAACGGGCGGTGCCGCGATCGTCTGCGACGTAACCAATCCTGAATCGGTTGTGCAAGCAGTCGATGCCGCAATCGGCGCATTGACTGGCATTGACGGTCTGGTTCACGCGGCGGGAGTGCACGACATTGCGACCCTGGAAAAGACGCAGTTCGATTTGTGGCAACGTGTCATCACGACAAATCTGACTGGAACCTATCTGATCTGCTCGACCCTTTTGCGGCATCTGAAAGGGCAGCCGGGCGCTACGGTGGTGACGCTGGGCTCGGGAACCGCCCTGGTTCCCCCAGGCCCGGGATCGGCGGCCTACATCGCCTCCAAAGGCGGTGTGGTTGCATTCAGTCGCGCGCTCGCCGCCGAACTCGCGCCCGCAGTGCGGGTGAATTGTGTCTGCCCGGGTGCGGTTGATACGCCGATGGCGCAGGCAATCATGGCCACTGGTAGCAAGGGTCTGCCGATGTCGAATTATGCGCTGCGCCGTATGGCAGAACCAGAAGAGATAGCGACGTCCATCTTGTTCCTGACCAGCCACGAATCTTCCTATGTCTCGGGCGCGACCCTGGCGGTGGACGGTGGTCGAACCTATCACTAAGCGCATCCGTATTCGCAAGTTCTTCCAGCAGGAAATTTCCCCGATCCGGCCGGATCGGGGAAATTCAAATCTTGAGAATGGCTCAAACGCCGATGGTGTAGCCGCCGTTGACCGAGATATGCTGGCCGGTGATGTATGATGCATCGTCGGACAGCAGAAAGCAGACCGGGCGCGACACTTCTTCGGGGGACGACCAGCGCCCGAATGGGATCTGCGCCAGATACTGATCTCGGAATTTCTCGCTGCGGATCACTTCGGTCATGGGTGTCTCGACCATGCCGAAGCAGACGGTATTGACGCGGATTTCGAACCGCCCCCACTCACGTGCCGACGACATGGTCAGCCCCAGAAGAGCCGATTTGGCGGCGCCATAATTGATTTGTCCAATTGTACCCCGCCGCCCGGCGTCGGACGAGATGTTGATGATCGCACCCGGTCGCTTGGCGCCGTCTTCCTTGACCCTGCGAATCATATGCCGGCCGACAGCGCGCAGGAAATAGAACGAACCGTTGAGATGGACGTCCAGAACGGAACTCCACTGCTCATCGCTCATCTTGTCGATCATCGCTGCCCTGACAATCCCGGCATTGTTGACCAACCCGTGCACGGCTCCGAAACGATCGACTGCCTGTTGGACGGTTTGCTCGACGAAAGCTGGATCTGTCACACTTCCGACGACCGTCTGGTACCGTGCAGCGTCAACGCCGCCCCTGGATTGCTCAAGTGCCTCACCATTAAGATCGACTGCAATAACGTTTGCGCCCAAATCGAGTGCAAGTTTTGCAATCGCCTCTCCGATGCCTTGTCCAGCACCGGTGACAATAATGCTTCTTCCTTCAAGCGATCCCATCAGGGCCATTGTGTCGTCCTCATTCCTGGCAGTGTGGTGATATGGGTCATTTTCTTCACGCGGACTCTCATGTGATTGTCTGCTTCTATGCTTTTGCCTAACAGCTGCCTGCACCCGGATTCAAACGAAGTGGCGAGATCAGGGATAAGTTTCCCGGATGTGATGGTTCGCCACTCAAGGTTCAGCGGGACAGTTTGCACATCTGTGATGAACGCTGTTCTGGCGCGACAACGGGGCATTCTCTGGGGAAATTCAGCTTACAGAATCCAAAGAGCGCCAGGGCGAATTACCTGCCGCTTGCAAAGAGGCCACGAATGTCTCCGATCCGTCGCCGTATTGCCCTGCTAAGCCTGGCTGCGGGAAATTTTTCTGTGGGCCTGAGTGCCTTTGTCGTGATCGGTATCTTGCCGCTTCTATCGGCGGATCTGAATATCACCCCTGCGCAGGCGGGATTATATGTCACCGTATACGCGCTCACCTATGCTGTTGCCTCACCCCTACTTGTCTCGATGTCCGGGAATCTGAAACGGAAGTCGCTTCTGGTCGGATCGTTGGCGGTGATCGCGATTGCCGCTGTGTTGGCGGCCACGGCGACTACACCAGACGTGTTGTTTGTTGCACGCTTTCTGGCTGCGATCGGCGGCGGAATATTTACTCCGGTGACTGCGGCAGTGGCTTATAGCCTTGGCGGGCCTGAACAGCGCGGCACAGCCCTTGCGACCGTGTTCATCGGCCTTCAACTCGCACAGGCGGCGGGTGTGCCCATCGGGGTATTCCTCGCACTTATGCTTGGTTGGCCCGCGGCGTTCTGGATGGTGCTTGCGGTTACGCTAACGGCGTTGATCGGCCTGCTGTTCAATCTTGATGACCAGCCAACTCGACAGACCAGTTCTTTCGCAATCCTGCTTGTCGCGATGCGAGATCGTCTGGGCATGGCATTCGTTCTCATCACCGGACTTCATGTGGCAGCGATGTCCATCGTCTATGCCTTTCTAGCGCTGCTGGCGCTGGCCTCGGACGCGAGCATCGGGCTGACAATGACACTGTTCGGGATCGGTGGCATCCTTAACAGCGTGATGGTTGGCTTCCTGATTCCGCGCTATGGCTTGAAGCGGGTGCGTTTGGTCATGCTATCAGGCCAGATCTTTCTGTTGCCACTTCTTTCATTCCCAGTCGTCGGCCTGCCGGTCTTGCCTCCTGAGGCTTTTTATCTGATTGTCTGGGCGTGGGCAGCGATGGCTGTTGGTTTCATGGTGCCGCAGCAGATACTGCTGATGGAGCGGCGCCCAGAACAAGGGACCACCCTCATAAGCCTGAACGCGACATCGAATTATCTCGGCATATCCATTGGATCGGCGATAGGAGGGTTTGTCATCACTCATGCTGGCCAATACTGGCTGGGTATTGCCGGTGGCGCCATGGCAGTGATCACGATGTTCGGCGCCGTTCGGGCCGAGCGGCTATGGTCGCGTCGGAGCCTCGGAGACCACTAGCGCAGGGGCGAAAAAGCAGTCGGGGTCAGAAAACGCGTTTCCATTTTTTGGACCATTCCCGCGCACTTCGCGGCAAAGGTCAGCCATACATGGTCGCTGTAAAGTGCGGCTCGTCGCAAAGCGCGATCAGTGTGATCGTCAAAAGCCCAGATATGGATGAGTTGATTCACGTCGCCGCTGTCGGCGGTGAAGTATCCGATCAGGCGCCCCAGGTGTTGGCGGTGCAGCGAAAGCCCCTCGGCCTCGTAGAGCCGCAAGAAATCCGGGATGGTTCCGGGCGCAAAGCTGTAGCAGCGCATTTCCATAAGCATTCTCTTTCTCCTGTCAATGAAAGACCCGGCCACCATTGACCAAAAGTGCCTGTCCAGTGATGAAGCGTGCCTTGTCGGATGCAAAAAAGGCAACTGCATGGGCGATATCGGCAGGTTCGCACAAGGTGCCCATGGGAATGGCTTGGCGTGCCCGCTCATACATTTGAGGTGGAATGCGTTGCATGGCGCGTGTGTTCGTCGGCCCCGGACAGATTGCATTGACGGTGATGCCGCATGGGGCCAGTTCGTGCGCCAAGGATCGCGAGAAACCTATGAGTCCCGCCTTTGCCGCCGCATAGTCACTGACACCTGGATCGCCGGCAAAGGCCGCATCTGAAGATATGTTGATCACACGTCCCCAGCCGCTGTCACGCATCCCTCCAACGACCCGGCGTGTGCACTGGATAGCGACATGCAGCGAGATATCGAGAATGAAATCAAACGTCTCGGGTCTGGCAAGATGAAAAGCCGATGCGTTTTCTCGCGCTGTCTGCCCGACGTTGTTGACCAGAATGTCCACATCCGCGCCCAAACCTTCCATGGCGCGGTCCAGTTCCCTCCGATCCCTGAGGTCGACGGCAATAGCCTGAACCTTGCCACCGTGAGCGCGGATCATATTCGCGGCATCATCGAGGCCGGGTTCGTCGATATCCATCAAGCAAAGATCCGCACCCTGACATGCCAATTCCTCTGCGATTGCCTTGCCGATTCCGTTGGCTGCGCCTGTTATCAGTGCAAGGCGCCTGCTTACCCTTGTCATGCTGCGCTCCAAATCGCTTCATTGCTGATCAGGGAGCCTGCACAAGATGGCTGCAGAACGGAACCACGCCGTCCATTTCACCATATCCATGAATTGTTGCAGGCTCGGAAGAACCAATGTTCGTGGTGAGGGATGAAACTGCTATCGTTCTGCATGAACACCCAAATGCCCGTCTTTTGCGTCTGAATATTAGGAGAGAGCCATGCCTCAAAAGCCGTATCGCCCCACTTTTCGCGACATGATGGTGAATAATGGCAAATGGTATGGCGATCATCCCGCGTATGTTCAGGCAGGACGGCAGATCACGTTCGGTGGGTACCTGGGTCAAAGCCGCCGACTGGCTTCGGCGCTGCACCGCGCTGGAATGCGCAGGCAGGATAGGCTGGGGATGCTTGGTTTGAACTCGATCGAGTACTGTATCATGTATGGTGCCTGTCAGTTGACCGGATATATTGCCTCAACTGTCAATTTCCGGCTGGCCGCGCCTGAGATGGAGTACGTCATTGGCAATTCCGGCCAGAAGGTGCTGATTTTCGAAACCGCCTTTTCCGGGTCCATAGACAGCATCCGCGAACGGCTTGGAACGGTGTCCCTTTTTGTCGCCGTCGGGCCCGATTGCCCCGAATGGGCGGTGTCCTGGAATGATTTTCTGGCAACAGGTGATCCAAAGGACGAGGACCCTCCCCACCCGTCGCCCGATGACGTCGCTTATCTGATGTATACCTCTGGAACAACCGGCAAGCCCAAGGGCGTCATGCAGGAACATCACGCGCAGATCGAAAACGCGAAGTTCGTTGACATCGCCTATCAGCTTGGCCACCGGGACCGCATGCTGCTGATGATGCCGTTTTTTCACATTGGCGCCAAGGCGCTGGAGAATGCCGCGCATTGGGTCGCCTGTACCGTACATATTCATGATTCATTCGATCCGGACGAGATATTCAGAACCATCGAACGGGAGAAGATAACGGTCAGCCATATGGCGCCGACCATGATACAGATGTTGCTCGAACATCCTGATCGCGAGAAATACGATCTGTCAAGTTTGCGCGCGGTCTTGTATTCGGCCGCTCCGATGCCAACTCCGGTCTTGCGAAAAGCCATTTCAGCATTCGGTTCAATCTTCATCCAGATGTACGGTTCCACCGAAGGCAGCGGAACATTGCTGCCTGCATCGGCGCACCGGCCCGACGGCGATGCGCGCGACATCCGCAGGCTGTCGTCGATTGGGCATCCAATCATGGGCGTCGAGATGAAGGTTGTCGACGACAATGATCAGGAATTGCCGGTCGGGACGCCGGGTGAGTTGTGTTTTCGTGGTGCGCCAATGATGCGCGGATACTGGAACAACGCTGATGCGACGTTCGACGCCCTTCGCGGCGGCTGGATGCACACCGGCGACATTGCCAAGTTCGACGAAGACGGATTTCTTTACCTGGTCGATCGCAAGAAGGACATGATCATTTCGGGGGGCGAGAATATCTATTCGCGCGAAGTCGAGGAAGCACTGCTGGCCCACCCCGAGATTGCAGAGGCGGCAGTTATCGGCATTCCGCACGAGAAGTGGGGTGAGGCTGTTTGTGCTGTGGTGGTCAAGACACCGGGGTCGCAGCTGACCGAAGACGATGTGATCGCTTTCTCCCGTGGCCAGATCGCCGGATACAAACGCCCCCAGCAGGTCCACTTTACAGACAAGCTGCCTACACTTGTCAGTGGCAAGATATCAAAAATAGACCTGCGCAAGATCTACGCCAACCCGAAGAAGGCCTGAGGGCGGTCTTCGAGTAGTGTGTCCATGTCAAACAAGGAATGAAAAAACATGAACCATGAAACGGGAGCTTTTCCAGGTAAAGGTGCCGCGCTGGTCGCGGGTGGCAGTGGTGGGATCGGCAGCGCAATCTGCCGGGCGTTGGCGGCGCAGGGTTGCGATATCGCCCTGACCTACAATCGCAACCTGGAAAAGGCGGAGCTTGTCCGCGCTGATATCGAAGCTGCGGGCCAAAATGCGCGGCTGTTCCAAATGGATCTTAAAGACAGCGATGCGGTGCACCACACCGTCGATGCTGCAGCCGAGGCCTCTGGTGGTTTGCATACGGTGATCTATGCGACAGGGCCATTCGTGCATTTCCGTTTCATAAGCAAAATGACCGCTGAAGAGGTGAAATCATACCTCACCGAAGATACATTGGCGGCTTTCAATCTGGTGCATGCTGCAATCCCGCACCTGCGCGAATCGAAGGGCTCACTGGTCGGCATTACTACTTGTGCAGCCGATCGCTGGGCAAATCAGGATGGGCTGTCGGCAATTCCAAAATCGGCGGTCAATGCGTTGTTTCGTGGCGTTGCGCGCGAGGAGGGCAGGATGGGAGTTCGGGCCAATCTTGTCGCCTTGGGGATCATCGAGGCCGGAATGTTCTCGCTGACGGTCGAGAAGGGGATCATCGATGATACCTACCTTGCGGCCATGCGGCGCAACGTCCCTCTTGGTCGAACCGGACGGGCTGAAGAGGTGGCGGAAGCAGTCGCGTTTCTGGCATCGTCACGAGCAAGCTACACCACCGGCCAAACCCTGTATGTCGATGGAGGCTTTACCATATGACAGAGCAAGACGCGCCAAAAGGGTACTGGGTTGGCCATGTCGATGTGTTGGAGCCAGTTGCCTATAATGCGTATGCACGGGCCGCCAGACTGGCCGTGAAATCTTATGGTGGACGCTATCTGGTCCGTGCAGGTCAGAGCGCGTCCCCCGAGGGCGTATGGCGCGCGCGGGCCGTCGTGATCGAGTTCGACAGTTATCAGCAGGCGCTCGATTGCTATCATTCGCCCGCTTATCAGGCGGCAAAGGCATTGCGCGCTGGCGCTTCCGAAGCTGATCTGCTCATCATCGCAGGCAGTGCCGAATAACCACCTTATCGGCGGACCGGCCGAAATGCCGGTCCTCGAAGAGTGAACCTGGGCGCACAATGATGAGTTGCGCTCAGGTTCGGCATTCAGGTAAGCGTCCGGCCTGACTGCCCTGCCGCGTGGTGAGATAGGCGGATAGTGTCCACCATCGATAGTGGACACTATGGTGATGGCGTGGCGCGTCGGACGAAGCGGCTATGGACGGACCAGGAGAAGCGGTCGATCTGCTTCCAGACCACTGCGCCCGGTGTTTCGGTGGCGCGGCGCTACGCTGTGAATGCGAACCTGATCTTCAAGTGGCTGCGTGATCGTAAGCGGGAAGGAGACCCCGTGGGTTAATGCCGCTGGTGATCTGGGATAGTTTTTCGGCGATGACCTGATTGC
>ERZ869909.2294-NODE-2294-length-12986-cov-4.292819_pt1 | contig 12986 bp, 9 predicted proteins | sample MGYA00520892_ERZ869909 | MGnify/ENA primary metagenome ERZ869909 (study PRJEB32215, sample SAMEA104723947) | bioreactor metagenome | biome: bioreactor; feature: anaerobic bioreactor; material: water | place: China | collected 2015-03-12 ... | reverse complement strand
AGGGCGTAAGCAGCGCGCGGCTGGCGGCGTCATGCCCGCCAGCGCAGCCCAGCCGGGTGATACCCGGCGACGGGACTCATGCCAGAACGAGCAGAATCATGGAAACCTATCGCCTTCAGCTCCAGTCGCTCCGCGGGCGGCTCACGGAGCTGAGGGGGTATCTTTGACGTCGCGAGACTCGAAGAACGCCTCCTCGAACTGAACGACCTCATGCTGGACCCCGCCTTCTGGGACGACCAGGAGCGCGCCCAGCGCATCAACCAGGAGCGCGGCGCCGCAGAGAAGGTCATCGAGTCCTTCCGCTCCATGACCAGCTCCCTCGACGACATCGAGGCGCTGATCGAGCTGGGTGACGAAGCCGGCGAAGACGCCGTGCGCGACGACGTGCTCGTCGAGCTGGGCTCCCTCACGAAGCAGCTCGACGCCATGGAGCTGCGCCGGATGCTCGGTGACGAGAACGACACCCGCCCGGCCATCGTGTCCATCAACTCCGGCGCCGGCGGCACCGAGAGCCAGGACTGGGCCTCGATGCTGTACCGCATGTACCTGCGATTCTGTGAGAAGCAGGGATGGCGCGTCGAGATCGTGGACGAGCAGGACGGCGAGGAGGCTGGCCTCAAGTCCGCGACCTTCATCGCGTACGGCGAGTTCGCGTACGGCTACATGAAGGCGGAGACCGGCGTGCACCGGCTGGTGCGGATCTCGCCGTTCGACTCGAACGCGCGGCGGCACACGTCGTTCGCCTCGGTGCACGTCTCTCCGGAGATCGACGACACGATCGAGGTCGAGATCAACGACAAGGACCTGCGGATCGATACCTACCGCGCGTCGGGCGCTGGTGGGCAGCACGTCAACCGGACGGACTCCGCGGTGCGGATCACCCACATCCCGTCCGGCATCGTCGTGCAGTCCCAGGCGGAGCGCTCGCAGCACAAGAACCGCGACACCTGCATGAAGATGCTGCGCGCACGGCTCTACGAGGCAGAGCTGCGCCGGCGTGAGGCCGAGAAGGACGCCGAGAACGCGGAGAAATCCGCGATCAACTTTGGCAGCCAGATCCGCTCGTACGTGTTGCACCCGTACCAGATGGTCAAGGACCTGCGGACGGGCACGGAGACGAGCGCAACGGACGACGTGCTGGACGGCGCGTTGATGCCCTTCATCGAGACCTGGCTGCTCCAGCGCGCAGGCAAGGGTCGACCGGACAGGAACGAAGCATGAGCGACGAGTCGAGTCGAATCGGTGACGCCTACCGGGCGCGACTGGACCGCCTGAGCCGCGAGCGGCTCGAGAAGGTCGAGAGCCTGCGCGAGCGCGGCGTCAACCCGTTCGCCAACGGGTTCGAGGTGACCCACACGGCGCGGTCGCTGTTCGAAGGGTGGGGCGATCGTGACGCCGAGCAGCTGCAGGCAGCGCCGATCCCGGTGCGGGTCGCTGGCCGGCTCCGCCTGTTCCGTCGCATGGGCAAGGCGCTGTTCCTGAAGATCCAGGACGGCACCTGCCAGCCGGGGCTCAAGGACGGCGCGCTGGGGCCCGAGGAGACCGACAACCTGCTGCAGGTCTTCGTGAGCCGCGACGCGGTGGGCGAGGAGGCCTTCGCGCAGATCCGCGAGCTGGACCTGGGCGACATCATCGGCATCGACGGCGTGCTGATCCGCACCCGGACCGGCGAGCTGACCGTCGAGGCGCGCGCCGTGCAGCTGCTCACCAAGTCCGTCCGCCCGCTCCCGGAGAAGTTCCGGGGGCTCAGCGACATCGAGCAGCGCTTCCGGCAACGCTACGTCGACCTGATCATGAACGAGGACGTGCGGCAGATCTTCCTGACGCGCAACCGCGTGCTGCGGGCGCTGCGGCGGTTCCTCGACGAGCGCGGCTTCCTCGAGGTCGAGACGCCGATGATGCAGGTCATCCAGGGCGGCGCCACGGCTCGGCCGTTCGTCACGCACCACAACGCGCTCGACATGGAGCTGTTCCTGCGCATCGCGCCGGAGCTGTACCTCAAGCGGCTGCTCGTGGGCGGGTTCGAGCGGGTCTACGAGCTCAACCGGAACTTCCGCAACGAGGGCCTGAGTCGGCGGCACAACCCCGAGTTCACGATGGTCGAGTTCTATCAGGCGTACGCGACGTACGAGGACCTGATGGACCTGACCGAGGAGCTGGTCCAGACCCTGGCTCGTGAGGTCATCGCGCCCCGCGAGGACGGCAGCCTCGTCGTCGAGGCGGAGGGGCACGAGGTGCTGCTGAGCGGCAGCTGGCGGCGCCTGTCCGTCGCCGCGGCGGTCGCCGAGGCCTACGGCGTGGACGAGGCGCAGGTCGCGGACGCCGGCTGGCTGGCGGCCAGGCTGCAGGAGGGCGGCGTCACGCTGCCCGCCGGCAGCGACGCCGGGCGCATGCTGATGGAGCTGTTCGAGCTGCGCGTCGAACACACGCTCATCCAGCCGACGTTCATCGTGGACTTCCCGGCGAGCGTCTCCCCGCTGGCTCGCCGCAAGGAGAGCAACCCCGAGCTCGTGGACCGCTTCGAGCTGTTCGTGCTGGGCCGTGAGCTCGCCAACGCGTTCTCCGAGCTCAACGACCCGGAGGACCAGTACACGCGCTTCGCCGCGCAGCTGGACGCCCGCGAGGCCGGCGACGACGAGGCGATGCCGATGGACGAGGACTACATCCGCGCGCTCGAGTACGGGATGCCACCGGCGGCAGGGGAGGGCATCGGCATCGACCGGCTCGTCATGCTGCTCACCGGGTCGGACTCGATCCGTGAGGTGATCCTCTTCCCCCACCTGCGGCCGGAATAAGCGGGCCGCAGGCCCCGGTTCGCCCCGCTTCCCCAGCCCGCCGGCACGGTGCATGCGCTACGAGTACACAATTGGCCTGCGCTACCTGCTCTCGAAGCGGTCCGCGCGCGAGCCGTCGGTCATCGCGCTGCTGACCGTCGCCGGCATCGCGCTGGCCGTCGCCGTGCACATCGTCGTGCTCGCGATCATGGGGGGCTTCGAGGCGGACCTCCGTGAGAAGATCCTGGGCACGCGCGCCCACGTGCTCGTGACCGGTCCCCAGCACGGGGTGCTCGTCGAGCCGGAGCGCGCGCTCGAGGTGCTGGACGCGGCGCGCGACGTGACGGGGGCCGCGCCGTTCATCGAATCCGAGGTGATGATCGCCTCGCCGACGAACTACAGCGGCATGGTGATGCGCGGCATCGACCGCGACCGCGCGCTGGTGGCGAGCCGGCTCGCGGACTACGTCGTCGAAGGCGACCTCGCGTGGCTCGACGAGCCGTGGCGGGCGCTCGGCTTCGTGCAGCCTGACGGGTTCCCGGCGCCGTCGTCGCGAACCGACAACCGGATGGCGAACGACGAGCTCGAGGAGCTGTCGCGCCAGGCGGCGGCGCTTGAGGCTGAGCTCGCCGAGCTCCGGCGCGCCGTCCGCGAGCTCGACGGTGAGCTCGACGGTGAGCTCGACGGTGAGCCGGGCGAGGAGCCGGGCGCCGCGCCGACGGTCACCGGCGCCGCGGCGGGCTCCCGCTGGGACGACGACGAGGACGACGACGACTACTGGGACCGCAGCGACGACCCGGTCCTGATGCCCGGCCTCCCGCTCCCGGGTGGCGGGGGGGACGGCGGTGAGGACATCCACGACGACGGCGACGCGTTCGGGATGCCGGCGTTGCCCGAGCCCGGCGCCACCGCGCAGCCGGGCCGCGGTCAGACCCCGCGCCACGGCGTGTTCATCGGGCGCGAGCTCCAGCGAACGCTGAGCGTGCTCGTCGGCGACACGGTCAACCTGATCGTACCTGACGGCGACCTCGGCCCGACCGGGCTGATGCCGCGGTCGCGGCCGTTCCTGGTCGTGGGCGTCTTCTACACGGGCTACTTCGAGTACGACAACGCGATGGGCATGGTGTCGCTGAACGCCGCCCGCGCGCTGCTGGACTGGCCGCACGACGAGGTCAGCGGGATCGAGATCCGGACGCGGTCGATCAACCACGCGGACGAGGCGGCCGGGCGGATCGAGGCGCAGCTCACGGCCGCTGGCGTGACCGACGTCGAGGTCCGCGACTGGCGGGTGCTGAACCGCAGCCTGTTCGCTGCGCTCCAGCTGGAGAAGGTGGCGGTGGGCGCCGTCATCGGGATCATGATCGTCGTGTCGTGCCTGCTGGTGCTGATCGTGATCTTCATGATCGTGATCGAGAAGCGGCGCGAGATCGCCGTGCTCAAGGCGATCGGGGCCTCGCGGACGACGATCGCGCGGATCTTCCTGACGCAGGGTGTGGTGATGGGCGGCGTCGGCTCGGCCGTAGGGCTTGTGCTGGGCATGGGAATTGTCGCGTACCTCGTGTACGTGGGGTACCCGCTGCCGCCGGAGGTGTACTACATCGACCGAGTCCCGGTTGAGGTGCACGCCATCGAGGTGGTGTCCGTGGTGCTCATCGCGTTGACGTCGAGCATCGCGATGACGGTGATCCCCGCGTGGCTCGCAGCGCGTGAGGACCCGGTCTCCGGGCTGCGTGAGGACTGAGGCAGGAACATGACGGCAGCGATGGAAGAGCGGATCGAGGTCCAGGACCTGCACAAGCACTACGTGCGTGACGGGCATCGGACGACCGTTCTGAACGGCGTGAACCTGGTGGTCGAGCCGGGGGACACGATCAGCATCATGGGGCGCAGCGGCGCGGGCAAGTCGACGCTGCTGCACGTGCTGGGCACGCTGGACCGGCCGTCGTCGGGCCGTGTGCTGGTTGGCGGTCGCGACCTGTTCGCGCAGAGCGACGCGGAGCTGGCGCGGTTCAGGGGGCGTCGCATCGGCTTCGTGTTCCAGTTCCACCACCTGCTGCCGGAGTTCACGAGCCTCGAGAACGTCGCGATGCCGGCGCTGATCGCCCGGGTTCCGCGCGGCGAGGCGCTGGAGCAGGCGCGCGAGCTGCTGACCCGCGTCGGGCTTGATCACCGGCTGGAACACCGGCCGTCCGAGCTTTCGGGTGGCGAGCAGCAGCGAGTTGCGTTAGCGCGGGCCCTCGTGATGAAGCCACGCCTGCTGCTGGCGGATGAGCCGACCGGGAACCTCGACGAGGCGATCGGTCAGGAGATGTTCGAGCTGTTCCAGCAACTGAACCGAGAGATGAACGTCAGCATCGTCGTCGTGACCCACCACCCGGGTCTGGCGGCGCTGATGCGTCGCCGCCTCGTGATGGACGGCGGCGTGCTGCTCGAGGAAGGCACCGGCGAGACCGTCCCGACACCCGGAGCTCGTCCGTGAGACTCTGGTTGTTGCGCCTGGCGCTGCTCTGCCTGACCACCGCGTCGATCACCACGATGACCCCGGTCGTCGCTCACGCCCAGAGCGGAGAGCTGACCGTCGTGGCGCTCGAGGTGCGCGGCAACCGGCGCGTCGAAGGCGAGGCGATCCTCCGCCAGATGCGCACCGAGGCCGGCGCGGAGCTCGACCAGCGACAGATCGGGGCAGACATCCGCCGGATCTACGACCTGGGCTTCTTCGAGGACGTCGTCGTCTACCTGCGCGACGACATCGGCGGCGTCGCCCTGATCATCGAGGTCGACGAGAAGCCGGCCATCCGCGAGGTGCGCGTCGAGGGCAACGACGAGCTGTCGACCAGCGACATCACCGAGAAGATGACCATCCGCGCGGGCCTCATCCTCGACGAGAACGCCGTGCGCACCACCGAGCGGCGCATCGAGGACCTCTACCGCGAGAAGGGCTTCTTCCTCGCGGAGGTGGACTACGAGATCGTCCGGATCTCCGACGACGAGGTCGACGTCATCTACCGCGTCCGCGAGTTCGACAAGGTCCAGGTGGGCGACGTCATCTTCGTGGGCAACGAGAACATCTCGTCGCGGGACCTGCAGCGTGTCATGGAGACCCGCCCGCGTGGCTACCTGAGCTTCCTGAGCCGCGGCGGGACGTTCGAGCAGGGCAAGTTCTCGGCAGACCTGCAGCGGATCCGGGCCTACTACTACGAGTTCGGCTACCTCGACGTCCAGGTCGGCGAGCCGACCGTCGAGCTCAGCCGCGACCGCACGCGCCTCTACCTGACCATCCAGATCAACGAGGGCGAGCCCTACAGCATCGGCAGCGCGGACGTGCGCGGGGACCTGATCGAGTCGTCCGAGGAGATGATGCGCTTCGTGCGCGTCGAGAACGGTGAGCGGTTCAGCTCGTCGACGCTGCGCGGGGACGTCGAGCGGATCACCACCCACTTCAAGGACCTGGGCTACGCCTTCGCCAGCGTCCAGCCGCTGACCCGCGTGAACGAGGAGACCCGCGAGGTCCACATCGTCTACGAGGTGGTGCGCGGTGAGATCGCCCACATCGGCCGCATCGAGATCGTCGGCAACCACGTGACCCGCGACCGCGTGCTGCGGCGCGAGATGGTCATCGCCGAGGGGGACCGCTACTCGACCACGGCCATTCAGCTGTCGCAGCGCTACGTGCAGCGCCTGGGCTACTTCGAGAACGTCGAGCTCCGCGAGCAGCGCTCCGAGGTCGACCCCGGGCTCGTCGACCTGCAGATCGAGGTCAGCGAGCGGCCAACACGCACGCTGCAGATCGGCGCGGGTTTCTCGTCGTTCGACGGCTTCATCGCGAACGCCCAGATCAGCGAGAACAACCTCTTTGGCCGCGGCCAGACGCTGAGCTTCATCCTCAACTGGAGCCGTCGGACCCGGAACTTCGAGCTGTCGTTCATCGAGCCGCGCCTCGCCGGCTCCCGCTGGCAGCTCAGCTCCAGCGTCTTCAACCGCCGCTTCGTCTTCCCGCGGTTCCAGCGCGACTCGGTCGGCGGCTCGATCGGCGTCGGCTACCTGCTCACCCGTGACCTGTCGCTGAGCCTGGGCTTCCGCGCAGAGCGCATCAGCGCAGAGGCGCGTGGCCAGGACCAGTTCCTGAGCGCGCTGTTCTCGCAGCGCAACCAGCTGTCCGTCGGTCCGACCGCCGGCCTCTACTACGACACCCGCGACGACCGCCTGTTCCCCACCGGCGGCATGTACCACGGCGTGCGCGCCGAGCTCTCGGACGCCGCCTTTGGCGCCGAGCAGAACTACATCCGCACCCGCGTCTTCACCCGCTTCTTCTGGGAGCCGCTGTGGGACAACTGGGTCATCCGCGCGAACATCGAGTACGGCCACATCGCCTCGACGCGCGCCGGCGAGGCGACGCCGATCACCGAGCGCTTCTTCCTGGGCGGCGTGCAGACCATCCGCGGGTTCAACAACTTCGCCATCTCGCCGTGCGAGAACCGCTCCCGGAACTCCGACCCCACCGCCTCGACGATCTGCGACGAGATCGGCGGCCACAAGGCGCTGCACATGAACCTCGAGCTCGAGTTCCCGGTCGTGCAGGCGCTGCAGCTGCGCGGCGTCGTGTTCCTCGACGCCGGCAACTCGTTCGGCCTGCGCGACCCGATCGCGCTGCGACCGGACTTCACGCTCGATCGTGCCGATCGGACCCGCCAGGAGTACGGGAATGTACTCCGGACGTCCGTCGGTTTCGGGTTCCGCTGGAGGAGCCCGATCGGTCCCCTCCGCTTCGAGTGGGGCTTCCCGCTCGCACGCATCCCGGGCGAAGAGCCGCCCATGCGCTTCGAGTTCGGCATCGGCAACCTGTTCTGATCCGAACCCACCCCGACCCCCCGCCGTCTGAAGGAAGGCTGAACCCATGTTGAAGACCACGCGCCTCGTCCTCGTGACCCTGACCCTCCTTGGCCTGCTCGCGCTCCCGTCGCTGGCCTCCGCACAGTCGGCAGATGGTGTCCGTCTGGCCGTTGTGGACGTCGCGCGCGTCATGAACGAGGTCGACGAGATGCGCGCCGTGCGCCGCCGCCTCGAGCGTGACATCGAGCGCCGCCAGGCAGAGGTCAACCGCCGCCGTGAGGCCGTCGAACGCTTCGAGGCCGAGCTCGCCGAGGGCTTCGAGATGCTCACCGACGAAGCCCGCCAGCGGCGCCTCCAGGACCTCCAGCGCCAGATGATGGAGCTCCAGGAGTACTTCATGAACAACCAGCAGGAGCTCGCGCGCGCCGAGATGGAAGCCCAGCAGCGCTTCCTCCAGCGCGTCACCGCCATCGTCGACGAGATCGCCAACCGGGAGAACTTCACCCTGGTCATCGAGCGCTCGGCCGTCCTCTTCATGAGCTCCGGCAACGACATCACCGACCGCGTCGTCACCGCGTACAACTCGCGGCACAGCGCACGCTGAGCCCCTCACGCCGCCCGGCATGGTCCCCCAAGGCCTGACCGGGCATCCGGGAACCTTGCCGGGAGGCCACGGTGAAGCGCACCGCCCAGCGTCCGTTCATCACCCTGCTCGCCACGACCCTCGCGGCAGGCGCCCTCGCCGGCGCCTGCCGCGGCGATCGTGAGCAGCCCGAGCCCGAGGCGGCCGCTGACGACACCCCCGGCGCCGCACGGGAGACCGAGCCCAACGACACCGCCGACGCCGCTGAGGTCGTCGGCATCAACACGCCGCTCGCTGGCGTCGTTGCGCCCGGCGACGTGGACCTCTGGCGCCCCGACCCGCGCGACGGCCCCGTGACCTGGACGCTCACCGCGCTCGGCACCATCCGCGTCGCCGCCGTCCACCCCAACGGGATGCGCCTGAGCCTCGCCGACCTGGGCCCCGGCGACGTCTACACGGCCGGCCACGGGCCCGCCCTCGACGACTGGCTCTACGAGCTGCGGGGGCAGGGCGACTGGGAGATCAGCACCCGGAGCGCCGGGCACCCGTGCGGGTTCTCGCCCGGAACCCTGGGCGACGGCCCGGCGACCCTGGCGCAGGCGACCCTCCCGCTGCGCCTGCCGCTCTGCGTCGGCGGAACCCACCGCCCGGTCCGCGTCGAGCTGCCCGACACCCGCCCGAGCGGCGTGGACGCCATCCGCGTCGATTGGGCCTCCGGCGCCCCCAGCGCCGGGCTGCTGCGCGTCGCCGCCGGCGGGACCACACGGCTCGAGCGCGATCTGGCCGCCGGCTGGAGGCCGGTCGACGCGCTCCGCTGGCTCGACGACGGCCGCACCTCCATCCTCGTCGACACCAGCGCCGCGACACCCGGCTCCGCAGAGCTCGTCATCACGGCGGTCAACACCGCCGCGGAGGGCATCGCTGACGTCGAACCCAACGACACCTTCGCCACCGCCAACCGCACCTCCACGGGCACCGTCACCGGGCGCGTCGACCACGTCAGTGACATCGACCTGTGGACCGTCGACGCCGCCGCGCCCGTCGTCAGCGTCGCTGTGCGCCACGCGCCCGGCGCGCGCCTCGTCCTGACCGATCTCGAGCGGCCTACCGCTCCCGTCGTCTCCGAGGACGGTACCGCGCGGCTCTGCCTCGTCGCCGTCCCCGCGGACGGGCCGGCCACCGTCTCCGTGCGCGCCGAGCACCTGCCCGCAGACCACGACGGCGCCTACAGCCTCGAGGTCACCGCGGTCGCCGGTGAGAACTACGAGCTGGAGCCCAACGACGACCTCACGCTGCCCGGCGAGGACGACGGCCTGCCCACCGGGATCGTCGTCGGTACCCGCGCCGGTCTGCCCTGGGTGCAGGGGCACTTCTTCCCGACCGGCGACCGCGATCGCTTCGCCTTCGTCATCGCCGGCGGCGCCTGGGACCCGCCGGTGTCGATCCGCTTCGAGGCCACCCCCGGCGATCTGGACGACATCATGCTGTCGATCCGCGACGCCGATCGCGTCGAGCTGGCTCGCGCCGAGCGTTCCCTGCCCGGTGAGCCCGAGGTCATCGAGCTCGAGCTCCCGCCTGGCGTGTACGAGCTTGTGCTCGCGACGCGAGGAACCGCCGCGTGCTCAGCCGCGTGGCGCCTCGCGTGGAACGTCACCGGCCGCGCGGACGCCGGGCGAGCCCACCCCGCGGACAACACGAACGCCCCCGGCTCGTCGCCGGGCGGCGAACCGGTGCGCATCGAGGTCGACGGCAGCCGACTGCTGCCGCGCCTCGACATCGCCAGCGACGAACCGCCTGCCGGCGGCAGCCTGGGCGTGCCCGGCAGCGACTCCGCACGCGACGACGGCGCACCCGGCCGCGCGCTCCCCGGGGCAGACGGGTACACCGATCGTTGACGCGCTGTCACGCACGGTGCTACACCGGCCCGACTCATGTGAGTATCCGCTCACTGTCCGACCGTTTCACCACGACGCTGTGACCACCTGACGTCACAGCCCCCAATCAGGGAGCAGCCCATGTCGACGCCCGCAGACGTTTTCAACAAGATCGGCGATGCGATCGCGAAGAACCCCAGCGCCGCAACCGCTGCGAACGCCGTGTTCCAGTTCGACATCACCGGCGACAACGGTGGCACCTGGGTCGTTGACCTGCGTACCGGCACGACCGCGAACTTCGTGACGGAAGGCGCGTCCTCCGACGCACAGTGCACGATCACGGTCGCCTCCAGCGACTGGACCGGCATCATCGACGGCTCCATCAACCCGATGCAGGCGTTCATGATGGGCAAGATCAAGGTCGCCGGCGACATGGGCCTCGCGATGAAGCTCCAGAACGTCCTCGCGCTGGCCAAGTAACCAGCTCGGCTGGTTCGATTGGCAGGTGAGGCGGCCCCCGGGTCGCCTCACCTCGTTTTTGCTCGGGTACGGAGGCACACGCCGTGGCGATCCCGGGGGCAGGGAGGTGGCCGTGGCGTGCGCTGCCCAGCGCTGGCGGTCCGCCGCGCGGCCTGCTAGGCACCGCGCTCGCATTGCCCGTCTCTCCCCGTTCGACCACCCCGGCAGGGACCGTGAACGTGAACGACGCCAGCGGCTCCCCCACGCGCCGACCTCCGGGACCAGCGACGCTGCTCTGGCTGCTCGCTGCCGTGGTGACTGTCGCCTCGCTTGTCGTCGCAGTCGGCCCTCGGGCAGCTCGTGACACGCTTGACGTTGATCCCTCCGGCCCGCCGCCCGGCGAGCTCTGGCGGGCAAGCGTGGACCTGGCCAACGCCTCGGTTCGCTACGAGCCGGTGGTGGCTGATGCCCCCGCACGGCGCAGCCCGCGAGCCGCCCGCAGCGCCGCTCGCGCCGGGGACGACGCCCCGTCGCCCGATACCGGGTCGCCCGATGCCGCGCCGCCTGATGCTGCGTCGCCTGATACTGCGTCGCCCGATACGGCGGCGCTGGCCTCGACGGTCCCCGCGCCGCTGGTCTGCGACAGCTGGTTCTTTGGCGGGTGGCGGTGCCCGCGCAACAGCTGGGAGCGGGTCCATGTGGTCGACGCAACGGCGGGCGGCGAGCGGGTCACCTGCCTCTGGGCGCATCCGGCCGCGGAGGCGCTCGTCATCGAGTATCCCGCGGTGCCAACGGCGGGCGTTCTGCTCGGACAGTACGGGCTGCTCGACAGCTCGACGAACGCGGCCCGTCCGAGCGACGTGCGCTTCGAGGTGCTTGTGGACGGCGTCACCGTCTCCACCTTCGCCGCCGGTCGTCGCGAGGTCCGGCGCTTCCGGCAGGCGCTCGCGCCCGCGCCGCGCGAGCCCGCGCGTGACCGCAGCGTCGCACCGCTGACCGTGCGCGTGACGGGCCGAGAGGTGGACGCGCGCCATTTCTGCTTCGATCTCTGGATCATCGAGCCCCAGGAGGCCCGCCATGGCGAGCCAGGCCACGCCGGTGGATCCGATGAACGCTGACCCCATGGCCCCAGGCCGCAGTACTCCCGAAGCCGTTGCTCCGGCTGGGGGCGCTCCGGCTGCGGGCGCTCCGGCTCCGGGCGCTCCGGCTCCGGGCGCTCCCTGCTCCGCCGCCAACGGCCCTTCGCCCGCCGGCGTCGTCCCTCCCGCGCCGGGCTGCGCCAGCTGCCGACCGATCCCGCCCTTCGACCGCGCCCTCGTCATCGTGGCGTCGTTCACCGCGGCGCTCGCCGCCGGCTGGTGGGGCGTCAGCGACGCCGTCGCCACGAGCTGGGAGCTGCTCGACGGCCTCCGCTCCGGGTTCGGCGATGGTGGGCCGGGTGCGGCGTTGCGATCGGGCGCGCTGCAGGCGCTCGCCGCTCATCTGTTCGCGCCGGTCGCCGCGCCGCTGCTGGCGCTCCGCGCGCTGGGCGCGCTGTCTGCCGCCGTCGTCGCGCTGCTGGTCCACGACGCCGTCGCCTGCCGCAGCGGCCGAATCGCCGGCTGGTGCGCCGTCGGTGTGCTGCTGCTGTCGCCGCCGGTCTGGCAGGCGTTGGCGACGGCGAGTCCGGCGCTGCCAGCCGTCGCGGCGTGTCTGGCCTGGTGGCACGTCGTGCTGGCGACGCTGGACGGCGCTCCGTCATCGGCCGGACAGCGCGTGTTCCGGCTTGTCCTCGTGGGCACGCCGGTGCCGCTTGTGGGCTGGCCGGGCGTCGTCGCGCTGGCGAGCCTGCCGTTCGTGGCGCTGCTGCGCGGCAGCACGCCGACCCGGGGCGCTGCGCCTGCAGCTGGCGACACGCCCTCAGCCGTCGGCGTGCCCCCATTCGGCGCGGCGCCCACCCGTGGCCCGCTGCTGGCCGTGCGGCCGCTGCCGATCGCCGTGCTCCTGGCGCCGCTCGCGGCGCTGTTCGGGCTGATCGTCGCGACGTTGTTCGCGCGTGACGTGCGCCCGCAGCACGTCTTCGAGGCGGTGGGCTACGTACTGGCGGACGGCCCGGCGGCGTCGGGCGTCCCTGAGCGGATGGGGCTGCTCGCCTGGGCCACGGACATCGTCTCCCGCTTCCCGCTGGGGCTGTGGCTGCTCGCGGCGGCGCCCGCGGTCGCCCGCATCACCTCACGCCGAGCAGGCGCGCGCGGTCCATGTGCGGATGGCGCTTCGCTTGTTGCGATCGGCGCTGTTGTGATGGGGCTGCTGGTTGGCGGGAGCGTCCCCGGCGGCTTCGCCGTGGCGCTGTTCGTGGCTCCGTGGCTGGCGGTGGCCTGCGGGCGCTCGGTCGCGGCGCTCGAGGCGGAGCGCTGGCCGGGGCCGATCACCGGCTGCTGGCCCACCACCCCCTTGCCGCGTACCTCCTGCACCTTGCCGCTGCCC
>ERZ869909.2293-NODE-2293-length-13001-cov-31.298128_pt1 | contig 13001 bp, 13 predicted proteins | sample MGYA00520892_ERZ869909 | MGnify/ENA primary metagenome ERZ869909 (study PRJEB32215, sample SAMEA104723947) | bioreactor metagenome | biome: bioreactor; feature: anaerobic bioreactor; material: water | place: China | collected 2015-03-12 ... | reverse complement strand
TCCGCCATGCCGCCGTCCGAATGGCGCGCGTCGATGTAGCTGCGGAACAGGCTGAACTGTTCGGACGTCGGGATCGCGGAGACGCGCCGGCTCACGAGATCCCGGTTGCGCTCGAGCGTGCGGCGCATGGAGCGGCCGGGCGCGAACTCGTCCACCACGATGCGCACCGAAACGCACGCGTGGCAGCCCTCGCAGTAGGGCATGTAGGCGATGTTCTGGCTGCGCCGAAAGCCGCCCTTGAGGAGGTTGTCGATCAGCGCGAGAGGTTTGTCGTTCGTGAGGTGAGTGAAGAGCTTCCGCTCGAGTCTGCCCGGCAGATAGGGACAAGGCTGCGAAGTGGTGACGTAGAACTCCGGAAAGTGCTTTTGCTGCTCCGTCATTCCATTCCATCCTCGCCGCTCGGAGTTGCTCGCGCGTGCTGCGCTGATTGAGCGGCGGTGCCGGCCCGGCGGGTGCGGGGGCTGATCTCAATCGAACAATCAGGATAGTCGAGCAGGCCATGGCCGATCAAGCGGAACGCCGGCCCAAGCCGTTAACGACTGCCAGAGGCCGGTTCCGTCGGGGTAAAGACGCGGCTCATCCCCTTTGGCCCTTGGTTTCCGTCGCTCCATGAGCCGCCGCCGCTTCGATGAAGGCGATGATCTCGCCGGCCACGTCCACGCCCGTGGCGCGCTCGATGCCCTTGAGGCCGGGAGAGGCGTTGACCTCGACCACCATCGGCCCGCGGTTCGAGCGCAGCATGTCGACGCCCGCCACGTTGAGGCCCAGCACGGACGCGGCCTGCACGGCGGCCGTTTGCTCTTCCTCCGTGATGTTGGCCTCCGCCGTGATGCCGCCGCGATGCAGGTTGGAGCGGAACTCGCCGGTCTTGCCCACGCGCTCCATGGCGGCCACCACCTGTCCGCCGACCACGAGCGCGCGCACGTCGCGTCCCTCCGCCTCGGCGATGTATTCTTGCACCAAGATGTTGATGTTGGCGGCGCTGAACGCTTCGATGATCGATTTCGCGGACGCTTCCGTCTCGGCCAGGATCACGCCCATGCCTTGCGTTCCCTCGACCAGCTTGATGACGACCGGTGTGCCGCCCACCTCCTTGATGACGTCCTCCGCCTTGCGCGGCCCATGCGCGAACGCCGTCACGGGAAGCCCGATGCCGGCGCGCGCCAGAAGCTGCAGCGCGCGGAGCTTGTCGCGCGCCCGGCCGATGGCGACGCTTTCGTTGAGCGGGAACACGCCCTGCATCTCGAACTGCCGGAGAACGGCGAGGCCGTAGTGCGTGATCGAAGCGCCGATGCGGGGGATTACCGCGTCGTAGAGCGGCAGCGATTTGCCGCCGTAGCGCAGCACCGGCCGGTTCGACGTGATGTTCATGTGGACGTGAAGCGTGTTGATCACGTCGAGCGTATGCCCACGCGTCTCAGCCGCCTCGACGAGGCGCTGATGCGAGTAAAGGCCCGGATTTCGGGCCAGCATGGCAAGGCGCATGGAACGGCCTGTCGGATGTCTTCTGCCCTACGGGAGGCGCGGGCGAACGCTGACGGTGGAATTCCGTCTTAATTTTGGCTGTCGCCCGGCTTGTCCGTGGAGCCGCGGCCCATCAGGCCGGCGATGGCCGGAGGCGGGGTCGTAGAGCGGCGCGGTGGCGTTCGACCGCCGGCCCCACCCGTGCCCGCGGTGGCCGGAGGCGGCGCACCCCGCGGCCGCGGCGGCGCGGACGGCGCGTCCGCATACCTGTCTTCAGGCCCCGGCAGCGGCGAGCGGACATCGTGCTCCCGCGCCGTGCCGCGCTCCGCGAGCGCCTGGAAGCGGCCGATGAAGTACCCGGCGGCGAAGGCAGCCGCGCCGATGAGGATGAAGGGAACGAGATCCGGAAGTGACATCGTGGCTATCCTGTCGGCAGTCGCGCAGGCGGCAGCGCCGAGCCCGCGCGCGGCTGAATTACGGATCGAACCCTAATGCAGCCGACGGGCTTTCCGCAACCTGATGCGGCCCGTCGCGATCTGGACCGGCACGGCGACTTAAAGGTCGATGGGGATCAACCGGGCGGGGGCGTCCGCGGGCATGTTCGCCGTCGCCGGCGCGGCATCCTGATCGGGCTCGATCGAGGCATAGGTGAGCCATGCCAAACCACCCATCGCCACCATCAGAATGGCAATGCCGATCAGCGTACGCTTGAGAAACCAGCCGAGAGTGACCGGCGGCAAGGAGTCATGCCGCACCGGCTGTGCGTCGTCGGCACCGATTGCCATCAAATTCCCCCACAAGGCGGCTCGGGGGGACATGGCCCGGCACGCGCGATCATACACGAAACACATCTGCGGGAGGGCTGCCCCGCCCTCACCGTTCCCTCTTTACCATCATGAGAAGGTTCGGCCGAGGGTCAAGTGGCGGCATCGGCGTCGCAGATATTCCTGGCCCGGCGTGCTGCGGGAGCCACTGTCCGGGCGCAAGACCATGATCGCTTCGGACCCTATCAGTCCGAAGCGTGAATCATCGGTCTCACTAAAAAGACCATGATCGCTTCGGACCCCATCAGTCCGAAGCGTGAATCATCGGTCTCACTAAAAAGACCATGATCGCTTCGGACCCCATCAGTCCGAAGCGTGAATCCTCGGTCCGACGAAGAAACCCGCGTTGACGTGCCTCTGGGCGGGGTCGGCGGCTTCCCCGTATAGTGGCGCGCATGAGCAACATGATCTGTCGGCCACCTGCAGCGGGGCGTCTCAGCCTTCTGGCCGCCGCTCTTGTCCTGGCGCTGGCCACGGCCTTGGCAGCCGGCGGGCCGGCCCCGGGTGATGCAACTCTCGAGGCCGACCCCATCGCGAGCCCGGCCCGTAATGCCGTCTGGCGGGCGATCTTCGCGCGTCCCGCAGCCGCGCCGGAGCCGGCGGCGGACACCGCCGCGCGGATCGCCCTCGGCGACGAGCTGTTCCACGATATCCGGCTGTCTGGAAGCGGCACCGCCTCGTGCGCGACCTGCCACGAGCCCGAGCGCGCCTTCACCGACGGACGCCCGAAGGGCCAAGGCCTCGACGGCACCACGCTCGCCCGCAACGTGCCGGGGCTCTACGACCTGGCCTGGGGCACGTCGTTCTTGTGGGACGGCCGGGCGCCGACCCTTGAGGCGCAGGCGCGCTTTCCGATCCTCGCCAAGGAGGAAATGGCCGGCGACTTCCCGACCATCGTTCGGCGCCTCGGCGCGGACGCCGACATGGCATCGCGCATCGCCGCGTCCTTCCCTGGCTCGGGCGGCGTGACGGAGGACGCGATCCTCGCGGCGCTTGCCGCATACGTCGGCTCGCTCGCATCGCCCGAAACCCGCTTCGACCGCTGGATCGATGGCGACGAGCGCGCGCTCGATGATCGAGAGCGCCGCGGCTTCGACCTGTTCGTGGGCAAGGGCGGCTGCGTGTCGTGTCACGGCGGCTGGCGCCTCACGGACGACGGCTTCCACGACATCGGCCTTCCAGGCGAAGACGACCTCGGCCGCGACGGTCGCCGGCAGTTCAAAACGCCCTCGCTGAGAGAGGCGGTCCACACCGCCCCCTACATGCACGACGGTTCGATTGCGACGCTGGAGGAGGTCGTGGAGCACTACACGGGCGGCCGGATCGATCGCCCGTCGCTCGCCCCCACTGTCGTGCGCGATCTTGTGCTGACGGACGATGAGAAAGCTGCCCTCGTTGCGTTTCTCCGCGCACTCTCCAGCGAAAATCCGGATCACGTCGGCGTGAAGACCGTGAGGCAAGTCGCCCCATGATTGAAAAACGCGCAGGTGGCATTTTTATCTGCGGGTTTTGGTCGTCGTTGTTTTTTCTCGGTTTTGGCGAGTTCGTTTTTTCGAAAGTTTGATGCCGAAACGCCGCAGGGCTAAAATATTGGCGTTTCATGCTCAACATCGCGGCTTGCGAACCCGTGATTCGGCACATAGCTTGGGTTTAAGAGCAAAAATAAAAAAGGGATGACGCGACCCCCGAGGGCCTCCGTAGGTTCACCAGCCGCACAAGCGGCGCGCTTGATTGCAAGGGGTTCACGATGCTGGAGCTGGTCATCTCTGTTTGCCTGCTGGACGATCCCAATCGCTGCAAAGACGTCGCGCTCACCTATTTGGCCGAAGGCGCGAGCCCGCGCCAGTGCATGATGGCGAGCCCCGTCGAGATCGCGAAATGGAACGAGGCCAATCCTAAATGGTACGCGAAAAAATGGACCTGCCGTCCCGCGGGCCGTTTTGCGAACATCTGACGCGATCCGCTTGAAAAGACGGTGTGCGCAGCATCTGTGCCGGCGCACCGTCTTTTTTGGAGCGCCGGCGCTTTGCGGAATCGGATGCGCGCTGAAGAAAACGCACCGAGACTTTCTATTTTCGTAGAGTGGAAATCTAAAACGTCGGCAAAAAGCAGGATGCTGCCGGATCGCCCGCCCGGGCTTTGATCCTTCTGCGAACGGATCTACAGTGCCGCCTTCGATCCCCGTGTCCGGAGGCTGCCATGCGCGCCATCCTTTGCCTTACCCTGTGCCTGCTGGGCGCTGTCGCAATGACGGAGCCGGCCGCGAGCCAGCAGATCGTCAAGCCGGAGCGCGGAAGCGCGCTCCGCGCCGAAATCCTGGACGCGGCCCGTCCCGTCTTCGAGCGCGAAACGGGCGGCCCGGTGGAATTCGTGATCACCACGTTGAACGTGTTCGACACCTGGGCCTACGGCAATGTCCGCCTGCAACGGCCGGGCGGCGGAGCGATCGACTGGCGGCGCACCAAGTTCGCCGAGGACGACGCTCAGGGCATGTTCGACCCCGCAGGAAACCTTTTCCTTCTGCGCCGGAGCGACGCCGGCGAGTGGATGCTCGTCGAATACGCGCTCGGCCCCACCGATGTCGCGTGGGACTGGTGGCGCCAGCAGCTCAACCTGCCCGAAGCGCTCTTCACGAATTGATCGCGCGAAAGACGCCCGTTACCTGTTCCCGTTACCTGTTGGTGAGCTTCAGCTCGATGCGCCGGTTGCGGCGCAGGCTGTCCTCGTCCACCCCGGATTCGAGCGGCTGGAATTCGCCGTGCCCGGCTGCAACGAGGTTCTCCGCGGGCACGCCCCGCTGCACGAGATACTTCACGACGGAGACGGCGCGCGCGGTCGAAAGCTCCCAGTTGGACGGGAACTGCGCGCTCGCAATGGGCCGGATGTCGGTGTGTCCGTCCACCTGCAGGGCCCATTTGATTTCAGGCGGAATGGTCTTGGCGAGATCGCGGATGGCGGCCGCGAGCTGATCCATGGCGCCGAATCCTTCGGGCGTCAGCATCGCCTGGCCTGAAGGAAACAGCACCTCGGATTCGAAGACGAAGCGGTCGCCCACGACGCGGATGTCCTTCCGGTCGCGCAAGAGTTCGCGCAGCCGGCCGAAGAAATCGGAACGATAGCGCTGCAACTCCTGCACCTGCCGCGCAAGCGCCGCGTTGAGGCGCGCGCCGAGATCCTTGATCCGGTCCTGGCTGTCCTGATCTTTCTTCTCGGAGGCTTCGAGCGCATCGTTCAGCGCTGCGATCTGCCGTCTCAGCGCCAGCATCTGCTGGTTGAGGAGATCGACTTTGGCGAGCGCCTCGTTGCTGATCTCTTTCTGCTGGTCGAGTTCCACCGTGAGCGACTGTATGCGTCCCTCGGCGGTCTTGGCTTTCTCGTCGCCCGAGAGCGCGAAACCCGAAAGTTTCTGATGCTCGTCCTTGAGGTCCGCGAGGGTCGCCTGCAGCGCGGCAAGCTCGTCCTCGGCCGAGCTGGATTTGCCTTTCTCGAGCGAGAGCAAATTGGTGAGTTCCGCGATCTGCCGGTTCAGGCGCTGAAGGGCGGTGTCTTTTCCGCTCGCCTCCTGCATGGCGAAATACTGCGACAGCATGAAGATCGACATCAGGAACATGACGACGAGCAGCAGCGTGGAAAGCACGTCCACGTAGGCCGGCCAGAACTCGCCGTACTCGCTGTTGCGCCGCGAACGCCCGCCCGCCATTCTAATTGCCTCTCTTCAGCATGTTCTGCGCAAGCTCGCGCAGCACGCTCGTCACTTCCGCCTGCTGAGAGGCTTGCTCGTCTACCCACTCGCGCACGACCTTCTGTTCGGCGCGCATCTGCGTGACGAGCTGGTTCACGCCGCGGGCAAGATCGCGCACCGGCGCATCCCCTTCCGGAGAGTACGAACCTGAAGAAAGACCCGCGCCGCCTTTGAGCTGCGTAGAAAGATCCTCCACCGCGCGCTGCATCTCGTAGACGGCAGAGATGAGCTGCTGGCTCGCTTTCTCAGTTGCGCTCGACGAGCCGGGCGTCAGCTCCGTCATGCCGGAGAGCCATTCTTCGAGCTCGTTGTAGAAGCGGTTGTTGGCATGCCCGGCCTGAAGCTGCAGGAAGCCGAGAATGAGCGAGCCCGCGAGGCCGAGCAGGGAGGACGAGAACGCCGTGCCCATGCCGCGCAGCGGCGCGGCGAGCCCGGCCTTGAGCTCGTCGAACACCGCCACCGTCTCCGTCGACGTATCGAGCGAGCCGATGACGCGTCCCACCGACTGGATGGTGTCGAGAAGGCCCCAGAACGTGCCGAGCAGGCCGAGGAACACGAGCAGGCCCACCATGTAGCGGCCCGTGTCGCGCGCTTCGTCGAGGCGCGAGCCGAGGCTGTCCATGATGGTCCGCATCGAGACCGTGGAGAGCGAAAGCGCGCCCGTCCGGTCGCGCAGCATGGTGGCCATCGGGGCCAGCAGCACCGGCTGATAGTCGCTCAAGATGCCCGGATCGGAAATGCGGAACGCGTTGATGAAGCGGATTTCCGGGTAGAGGCGGATCACTTGCCGGAACGAATAGATGATGCCGAGAAACAGCACGCCGAGGATGAGGCCGTTGAGACCGGGGTTGGTCATCGCGGCGACGATGAGCATCTCGTGCAGGATGGCGGCGAGGAACGCGACGAGCGTCAGGAAGACGAGCATGCGGATCAAGAAGATGCCCGGCGGCGTCAGCTTCTTGTGCATGGGGGCCAACGTGGGATCGGGTCTCTTACGTGCCATTCCAGGTCTCCGGCCGGGCGGTCGATGAGGCCGCGCCCTCGTGCGAGAGCGTCTTCGAATGCGCGAGGAGCGGCCGGGCGCACGAACATACCCGAACCCCATGCCAGCGGAAACCGGCAACATCGTGCTCGGCTTTTCTGGAATGGGGCGGATTTGCGGCGCGTGCGGCGCCGCTCCGGAATTTGTCAGGGTTCAGACGAGACGGCCGAGTGCGGCACGCAACTCGGGCGCAAGATCCTCGCGTTCGAGTGCATAGGCCACGTTCGCGAGCAGGAAGCCGATCTTGGAGCCGCAGTCGTAGATCGCGCCGTCGAAGCGCACCGCGCGGAATGCGCCCGGCTTCTCGCGTTGAAGGGCAATCATGGCATCGGTGAGCTGAATTTCTCCCCCCGCGCCGGCGTCCTGCGTGGCAAGCAGCGAAAAGATCTCAGGTTCGAGCACATAGCGCCCCGTGACGTGCAGGTTCGAGGGCGCGGTGCCTTTAGCGGGCTTCTCCACCATCTCCGTGATCGGGCTCACCTTCGCGTCGCGGTCTTCCACGCCGACGATGCCGTAGAGATGCGTCTGGTCCTCCGGCACGGGCGAGACCGCCACGAGATTCCCGCCCGTCTCCTCGTGCGCCTCGATCATCTCTTTGAGGCAGGGCACCGCTCCGTGATGCAGCATATCCGGCAAGAGCACCGCGAACGGCTCGTCTCCCACGATCTCGCGCGCGCACCAGACGGCGTGGCCGAGTCCGCGCGGTGCCTGCTGGCGCGTGAAGCTCGTCTGTCCGGCGTCCGGAAGCTCCGCGAGCAGCTCTTCGAGCGCCTCTGTCTTCTTCTTGTCGGCGAGCGTGCGCTCAAGCTCGAACTGGTGGTCGAAATGATCCTCGATGGCGCTCTTTCCCCGGCCCGTGACGAACACGAAGTGCTCGATGCCGGCCGCACGCGCTTCGTTGACGACGTGCTGGATGACGGGCCGGTCGACGACCGTCAGCATCTCCTTCGGCACCGCCTTGGTTGCGGGCAGGAACCGGGTCCCGAGCCCGGCGACGGGAAACACGGCTTTGCGGATGCGCTTCGGCTTGGACATGGAGACCCCGGTAACGTTTTGAGCGACGTTTTGAAGGAAGGAGGCGGCTTGGAAGGAAAGAGCGATCGGGAAGGGTTTGGAACACTGCGAATTTGGCAGAGTTCGGACAAAACGGGCGAATACGACTATATCGACGCCGGACGGTCGGCGCGCAAGCGCGACCGGCGTCCGCTTTCACGGCCGCGGGCAAAACACCCAGCGTGGGAAAGGGTTCCATGCCGGGCGCCGATCTCGTAAAGCCCTGTCGTAAAGATGGGTCGTAAAAAAGCCCCGAATCCACGCGACGGGAAAATGGAGTTTCGCAATGCTCTCTAGCGCGCCGGCACGAGCCGGGCAGCGCCATCTGGAAGGCAATCTCCGCGGCATGATCTCGACGCTTCACGCACGCGTTCCAGGCTTCTCCTCCGTTGTCGTCCGGAGCATGGCGTTCGTGCTGATGCTCGTCGCGACGCTCGTCCTCCCCGCGCGAGCCAACGCCGACGCGAGCCTCGACGCCTGGCTTTCCGCCCTGTGGACGGATGCCGAGGCCGCCGGCGTCTCGCGGCGCACGTTCGACGCCGCGATGAAGGGCTTCAAGCCCGATCTCAAGCTTCCCGATCTCGTTCTTCCCGGGCGGCCCAAGAACGATGCGCGCGGTCAGGCGGAGTTCACGCGCGCGCCGTCCGAGTATCTCGATCGCGCTTACCTCATGCGCCTCGCCAAGCAAGGCCAGGAACTGCTCCGCCAGCACGAGAAGACGCTGGAGAAGATCGAGCGCGACATCGGCGTCGACCGTTATTCCGTGCTCGCCATCTGGGGCCGCGAAACCTCGTTCGGCCGCCATACGCTCGGCCACGACGCCATCACCGCGCTTGCCACGCAGGCCTATCTCGGCCGCCGTAAGGAGATGTTCCGCGACGAGCTGATCGCAGCGCTCCGCATGCTCGAATCGGGCGTGCCGCGTTCCCTCATGCGCTCGTCATGGGCCGGCGCCGTCGGGCTCACGCAGTTCATGCCGACGGAGTATTTCACCCACGCCTACGACCTCGACGGCGACGGCAAGACCGATATCTGGCACTCGGTGCCGGACGCGCTCGCGTCCGCCGCCATGCAGCTCAAGGGCAAAGGGTGGGTGCCGGGCCAGACGTGGGGCTATGAGGTCAAGCTCACGGGCGGAGCGGATTGCGCCTACGAAGGCCCGACGCAGGCGCGCTCCATCGCAGAATGGAACCAGCTCGGCTTCAAGCGGGCCAACGGCAAGCCGTGGACCGAAAAGCAGCTCGCGCTCGAGGCCTATGTGATGAGCCCGGCCGGCGGCTACGGCCCGACGTTCCTGGCGCTCGAAAACTTCCAGGTGATCCGCCGCTACAACATGTCGGACCTCTACGCCGTCTTCGTCGGCCACCTCGCAGACCGGATCGCGGGCGGCGGCGATTTCGTGACACCCTGGGGCGGGATCGCCGCCCAGAAGACATCGCATATTGAGGAAATCCAGACCCGTCTCAAGGCGGCGGGTTACGAGATCTCGATCGTCGACGGCAAGATCGGCTCCAATACCCGCAAGAATGTGGGGCTCTACGAGCGCGCCAACAATCTGAAGGTTGACTGTTGGCCGTCCGATGCCGTTCTTAAGCATATGCGTTCGTCTGCTTCGCGCTGAGGCCGCGCCCGCGCGCCCGAAGCACAACGATTGCCGGAAAAGGCCATGCTCTCTCGTTCGAGGCCAGTTCGCTTAAGGCCAGCGCTCGTCGCTTTTCTCGCTGCGGTCCTTGCCGCGGCCGCGCCTGTCGCCGCCCAGGACGAGCCCTCGGGCACGAGCTTCATCAATCCCTTCCCGCCGGGCGACGTCTACAACCTGGTGGTCGTCGGCGACGATCTTGCCGACGGTCTGCTGGGTGGTGCGCGCGAGGTGTTCCAGCGCGATGCGCGTGTCGTCGTCCGCCAGACGCCGCTCCCCATGAACGGCCTCATGCGGCCGAGCTATCACAACCTCATCGTCCAGGTCGAAGAGGATCTGAAGGCAGCGTCCCCCCAGATCGCCGTGTTGATGATGGGCTCGTGGGATCGCGTGTCCGTCCGCGATGCGTCGGGGAGGCGCCACCGCGTCGGCTCCGACGGCTGGCGCGCCGAATACACGGCGCGCGTCGACCGCCTGCTGAAGCTGCTCCGCCGGTACAACGTGGCGGTGTACTGGGCCGGACTTCCGCCCGCGCGCCGCTACGACTTCAACGAAGACGTGCAGATGATGAACAACATCCTGCGCGAGCGGGCCTATCTCAACGGCGCGAAGTACATTGATGTCTACGCCGCCTTCGCTACCGAGGGCGGCGGATACAGCGCCTATGGTCCCGACGTCACCGGCAAGAACCGTCTCCTGCGTTCGGGAGACGGCGTCTATTTCACGTGGGAGGGCAATCGCAAGCTCGCCTATTTCGTCGACCGCGAGGTGCGCCGCGATCTCGCTCAGGCGCAGGCCGACCGCGCCATTCCGCTCGACGGCAGCGAGGCCGAGCAGGCCAAGATCAATCCCGATGCCGTGAAATTCCAGGATCCGAAGTCCGGCACGGAAGGCAGCCCGGCCGCGGGCGCGGCCAAGGCGCGCCAGGCGCAGGCGACGGACGGAGCTGTCGAGCAGAAGGCGGATACGAGCCGGATCAATCTACGCATCGTGAGCGAGGAGAAAGGCACCGAGGAGGTGGTCACCGTCGAGCTGGTGCGGCCCGCCATTCCGGCTTCCGTGATCGCCCTCGTGACGCGGCGTGAAAGCGCCGACCGCCTGTCCCAGATTGGCGAGGCCGTGCTCGACCAGATCCCGGGCGGTCTCACGGTGATGAGCACGGTTGCTCTTGCGACGTCGCCCGGTACGCCGGGTGCCGCCCGCCGACGTCTCGCGCCATCCCAGGCGCCCTACTTCCGCGTGCTGTTCAAGGGCGAGCGCCTGACGCCGCAACCGGGCCGCGCCGACGACACGGCTTGGCCGCGTCCCGAGCCGCCGCCCGCCGCAGCCTATCTCAACGAGGATCCCGTGGAGACGGGCACGACGGCTGCGGCCGAGGTGGCCCAGCCGCCCGCCAAATCGACCAAACGCCGTTGAGGCGGCTCCGCAAACGCAGAGATGCGTGCAGGAACGTTGGCCCTGCACGCGTTGCGATGGTGCGAGATTACTCCAGCTCGGAGACTTTCTGCGGCCGCCGCCGGCTGCGCTCGGCGCGGGATGCGCTGTTCATCTTGTCGACGATCTCGTTGAGCCTGCGGTCGGCCGCGTCGAAAGCGTCCCGGAGCGCAATCTTGAGATCTTCCTGTGCCTGCCCGACAGCCGACTCGTGCGTCACGATCAGTGGCGCACCGCCGGGAATGCCGATATCGATTTTGATCTCGTAGGTTTTGCCTTTGTGGTGATGCTTGTTCGGGGCCGCCACCACGACCCGGCAATGCGTCATGCGGTCGAAATGCTTTTCGAGTTTAGCCGCGCGCTCCGTGATTTTAGCTTCGATGACAGGACTCTTATCCAGGCCTTTGAACGAGATTTCGAGCGGAGTGTTCATATCTTCCCCGTGATGGTTGGTCCACAAAGCTCCACCTATTGAGCTGGGTATGGGCCCGGCTCGGGTCAAGGGTAGGAGACGAGGCTGGATCATGATCTGATCACGGTCAATGGGTCCTTGCCACGGCGGGGCCGCGCGCGCCGCGAAATCAGTCGCCGCAGGCGCCGACGTGGTCGCCGTCCTGGCATGTGCACTCGAGTGGATCGCTGCCGGGTTCGAGCGCGTCGCAAATCTCTTTTGCCCGGTCCCATTCGCTTTTGCTCAGGCACAAAGACTTCGCCCCGTCCCGCTCGTCCGGGACAGGGACTTCATCGCTCTTGCATTCCGAGGCTTCCGGGTTGGTCCCGTCCTGCCCGGCTGCGCCGCCCATAAGGGCGAGTGCAACCAGAACGGCTCCCACAGTGCTGCGCATCGTCATCGCCAGACCTCATCGCCTGGGAACGCGCCTCACCGCGGCAGCGTGGTCGTCCCCATCAGGAACTTGTCGATCGCGCTGGCCGCCTGCCGGCCCTCGCGGATCGCCCACACGACGAGCGACTGTCCGCGCCGCACGTCGCCGGCTGCGAACAGCTTGCCGCCGCCTGGCAGCTTATAGTCCTGCTCGTTGGCATCAAGGCCCTTGAAGCGGCCGCGCGCAACCGGCTCGAGCCCGAGCGCGGAAAGCACGCCGCCGTCCGTTGGACCCGAGAAGCCCATGGCGAACAGCACGAGGTCTGCGTCCAGCGTCGCGTCCGAGCCCGGCACCGGCTGCAGCTTCTGATCCACGTGCACGTAGTGGAGCTTCTTCACCTCGCCGTTCTCTCCGGAGAACCTCGTCGTCGACACGGAGTATTCGACATCCGCGCCCTCCGCCTGCGAGGACGAGATCCTGAGCTTGAGCGGCCAGTTGGGCCACGACAGCGCCTTGTTCTCGCGCACGGGCGGCTTCGGCATGATCTCGAACTGCGTGACCGATTTTGCACCTTGGCGGATCGATGTGCCGATGCAGTCCGAGCCCGTATCGCCGCCGCCGATCACGACGACGTGCTTGCCCTTGGCCGAAATCTCTTTCGTGCCGGGAAGCTGCGCTTCGCCCGCCACGCGCCGGTTCTGCTGCGTGAGGAAGTCCATCGCGTAGTGAATGCCGCCGAGTTCGCGTCCCGGCGCCTTCGCGAAGAAGTCGAACGGCGTCTCCGATCCCATGGCGAGCAGCACGGCATCGTGCTTGGCTTCGAGATCGGTGGCGGAGATGTCACGGCCGACCGCGACGTTGAGATGGAAGACGACGCCCTCGGCCTCCATCTGCGCCTGCCGGCGCGCGATGATCTGCTTTTCCATCTTGAAGTCGGGAATGCCGTAGGTGAGAAGCCCGCCCGGCCGCGCGTTCTTTT
>ERZ869909.2292-NODE-2292-length-13002-cov-269.928975_pt1 | contig 13002 bp, 9 predicted proteins | sample MGYA00520892_ERZ869909 | MGnify/ENA primary metagenome ERZ869909 (study PRJEB32215, sample SAMEA104723947) | bioreactor metagenome | biome: bioreactor; feature: anaerobic bioreactor; material: water | place: China | collected 2015-03-12 ... | reverse complement strand
GACCGAATCGCTGAACCCGTAGAGGGTCATGGAGGAAACATGAAGAAGACCGTTATCGCTGCATCGATCGCCGTTCTAGCCTCGGCTCCCATCGCCACTTTCGCGGCCCAGCCCGACTGGAGCACGGTCGAGGCGACCGAAATCACCTTGTTCTATCCAGGTGTCTCGCCGATGGAGTGGATTCTTGGTGACATCCGGGTCGATCGTGCCCGCCACGGTGGTGGCCGGGCCTTCAAGCAGGGCGATACCTGTGCCGACTGCCATGCCGACGAAGTGCGGCAAATGGGTGAAACCATTGTTTCCGGCGAGAAGCTCGAGCCCAACCCGGTGGCTGGCAAGCCGGCCGCAATCCCGGTGAGTGTTCAGGCAGCACACGATGGAGACAGCCTCTTCCTGCGTTTCTCATGGACGCAGCCGGCTGCTGCCAGTGCCAAGGGCGCTGACGATGCCAACCCGGTGAAGCTCGCCGTGATGTTCGACGCAGGCAAGGTCGAGATGGCCGATCAAAGCGGTTGCTGGGCGAGTTGCCACGCGGATTCCCGCACCATGCCGGACGGTAGCGACGGCAAGACCAAGTATGTCAAGGATGGCTCGCTCTCCGGTGGGGTGTTCTACGATCTGATTCAGTGGCGCAGCGGCGAGAACAAGGCGATCGACGGCCATGTCGCCGAGGAGCGCGTCATGGAGGGCGGTAGCGCGCTGGTGGGTGCCGAAGGCAAGCTCGACGGTGATACCTGGACCGTGGTCTTCGAACGCAAGCTTACGGGCGGCGCCGCGGGCGATATCGCCCTCGAGGCTGGCAAGCGCTACAACTTCGGCTTCGCGATCCACAACGAACACGCCGCTGGCCGTTACCACCATGTGTCGCTCGGCTACACGCTGGGAATCGACGCCGACGGCGATGTCGTCGCCAAGAAGCAGTAAGACTTGACGCCCCGTCGCCGAGTCATTGGCGGCGGGCTCATCGAGGAGAGACGAAATGCGAGTCCTGATTCATACGGTTGTTTTGCTCACGGTAGCAGGGGTTGCGACCTGGGCATCGGTGCTATCGGCTGCAGTCTGATACCGGGTTCGACTATCTCTGAAAAGCAAAACGGCGGTCAGTGACCGCCGTTTTGTTTTGGTGAAGCGTGGTTCGATGGTGCGTTTCGCCTTTGGCTCAGCACACCCTATCACGCACCTTGATGCCGTGCGATGTTGCTGTCAATGCCGCTCGGGCTGAGCGAGGTAAGCCCCGCGGCAGGCGTGGCAAAGCGAGTCTTTGAAAAGGCACTCCCGTTCGCCCTGAGCATGTACGCCGTTCGCCCTGAGCCCTTCGGCTGCACTCAGGAGAGCCTTGTCGAAGGGCGACTTCGGCAGTGCCGACAATCGGGCTTCGACCGGCTCAGCCCGAACGGTAGTGAAGTTTCGCGCACTTTCAGGAAGATGACCTTTGGAAACTGCTTCTTGAGAGCCTGTAGAAGCCCAGTCGCCCCGAACGCCCAGCAACTTGATCAGGGCGAACGGCGTGGCGCAATTCGTTGCGACACCCTCAATCACTAGCGCTGCGATCGAACTCTCTGGCACGCGCCGCACGAAATGCGGCTTCGTTCTGCCGTGCGGCTTCGTCCGCAACCCAGTCGAGCAAGGGGCCCTGAGGGTTGTCGCGCTGGGATTCAGCGCAGGCTGTGACGCATTGTGCGCACTGGGTGCAGGTGAACATGTGACGTTTGATGTTGCGCGGCTTCAGTCGCATCGGGCAGACCGCTTCGCAGGCGGAGCGCCGATCCGGCAGGCAGCTCCCGCATTCGGACGCGCGTGCACGCTGAAATCCGACCACCATGGCGTCGCGGTTGCCCATCCACGCCAGGCTCTGGAAGAGCCCTACAGCACACGCGAAGCGGCAGAAGAGGTGGCGTGCAAAGAGAAACTCGAGGCTCAGAACCGTGGTTGCCGCGCCGATGAACAAGGCCTGATTGCGGGTCAGTGAAGCGCTCGCGAGGTTCCCATATATCTCAGCCGGGGGCAGTAGATAGGTCAGCAGTACCACCGCCCAGACGAAAGCGAACCCGATCGCCGCCGGCACCACAGCGAACCACCAGCGCGCGTCGGCGCGCCACGGCTTGCCATCCGGTTTCCAGGGCGGCAGAGGCTGACGTTCCCATACGCTGGGTTTGCCCGAGGCCCGCTGCATCAGTTTGTTGATGGTTTCGACCACCGAAAAGTGGGGGCACAACCAACCACAGTAAAGCCGCCCCCATTTCCACGCGGCGAACAGAAACAGGGCAGCTCCGCCGAGAAGCGGCAGAAAGAGTCGAAACAGCACGTTGCCAGCGGCCTCAAGGGCGCTGATTTCGCCTGCGCTGAAGGCGTCAAGGCCGAGGCGCCATTCCATGCCGAGCAGCCAGGCGTGCCCGGCGGTGAGGTCGTAGCGAAGAATATTGAAAACCGGCGCGAGCGCGAACAGGGTGAAGAAGCCTATCTGCCAGATCAGCCGCCGGCGTTGGCGACTGATCGCGGTGACGTCCGCAACCGGAATGGTGGGGTACTGCGGCTTTCCGTCCGCGCGGCCGTTCGGGAATGCGCGGCTCATGGCAGGATGCTCAGGGTTTGCGCTCGAGTGGTGGTCCGAGCACTGGATAGCGGTAGGGCTGTGCGAGGATCGCCCTGTTGACGGCGATGACGCCGAACAGGATCAGTGTGGCGTGAAAACATGTGAAGTAAAGCACCCCGATGACCCAGGACCACGGATTGTCGAAGCCACCAAGGACGAAGATCGCGATACTCATCCCGACCAGAATCGCGCCACCCTTGATACTGGTGATGAAAGCCTGATCGAGGTGGTTGCGCTCGAGCTCGGTCGCACCATCCCGTTTGGTAAACCACAGCCAGGCGATAGCCAGGAAACCCAGCACCGGAATGATCATCAGGTTGGCGAGAAACAGGGACTGGACCAGGATGGCAAGCCGGGGACCGGGCGCGCTTTCCTTTAGCAGGTTGGGTTGGCGGTCGGTCATCTTGGGTCCTCTCTGTTCATCGGCCAAAGGTTGCGGAGACGACCTCCATGAGCGCGTCGGCTACTTCGGGGTCGTCGGTTAGGCTTTCGACGATGGATGCCCGGCAAGCGACCACCGGATCCATGCCCTCGCGCATCAGTGTAGCGGCATAGACGAGCAGGCGGGTGCTGGCGGCTTCCTCCAGATCCTGATCCTTCAGCGTTCGCAGTGCCTGCGCGATCCCCACGAGGCGTCTGGCGACATCCTCGGAGCATCCCGACTCGCTTATGAGGATGGCCTGTTCGCGCTCCGGCGTCGGAAAATCGAAACGCAGGCTGACGAAGCGTTGCCGCGTAGAAGGCTTCATGCCCTTGAGCAGGTTCTGATAGCCTGGGTTGTAGGAGACCACGAGCATGAAGGAGGCGGGCGCCTCGAGCAGTTCGCCAGTGCGGTCGATGGGCAGAATGCGGCGATCGTCTGCGAGCGGGTGGAGGACGACGGTCGTGTCCTTGCGTGCCTCGACGACTTCGTCAAGATAGCAAATACCCCCCTCACGTACCGCGCGGGTGAGCGGGCCGTCACACCATACGGTCTGGCCATCGCCGATGAGATGGCGACCTACGAGGTCGGCCGCGGTAAGGTCGTCGTGGCAGGCTACGGTGTAGAGCGGCAGGTTAAGCCGCGCGGCCATGTGGGCGATAAAGCGGGTCTTGCCGCAGCCGGTCGGACCCTTGATGAGCAGCGGAAGACGGTTCTTCCAGGCGTGTTCGAAGACCGCGATCTCATCGTCGCAGGCTTGGTAGAAGGGTATTTCGGGATTGGGTGTTTCGAGCTTCATGCCGGAGATCCTCGAGCAGTGAGCCATTCGGGCAGGTTATTGGCAAGTATCCGGATAGCGGCGAAATGCGACCTTGATTCAGAACAATCGCGTTTGCGCGCGCACAAAAAAACGGGGCGGCATTCGCCGCCCCGAAACCACCCCCTCATGCACCGGGGGACTGGAGAGACACTCGTATCAGGTAATGAGCGGCTTGCTTTCGCCTTTGACGAAGAAGCTCCACACGTAGGTGATCAGGCCGATGAAGAAGGCCACACCTGCCCAGAACCGCATCCAGTAGAACAGCGTGAGCTGGTCCTGCGCCATCATGAACGACATCGGGGTGTCGGCCACGCGCTGCAACCACACCTGCAGAATGCCGGCGGCGGTCAGGAACAGCGTGATGAACACCATCGCGATGGTCATGATCCAGAAGCTCCACATCTCGAGCACCTGGGCGCGCTGGTCGTTGGCGGCACGGCCGCGCATGATCGGCATCGCGTAGCTGATGATGCAGAGGACGACCATCACGTAGGCGCCGTAGAAGGCCATGTGGCCATGCGCCGCAGTGATCTGGCTGCCGTGGGTGAAGTAGTTCACCGGAGCCAGGGTGTGCAGGAAGCCCCACACGCCGGCGCCGAGGAAGGCCATCACACCGGTACCCAGTGCCCACAGCACGGCAACCTTGTTCGGATGCTCGCGCTTGCGGCGGTTGACCATGTTGAAGGCGAAGACGGTCATCGCGAAGAAGGGGATCGGCTCCAGTGCGGAGAAGATCGAACCCCACCACTGCCAGTAGGCCGGCGTACCGATCCAGAAGTAGTGGTGACCAGTACCGATGATGCCGGTAACGAGAGCGAGCGTGATGATGACGTACAGCCACTTCTCGATCACTTCGCGGTCGACACCCGTGACCTTGATCAGCACGAAGGCGAGCAGTGCGGCCATGATGAGTTCCCACACACCTTCCACCCAGAGGTGGACGACCCACCACCAGTAGAACTTGTCGAGCACCAGGTTGGCCGGGTTGTAGAAGGCGAACAGGAAGAAGATCGCCAGGCCCCACAAACCGAGCAGCAGCACGATGTTGATCACCGTTTTGCGGCCCTTCAGCGTGGTCATGCTGATGTTGTAGAGGAAGGCCAGAGCTACGATGACGATGCCGATCTTGGTGATCAACGGTTGCTCGAGAAACTCTCGACCCATGGTGGCGAGAATGTCGTTACCGGTCATCGACGCCAGCGTGTTGTAGTCGATGAACAGGTAGCCGAGAATCGTCAGCGCGCCGGCGGTCAGGAAGATCCAGAACAGCGCAATCGCCAGCTTCGGGCTGTGCAACTCGGTTTCAGCCTCTTCGGGCACCAGATAGTAAGCGGCGCCCATGAAGCCCATCAGCAGCCACACGATGAGCAGGTTGGTGTGGACCATGCGGGCCACGTTGAACGGGATCTCCGGGAACAGGAAGTCACCGATGACGTACTGCAGGCCGATGATCAATCCGAAGATGATCTGACCCACGAATAAGCCGATCGCCGCGATGAAATAGGGCATCGCGACCGCTTGTGATTGGTATTTCATTGTTTATCCCCTTGCAGTTTCCAAATCGCGAACCAGGCTCAGCCTTCGATGTTTGGCGGCCAATTCTGGGTGTTGATGCCCGAGGTGTAACGGAAGAACTCGACCAGATCATCAAGCTCCTGGTCGGTCAGATGGAACTGCGGCATCTGCCGGCGACCCGGTGCGTTGGTCGGCATCGCCTGCATCCACGCCTTGATGAAAAGGGGGCCACGACGCTCATAGACGTTGCCAAGCTCGGGCGCAAAATACGCGCCTTCGCCGAGCAGCGAGTGACAGCCGAGGCAGTTTCTGGTTTCCCAGATGTGCTTGCCGGCGATCGCCCCTGGGGTGAGTTCGCCGCGGTTGTCGGTTTTCGGCAAGACCCTCATGGTGTCGAAGGTCAAGGCCAGGAATAGCAGGAAAAAGAAGACGGTCCCGCCGTAGAAGATATTGCGGGCCATCGCCTTGGTGAAGGTGCCGCTCATGGTTTTCCCCCAATTGTTATTCAAGAATGCGAGCGAGTCGCGGGATAACCCGAAGGTTGGGGGCATTCTGTGTTTCACGGCCCGGGCGCTCCATGATGTGAATCAATTCCGAGGGCCTGTTCATCGTTCGCCATGGAGAGCGAGAACAGGCCACAGTCGGCGCGGCGGGCAGTCGCAAGGCGAAAAAAAACCGGCCGCATCGCGGCCGGTTCTGCGAGAGTCTGCGTCGGTCAGGCAAGTGCGACCGGGATCTTGCCGATGCGGGCCTGCCATTCCTTCGGCCCGGTTTCATGCACGCTGGTGCCCTTTGAGTCGACCGCGACGGTGACAGGCATGTCTTCTACGGTGAACTCGTAGATCGCCTCCATTCCCAGATCCTCGAAACCGACGACCTTCGCTTCTTTGATCGCCTTGGACACGAGATAGGCCGAGCCGCCGACCGCCATCAGATAGGCAGACTGGTTGTCCTTGATCGCCTCAATGGCGACCGGGCCGCGCTCGGACTTGCCGATCATCGCTATCAGACCGGTCTTCTCGAGCATCATCCGGGTGAATTTGTCCATGCGGGTCGCGGTGGTGGGGCCAGCTGGGCCGACGACCTCGTCACGCACGGGGTCGACCGGGCCGACGTAGTAGATCACCCGGTTGGTGAAGTCCACCGGCAACGGTTCGCCTTTGGCCAGCATGTCGGCGATACGCTTGTGGGCTGCGTCTCGGCCGGTGAGCATCCTGCCGTTGAGCAAAAGGGTTTGGCCGGGCTTCCAGGATGCGACTTCCTCGCTGGTCAGCGTGTCGAGGTTCACGCGGGTGGCGACATTGGTATCGGCCTTCCAGGTGACCTGAGGCCAGTCCTCGAGCTTGGGCGTCGGCAAATGGGCCGGGCCGGAGCCGTCGAGATGGAAGTGAACATGGCGGGTTGCCGCACAGTTCGGGATCATCGCCACCGGCAGCGACGCCGCATGGGTGGGGTAGTCCATGATCTTGACATCGAGCACGGTGGTCAGGCCGCCAAGGCCCTGGGCGCCGATGCCGAGTGCGTTGACCTTCTCCATCAACTCGAGGCGGAGTTCCTCGACGCGGGTCAGTTCAGCGCCGGATGCAGCCTTATCCTTGAGTTCGTGGATGTCGACCGGCGCCATCAGTGACTCCTTGGCGAGCAGCATCGCCTTCTCGGGCGTACCGCCGATCCCGATGCCGAGGATGCCCGGCGGGCACCAGCCCGCGCCCATCGTCGGCAGTGTCTTGAGCACCCAGTCGACGATCGAGTCAGACGGGTTGAGCATGACCATCTTGGATTTGTTTTCCGAGCCGCCACCCTTGGCAGCACAGATGACCTCCACGTCGTCACCCGGGACGATCTCGTAGTGCACCACCGCCGGGGTGTTGTCCTTGCTGTTCTGGCGTTTGCCGGCCGGGTCGAGCAGCACGGAGGCGCGCAGCTTGTTGTCCGGATGGTTGTACGCGCGGCGCACGCCTTCGTTGATCATCTCCTGGACGCTCATCTGCGCGTCCCACTGCACGTTCATCCCGACCTTGAGAAAGACGACCGCAATGCCGGTATCCTGACAGATGGGGCGATGGCCCTCGGCGCACATGCGCGAATTGGTCAGGATCTGGGCGATCGAATCCTTCGCCGCAGGGCTCTCCTCGCGCTCGTAGGCTTCGCCGAGCGCCTTGATATAGTCGAGCGGATGGTAGTAACTGATGTACTGGAAGGCGTCCGCAACGGACTGAATCAGGTCTTCTTGGCGAATCACGGTCATGGTTATCTCCGCTGGTTTGGGCGACGGGGTCGTCGAACAACCCGATATTCTATCAGCCGGTGCCCGAGGGGCGGGCCATGCTCCCCGCCTCAGCCCCGGTTTTCGTCATTTTCCGCATGGCTCAATTGCCAATGTGTAAGTCCTGTGTAAGATAGATATTCTGTAATGCCGAGCTAACCGCGACGCTACGTACGCCAGAACAAGGGCCGGAATCGACCGGTCCCGCCATCGATCTGCGGGTTGATGGCATGATGCTTCAACCAATTCATTAAGTTGAGGAGAGGTGAGTATGTCCAACGAACAGCAGATCCGCATCTATAACCCGTCCGAAGAGGCCGTCAAGAGGGCCCGGGTGTCAGGAATGGATGCGTACCGCGCGCTTTGCAAGGAGGCGGAGGACGACTACGAAGGCTATTGGGCGCGTCATGCGCGCGAACTGCTCGAATGGAAGACTCCGTTCACCCAGGTGCTCGACGAGAGCAATGCGCCGTTCTTCAAGTGGTTCGGCGACGGCAAGCTCAATGTCTCCTACAACTGTCTCGATCGCAACGTCAATAACGGCCTGGGCGACAAGGTCGCGCTGATTTTCGAGGCCGATAACGGCGACGTCACCAAAGTCACCTACAAGGACCTGCTGTCGCGTGTCAGCAAGTTCGCCAACGCCTTGCGTGGGATGGGTGTCAAGAAGGGCGATCGTGTCGTCATCTATATGCCGATGTCCATTGAGGGCGTTGTCGCAATGCAGGCCTGCGCCCGTATCGGCGCCACTCACTCGATCGTGTTCGGCGGCTTCTCGGCTCATGCCCTGCGCGACCGCATCGAGGACGCCGGCGCCGTAGCGCTCATCACTTCCGACGGTCAGTTCCGCGGCGGCAAGGCCCTGCCGCTCAAGCCGATTGCCGATGAGGCTCTTGGTCTCGGCGGTTGCGACTGCATCAAGAACGTGGTCGTGGTCAAGCGCACCGGCGGCGACGTGAAAATGGTAGAAGGCCGTGACACCTGGTTCCACGAAGCGGTGGCCAACCAGTCCGAGACCTGCGAACCGGAGTGGGTCGAGTCCGAGCATCCTCTGTTCGTCCTCTACACTTCTGGCTCCACCGGCAAGCCCAAGGGCGTTCAGCACTCGTCCGGCGGCTACCTGCTGCAGGCAATGATGTCGATGCGCTACACCTTCGACATCCAGCCCGACGATGTTTACTGGTGCACCGCCGACATCGGCTGGGTCACCGGCCATACCTTCATCGCCTACGGTCCGCTCGCCTGCGGCGCGACCGAGATCGTATTCGAGGGCGTGCCTACCTTCCCGGATGCCGGTCGTTTCTGGAAGATGATCCAGGACCACAAAGTCAGCATTTTCTACACCGCTCCGACCGCGATCCGCTCGTTGATCAAGGCTGCGGACAACAATCCGTCGGTTCATCCGGGCAAGTACGATCTTTCTTCCCTGCGCCTTTTGGGTTCGGTGGGTGAGCCGATCAACCCGGCCGCTTGGGAGTGGTATTACGAGCATATTGGTGGCAGCCGTTGCCCGATCGTAGACACGTTCTGGCAGACCGAGACCGGCGCGCACATGATTACGCCGATGCCGGGCGCGACGCCGATGGTGCCGGGTTCTTGCACGCTGCCGTTCCCGGGCATCCAGGTCACCGTGGTGGACGAAACGGGCACCGAAGTGCCTTGGGGCCAGGGCGGCATCCTGGTCGTCAAGCGTCCGTGGCCGGCGATGATTCGCACGGTGTGGGGCGATCCGGACCGCTTCAAGAAGACTTACTATCCGGACGACTTCAAGGGCAAGCTTTACCTCGCGGGCGATGGTGCCATCCGTGATGCCGAAACCGGCTACTTCACGATCACCGGTCGTATCGACGACGTGCTGAACGTTTCCGGCCACCGTATGGGAACGATGGAGATCGAGTCCGCGCTGGTGGCGCATGAACAAGTCGCCGAGGCCGCGGTCGTTGGTCGTCCGGACGACGTCACCGGCGAAGCGATCGTCGCCTTCGTGGTACTGAAGGGCCCGCGTCCGACCGGAGACGAAGCCAAGGCGGTGGTCAAGGAATTGCAGACCTGGGTCGGTCAGGAGATTGGCCCGATCGCCAAGCCCAAGGACATCCGCTTCGGCGAAAACCTGCCGAAGACACGCTCCGGAAAGATCATGCGTCGCCTGCTTCGGCAGCTGGCCAAGGGCGAGGAGATTACCCAGGATACTTCGACGCTCGAGAATCCGGCGATCCTCGATCAGCTCAAGGGTTAATCCAGTGGTTGCTGCCGGCGAGTGACCCGCGAGAGGTCACCCCGGCATAGAACAATGGAGGAAGCCGGACACCAAGCCGGCACAGTGGAGGGGAAAAGCGCGCGAAAGCGCGCTTTTTTTTGCGTGCGCCCTGCAGGGCGCACTCACCCGGGTTGCAGGTCTACCCTCGTCCGGTGCTTGCGCTCGCTATAATGAAGCGGCGTGGACTATCCCCTGGAGATCCGAATGCGCAGAGGACTTGCCAGGCAGCGATTGGTTGCCCTGTTCTTTGCAGCGGCGTTTCTGTTCAATTATCCGCTGCTTTCACTTTTCGACCGCTCCGAACAGGTGTTCGGTCTGCCGGTTCTCTTTGTCTATATCTTCGGTGCCTGGGCGTCGGTGATCGCATTGATTGCCTGGACCGTCGGCCGGCGGAAAGGCTGACGGCGAACCGATGATCTCTGCGCCGCTCGTTATTGCCGTTTCATTCGCGTACCTGCTGGTGTTGTTTGCGGTGGCCTATTTCGGCGACCGGCGAGCGGAGCAGGGGCGGTCGATCATCGCCAACTCGTGGACCTACGCGCTGTCAATGGCGGTCTACTGCACTGCCTGGACCTACTTCGGCAGCGTTGGTCGTGCCGCCTCGGATGGGGTGTGGTTTCTGCCGATCTACCTTGGGCCGACCCTGGCGCTTGCTTTGTCCTGGCTGATCATTCTGAAGATGATCCGTATTGCCAAGGCCTACCGGATCACCTCGATCGCCGATTTCATCGCCAGCCGTTACGGCAAAAGTCATTTGCTGGGCGGTCTGGTTACGATCATCACGGTGATTGGCATCATTCCCTACATCGCCATCCAACTCAAGGCGATCGCGACTGGGTATGCGCTGCTCACGCATGACAGCGTCGATGGATTCCGGGCGGTTCATGAGACGCACTGGTTCCAGGACAGCACGCTTTACGTGGCGCTGATCCTGGCGGTGTTCACCATCCTTTTTGGTGCGCGGCATCTGGATGCTACCGAGCGCCATGAGGGCATGGTGGCGGCGATCGCGTTTGAATCGGTCGTGAAGCTCGTTGCCTTTCTAGCCGTTGGTGTGTTCGTGACTTACGGAATCTACAACGGTTTCGGGGACATCTTCTCGCGGATCCAGGCGCACCCCGAGTACGCACGCCTGCTGAGCTTCGAAGGAGCCAGCACCGCGGGCTACGGCGGGTGGTTTGGCATGGTGTTGCTGGCGATGTTCGCGGTGATTTTCCTGCCGCGGCAGTTTCAGGTGACCGTGGTCGAGAATGTCAATGAAGAGCATTTGCGCCGCGCGGCCTGGCTCTTTCCACTCTATCTGTTGCTGATCAATATTTTCGTGTTGCCGATCGCCTTTGGCGGTTTGATGCATTTCGGGGTCGGGTCCGTGGATCCGGACACCTTTGTGCTTTCGTTGCCCTTGTCCCATGGGATGGAGGCGCTTGCACTGTTCGTTTTCGTTGGGGGCCTGTCCGCGGCAACGGGGATGGTGATTGTCGAAACCATCGCCGTGTCGACGATGATCTGCAACGACCTCGTGATGCCCTGGTTATTGCGCAGCAAACGTTTCAGCCGTTCAGCGCATCCGGACTTGTCCGGGCTTCTACTGGTGATCCGGCGTGGCGCAATTCTGATCGTGGTATTGCTTGGTTATCTGTATTTCCGGTTGGCGGGCGAGGCCTATGCGCTGGTTGCAATCGGTTTGATGAGTTTTGCTGCGGTCGCGCAGTTTGCTCCGGCCATGTTGGGTGGCATGTACTGGCGCGGTGGTACGCGTGAGGGCGCGCTGGCGGGACTGCTCGCAGGTTTCGGGGTCTGGGTGTACACCCTCATGCTTCCCTCCTTTGCGAAGTCGGGATGGCTGGACCCTGCATTTCTCGAACATGGGCTCTTTGGTATCGAGCTACTGAAACCCGAGGCTTTGTTCGGATTGCAGGGGCTCGACAATATCAGCCATGCCCTGTTCTGGAGTCTGGCGGCCAATATTGGCTGTTATGTCTTTGTTTCGCTGATGAGGGCGCCCAGTGCACTTGAGGCAAGCCAGGCCACCTTGTTTGTCGATGTATTCAAGCGCGAGGGTGCAACTGCAACCACCTTGTGGCGTGGTAGCGCTGAGGTTCGCGATCTTCAGCAATTGGTGGCCCGCTTTCTCGGCCAAGGCAAGACCGTGCGCTTGTTCCGCGAGTATGCACGGCAAAGGGGCTACGCGGGGATCAACAGCATCCCCGCGGACGCAGGCTTGGTGCATTTCGCTGAGACTCAGCTTGCCGGTGCGATCGGCAGTGCCTCGGCGCGAGTCATGGTCGCGTCGGTCGCGCAGGAGGAGCCACTAGGTCTCGACGAGGTCATGAACATTCTTGACGAGGCGTCCCAGGTTCGAGCCTACTCCCATCAGCTGGAAGAGAAATCACGCCAGCTGGAGGCAGCGACCGAGGAACTGCGCGCGGCCAATGAGCAGCTCAAGGAGCTCGACCGGCTCAAGGATGACATCATGAGCTCGGTGACACATGAGTTGCGTACGCCGCTGACTGCAATTCGGGCGCTTTCAGAGATGATGTTCGAGGACCCCGAAATTGACCTTGTCGAGCGCAAACGTTTTCTTGGCATCATCGTGTCCGAGACTGAACGCCTGACCCGACTGGTCAATCAGGTGCTGGATCTCGCCAAGATCGAATCCGGGCACGCCGAGTGGCACAATACCGATATCGACATGCGTGAACTCGTCGAGCATGCGATCGACTCCACTCGACAACTGTTCAGCGATTGCGGCGCGGAGCTGGTGGTGAGCTTGCCGGAGCAGGCCCCAAAGCTGCTTGCAGACCGCGATCGCCTGCATCAGGTTTTGCTCAATCTGCTATCGAATGCAGCCAAGTTTGTGCCGAAGGAGGGTGGGCATGTGCGCGTCGAACTGGTCAGCGATGACAGGGAGGTCAGAGTGGAGGTCGAGGACAATGGGCCTGGTATCGCCCCGCAGTTCTTGCCTTACGTGTTCGAGAAGTTCCGTCAGGGCGGGGATCAGCGTGACCGTCCGCAGGGCACCGGCCTGGGTCTGCCGATCAGTCGCCAGATCATTGAGCACTTTGGTGGCCGAATGTGGGTGGAGTCGCCGCCGGGCCGGGGTGCGTGTTTTGCATTCGCCTTGCCGCTG
>ERZ869909.2291-NODE-2291-length-13004-cov-6.916609_pt1 | contig 13004 bp, 8 predicted proteins | sample MGYA00520892_ERZ869909 | MGnify/ENA primary metagenome ERZ869909 (study PRJEB32215, sample SAMEA104723947) | bioreactor metagenome | biome: bioreactor; feature: anaerobic bioreactor; material: water | place: China | collected 2015-03-12 ... | reverse complement strand
GTGGTGGGGGGATGCTTGCGGTGGGTGGGGGGACTGTCATAGTAGGGGATTGTGGGCCGAAGTGGCGCCTTCTCTTTTTGGATGTTCGTCCATGTTGATGCGTGCTTGTCGTTTTGGTCTTTGGGCGTCGCTGTTGCCGCTTGCTCTGCTGGTTGGGACCGGTTGTGGAGGTGGGGGTGGGGCTGCGGCTGCGCTGGGGGTGGTGATCGGGGAGCCCGAGCCGGCGGGCGGGTTTGCGCCGCTGGACGTGACCTGGCGGGCGGAGGTCGAGGGTGCGGCGCCGGGGGAGGCCTTCGCGTTCACGTGGAGTTTTGGGGATGGGGCGACCCGCTCGACCTTTGACGCCGCTGTGGAGCACACCTACGCTGAGCCGGGGCTTTACGACGTCACCGTGGTAGCGCGCTCGACGACAAGAACGCGGTCGACGAGCGCGACGCGGAGCTTTGAGGTGCTGAGGGCGGGGGATTCTGTGGCTACGCGCCTGGCCATCACCCCACTCGCGGTCCAGGGTGAACAGCCGGTGCGGGCGACGCTGAGCATCCTGCGGCGCGAGCAGCCGCGGGACTTGGCGTTGCCCGTCGCTTTTTTCGCGGTGGCAGAGTCCAACACCACGGTGCGGGACACCATGCTGGCGGTGGAGCTGCGCCAAGCCCTCGATGCCGCGGGCGCTGTCGAGCTGGGCCGGGCGGTCTTCACGGCGGCCTCCGACGCTGCTGGCGAGGCGGTGCAGGAGTTTCCGAACCTGCGCTTCCCACCTCAGACGCCCACAGGGCGCTACCGCGTGTTGGCCTTCCTCGACCCGGAGGCGACGCTCACGGAGACCAACCCACGCAACAACGGAGCCTTCGCCCAAGGCCCCGTGACCTTCCGCAACCCGGTCGCGGACGCACAGACCCTGCAAGTGCGTAACCTGAGGGCACGCCCTGCCCGGACCAACGTCCTGAGCCGCGTCACCGTCGACGGAGAGATCGCCAACACCGGAGACGATCCTGCGCTCTTCGTGACCTACGAGCTGTGGCTCAGCGCAGGAGACGCTGTCCTGAACCGAGACGAAGACATCCGCATCGGCGACGGCAGGATCCAGAATCTGCCGGCAGCCGGCTCCTTCCGCCTAGAAGGCCAGGCCTTCGACCTCGACCAACCCATCTCGACGCTCGGCGACTACTACGTACTCCTCACCGCAACAACGCAAGAGGCCGGAGAAGCCGGGCGCGTGGTGGGCGCGTCCAACGCCATCACCGTGACCGATGAAGCGGTCGCCGGCGTGGACATCGTGCCGCGCGGCGTGAGTCTCCAACCGGCCACCACCTTCGTGGGAGGCACGGTCGTGCTCCGAGCGCTGATCGCGAACGAAGGGAGAGAGGACGTCAACCGCTCGTTCCAGTGCAACCTCTACCTCCTCGACGAGGACCGCTTCGACGAAGAGCGGAGCGATCAGATCGTGACGTCGATCACCGTCCGAACGCTCGCGTCCAACGAAGAAGTAGAGGTCGAAGATCTCTTCCTGGTCACGGAGCTCTTCCCGGAAGGCACCTACTTCCCCTTCCTCTTCTGCAACCCGAACTTCGTGATTCCCGAGAGCGACCGCCTGAACAACGTGCGGCGCGCAGATGAGCCCCTCCGGATCAACGCGGAAGCGATCGTCGACCTCGTGGTCCGAGACGTGACCGTTACGAGCGCAGCGGTCGAGGAGGGTGACAGCTTCGACGTCTCCTTCAACGTCTGCAACGAGGGCACCGACGCGTCGACACCCACCACCGTCGCGGTCGCGCTCTCAACCAACGACGCCTTCGATGTCGGCGACCGCGTCCTCGGCACCACGCCCCTGGCGAGCCTGCAGGCGGGAAGCTGCGTCACCACGACCCTGCCCCTGGTCGCTGACTGCGACACCTTCGTCTCGACCTACAGCCTGCTCGTCGTCGCTGACCCCGGGCGCCTGGTTGAAGACGTCAACCGCAACAACAACGTAGGCGCGCTCGCGGAGCCCTTCCGGGTCACAGGGCCTATCTGCGCCTGCGAACCCGATCCCTTCGAGCCGAACAACACCCCCGCGCGAGCCGTTGCCATCGACCCCGCCGGCAGCGTCTACCCGAACCTCTCCATGTGCGACGAGGCCTCCGATTGGTACCGCGTTGCGCTCGTCCGCGGCGAGTCCATCCGCATCGTCAGCACTTACGACCGCCGGCGCGGCAACATCGACATGATCCTCTACGACACAGACCGCACCACGGTCCTCTCCGCCTCACGCGGCAACGCCGGTCGTGAGGAGGTGAGCTACATCTCGATGCCCCGCACGGGGACCTACTTCCTTCACGTCGTCGGCCGCACGCCACAGGATCGGAACCTCTATGACCTGAGCTTCTCGGTGACACCCCAGGTGCCCGGCACCGATCTGGTCCCGCTCAACATTCGCCCCAGCATCACACGCGCCGTACCAGGCCAGCGCGTCGACGTGAGCATCGACGTCGTCAACCTGGGGGACATCCCCGCGCCACAGGTGCTCGCACGGCTCTACCTCGTCCAGGACGCGAACGCGCGACCTACCGAGGGTGTGCTCCTCGACACCTTCACCGTCAGCAACGTCGTGGAACGCAGGAGCGTCACCCGGGTCGTCCACATCCCCAGGGAAGACGCAGGCGGCGAACGCTTCTTCCTCGTCCACGTCAACCCACGCGCCGATGTAGAGGAGGTCGACTACGACAACAACCTCGGTGTCTCCGGCGCGATCGAGGTCGACGCAGGCTGCTCGGACCCCTTCGAGCCCAACAACGACCTCGGCGCCGCCGCTACCCTCCCCGTCTCGCCGCGACCCGAGCCGTGGATCTTCGAAAACCTACGGACCTGCTCAGGCAACCCCGACTTCTACCGCGTCTGCGCCGACGCTGGGGAGCGCCTGGCCTTCCGGGCCGACTTTGACCCGAGAGACGGCGACATCGACCTCCGCCTCTACAACGCGCAGCTACGCGTCATCGAGCGCTCAGAGACCAGCGCAGCCTTCGAGGAGATCAGCCTCCCCTACGTGGCGACCAGCGCATGCTTCGTCCTGGAAGCCTACGTCGTTGGACCCAACCGACAGGTGCCCTACACCCTGACCGTCGCCCGCGATGAGGCCGACCCAAGCCTGCGCTGCAACCCGCGCGCGGAACCCAACGACGTGTTCGCCAACGCAGCGCAGCTCCGCGATCACCTCAACGCCGACCTCTCCCTCTGTCCCGAAGGAGACGTCGACTTCTTCCGCATCCCCTTGGCAGCAGGGCAGCCGGTCCGCTTCCAGCTCACGCCAGCGAGCGGGCGCGGCGCCGTGCCCAGCACCCTGCGCCTCTCCCTCTGGAGCCCCGCGCAGGCCTTCCTCGCCTCAACCGCGACCGCCGCCGAGGCCCTGCGCCACACCCCCGCCGTGGCCGGCAACTACTTCCTGCGGGTGGTCTCCAACGGCACCGGCGAGCGTGAGATGCCTTACCGAATCGTCGCGGAGGGGATCTCGGGCATCGACCTCTTCGTCGATGACCTCCGGGTGGAACCGACCGACCTCATCCCAGGCCGAGAGGTCTCGCTCAGCTTTGTGCTCGGGAACGCCCGCGACGCAGCCAGTCCGGCGACGAGCGCAGACATCCTCCTCTCGCCCGTGCCCTTCCGTGACGGCCGCGCCCAGGTGGTCCGACAGCTCAGCTTGCCTCCCCTCGCAGGCTTCAGCACGCGCGGCGAAGGCACCAAGTTCACAGTCCCCAGCTCACTGCCCTTCTCGGGCCCCGCCTTCCTGCTGGTGCTCGTCGATCCAAACGCGACGGTGCAGGACCTGGACCGCACGAACAACCTGGGGGTCATCCCGATCGACCTTCGCCCACCCTGCCTGGCGGACCTAGCGGAGCCGAACAGCGTCTACCTGGACGCCTACCCCCTCCAGAGCCTGCCAGCGGGCACGACCTTGTCCCTCTGCCCAGGCGACGAAGACTGGTTCTACCTCGAGGGCGCGCCTGGAGCGGCGGTCACCATCGACCTCCTCTTTGAGCACGCTCGGGGCGACCTGGACCTCTTCGTCTACGACAGCGCGCTCAACCTTCGTGGCCGCGGCGACTCCGTGACCGACAACGAGGCCGTGACCACCACCTTCCCCGCGGGCAACAGCCGGCTCTACATCCAAGTGGTTGGCTTCCGAGGCGCGTCGAATACCTACCAGCTACGCACGCGTTAGGATGCACCGGCGATGACGATTCGGGCGCCAGAGGGCTGCGTCAACATCGCGCAGATCACCGACCTACACCTCCCCGCGTGGGAGGGCTTCGGCTGGCGCGACGCCCTCAACAAGAGGGTCACCGGCTGGGTGAACCACCGCCTCAGCCGACACGGAGCGCACGATCCGCACCTGATCCAACGGGCCGTTGACGCGCTGGTCGAGATCCGCCCAGACCTGACCCTCATCACCGGCGACGTCACCAACGTAAGCCTCGCCTCGGAGTTTCGGCGCGTCGCGTCCGCCCTAGAGCCCTTGGTCAAGGCAGGCCTGCCGACCGCATACATCCCCGGCAACCACGACCTCTACGTGCCCGACGCCCTCGACGGCCGCGTAGAGAACCTCCTCAACGCACACCTCCACGCCGACGTGCGCCCCGGGCCGACCTTCCCCTACGTCAAGCGCGTAGGACAGGTGAGCGTCCTCCTCCTCAATTCCGCTCACCCGGCCCCTCCCCTCTTCGCCTGGGGTAGGCTCGACGACGCCCAGCTCGCGAGCACCGCCTCCCTCCTCGCGGCCGAGCGCGCAGAGGGCCAGGGGCTCATGGTGGCGCTCCATCACCACCCCACCGCAGCACCGCACCGGCGCGTCGACTTCCACCGCGGGCTGCGCGGAGGTCGACGGCTCTTGGACCTCTGCGCTGCCCACCAGGTCCAGCTCGTCGTCCACGGCCACAACCACCGCCACGAGCTTCGCTGGTGGGAGGGAGACCAAGGCCAGCGCGTCCTGATCTGCGGCCTCGGCTCGACGAGCCTGCGCCTGGACCAACGCGCTGAGATCGGCTTCAGCACATGGACCGGTCCCTCTCTGAGCGCGCTCCGATTCGCGCGCTGGGACGATCGAGCCGACGCCTTCACCCCGGCGCTGAGCCTCACACCTGGCGAGGTCACGCGGGTCCTCCGCGGATGAACCCCTTGCCGCTGTCCGCACATCGTGGTTGGAGGGAGCGGTCCTGAGGGGGCGGCCTGCAGCAGGTGCAAAGCCCACCACGCGCAAGAGGAGAGGAGCATGATGAAGAGCATGGGAATCGTTGGCGGTGGCCAGATGGGGTCCGGCATCGCGCAGGTCGCCGCGCAGGCAGGGATGGACGTGATCGTCGTAGAGAACTCCCCTCAGCGCCTGACCCGCGCGACCACCACCGTTGCGAAGAACCTCGACCGGCTCGTCAAGAAGGGGAAACTCTCCGAAGAGGCGAAAGCCGAGATCATGGGGCGCATCCGCACAACCACCGACCTCGACGCCCTCGCCGCGGCCCCCCTGGTCGTCGAGGCGATCTCTGAACGGAAGGAGCTGAAGGTACAGCTCTTCGAGTCCCTCTGCGCGATCTGTGGCGAAGACACCCTCCTGGCCACCAACACGTCCTCACTCTCCGTCACCGAGCTGGCGGCGGTCACGAAGCGCCCAGACCGCTTCATCGGGCTGCACTTCATGAACCCCGTGCCGATGATGCAGCTTGTGGAGGTGATTCGCGGGCTCGCGACCTCTGACGAGACCTTCGCTGCCGCCTGCGGCCTCGTCGAGCAGCTCGGCAAGACCGTCGTCTGCTCTCAGGACTACCCCGGCTTCCTCGTCAACCGCATCCTCATCCCGATGATCAACGAGGCCTGCTACGCCCTCATGGAGGGGGTCGGCAGCGTCGAGGACATCGACAAGGCGATGACGCTCGGCTGCAACCACCCGCTCGGCCCCCTCGCGCTCGCCGACTTGATCGGGCTGGACATCGTCGAGGCCATCCTGAAGGTCCTGCACGAGGGCACGGGTGACCAGAAGTACCGTCCCTGCCCCCTCCTCCGTCGCTACGTCGCTGCCGGCTTCCTCGGCCGCAAGAGCGGGCGCGGATTCCATCAATACACCTGAGGAGCGAGGTCTTCCATGACTGCGAACGTGCGATGGAGCATCGAAGAAGGCGTTGGCCTGATCGTGATCTCCCGACCCAAGGCGCTGAACGCGCTCGACGCACAGACCCTCAACGAGCTGGAAGAGGCGATCGACGCGCTGGAGGCGGACCCAAGCGCTGGCGTGATCGTCCTGACCGGCGAGGGTGAGAAGGCCTTCGTGGCTGGCGCCGACATCTCCACCATGCCCTCGATGAGCCCAGAGCAGGCGCGCGCCTTCTCTGAACGCGGCTCCCTCCTCTTCGCGCGCCTCGAGGCCCTCCCGAAGGTGGTGATCGGCGCGATCAACGGGTTCGCCCTCGGCGGCGGTTGCGAGCTGGCGCTGGCCTGCGACTTCCTCATCGCTTCAGAGCGGGCGATCTTCGGCCAGCCCGAGGTGAAGCTGGGAATCATCGCTGGCTTCGGCGGCACGCAACGCCTCGCCCGCAAGGTCCCCGTCAACGTCGCGATGGACCTGCTCGTCTCAGGCCGTACGATCACCGCCGAGGAGGCCCTGCGTTGGGGACTGGTCAGCCGCGTCGTGCCTGCCGACCAGCTCATGGCCACCGCACGCGCCGCCGCTCAAGAAGTGCTGAGCCGAGGACCGCGTGCAGTCGCCGCGACCAAGGCCCTCGTCCAGCAAGCACACGACCAGGACCTGGCCTCCGGGCTCCGCGCCGAGACCGACGCCTTCGGCGAGGTGTTCAAGACGGAGGACGCGCGAGAAGGCGTCAGCGCGTTCCTGGCCAAGCGCGCGCCCTCCTTCCAGGGCCGCTAGCCGCACACCCTCGCCCGCGCCGGAGCCGCCCCATGTCGGTCCCCCAAGACGTGACGAGCCTCTGCGCCGCCATCCTGCGCGGCCACGTCCGGTCCCTGTCCCGAGGGCTGCGATGGCTGGACGACGAAGACGAGCGGGGCGACGCGCTCTTGGACGCGCTCTACCCGCACACCGGCCGTGCCCAGATCATCGGCATCACAGGGGTGCCTGGCGCAGGGAAGTCGACGCTAACGTCGGCGTTGACGACGACGTGGCGACGCGCCGGCGAACGGGTGGGGATCCTGGCGATCGATCCCTCCAGCCCTTTCCACGGCGGCGCGTTGCTCGGCGACCGCGTGCGGATGGCCCGCCACGCTGAGGACGACGACGTCTTCGTGCGCTCCCTCGCGACCCGCGGCCAGCTAGGCGGGCTGAGCCACGCCACGTGGTCTTCGGTCCACCTCCTGGACGCAGCCGGCTACGATCGGGTCATCGTGGAGACGGTCGGCGTGGGACAGGACGAGGTGGACATCGCCCTCCTCGCGGACACGACGCTGGTCGTCCTCGTCCCACACCTCGGCGACGACGTCCAACACCTGAAGGCGGGCATCATGGAGATTGGGGACATGTTCGTCGTCAACAAGGCGGACCTCCCGGGGGCACAGACCTTCGCCGCCCAGCTCCAGGCCGCACTTCGCCTACGGGGTGGCGACGCGCCCGTCCCCGTCTACAGGGTCGATGCGCTGCGCGGCGTCGACATCGACCTGTTGGCGGACGCCATCGTGACGCACGCCCAATCCCGCAGCCCGCACGCCCGCCAGGAGCGCCGGCGCGCGCGGCTGGCGTCGGAGCTGTGCTCTCGTACCGAGCGCTTGGCGAGGCGGGCCGTGGCGCAGACCCTCGCCACAAGGGAGAGCCAAGACCTGGTCGACCGCCTCAGCCGCGGCGAGGTAGGGCCGGCCGCAGCCGCCCAGAGCTGCTGGGAGCGCCTTCGGGCCTCCCCTTGAAGGCGCTTCGGGGCTTGCGCCCTCAGAACGCGGGCGCTCAGCGACGCTGACCTGAACCTGGCCTCATCGCGGCGAGGACTGCGCCACAACATCAGGCGACGCCTCGCCCTCCCTGTGCCTCAGTAGCGGAGGAGCGAGCGCTCGAAGCGCTCCAGACCGACGCCCGTCAGATCACGCACGTCCGCGCGAATCCCCTCACCATGGAGTCCGCCGCCGGCGCCCCCAGGCTCGGGGTGATGGTCCTCTCCACCGGGCGCGGTGGGGGCCTCAGCGTCGACGTGGTCCATCTGCGCCACCAAGGCGTCGCGCACGGCAGGGAGCACGACCTCGTGGAGCCACGCGGAGATGGGCAACGAGACAACGAGCGCAGCCTCGCTGCCTTCCACGCGGAGGGGCGGAAGCACCAACGTGGCGCGCCCGGCGCTGGTGTACGCAAAGGGGTAGCGCTCGCTGTGACGGAGCGCGACCGGCCTCCAGGGCAAGGGCGTTGGATCGGCGTGGAGGGGCGCGATGTACCAGCCGAAGAGCTCCAGCGTCTCGTCCTCCGGGGTCACATCCAGTGCCCCCACGTCCAAGGTGACCTGCCACGTCCCAGGGCGCAAAGGCGCCATCGTCGCGAGCTCCGCCTCGATCTGCCCCTGACCGAGAGCGTAGGCGATCCGACCTCCATCCAGCGCCAGGGTCTCACCGCTCTCGACATGCTCCAGCGAGACCGCGCGCAGCGCGAACTCCAAGCGGGACAGCTCCAGCGCCTCCGGCGTCTGCTCGGCGTCCGCCAGCGCGAGGGTCAAGGTCACACCCCTCGCCGACTCCTCCCCCTCCTCGCAGGCCACAAGACCTCCGAGGGCAACGAGCAGCAGCAGCCATGTCAAGACACCGAGACGGGGCATGGGTCACTCCTGGTGGTCACACTCTCCCAGGAGGCAAGCTAGACCGGAGGTGGGGTGGTGTCAATCCAGCGCACGACCAAAGCTCACTCGCTCACCCTCACTCCCCTCGAGACGTGAAGCAGACCGAAGCCCTGCCTCTCATCAGTGCCCAGCTACACCCCAGGTGCCAAAGAGCAACATTGCTGGGGCCTGATGCACCCCGCTCCCGAACTGACTGACCGGCAGGAATGCCTGGAGACCCATCCCGAAACGCTGTGATCCGTCCAGTCCAAAGAACACGTGCCCTCCTGCCACGACCACGGTAGCGGTCCCGGTCGTCTCAGAGTCATCCACGGATTCGCGGGTGGTTCTCGTGCTTCTGCCGAGCCCACCAGTCATGAGCCATCGTCCCATATGGAGTCCGTATAGAGCGCCATAAAAGACTTCAAAGTACTCCAGATAACCTGTGGTCTGGTCAGGGTCCGCCGCACAATCCACGCCTTCAGGGCAACCGGCGTTCGGGGAACCGCCCGTCATGAATTGTATCCCGAACTCATGTCTGACGCCGGCACGCCGAGGCCCGATCGTGAGCGCGGCGCCAGCATGAATTCCAAGCATGGCCACAGGCGGCACCCAGCCAAGCCCAGCACCGACGTCAGCGCGCCCACCCAGGATCCACGGCTGATCCCCAGGTGGCGCTGGAGCAGCGGCTGCCGTCACGCCCGAGCCCGAGTCTGCTGCAGGCGAGCCTACCGGCGTGGCTGCCGACGTGGGAGATCGCACGAAGGAGAAGCTACCGCACGATGCGTGGGACACAGTGCCGCTCATGCGCTGGCCATCGGCCGATACGGTGCCCGAAAACCCTACCGTCACAAAACCTGCAGGCTGGTTGACCCACTCGCCGGTACGCCAGACGACCTGCCTGGTCCTCGCGTTTACCGTCGCATGTACCCAATAGGCGCCAGACACGCCGCGGGGAGTCGAGAAAGAGAACACAGCGCTCGCCGAGTTGCGCGTCGCACGCTGGACGGAGAGCGAGGCGTCCGTGGCGCCCTGCGCACAGGAGTAGGTACCCGACCATTGAGAGCCAGGAGGTACGAGGAAGTCCGCCTGAGGTGAGCCCGGTGGTGTGCCTGCAGGAGGGGTCTGCTGGGCCGGCGCAGGTGCTGCGTGCCGTAGATCACAGGTCACCCGCAGCTCGCCCCCAGGCACCAGCCGCAGCGCCTCTACCCATTCGCCCTGCCCCTCACGACGTACCTCCATGCGAAGACTGGACGCTGGCAGCTCGTAGGGAACCTCGCCGCCGCCCACCGGCGTACGACCTACAACCCGCCCATCCACCACGACGTCCGCACCCGCGACATTGCAGCTCAGATAGACCACCGCAGGCAGCGGCCGGATCGTGCGCAGCGTGTGACGGCGCGCTTGGCCAGCCGACAGCGCCACGCTCACCTCCTCGGGATGGTGCCCAGGGACTTGCACCGACAACAGGTGCGTACCCGGGGCGATCGGGAGTTGACCCCCCGTGACACCCAGAAGCCTCCCTTCCAGCCACACCTCACCCACGACGTCTCCCGGCACCAACACCTCCACAAAACCGACGTCAGCCCCTTCCCCACCCCAGGACGCCACCTCCTGCAGGCTGCGCGGCACCAACGCCAAGGTCCGGCTTCCACCCGCCTGCCGCTCCGCGACGTGCCATGACGACGTGCCGCCTGGCTGCAAGCGAAGCGCCGCCTCCGCGGCTGTGTAGCCCTCACGAACCACGCGGAGCGACGTCGCGGTGGCCGCGATCTCCAGCCGCACGGGCGCCAAGCGGGAGGTCAAGCCAACGCGGCGGTTGTCCACCAGCACTTCTGCCCCATGAACATCGGCGCTCAACCACAGGCTCACAGGGAGCATGGCGAGCGCTGGCACACGCAAGGTCTCAACCTCCCCCTCTTGGATCAGCACGTCACCCTCGAAGGACGCGTAGCCGGGCGCTGAGACGACGACCCGGCGCCGACCCACGTCCAGGTTGAGCTGACGTCCACCTACCCCCGCCTCTACGCCGTCCACCTCCACAAGCGCGTTGGCTGGCCCTGCGACAAACACCTCAAGGACACCGACCCCGCGGGCGCTGCCCCCGCCGATCCGCGGCTGAACCACCCGACGATCACGGGCCACACCACCCCGCGGCTCCACCCCCAGAGGCTCCAGCAAGCGCAGCGTCACCTCCTCCACAGCGTCCGGGACCTCCTCTTCACTGCGCGCACGACCGCTCACACCGCTCAGCAAGGTGCCGTCCGACACACGGTAGAGACGAAGCTGAATCTGAAGCACCTCGCCAAAACGAGCGATCTCACCCGTCACCACAAAGTCCACACCCACCATTCGCCCAAACTCGATCTCGCACGCAGCCTCCGTGCACTCCTCCCACGACATATCGGGCGGCAAGAGCGCGATGATGTTCTCACGGGTGATCACCTGATAGCGAGACGCGGGCAATGCCAGCGCCGTCGTGCGCACCATCTCCGTCAGGGTCTGCGCTCGAGAAGCTGGGACAGCATCACCGTCCACCCGAAGATCCGTCACCGCAACCCGCTGCGGGCTGCTCTCCCCGGCTGCCTGAGCCCGCACGTGGGCGGGCGCGCTGAGCGCTACCCACAAGCTCGCGAGAGCCAGCGCGGCAAAGCGGCTGCTCCGCCTTGCTCCGAAGCGCGGCTGCCCTCGCGACCTGAACCAGCCGACGTCCCTCGGTCGTGCGGGACACAAAGGCCACGCGTCACGCGATGCTCTCATGGTCTACCTCCGCCCCGAGGGCGAGCTGCCGGTCCTTCGTCGAAAGCGTTGCCCACATCCGCACCTCCTACAGCGCGATGTGCGGGGCAAGACAATTGGCGTGAGGGGGCGTTAGGGAGACTCCAGCACGCGCTGACGGGAACGCCGCATCAGCTCGTGCAGCGGGTCCGTCGTCGTCCGCAGGTCGCGGGCTGGACGCGCGGGCCCCTCCGCATCACCGGCCCGCACCTCCTCCTCCTCGCTGCCCCTCTCGCGCGCCTCGCCCTCGGGCAGACGCCCACGCTGCGACCCTTCACCGGCGCCTACGCCCGGGCTGGACGCGCCCGGCCTGGGGGCGTCCACCCGACCCGGCGCGGGAGCGTCTTGCCCTTCCGCGCTCTCCTCGAGGACCCCGAGGCGGTAGAAGAGACCCCGGGTTGCGCGCTCGAGCACCTCTGGCCCGACCTCTTCTCGTTCGATCAGGGCCCGCTCAGCGGACAAGAGGACGCCGTCGCTGCTCCGGTACATGCGCAGGTGTACGTGCAGGTGCCCGCCGAGTCGGGACACGCGCCCGGTGATCACGAGGTCGGCGCCGACGAGACGGCCGAACTCCATCTCACAGCTTGCCTCGGTGCAATCGGCCATGGCCCGGTCGGGGGGCAAGAGCGCCAACATGTTCTCTCGCGTCATGACGTGCAGGACGTCGGCCGGGAGGACGAGGGCGCTCGTACGCACCCAGTCGCTCATCGAGGAGGCCCGCCCGATCGCAACCGCCCCCTCCTCGACGGAGAGATCCAGCACAGCGAGTCGGATCACCCGCTCTTGGCTCCCCTGTGCAGAGGCCGGTGGCCTGGCGCCCAGCGCGAGCAGGGCGAGGGCAGGGATCAAGATACGAAGTTGCATGGCGTTCCTCTGTAGGTCTCAAGAGAAGGACAAGGGGTTCTGTGACAACCAGGCATCCCACGACCCAGTCCCCGCCGACCCCAGCCCGCCACCCTCCGCCAGCGCCACAATAACGCAGTGCGGCATGAGCGCCAAAGCGCGCCGAGCAGGGCTACGCCCTGCACCCGTCCCTCTGGGGGCTCGCCGCCCCCAGACCCTGGCCCGGACAGCGTCCGACCGAAGCACGCTGCGCACCCCCTGGGGGCCCGGCTACGCGCGGGCCTTCCCCGGGGGGCTTCGCTTGGCGATGACTTGGCAGAAAACCTGGTCAAGGGAACAAGGGATCAAGGGTCAAGGGAAGGGCCCCGCGCCTACGGCGCGGACCTGGCGAGGCGAAAGCCGAGGTCGAAGTAGCGGGCGTGGGGGAGCCAGTGGTAGCGGGACGCCGCGCGAGCGTAGTCCGCGACGTTGATCCACGAGCCGCCGCGGAACACCCGGTAAGAGCCCGAAGACGGACCCACGGGGTCCGTACCGCCTGAATGCGCATCCCGATACCACGTGGCCGTCCACTCCCACACGTTACCAAGCATGTCATGGAAACCCCACGCGTTCGCCTGCTTCCCA
>ERZ869909.2289-NODE-2289-length-13007-cov-3.795437_pt1 | contig 13007 bp, 12 predicted proteins | sample MGYA00520892_ERZ869909 | MGnify/ENA primary metagenome ERZ869909 (study PRJEB32215, sample SAMEA104723947) | bioreactor metagenome | biome: bioreactor; feature: anaerobic bioreactor; material: water | place: China | collected 2015-03-12 ... | reverse complement strand
GAAGTCCTGAAGCTTGCGGCGTACGAGCCGGAGGCGCCGGGACCTGGCGAGATCACCGTGCGCAACCATGCGATCGGGCTCAACTTCATCGACACCTACCAGCGATCGGGGCTCTACCGCGTTCCGCTGCCGTTCATCGCGGGCAGCGAGGGCGCCGGTGAGGTCGTGGCCACCGGCGACGGCGTGAGTGACCTCGCGGTTGGCGACCGCGTGAGTTACGCCGGTCCGATCGGCGCGTATGCGGAGCTGCGCAACATGCCGGCCGGCCGCGCCGCCAGGATTCCCGATGGGGTCGATTACGAGACCGCGGCCGCCGTGACCCTCAAGGGCATAACGGCCTACTACCTGCTGTTCCAGACCTGGCCGCTCAGGGCCGGCGAGACCATCCTGTGGCACGCGGCGGCGGGCGGGGTCGGCCTCATCGCCACGCAGTGGGCAAGCTCGCTCGGTGCACGGGTGATCGCCACGGCCGGCTCAAAGGAGAAGCTTGAGCTCGCTCGCGCAGCCGGTGCCGACGTCCTGATCAACTACCGCGAGGAGGACTTCGCCGCGCGGGTCAGGGAGGAGACCGACGGCCGGGGAGTCGACGTCGTCTACGACGGGGTCGGCAAGGACACTTTCGGAGGATCGCTTGACTGCCTGAGGCCGCGCGGACTGATGGTCAGCTTCGGCAACGCATCGGGCCCGGTCTCGGTTCCCGACCTGGGCGTCCTGTCAGCAAAAGGTTCGCTCTACCTGACGCGGCCGTCGACCGGCGCGTACATGGCAACGACCGAAGAGCTGCGGACGGCCGTCGCCGCGGTGTTCGCAGCGGTGCTCGAAGGAACGCTCAGGGTATCGGTGGACCAGCGCTTCCGCCTGGAGGACGTCGCCGAGGCACACCGGGCATTGGAGTCACGCCGGACCACCGGTTCGACCGTGCTGACCCCCTGAGCAACCACGAAAAGGGGAGGGGCTCGCGGTCAGTACCGGAGCCCCTCCCCCTGCTTGAACTGGCTGGCCCACAGGGATTCGAACCCCGACCGACCGGACCAAAACCGGGTGTCCTACCATTAGACTATGGGCCAACGCCGGGCCTGCTCTGCCCGCCGGCACGGCAGGAGCGGCTCGCTCCGCTGCGGCGCCGTGCCCGACAATGATACGACAGGTGCTGCACGCCCTGTCAAATCAGCATGCGCTGTTCAGCGGGTGCCGTAGATCCTGTCGCCCGCGTCACCGAGCCCGGGCACGATGTAGCCCTGGTCGTTGAGCCTCTCGTCAAGCCCGGCGAGGATGATGTCGACGTCTGAATGCTCTTCGCGGACGCGGGCTATGCCCTCGGGGGCTCCGATGATGCAGAGCAGCTTGATGCTCCTGGCACCCGCCTCCTTGACGACGCTGATAGCCGCCGCGGCGCTGCCCCCGGTTGCGAGCATCGGATCGAGGATGAACGCGTCGCGCTCACCGATGTCGCTGGGAAGCTTGCGGAAGTACTCGACGGGCTGCAGCGTGGCGTGATCGCGGTACAGGCCGAGATGGCCGACCCGGGCGTTGGGAATCAGCGTCAGGATGCCGTCCACCATCACGAGTCCGGCCCTCAGTATGCCTACCAGGGCCATCTTCTTGCCTTCAAGGTGGCGCACTTTGGCGGTGGCGACCGGCGTCTCGACGGTGGATTCAGCGAGCGGCAGGTCGCGCATCGCCTCGAACGCGAGCAGCATGCTTACCTCCGCGCACAGCGACCGGAAGTCCCGCACGCTGGTGTTGCGGTCCCTGAGCAACGAGAGTTTGTGCTGGACGAGCGGGTGTTCGCTGACGATTGTCCGGTCCATGTAGTCACATCCTAGGCAGTCGTATTGCCGGGGTCGCCGGCAGTGAAACGCCCTGACGGCAGTGAGCCGGCAGGGCGTCGATCATGGCGGAGAGGGTGGGATTCGAACCCACGGTACAGTTGCCCGTACAACGGTTTTCGAGACCGTCCCATTCAACCGCTCTGGCACCTCTCCGCGCCAATTCCAGCCATCACAACAGTGGCTGGCGCGCCGCCCAGTATAACCTGTGGGGTGCGGGGCTGCACAAGCACGCACTGCACAACATGACATGCGGCAGATGTGTAGAATGCACATCATGCGTGTCGGTGGAAAGCGGACGGGAACTCTCATCCGGCGCTCCACCTGGAAGGTAAGAATCAGGCGTGACTGACAGCATAATCTCCGTAGTACCAATCGCGGTCGTGGCCTTCACCGTCGCCCTCGTGACCGTGTTCCTGATCATCCCGAGGATAAGGGACTTCGCGCTACGCATCGGGGCTGTCCAGGATGGCGGCGGACTGCACGGCAGCGGCACGCGCGTCCATACAGGGCGCGTCCCCAACATCGGGGGACTGGGCATCCTCGCGGGCTTCCTGCTCGCAGTGCTCGTCGGCAGCCTCGCCTGGCCCGGGTTGCTCGACGGCTACCGGGTCGAGCTGCTGGCGATAGTGCTCGGCGGCTGCCTGATGGCGCTGGTCGGCTTCATGGACGACATGTGGGAGATCCCGCCCGCCATGCGGCTTGCGACGCAGTTCGTTGCCGCCGGCATCCTGGTGGTGAACGGCGTCCGGATCGAGTTCATCAACAACTACCTGACCGGCCAGGGCTACGTCTTCGTGCCTGAGCTGCTTGCTGTCGGCGTCACGCTCCTGTGGGTGGTCGGTTTCACCAACGCCTTCAACTTCATCGACGGGCTCGATGGCCTGTCGTCCGGCATCGCCGCGATCTCCAGCATGTGCCTGCTGGCGGTCGCCCTCCAGTTCGGCGACCGCGGTGCCTCCGTACTCCTGCTCGCGGCAATCGCCGGCGCGGCGCTGGGGTTCCTGCGGCACAACCTGAACCCTGCGAAGATCACGATGGGCGACTCAGGCGCGTACATGATCGGCTACGTGCTGGCGGCCGTCAGCGTGCTGGGGGCCCTCAAGGTCACGGCAGCGGTGACGGTCGCGGCTCCGATCCTGGTGCTGGCCCTGCCGGTGCTGAACATCACACAGGTCACCTTCAGGCGGCTGCGCCGCGGCGTCAGCCCCACCACCGCCTCGAACGATCACATCCACGACATCCTGCGCGTCCGCAGCGGCTCGAAGGGCCTGACCGTCCTGTTGCTCTGGCTGGCCACGCTCGTCCTCGGAGTGCTCGGCATGCTCCTTTCGAGGACACCCCCACTCCTGATGTACACAACGATCACCACCACAGTAGTTCTCATCGCAGCAGTGAGCCTGCTCCGCTGGCTCGAGGTTCGCTCCGAGGAACGCGGCACGGCTGCAGGCAGGCTGTGACGCACAAGCGGATAGGCGTGGCGTTCGGCACCCGCCCGGAGGCGAACAAGATGGCGCCCGTCGTCGCCGCGCTCGACATGCATCCGGAGCTGGAAAGCGTCGTAGTCGTCACGGGTCAGCACCGCGAGCAGCTCGACAGCAGCCTTCGGCTCTTCAACCTGAGGCCCGAGGCAGACCTGGAAGTGATGACCGAGCGCCAGACCCTCGCGGGACTGGTAGGCAGGATCGTCCCCGCGGCGGCCACGGTACTGCGTGACCTCAGGCTGGACTATGTGCTGGTGCACGGTGACACCACCACGACCTTCGCGGTCGCGCTTGCTGCTTTCCTGGAGGGCATCCCGGTGGGACACGTCGAGGCGGGCCTCAGGTCATTCGACCTGGCCGAGCCGTTTCCCGAGGAGGCGAACCGGCGCCTGACGGACGTGCTCACCCACCTGGACCTGCCACCAACCCCGCTGGCACGGGCGAACCTGATCAGCGAGGGCAAGAGCACCAGCCACATGGTGGTCACCGGCAACACCGCCATCGACTCGGTCCGCATGGCGGCGGCAAGAGCCGTCCTGCCCGCATGGGTGCCTCGCACGCCACTGGTCGCCGTCACCATGCACCGGCGCGAGAACCTGCCCGTGATGGCCGAACTCGCCGGGGCGATAGCGGGGGCCGCCCGCAGGTTCCGGGATCACACCTTCGTGTACCCGGTCCACCTCAACCCGGCGGTCCGGGAGGCAGTCATCCCGGTGCTCAGGGGCGAGCCGAACGTGATGCTTGAGGAGCCGTGGGACTTCCTGTCGATGCTCGCCCTGCTCAAGGCGTCGCGCCTGGCGGTGACTGACTCCGGGGGCATCCAGGAGGAAGGCGCGGCGCTCGGGGTTCCGGTTGCCGTACTGCGTAACGTGACCGAGCGTCCCGAGGGCGTCGACGCGGGCGTGCTCCGGCTGCTGGGCAACGATCCGGCGGCGGTTCAGACCGGCATCGAAGAGCTCTTGGGCGACGACGAGCAGCGCGCGCGCATGAGAGCCGCCCCAAACCCGTACGGTGACGGGCACGCCGGCGAACGCATCGCCGAGGCCGTCGCCTGGCGGCTTGGCCTCTCCGAACGGCCGGACGACTGGCAGCCGTGAGCACCGACCTGGAGGTCCTTCGGGGCCGGCTTTCCTGGCATGGTACTGCCGTGATGGGCATAGTGAACACGACGCCGGATTCGTTCAGCGATGGCGGTCGCCACATGTCCCGCGATGATGCCGTTGCGGCTGGCGTCGCCATGTTCGAGGCAGGCGCACTGATCGTCGACGTCGGCGGTGAATCGACCAGGCCCGGAAGCGAGCCGGTCGGGGCCGCCGAACAGCTGCGCAGGGTCCTGCCCGTCATCAGCGGCCTGGCCGACAACGGCGTGCCCACCAGCATCGACACGGCCCTGCCGGAGGTCGCCCGCGCCGCGCTCGAAGCGGGAGCCTGGCTGGTGAACGACATCGGTGGCCTGCGCGACCCGGCCATGCTGGAGGTGGTCGCTGAGGCAGGAGCCGGCGCGGTCGCGCTGCACATGCAGGGTGAACCGCGCACGATGCAGCATGATCCCGCATACGGCGACGTGGTCTCCGAGGTCACTGACTGGCTCGCGGCCGCAGGCGCCCGGGCGGGCGTGTACGGTATCGACGCGGTCATGCTCGACCCGGGCATCGGGTTCGGCAAGAACCTGGAACACAACCTGGAGCTGCTCAGACAGCTGCCTGCGCTGTGCGACCGGGGCTGGCCCGTGCTGGTGGGCGCGAGCCGCAAGGGCCTGATCGGTACGCTTTCCGGCGTGCACGACCCCGCTGCGCGCGACCCGGGCAGCATCGCCCTGCACCTGTTCGCAGCCCGGATGGGCGCCAGCATGGTCAGGGTGCATGACGTGCCCGGCCACGTGCAGGCCCTGAGTGTGCAGGCCGGCCTGGCGGGGGACGCTTGAACGACCCCGCCCTGATCGCGCTCGGAGCCAACCTCGGTGATCCGCTTCAGACACTCGCCCAGGCGATCTCCCAGCTCGGCGCTCACGGCGAGGTGGTTGCCAGATCGAGACCGTACCTGACCGCGCCCGTCGGCGGGCCGCCCGGTCAGCCGGATTACGTGAACGCCGTGATCGCCTTCCGTCCCGCTGAGGCCGCTCTCGGTCCGGCGGACCTGCTGGCGCTCCTGCTCGATCTCGAGCGCCTGCACGGCCGCGAGCGGCGCATCGCGTGGGATGCGCGCACACTGGACCTGGACCTGCTCGCCTGGGGGCACCTTCGGGTGGCGACCGCGGGGCTGACGTTGCCGCACCCGAGGCTTGGCGACCGGGCGTTCGTGCTGGTGCCACTTGCCGACGTAATGCCGCAATGGCGTCATCCCGTCAGCGGCGCCGGGTTGAACGAGCTGCTGGCCGGTGTGGATACGAGCGGCGTGCGCCCGCTGGTGGGCGGGTGGCCGGATTCGGCTGAGGCTGCTTGGTAGACTCGCGGTCCATGCGTGTCTTCGCCATCGCCGATCCGCACCTGTCCGGTGCCCAGCCCAAGCCCATGGACATCTTCGGCGGTAACTGGGCCGGCCATCCCGACGTGTTCTTTCGCGGCTGGCGGGAGACTGTGGGTGAGGGCGACCTGGTGCTGGTCCCGGGCGACATCTCCTGGGCCCTGCGCCTGGAGGACGCCGCGGTGGACCTGAATGCGCTCGGTCAGCTGCCCGGCACGAAGGTGCTGCTGCGTGGGAACCATGACTACTGGTGGTCTTCGATCTCGAAGGTCCGGAGCATTCTACCCGAACGCATGTACGCCATCCAGAACGATGCGCTGCGCTTCGGGGACGTGATCGTAGCGGGCGCACGCGGCTGGCTGCTGCCCGGCGCCAGGGGGTTCACCGAACAGGACCAGAAGATCCATGAGCGGGAGCTCGAGCGGCTCAGGCTCTCGCTGGCGGCCGCACACAGGCTCGGAGAAGGACGCCTTGTCGTGATGCTGCACTTCCCGCCGACGAACCTGGCGGGCGACCGCTCAGGCGTGATCGACCTGCTGCTGGAGGCCGGGCCTGCCGCCGTCGTGTTCGGACACGTGCACGGCGAAGGGCCCGACGCGCTGCCCGCGGCGAGCTTCGGGCTGCCGCTTCACTTCGTGGCCGCCGACGCGCTCGGCTTCAGGCCTCGCCTGATCCTTCCTGCTGCACCGTCTGACTGACGGAGACCGGCAGCGGCAGGCTCGCCTTGTCGCCGATGCGCCGGTAGTGCGTGACCCTGGGCTGACCAGGCTGCCAGGTGAGCAGCACGACCTCGGCGCCGACCTGGCCGGGGATGCCGACCTGGCCCGATTCGAGATCGCTGATCATCACGCCCAGGCCATCCAGCTCCTGCTTGCTGCTGCGGATCTGGTCAAAGAGGAACCTTGCCTCGAAGTGAAAGTCGCGCGCTGCAACGGACCAGGGCTCGAGTCTGGCTGCCTTCTCCTGCAGTTCCTGAAGGTCCTTCATCGCTGTCCGGAGCTCGTCGAGCTTCTCGTCAACCTGGGGAATCAGACCCGTTGCCTGTTCTACCGAATGAATCTTGTACATGCCTGATGCCTCCCTTGCTGGCCGAAGTGTAACGCCCGGCCGGGCATCCGCATGTAAGAAGACCTACAAAATATGAGTCGGGTAGGCTCAACTGTGCGTGCTCGCTGCCTGCACGCCGGCCTTGCTACAATCTCGCGTATGCCCGGAGACGAATTTCAGTGGCGGCACATGCCTGCCGAACGGTCAGGCGAGGTGCTGGTGATCAACACAGGCAGCTCAAGCCTCAAGGTCGAGCTCGTTCCGAGCCGCACGAAGGTGACAGTCGAACGGATCGGCACCACGCCTGCAGTGCTCAGCAACTCCCGGGAGCCCGACGTGATCCTGCTTCCCAAGGGCGTGAAGGATCACGCGCATGCCTTCGAGATCGCACTCGGCCAGCTCAACGAGCTGGAGGCCAACTTCAAGATCATCGCCTGCGGTCACCGCGTCGTTCACGGCGGTGAGCGTTTCAGCGAGCCCACGGTGATCGATCCCGAGATGCTGCAGGCGATCGATGACCTCAGCAGCCTCGCCCCCCTGCACAATCCGGGCAACGTCATGGGTATCAAGGCCGCACTCGAGGCGCTGCCTGCAGTGCCACATGTGGCCGTGTTCGACACGGCCTTCCACTCGACAAAGCCTCCCCGCGCGTACGTCACCGGCCTGCCGAAGAGGTTCTACGAGCGTCAGAGGATCAGGAACTACGGATTTCACGGCACAAACCATGACTTTGTGACAGCCAGGGCAGCCAGGCAGCTCGGGCGTGACCGGAGCGAACTGAAGATCGTCTCGCTTCACCTTGGCAACGGCTGCAGTGCGTGCGCCGTCAAGCACGGGGAGAGCATCGACTCGACCATGGGATTCACGCCGCTGGCGGGGCTCCTGATGGGCACCCGCCCGGGGGATCTTGACCCGGGCATCATGCTCACGATGCTGGAGCGCGGCATCACCGTGGATGAACTGACCGAGATCGTCAACCGTGAGTCCGGGCTCAAGGGCCTGAGCGGAGTATCCAACGACATGCGTGACATCCGGCGTGTCGCGGAACGCGGCGACGAGTGGGCCGAGCTCGCGATCGAGATCTTCACCTATCGGTGCCGCAAGGCCATCGGCAGCCTCACGGCAGCGATGGACGGCGTGGACGCCATCGTCTTTACCGGCGGGATCGGCCAGAACGATCCGCTGACCAGAGAGGAGATCCTGGCCGGACTCGAATGGCTCGGGGTGAAAGTGGACATGAAAAGGAACTCAATCGGCATGACGGTGTTCAGCACGAAGGACTCGACGGTGAGCGCGCTCACGATCCCGGCTGACGAGGAGGGCCTGATCGCGGAGCAGGCGCTGGCACTGCTCTGGGACAGGGTGGTTGCGTGAGCGGCCGGGTGCTGGGCATCGACCTGGGCGGCACCAAGACCGCGGTCGCTGTCGTCCGGGACGGGACCGTGCTGGCAAGGGACCAGGTTGACACGCCGCAGTCAGGCTTTACGGACGTCGTGCAGGCGATCGCGCGGGCGAGCCTTCAGCTGTTGCAGTCCGCCGGCCCGGTCCGTGCCGCGGGCCTGGGGTCACCCGGCCCGCTCGACTTCGAAACAGGCACGATCCGCTGGGCACCGAACATCGTGGGGCTTGAGAACGCGCCGATCGTGCGGGCACTCGAGGCCGAACTCGGCCTGCCGGTCACGCTCGAGAACGACGCCAACGCGGCCGGCTTCGCCGAGCACCGCTACGGTGCCGCCCGGGGCCTGCCAAGCAGTGTCTTCGTAACGATCAGCACCGGCATCGGAGGCGGCCTCTTCCTGGGCGACCAGGTCATCCGCGGTGCCCACGGACTGGCAGGCGAGATCGGGCACATGACGCTGCTGCCCGGCGGCCCGGTCGGAGGCGACGGGCATCTGGGCACGCTCGAATCGATCGCCGCCGGAAGGTCGATGGAGCGGGACGCCGGATACGGGTTCGGCAGCCCGGTCGGCAACCGCGTGCTGTTCGAGCGCGCTCGCGAGGGCGATCCGATGGCGCTGCGCATCATCGACAACGCGGCCGAGTTCACCGGGATCGGCCTGGCCAACATCGTGAAGATCTTCGACCCCGCCGCCTTCGTGCTTGGCGGGGGCCTGACGAACGCGGGAGACTTCTACCTCGACCGGATCAGGCAGTCGTTCGCCCGGCACATGACCAACTACCCACTGACGATGATCAGGCTCGCCCAGCTGGGAGCGGATGCCGGTGTGATCGGCGCGGCGGCCGTTGCAGAGGTCGCCCTGTTGCGCACCGAGGGGGAGCCCGCATGACCCTTGAACTGTTGGGCGCAGCGCTGCTGATCTTCGCGCTGCGCGTCGTCGATGTCTCGCTGGGTACCTTGAGGATCGCCATGCTGGTGCGGGGCCAGCGGCTGCTCGCCGGCACGCTCGGCTTCTTCGAGTCCATCATCTGGCTGCTCGCGGCCGCACAGGTGCTGAACAACCTGGACAGCTGGATAAAGATCATCGGTTACGCCGGGGGGTACGCAGCCGGAACGATGCTGGGCACCACCATCGAGCGATGGATCGCGATCGGCAGCATCCTCCTGCGGGTGATAGAGCGGGTGGATGACCCGGGTAGTGCCGAGGTCCTGCGTGAAGCGGGCTACTACGCGACCGTCATGAACGCCACCGGCCGGGACGGCTCGGTCCGGATCCTCTTCACGGTGATTCCCAGGCGGAGGCAGGGCTCGGTCCTGAAGCTGATCCACCAGGCAAATCCCAAGGCTTATGTCACCTTTGAGCAGACGTCGCGACCGGCGAGCGCGGTCCCGATCGCGATGCCGGCCGGCCGGATCAGGAAGTAGGCGAGAGTCGCGACACCGCGTTGCTGGCGGTGACGTGAACCCGGGCGTTGCGCCCGAGCAGCTTCCGGATCTCGCCGCTCAGCTTCTCACCGGCGGCTTCGTCCGCCGGATGGAGCAACACCGGCCGGGCCGAGAGTGAGAACGACCGGGTCGTTCTCAGCCGGTCCAGCAACCCTTCGACGGACCAGTCAGCGGCCCAGATGCTCTTGAGCGCGAGCAGGGCAGCACGCGGTCCGTCGGCAAGGATCCCGGGCGAACCGGGCCTTCGAACCCTGAGGCGGCCCGGCAGTCCCTCGACCGTGTCGTAGAACCGGTCGACGACCTCGTCCAGCAGGTAGTTGCCGAGCAAAAGCTCCTGTGCAGCCGGTGCGAAGTCATGGATGTCGTCCTCGTCCGGATCGGCGGGGTCCACCGGACTGAAGATCCCGTTCAGTTGCGGCACGAGACTGGCGTTCCGGTAAAACTCTTCCTCTTCACGCGCGGGCACCACCATGATCGGCGCGACCAGCACTCCGCGGCCGGCGAGGAAAGCGAGCTCGTCCAGCTCCGGGGCGTCATGGGAGAATCCGGTGTCCGCGAGATCGAGCCGGGAGATGTTATCAGTCACCCTGTCGATTGTGGCATGCCCGCGACGGACGCGGCGCAGTCTCGCTCCGGCGCTGCGTAGAACGGGAAGCGCGACCGGGCGCGTGGTACGCTGTTGCAGTGATGTCGCCTCGGAAACGCACGTCCGGCCAGACCGCCGTGCGGCTGCTTCTGGTCGTACTGTTGCTGGGACTGGCGCTCGTGTTCACCATCATCGTTGCCCGTGACTACATCGAGGTGCAGGAGGTTCCACTGCCGGACTTCATCGGCCTTGATGTCGAAGCGGCCCAGCAGCAGCTGGCAGGGCTCGACCTGGTGCCGATCACGTTCCCGGAGACCCGTCAGGGCGCCGTGCCCGGAGCCGTCACTTCCCAGAGCCCATCGGCAGGAACAATGGTGCGCCAGGGCAGGACGGTCTCTCTGGGCGTGCACATGCCGCCGCAGGACGCGCGCGCTCCAGTACTGATAGGCCTCAGTGCCGAAGCGGCCCTCGCTCTTGCGCGGGAAGAGAACCTCAACCTGGGCCAGATCGAGTACGAACACAACAACGCCCCGGCAGGGATCGTCATCAGTCAGCAGCCCGAGCCGGGAAGCGTCGTCGATCCGTTCACCGGCCTCCAGGTCGTGGTGAGCCGCGGGCTCGAACTGCCACCGGTCCAGATGCCATCGCTTGTCGGTCAGATGCTCGATCAGGCCGAACAGCAGCTGCGCGGGCAGGGTTTTGTGAACATCGTGCGGGTAGCGACCGGGACGACCTCGAACCGGCCCGGCAGCGTCTTGAGTCAGCAGCCTGCCGCGGGTGAGACCGTAGAGCGCTCCGCCCTGGTCAGCCTCGGCTACGGCCTCGCAGCGGACGTCGTGGTTACCGTGCCCAACGTGATCGGACAGGCCGCGAGTACCGCTCAGGCACAGCTGCGCAATGCGGGCCTGGTGGTCGGCACGATCGGCTACACCAGCAGGCCGGACCTGAGTCCCGGCAGCGTGGTCGAGACGAACCCGGCCCAGGGCAGCTACACCCTGAGTGGCACTCCTGTCCGCATGGTCGTCAATGGCGCCGAGGGGTCGGTATCGGTACTGCCGCCTGCGGACCAGACCGGGGGTTCCCCAGGGACGCCGGGCCTGATCCCGGACGACCTGAGCGAGCCGCTCTTCCCGGAGGGCGAGCTGGGCAGCCGCAACGTGCCCTTCGAGTTCGATCCCGCCAGCCAGGGCATCCCCAACCTGCTCGAGAGCGCGTACGGCCTCAGGGTCGTGGTCGAGGACGAGCGCGGCGAACGGACGGTCCTGGAACGCACCGTGCCGGCCGGTGACGCGATCAGCACCAACGTCATCGTCTATGGTGACGCGATGATCAGGGTTTACGTTAACGACATCTTCTACATGGCGTGGAGCCCCTGATGGCACACGCAGGCCGGCGCGAGTGGAAATTGTCGCTGCAGCAGAGGCAGAATCCCGCAACACTGGCCCCATTGCCAGAGCTGTGCCTTCAGCGGGCTTTCAAGGAGGACACCGGTGAATGAACCAGGCATTACCCCGTTGGCGAAGAGGCTGGCAGAAGAGAACAATGTTGACTGGCGTTCACTGCCGGCCTCCGGTTCCGACGGCCGGATAGTCGAAAGGGACGTCCTGTCCTACCTTGCCCGCGTGATGGCAGGGGACGAGGCGCTGGATCCGACGCCCGAGCCCGTGCCCGAAGGCATGGAGGCCTGGCCTGACTCGGACGGCTTTGCAGCGGACCGCGTGCAGGCTTCGGACGCGGAAGACTTCGGCACCGCCGTGGTCTTCGACGCTGCTGCGGCAGAGGAACAGTACGACTCGCCCGGCTTCGAGCCGGAGGTGCCTGAACCCGCCGCCACCGGCGACGCCCTCGAGCTGAGTGAGGACATCTTCCTTTTCGGCGATGGCGACGAGGACTCACTTGAGCTGCCCGACGTACTGTCCACAGGAGCTTCGGCCGCTTTCGGGACCGACGAACACGACTCCGGTCGCCCGCTGTGGGACGACAGCGATGACGAAGGTTTCGATGACGAATCCCTGCTGGTCATCGAAGACGACGATTTCTTCGGACTCGCAGACGGATCCGACCAGGACGAGGGCGCTTCACCCGGTTTCGAAGGGCTGACCACCGAATCAGAGGAGGACTTCGGCTCAGGATCGGAAGACTGGAACCTGGAGGATGACAGTCTCGGATTCAGCGTCGAGCCTGAAGAGGGCCTGCTTGGCCGGACGGATGACCTGCTCGATGATTCCGAGTTCGAGGATGCCGACCTGACTGACCTGGCGATGGAGGACGGCGAGTTGGATGACCCACGGCTTGCGGACGACAACCTGCGTGCCTTCGAGGGAACCCTCGGCGGGCACGAGGAATCGCTTGAATCGCAGGCGGGGCTCGACGGACCCGATTCCGCACCCGAACCCGAGGAGGACTTCGACGTCGACTTCAGCCGGCTGAGCGGCTGGGACGAGGGCGATGACCCCGTCAGCGAGGACGACGACCTGTTGCAGGACGACTTCCTGCTCGAGGAGACGGAAGCCGCCAGGGGTTACGAGGCCGAGTTCGCGGCCGCGTTGCGTGAGGCAGCCGCGGATGAGGAAGCGGATGAAGGTGGCACGTTCGCCCTGACCGGATCGGACGACGGGCGAACCGACCTGGAGGATGACCTTGAGCCTGAGCTGAGCCAGCCGGACGAAGGACAGCCGGACGAGGATCAGCTGAGTGATGCGCACCTGGATGAGGCGGAGCCGGACGTAGCACAACTGTACGAAGCACAGCTG
>ERZ869909.2288-NODE-2288-length-13013-cov-4.153912_pt1 | contig 13013 bp, 7 predicted proteins | sample MGYA00520892_ERZ869909 | MGnify/ENA primary metagenome ERZ869909 (study PRJEB32215, sample SAMEA104723947) | bioreactor metagenome | biome: bioreactor; feature: anaerobic bioreactor; material: water | place: China | collected 2015-03-12 ... | reverse complement strand
GGCACATGATCACGAGAGCGTAAACATCCAAGATGTGCGTCATATGCGTGATTCGCTCGTGACTTTCCTCGCACGCCATCCACTCACTCCGGATGTCTCCTGAATTCTTAGTGAATAGGTTGTGAGACGGGTTGAAGTGGTGGCACAGGGGGAAGGCAGAAAGATGGAGGGATTGCAGGTGTGGAGGGTGTGGGGTGATTGGGTATCGCGTGCCCCGTCACTTCGTTCCGGGCTCGTAGCGGGCGATGCGGAAGTGATTGATGTCACGGGTCTACGGAGGGTGGTTGCAGAGATGAAGATCAGTACCCCGTCGCTCCCCCGGAAACGCTCCGGGCTGGTAGAGGCAGGAAGACACCCAAACGAGGCCATGTCGCTCCCCCGTCCTCGGAACAACGCTCCACGCTCGTACTCGGGGCGTGGGAGGGTGGTGAACGAGCCACCTGTGGTCCCCGATGGACTGGAATGAGCATCCGTCTTCTTCATCGACGGGGCCGATGAAGAGGGACTGATGGCACGGGGCATTTGGAAAAGGCAGGAAGGCACACGGGTTGCAAGCAACCCGTGCCACACAAGACGGGTGGGAACGAGTATCGGAGAGCATCATTCACCCGCTCCAGCTTCCGGCGTCGTGGTTGAAGTGGCGGCACATGGGGTGCGGGCGATAACAGCGTGTGCAAATTCGGCATCTTCCGTACAGGGCGCACAGATTCGCCAGGGGGTGCGTTCGGATCAGCAAAAACCCGCGGCGGGGGTTTGGATCTCGGGGGGACATTTTGGATGGTTCCTGTAGATGTCGCCATGACGGCGGCCGTGTGAGGCACAGAACGGAGTCCATCCATGAAGAAGCGAGTAATGCAGACCATGACCGGTGCGGCGTTGTTGATGACGGCGGGCGCCGCGGCGTCCGGTGCCGTGATCAGCACGGCGGGCGAGGCGGGGATCGCGGATTTCAACGCGTTCATCTTCGGCTCGGCGCACCTTGTGAACTCGAGCATGGAAGGACGCCTCGCCGTGGGCGGGAGCGCGACGATCAACAGTTATTCGGTCGGCACGGCCCTGTCCGGCGGCGGGGGCGTGCGCGATGACGTGATCGTCGGCGGCTCGCTGGTGACGGGGAACATGTCGCTGAACTCGGGCGGCAATGTTCGGTACGCCGGCTCGCACGCGGGCAGGGCGTGGGTGAACAACGGCGGCAGCGCGTATCAGGGCGCTTCGCCTTTCGACTTCAACGCGATCCGCGCGGAGCTGTCGCTGACCTCGAACACGATGGCCTCGCTGAGCCCGACGGGGACGGCGGAGATGCAGTGGGGCGGGATCACGCTGACGGGCGGCGATGCCTCGTTCAATGTGTTCTCGGTGCCGGGCGAGTGGTTCGGCGGTGCGAACAACTTCACGATCAATGCGCCGGCGGGATCAACGGTGCTGGTGAACATCAGCGGTTCGAGCGTTGACATCTCGAATCAGGGCTGGAACCTGCAGGGCGTCGGCGCGGGCACGGTGCTGTACAACTTCCACGAGGCGTCGTCGCTGTCGATGTCGGGCGTGGGTGTGCAGGGCTCGATCCTCGCGCCGGATGCATCGGTGGACTTCAAGAACGGGAGTTTCGCCGGGACGATGGTCGCGGCGAATCTGACAGGCAAGGGCTCGTTCGCGGTGGCGCCGTTCAGCGGGAACATCGGTGGAAATGCGATTCCCGCGCCCGCGGGCGGCGCAGCCCTGGCGCTGCTTGGTGTGATGTGCATGGCGCGCCGCCGCCGGTGATGATGGTGTTTGCCCGTCCGACTGGCGGGCTGGCTGAACAACGGTGCTCATGATTTCCGCCCCCGGAATTCGACCCCCGGCTGTGTTGGCCGGGGGTTTTTCATTGCGCTGCGGGGATGATTCGGTCAGGGGGTCGCGGCCCACTCTGCGATGAGGTCGAAGGCGTCGCGGTAGCCGGGGGGGCCGCCTTCGCGTGCGTTGCGCCAGTCGAGGTCGAGGTCGTGGTCGGCATCGGGGTAGATGCGGACGGCGAGGTTGGTGCGTCCGGCTTCGCGGAATGCGGCTTCGGTTTCGTGGACGCCCTCGACGCGGGTGGTGTTGTCGAGGGTGCCGTGGAAGATGGCGAGGGGGATGTCGAGTTTGAGGAGGTTGGTGTGGTTGGGGGAATCTTCCCACCAGTCGAGGAGGTAGGCGGAGGTGAGTTCCATCAGCATGCGCCGGAGGAATTCGTCGTTGCGTTCATCGACGGCGTTGAGGATGGCGAAGCGTCGGAAGGCGGTGACGCTGGCCATGTCCTCGGCGGTGAGGATGCCGTCGCGGTTGGCATCGAGTTGGTTGAAGGGAACCTCGGCGGCGATGGAGGGGTCGCGTTCGAGTGCGGCATCGTATTGCTCGCGGGTGAGTTGTCCGGCGCGGGCTTCGGGGATGCGGTGCTGCACGCCGCGCCAGGGGCCGTGGGTGAGCTGCCATGTGACGGTGTCGCGGGCGTTGTCCTGGGCGTAGCCGATCATGGCGACGGCGCGGATGCCGGCGGGCGAGCGGAGGGCGAGTTGCGGCGCGAGGCGTGTGCCTTCGCTGGCGGAGAGGAGGATGATGCGAGAGGTGTCGATGTCGTTGCGCTCGCGGAGTTGTTGCAGGGCGGTGTTGTAGTCGTCGAGGAGGACGGTCATGGTTGCGGTGGCGAAGGTGTCGCGGTCGAGGCGCATGCCGAAGCGGTCGGTGAAGGGGATGCAGCCGCGCTTGCTCATGCGGAAGAAAGCGATGCCGCGTTTGGCGAGTTCGCTGGCGTGGAAGTCGAGATAGTTGGCGTTGTGGAGTGTGCCGTCATCGTCGGTGTAGCGGTACGGATTGTCGTAGGTGCGCGGCATGGCGCCGTGGAGGAAGAAGACGACGGGCGGGGGAGCGGTGGTGTTGGTGGGGATGGTGAGTTTGGCGTTGAGTGGTGTACCGTCGGTGGCTTCGAAGTGGAGGATGATGTCGGTGCTGGGGGGGAGATCGTCGGCGAGGGTGATGGCGGGGAAGAGGAGGATTGCGAGGAGGAGCGGAATGCATCGGCCCATGGTGGGATCTCCCGAGGCTGGGGTGAGCGGGCTCGGACGATGTAGGATACTGCAAGGATTGCGGAACGACCTGTGGAGCCGGGGCGAGAGGAGTTGTGATGCTGAGAGTCCTGGCGATGGCTGTTGCGGGCATGCTTGCGGTCGGTTTGGGTGGATGTGCCTGTCAGCGGTGTGATGATGCGGTGGAGCGTGTGGATCGGGATGTGTTCTGGGCGAATCTGGAATCGCTGTGCGGCATGGCGTTCGAGGGGCGGGTGGTGGAGGACACGACGAACACGCCCGCGTTCGCGCAGACGCCGCTGGTGATGCATGTGCGCGTGTGCGAGGAGGCGCGGATTCTGGTGCCGTTCCATGTCGGGCCGGATCGGTCGCGGACTTGGGTGTTCACGCGGACGGAGGATGGGCTCCGGCTGAAGCACGATCATCGGCACGAGGACGGTTCGGAGGATGAACTGACGCAGTACGGCGGCGACACGATGCGCGGGGATGGATCGGCGACGACGCAGCGGTTTTACGCCGATGCGCACACGGCGGCGCTGCTTCCCGAAGCGGCGACGAATGTGTGGCCGGTGGAGATCGTTTCGGGGGAGATGTTCGCGTATGCGCTGGAGCGGCGGGGGACGGATCGGCGGTTCCGGGTGGAGTTCGATCTGACGAGGCCGGTGGAGGCCCCGCCGTCGCCGTGGGGGCATTGACGCTTGCGATGCAAACACCGCCACTGCCCAGCGCTTTGCGTGCGATGAGCCGTGGCGGCGTTCTTGGAGGAGCTGTTTGTCAAGGCAGGCGCGATCAGGCGCGTCTGCGTCGTGCGGAAGAGAGACCGGCGAGGGCGAGGAGTGCCGCGGCACCGGGTGCGGGGATCTCGCGGAGCGTGAGTTGGTGTGTGTTGGTCTGCGGGCCGTTTGTGAAGCTGCTCGCGGTCTGGAGATAGACGAGCGAGTACTGCCCGCCGGCGTTCAGGACGATGCTGTCCGTCCCATCGGATCCCTGCGAGATGCTGAAGAGGGTGGCCATGGTGGTGAGATCGATGATGGCGAGCGATGCTTCGGTGGCATTGGCGAAGTTCCACGCGATGTCGAGCCATGCGTCTTCGGAGACAGTGAAGGCGTGTGTGATGGGGACCCCGCCCATGGCGTAGCCGGGGCCGCTGTTGTCGAGCGTTGCAAAGTTGTAGCCGTTGGCGATGGTGCCCGCGGCGTGACCGTTGTCATCCCATGCGGCGTAGGCCTGTGAGTCGATGGTCGGCTCCGAATATCCGTAGCCGTAGCCGTAGCCGGAGGACTGGCGGACGGCGAGGATGGAGCCGTTCCCAGTGCCGCTGAAGCTGTCGAGATTGGGTGATCCGTAGGCGGCGTAGGCGAACGCGGCGTTGTTCTGGCCCCACTGGAACTGCGGAGCGGCGTTTGTTGCGTTGGTGATTCCTGCGGAGACGAGTGCGCCGCCGAACAGGCATGCCTTGACTGCGATCTTGGTGTTCATCTTCTACTCTCCTTTGTGGACTGTTGTGGAATGCGGGTGCTAGTGGAATGTCAACGGTGGTTTCGTGTGCGCCGAAATGCCGGGATGGCACCGAGCGCGAGCAGCGCGGCCGCGCCGGGTGCGGGGATGATGTGGAAGGTGTAGTTGGCCTGGGAGCCATCGGTGAAGTTGATGAAGAATGTGCCTCTGTCGGTTGCGTAAAGCGCTTGCTGCGAGAGGTCGAAACTTGCGGGTGTTTTGCCGTCGAAGGTCATGGAGGTGTCGGCGATGAGGATTGTTTCCCCGCCGAAGTACGCGTAGACACCGGAGAGTGCGCTGCTGCCGTTGACGCCGGCGGTGAAGAGGAGCGTGTCGCCGAAGAGGGAAGGTCCGCGAGCGAAATCTGTGAAGATGCCGCCTTGGGGCGCGGGGCTGCCGGTGTCGATGATCGTGGAGAATGTGTTACCATCGTCGAGGTAGATGGCGCGGTATGAGCCGACCCCGCCGGGACCGGTTCCTCCCGGCCCCCAGGCGATGAATGCGATGTTGTCGTTGTCGATCGTGGGATCGAGAAACTGTCCGAAGTTGAAGGTCTGGCCGGGCATGTTCTGGTAGCCGGTGGCGACCATGTTGGGCGTTCCGGCACGGTTGGTAAGGATGCCCTGAACGCTGCTCGAATCGAAGACCTGGATACCGACGGTACCGTTGTTGATGACCGAGTTTCCGAGGAGGAAGGCGCTTCCGTTCATCGGAGATGGCAGCGGAGATGTGGAGTTGAAGGTTGCATTGAGGGTGCCTCCGGAGAAGACGGTCGTGCTGGCCTGCGGCGAGCTGACGCCGTTGGTGAAGGCAATTTCGCCGTTGGAGATGTAGGGTTGCTGGAATGATGTGTAGTTCGATCCAGTGTTGGGATTGATGGTGCTGGTGTTCGCGATGAGTTGGAGCGGACTGCCTCCGAAGCTGGCGTAGATGCCCCCGGCAGCGCGGAAAGCGAAGTCGTTGGCGTCAATTTTTCCGAGCGCGAGACTGAAGCTTCCGTCGGTGAAGAAGCCACCGGCGGGGTTGGCCATGCCGGTCTGTGCAACGATGGTGTCGGTGCCGTTGACGCGAGCGTAGATGCCGGTGGCTCCCGGGGCGTCGCCGCGCCACGCGAAGTTGCCGTTGGAGGCATCGGCGCGGGTGAGTCCGGTGTAGGGGATGTTGGTCCCCGGTACGAGGTCTCCCGTCTGGACCAAGAGGTCGAATGTGACTTGGATCGAACCGGTACAGGGTGCCGCGGCGACTCCGGCAAGTCCGATCACGCATGCGATCGTTCTCATTGACGCTCTCCCTCTGATTTGGAGCCGCGCCCTGGATGCGACGCTGCGGGAGGGTGACGGCTCTTCTCTCACCTCGAACCTACCCCGGGGATGGGCCTTGAACAAGCTTTCGGAAAAATTTTCTAGAAAATAACGGTTTGCCTTTGTGAACCGCTGGTTTCTGGCGTTCAATAGAGGGACAGCCCCGATACGGGAGTGTTCGGCGGGTCTTGACGCCCAGTGAGAGCGCGTGAGGAGAGGATCGTGAGCAGGTCATCGAGAGAAGGGGCGGCGGCATCCGATCCTTCGTTCTCTGAGGAGACGACGCTCGCGTTGCAGGTGGTTCGTCGTGCTCTCGCCGAGTTCGTGGCCGCGGTGCCGGGTGATGCCAGGCGTCCGACGGACCTGCAGAAGACACTGGGCGTGGATTCCAAGATCTGCTGGCAGATCTTCAATGTCATTCGTGGCGACGGTCCGCTGTCACCGGCGATTCATGTGCCGACGCTCCCCGCACTTCGTCGGACGATGACCGCAGCACGCAGCGCCGGTGTCCCGCCCGGAGTGATCCGAGCTGTACAGACGAGTCTCAAGGACTTCGAGCGTGTCGTGGAGGTCCACGCCGGGACGCGCCCGGACTTCGATGCGATGGTCGCCGCGATCGCGCCGGACGATTCCACGGATCAGCTTCAACTCAAGCATCGTCGCAGTGTGTATCGGGGTCTCAGCCACATCTGGGGGAAGCAGATCGATGTCCTGTCCACGACGACGCTGGTTCGGCGCTCCGAGCACGGCACCGATCGCGTCATCCTGACCTCCAAGCGCGGATTGCGCCGACTCCGTCCGGATGCGCACATCCAGGTCTACGGCTATCGGCTCGGTGCGGACACCACCCATCAGCCGCGTGAGACGAGCGCGATCGAGCCGGGGGCGATCGAGCGCTTTGGTGCTCCGCTGCTGTCGCGGTTCTGTTCGCAGCCGCTGCCGGAGTTTCGCATGCGTGCTGATCCGGAAGGGTGGAAGAACTGCGAACTGACTGGAAGCAGCATCGGGCGCTTGAGCGACATGGATCTCGCGTTCGCGACGCTGTCCCGGGATGTTCCGGACTCGCACGACACGGACGGGCGCGTCTGGGTTGGGTCGAATGCGATGCTGACGGCGCCGACGGGGTTGCTTGTCCAGAACCTGCTCGTGCATCGGCCGTCCTTCGGAGGTCTGGAGCCGAGGTTGCTGGTCTTCGCGTACGCGACGGGGACGGATGCGCCCAAGGTGATGCAGTCGCTCGCCCTGCCGCTTCGTGAACAAATTGTGCCGATCGGTCGGGCCGATCAGATCGCCCAGACCCCTGACGATCCGGACTTCCCCGACATGCTGGGCGCGTGCGCCGAGCGTGCTGGCTGGGATCTGTCGGAGTTCGATGGATACCGGGTGCGGATCCAGTACCCGGTGCTGCACACTGTGGTACGGCAGTTCTTCTATCTGGCTTGAGACCCGGTTCTGGCCTGAATCGGGCGGCGATCCACCAGTACGGGGGGGTGCAGGGCCCGTGCGAGACCATGCGCTGTGAACTTCGTTCATCCAATCGGGAAACCCCGCGGTTTGCGCTTCATGCCCAGTCCGCCTGTGCCGATCAGAGAAGTTTGGCTCGGCGGGTCATCTGGGCCGCACAAGGGCGATCGATGCGAAACCTCGATGGATCACAACACGATCGGTCTGCACCGGTGTGCGGGGCCGACGCCAGCGGTGCGGGGCTGCCGCGGATTGGGCTGCACTGGGACGATGCGGAGATCGGCCGCTTTGCGTTGGAAGTGGGCGAGGATGCAGAGACGCACAGCCGGTACGAGGCGATCGCACGGACCGCGGCACGGATGCTCGATGCACCGATTGCATGCATCAACCTTGTCGATCAGACGAAGGGGCGACTGATCGCCCGTCACGGGATCGATCTCAAAGAAGTCGATCGGGACGGATCGTTCTGCGGCGAGTGCGTCAGTACCGAAGACGATCTGGTCATCGAGGATGCGACCGAGGATCCGCGGTTCCGGTCTTCGCGATTGGTTCGGGAGCTCGGCGCCGGGTACTACGCCGGCATCCCGCTGGTGACGCGGAGCGGGCGCATCATCGGGACGCTGTGCGTCCTGGGGCCGGGTGTGCGTCGATTCAGTCACACGGAGATCGAGCCGCTGCGTGCGTTGGCGTGGGTAGCGGTCGAGATGATCGAGCAGCATCGCAAGATCGATGCGTACAACGCACAGCGCGAGTTGTGTACAGGTATCCTCGACGCTTCGATGGAAGGCATCTACGCGCTGCGTGCCGTGCGTTCTGGTGACGGGAGAATTGTTGACTTCGTGTTTACGATGATGAATGACGGGGGAGCTCGCTTGCTCCGGACCGACGCGCCGTCGGTGATCGGATCGAAACTCACGGAGGTATTCCCCGGCGTACGCGAGAGTGGGCTGCTCGCGCGGTACATCGAGGTGATCGAAACCGGGAAACGGATCGTCGACGAGATTCTGTACGACACGGACGCGTTGTCGGGATGGTTCGAGATCTCGGCGGTGCGTGTTGGTGATGGCGTCGCCGTGACATTCCGGAACATCGATGAACGGAAGAAGCATCAGGCCGAGATGGAGGTCACGAACGATCGCTTCCGCCTGCTGAGCATGGCGACCGAGGACATCGTGTGGGATTACGATGTCGCGGCGGGGTATGTCTGGTGGAACGAGAATCTCACGCTGAGTCTCGGGTATACGCCGGAGCAGATCGGCACGACCGTCGAGTGGTGGGAATCGCTGATCCATCCGGATGAGCGGGAAGAGGTCGCGAAGAAATTCGCGCAGGCGATCGAAGGCGATGCCACGAACTGGTCGGCAGAGTACACCGCGATCTGTGCGGACGGTAGTCACGCGATCCTGCTCGACCGTGCATTCATCATCCGGGATGAATCGAGGCGAGCGATCCGGGCGTTCGGCGCCGCCATCGATTTGACCGCGCGTCGGCGGGCAAGCAGTGAGATCACATTCCAGAAAACATTGCTCGAGGCGCAGGCGGAGGCGTCCCAGGATGCGATCCTTGTCACGGATGCATGCCACAGGCGCATGCAGGCGAATCAGCGATTCCGAGAGCTGCTCGGCGACAAGCACGACTTCGCGTTTGCGCATGAAGCGTTGCAGACGGTGTACGCCCGTTCGCTGCACGCGGATGTGGTCGACAAGCTGGTGGAAAGGGTGCTTGCCGATCCAGACATGACGCTTGCTCAGGAGGTTACCTTCCGCGACGGCCGGGCGCTGGAGCTTCGCTCGGAACCACTGCGCTCGGCGGAGGGAAAATTCCTGGGGCGCGTCTGGTTCGTTCGCGATCTCACGCAGGAGCGGTTAAACAACCGTCTGTTGCGGGCGCACAGCTTGGTGTTGGAAGCATCGAGTGTCGTGCTCTTCCGATGGAAGCCCGAGCCGGGGTGGCCGGTGGATCTGGTCTCGCGGAATGTTGAGCAGTTCGGGTACAATGCGGACGATCTGCTCGCCCGCAAGATCCTATTCGTCGACATGGTGCACAAGGATGATCACGAGCGTGTCGCGGGCGAGGTGACGCGGTACATTGCAGAGGGCCGCGACAGCTTCGAGCAGGAGTACCGGATTCTCTGTGCGGACGGATCGGTTCGGTGGGTCTACGACCGGAGTGTCATCGATCGCGATTCGGCGGGGAATCTGGAATCCTTGCAGGGAGTGGTGCTGGACATCACAGAGCGCCGTCGTGTCGAGATGGAGCTGGCGGCGAGCGAGGCGAAGCTCAAGGAGATGGCGTCCCAGGTTCCGGGTGCGCTGTACCAGTTCCGCATCCGCCCGGACGGTTCACGCGAGTTCCCGTACATCAGCGAGAACATCGCTGCGCTCTGCGGCATCACGCCCGAAGAACTTCATCGCGACCCGGTACTGATCATGAATCAGATCGTTCCCGAGGACTACGAGATGGTCGAGGCATCGATCATGGAGTCCTACCAGACGATGAGCGAGTGGAAGTGCGAGTTCAGGATCCGGCGCTCGGATGGAGTGGTGCGGTGGATCGGCGGAAATTCGATTCCGCGCTGTGAGCCGGACGGATCGGTCATCTGGTACGGATTGATCACGGACATCACCGCGCGCAAGGATTCGGAAGAGAAGCTCCGCCGCGTTACGGTTCTTCTTGAGCGGACCAATGCGCTCGCGCGGGTCGGTGGCTGGGAACTCGATGTCGAGTCGGGCTGTGTGTTCTGCTCAGATGAAGTGGCGCGCATCTGTGAGATGGATCCCGGCGTCGAACTCGTGCTCGAGACCGGGCTTCAATACTACGCGCCGGACTCCCGTGAACTGCTCGCCGAGAGCATCCGGCGGGCCGTCGAGTTCGGTGAGCCGTACGACCACGAGGTGAAGATCATCACCGCGAAGGGGCGGACGATCTGGGCGCGTGCACAGGGTGAACCCGTGTACCAGCACGGCCGGGTCGTGAAGCTCCGCGGAGCGTTGCACGACATCAACGAGCAGTATCACGCCCGCCAGGAGTTGGCTCGCCGGGCCGAGGAACTCGAAGTCCTGCGTGATGCGGCGGAGGCGGCGAGCCGGGCCAAGAGTGAGTTCATCGCGAACATGAGCCACGAGATCCGCACGCCGCTCACTGCGATTCTCGGTTTCGCGGAGCTGTTGCGCGATGAGAGCGACGATCAGTCGACGCAGGAACGCATCGAGGCGATCGACACCATCATCAACGCGGGTGAGCATCTGCTGACCATCATCAATGACATCCTCGACATCTCGAAGATCGAAGCGGGGCGCATGCAGATTGAGCCTGTCGAGACCAGTCTGTCCGATTTCTTCAAGGAAATCACTGGGCTCATGGGTGTGCGTGCCCGCTCCAAGGGCATCGATCTGGAAACGGTGATCGTTGCGCCGATTCCCGAGTCTGTTTGCATTGATCCGACCCGCTTCCGTCAGATCATGCTGAACCTCGTCGGAAATGCGGTCAAGTTCACGGACACGGGATCGGTGCGCATCAGGATCGATGCCGCGGAGTCGGTGGGCGGATCGGAACTGGTGATCGACATCGAGGACACCGGCCCGGGCATCGCCGACGATCAGATCGGCCATCTCTTCACGACCTTTGCGCAGGCCGATTCGAGTCTCCAGCGTCGTCACGGCGGGTCGGGTCTCGGGCTTGTCATCAGTCGTCGTTGCGCCGAACTCATGGGCGGCCGGGTCGACCTTGTCCGGACCGAGGTCGGCAAGGGATCGTGCTTCCGCGTGCGGATGCCGATCGAGGTCGTGTCGGGCGCCGGTCGCCTGGCAACACTCGACACATCCGGCGAAAGCGGGGAACATTCACAGGTGGTTCCGACGCCGCTGTCGTGCCGGATCCTGCTGGCCGAGGATGGCCCGGCCAATCAACGGCTGATCTCGTTCCATCTCAAGCGGGCGGGGGCGCAGGTGGATGTCGCCGAGAACGGACGCATCGCGCTGGAGATGCTCCGGCAAGCCGAGGGCGTGGGCACGCCCTACGACCTCTTACTCACGGACATCCAGATGCCGGAGATGGATGGACTGGAACTGGCCCGGCGTCTCCGCACCGAGGGCTCGACCATCGCGATCATCGCGATCACCGCGCACGCCATGACCGAGGATCGGTCCCGCTGCCTGAATGCCGGGTGCGACGATTACACGAGCAAGCCGATCGATGTGCAGAATCTTCTCGATGTCTGCCGCCGGTGGATCCACACGGATCGGGGCACGGGCCATGGCATGCACGAGGCCGCCTGAATCACAGCGCAGAAAAAAGCCGGGAGACCTGACGGCGTCCCGGCTTGGGTGTTCGATTGGCGAACCGGCGGAATCAGCCGACGCGTGATGATCGACGGGATGGGCCGCCCTTGGCGGGGCGCGATGAGCGTCCGCCCGGTCGCGCACCGCGCGAACGCGGCGGGCCTTGCGAGGGTCCATCCTGCTGACGGTTGTGCTTCTGGCGTGGCGGGCCGTAGGCGCGAGCCGGCCGTGGGCGGCTGGGTGTGCCGGAAGAATCGTCCGTGCCCTTGGGAAGTCCGGACGAGGGCGCGAACTCCGGAAGATCGCGCACGACCTCGAGTTGGATCTGTGTTCTGCGCTCGATGGCACGGAGTACGCCGCGCTCATCGCGATCGCAGAAGGAGAGCGCAACACCTGAGGCGCCGGCTCGTGCGGTGCGTCCAATGCGGTGGACATAGGTTTCGGCGTCGATGGGCATGTCGAAGTTGACGACATGCGTGATGTCATCGACATCGATGCCGCGTGACGCGATGTCGGTTGCGACGAGCACTCGTGTTGAGCCAGACTTGAAGGCCCGCATGGTCTTCGTGCGTGCGTTTTGTGACTTGTTGCCGTGGATCGCATCGGCGTGGATCGAGGCGCTGCGGAGATACTTCACGAGCCGGTCAGCACCGAACTTCGTGCGGGTGAAGACGAGCGTTCTCGCGATCTCGCCATCTCCCAGAAGATTTTCTAGCAACTGCGGCTTATTCCGCCGCTCGACCATGTAGACACGCTGTGCGATGGCATCGGCGGTCGCGGATTCGCGGGCGGTCTGGACCGACACGGGGTTGTTCAGAATGGTGTCGGCGAGCTTGCGGATGGGCGCAGACATCGTCGCCGAGAAGAAGAGCGTCTGACGCTCTTCAGGGAGCATGTCGACGATCTTGCGGATGTCGGGCATAAAGCCCATGTCGAGCATGCGGTCGGCCTCGTCGAGGACGAGAATCTCGATCTTGCGGAGATCGATGTGTCCCTGATTGATGAGGTCGAGCAGGCGTCCCGGTGTCGCGACAAGGACATCAACGCCGTTACGCATCGCCTGGACCTGACGCCCCTGACCGACGCCGCCGTAGACGACGGTGTGGCGGAGCGAGAGGTGGCGTCCGTAGGCGACGAAGCTGTCGAAGATCTGCGAGGCAAGCTCGCGTGTCGGGCAGAGGACGAGGGCGCGCGGGGCGCGTCCGTAAGCGACCTTGCGGGGCGCGACCTGCTCGCCGAGTCCGGAGAGTCGGTGCAGGATCGGCAGCGCGAAGGCGCAGGTTTTTCCGGTGCCCGTCTGGGCGCAGCCGAGGACATCGTTGCCCTGGAGCGCTTCGGGGATAGCGAGTGCCTGACGGGGCTTGGTGGAGCGTACAAAGTCGGTGCGTGGTTTCACACCGGACGCTTTGCCGATCAGAGGTACGGACGGG
>ERZ869909.2287-NODE-2287-length-13015-cov-3.358711_pt1 | contig 13015 bp, 10 predicted proteins | sample MGYA00520892_ERZ869909 | MGnify/ENA primary metagenome ERZ869909 (study PRJEB32215, sample SAMEA104723947) | bioreactor metagenome | biome: bioreactor; feature: anaerobic bioreactor; material: water | place: China | collected 2015-03-12 ... | reverse complement strand
TTTAAAACTTATGATTATTTTAATCTATCAGAAGAAGCAGGAAAATCTGTTAAAACAAAATCAGTTCCTCATGGATTTTGTCATGAACATGACTTCCAACTATAACACTAATCTTCAAATCATCGAAGCTTCCAGAATATTTAACTGGAAGATTAAATTTCCCATTATGCTTGTTATGATTCAACTGAAAGAGCAAAACAATCAGAAAGTCGATCCATCCGTGTTTGCAAAGATTAGAAATATTCTGCTCCATCAATGCCATATCCAGGAAGATGAAATTCGGATGGTTTTTTTAACCAATCATCTCTTACTTATCGCAAATATCAGAGAAGCGGAGAAATACACCACATTGATTCATCAAAGTTATCTTCAAATTAAAGAAACCTTACCGGATACCTTTTCTAGACTTGCATACTCCTCGCCTATTCTTTTTGCAAAAGAAATTCCTGATACCTATGCCGCCTTACTTGATACACTCATTCATGCGAACAAACATGCACTAAACATTGATTTTATACAGGATTACAATGTTCGAATTTTAAATCTATTAAAGAAGGTCGATCACACATCCTTATTGGACTTCGCTAACTCACGACTTTCTGCTCTATTACAATATGAGAAAAAGAATCAGTTACCACTTGCCGAGACCTACTATCGTTACATCGAATGCAAATTCAATGCAAAGGAAACTGCCAATCAGCTTTACATTCATTACAACTCTTTAAGATATCGTTTGAACTTGATAGAAAGTTTAGGATATCCGCTCAATGATGTAAATACAACTCATTTTGATATCTATCTCGCATTATATATTCATCTTCACTTCAGTATAGACAAAGGCTAGCATCATCGCTAGCCTTTCCTATTTATTTTGAGTGATATTTTTTGTCATATGCGCGTAGAGCTTCAATGAAACAGTCTAGCGGTGGATTAACTAAACCAGCACCAATCTGACCAATCCCAGGCAACTTATGAGCAATCCCGGTATTTATAATGGGCAGAATGTTTTTATTTAATACTTTAAGAGCATCGATACCTGTAGGTGTACCTGCGAAATCCAAAGGTGGTAAAGAAAATGAACGGTTTTCACTGGTTGTAATTTCTCGCATCTGCTCAGTATATCCAATGGCATCTGCAACACTTCCACCAACAAACTGGGTGATGGCTGGTGAGGCTCCCATTGCAAATCCTCCAATACCAAGCGTCTCTGTGATCGTACTATCACCTAAATCTGGATTGGCATCTTCCTCACTGTATCCAGAGAAGAGCAATCCCCGAACCATTTGTGCCTTTGCAACAAACCATTCATCTTTTCCAAGACCACTTAAACGTATCCCAAAGTCAACCCCATTTCTAGCCATTGCAGTCACAACTGTGCTGTATTCAATACCTTCTGCTACATCCAACATGGATTTTGCGGCAGGCATGGAGAGATTCAAGAAATAATGATCGTTTGTTCGAATAAAGTCCATTGCTTTTTCAATTTTCGTTAGTTCACAACCACTCTTAAGTAGATATGGCATAATCTCTTTGAAAAATAAAGCTGTTGCAGCTTTGTTTCTATTATGACATTCATCACCCATTTGAACTGCCTGAGCAATCAATAGTTTAAGATCAATCCCACCTTCAACAAGTGCCAATGCACGTTTCAATACTGGCATAAACTCGTTTTTAATCCAGTGCAACCGTTGAATCACTGAATCATCATACGCACCAAAACGCAACACCTTTCCTAATCCTTCATTTACTGTCGCAAATGCTCGATTACCAAATGCAGTATTTTCCACAACATGCACTGGCATAGAAGCAGAGATAATCCCTGCCATCGGTCCAACAGCATTAAACGAGTGTGCAGGAGCGAACTTAATACGGCCACTTGCCGCAAGCGATAGTGCTTCTTCTTCGGTAGTTGCTAATCCCTCAAATAATAAAGCACCAATAATTGCTCCTTTGACTGTTCCGCACATCCGTTCAAACTCGATGGGTGGTCCGGCATGTAAGACCGTATGAGAATCAAATCCAGGTATCATATCCTTTGCAAGACCAATATCAACCAAAACTGGCTGACCTTGCATAATTTTATTAACAGCTTTTTGGTTAGCTTGGGCCACTTTCGGATCATCCAGGTAGCGATCAAGCAAATTCATAACCTCTTTGTTTCCATTGGCAATCGGAACCCAATCGACCTGAACTACATCTTGTCCCTGTAGTACAAGATCTTCATAAAATATTTTTGTACCAACATTCACAATATTTACTTTTTCACTCATGTGTACTACCTCCTACCAACGAAGAAACTAACTGACAGGCTTCAAGATTGCTCTTTGCAACCAACACTCCTGCGCTCTTCAGTGCGTTAACACTACGTTCATACCCCTGTTTGTCTTTATTTGTACCACATACATATCCGACAAAAGCAAGGGTTCTTTGATTGTTTGCTGCAAGTTTTTTTGCTTCCATAATCGTCAGAATGGTTTCACCAACCGGATCGTTATGCGAACCATAACCCAACTCAAAATCAAGAAGAACAACACCAACCTCATTTCTTTGAGCATATTCAAGAATTTTGTCATTACGAAGTGTCGGTTCAATCATAGGATGTGGACGACCATTGGTATACTCATCATCTCCTAAGTCAAGTAGTATATGTACGGATTCATCGTTCTTTTGATACTCTTGTTCACCATGACCCAGATTGCTCTTAACTTCAAAGTTCTTACCTAACTGATCCAAGGCTTCATAGCAAAGTGTACCGCCGCAGTATAGTCCAACAGCATATTTTCCCTTTACTTCTTCATACAATGTAAGATCCTGATCCTCGTGTTTTACTTCTATAGACTGATTTGTCGAAAGCTCTACCGCAATTTTGGCAGCTTCAAACAAGCTTGAAGCATAATGTATATTGCCTTCATCAGTAACAACCTCTTTATTTCCAAGGAAACAAATAACTACCGGTTTATTTATTTGCTTAACTCTTTGAAGTATTTTGTTCTTAACTTCATTAGCAGGGGGTTTTGAAACACAGACAATCACTTTCGTCTGTTCATCTTCTTCTAGTCTGCGAAGACCTTCAAGCATCATCAAACCTCCAACAGATATATGAAGGTCTCTTCCTCCAGTACCAATCACATCGGTGATTCCTCCACCGAGTCGATCAATCTGAACCATCACTTCCTGAGCTCCTGTACCACTTGCGGCAACAATTCCAATGTCACCTCTTGTTACCTCATTGGCAAAGCACAAACCTACCCCACCAATGACAGCAGTACCACAGTCTGGACCCATGACTAATTGATGCTGATGTGCGGCTAACGTTTTGACTTCTACTTCCTCTTCAATTGTCATATTGTCCGAAAAGATCAGGACATCCATTCCATATTTGAGAGCTTTCTTCGTTTCACGAGCTGCATATTTCCCGGGAATTGAAATAATAGCCACTGTAGGTTTTATATCATCCTCTATGACCTGTTCAATTTGGCGATAAACTTTGCTTGAATCTTTACCTTTAGTCTTACCACCGCTACTTGCCAAAGAAGATTCGATCAGTTCAAAAGCGGCTTCTAGTTGACTCAACTCCTCAGCCACAACTGCAATTAACAAATCATTAGCAGAAGCATCCGTAGATTCATCCGTTGCTAATCCGACAAGAGCAAGAATTTCCTTGTTCATATCGGTCGCCATAGCAACGACTGCCTCAATAATTCCTTCTTCTTTCTTTACTTTACTACCCAATGACATCAAACTGACCGAATCAACATATCGATTCTTATAAATGAGTGTTCGTTTTTCCATAGTCCTCTCCTTTTTTGTTACTTATATTTTCCAATGCTTTTAATACACCGCACATAAAATCAATGCCCGAAGTATGCCCCACGGATACACAGTTCTCAGCTGCGTCTTCGAGCTCTCCACCATGGAACAAAGCTTTAATCAAATCGCGATAAACATCGCTAAAATAGCCATTTACCGCATAAAATATCATGTTTTTACTTATATCTGTTGTGGCATGTGGACTTATTTCCAATAGCTGCTGCTTCACAGACTTTATCATCGAATCTTGGTTTAAATAATGGTATATTGCCAAGTAACCACACAAAACATCGTCTCCCGTAGGTGTTAACCCATGACCTGCCCCAAGAATTGAACATATACTTATGTGATTCTGATTTACACATTCTTCAAATGTAATCAACTTCTGATGCACCCAGGCATCAACAAGATCAGTCGAGACACTATTTTTGATCCAATCGACTGAGGCTGAATGTTTTGATTGATGTATCAGCCAATCTCTTAATGCATTCTTATGACTTACCACATCAATCCAGTTTAACTCACAGGTGTTGGGTTTAAGGTAAGATGAATATATCTGAGGTGATATATTCAAAAATTCCGCGTTATTTAGGATCAGTTTCTGATGGTTCACACAAACATCATCAAAGAACTTCATATCTAAAAAATCGAAATTTTCTACATTAACCCTAATTCCACCTGGAGAAAGATATCGGTTGTTGGTTGTGATACTGATTAAATCTTTTCCATTCGTCAGATTAATCGCATGTGTAAATTTGCTATGTATTTTCCATTGATTACACATAAGCATAGGTACTACCATCGCATCCATTGATAGTATTTCCATTGCATCACTCACCTCACTTTATCCGAATTAATCATAACACCATAAAAAAATATCGTCATGATGAACAAATAACGATATTCTTTGATTCTTGTTGTCAATTTATTACAATGAATGATGCTCTTCAACTGATTGTAAAGGTGTTCTTCCCTTTTTCCTTGGAAATATACAGGTTATCATCCGCAATCCTGAACAACTCTGTCATTTTTTTCTCATCGTGACAAAGAGTTGCAGCACCCATACTCGTTGTTATCTTAATTATCTTATCTACTGAATGATTAACTTCAAGTTCAAACTGGGTATGATCATGGATTCTGGAAATGACTTCTTCTGTTTCTTCTATCCCACATACACCATAGAGCAAAATCGCAAACTCATCTCCACCGATCCGATAGACATAATCTTCCTCCCTAACTGCCTCGTTAAGGCGTGAAGCAAGCTTAGCCAGTGCTAGATCTCCAACCTGATGACCATAGGTATCGTTAATTTTCTTGAAATCATCGATATCCAGCACAATCAGTGTGCTCTTACGAGTTTCTGATTTGTCCTGATGCATAAGAAACTCAAATTCAAGTCGGTTTCTAAGCCCCGTCATAGCATCAAACATCGAGTTGCGCTGATGCTCATAGTATCGGGTAAAAAACTGATAAAGAAACAAGTATACTACAATACTTAATATAAATCCAAAGATTAAGAGTGGATATAGAATAGAAATACCTTGATTCCACCCTGCAAGCGGATAAATCGCTAATTGCCAAGTAATTCCCTGCAACTTAACATCTTTTACCATAATTTGCTTATCAAGAATATTAAATGGGTCGTAAACAAAATCTCCATTTGTATCAACATCTTTTGCCACAAGTGCATACTGATATTTATCCGTTTCAAAAAACATGTTCATACTTTCAATTAAACGATTAAAATCCAACACAACGCTGACGATTCCCCAAAACTCATCCTGATAGAAGATGGGTGAACGATTAAACACGGAAATCCCACCTTGAAATGCTTCCAGTGGTCCTTGAGTTATCGGTTTACGAAGTTCAATCGCACGTAAAATCGAATCTCTTCGATCAACCTGAGCCAATAAATCAATTCCATAGATGGTTTCATTCCCTTCCACTGGAAAAACATAATTTATGACCCCATTCTTGGCGACGGTCACATTTCGAAAACTTGGATCACTTGCAATAATAAAAGAAGCATAAACCTCAATTTTCTGATAGTCCACTTCCTGATTGTCCGTTAACATCTCTGTTATAATCAGATTCAAAAAATCCGTATAAAAAAGACGTTCACGAATGGAATTTTCCATCGAACTCTTCACCGTAAGCAACTCATTTTCAATGATTGAAACATTTCTAAGTTTCAGTGTGGACGCATTATTGGAATAAATCATCAAAACAAACAACAGAAAAACCATTGATACTAAAAATGAATAGAGGCGAACTTTCTTCTTCGACTTTACCAATTGTTTATTCATGTGTGTCCCCTTAAGTACCCCTTGTACAAAAAAATTATAGCACGAAAAATAAAATAAAAAAGACAAAAATCTCGATATACGTACAAGATTTTTGCCTGACAATTAATTAAACGTTTTACTGAAATTGAATGTCCGGAAACACGGGCAGATCATTTTGTGACTTTGAGCGATAGAGATGCTTATCTGCCTGTTCCATGGTATACTCCCAACTATATTCGATTCGCGAAACTCCTATACTTAATGAAACCTTCTCATTAATCTCACCGATTTGAATCGGATCTCGAGTTACTTCTTCGATAATTTTATCTCGAACAATGAGAACTTCTCCTTGGCGACTCGAAGGAAGCAAGATAATAAACTCATCACCACCCCATCGACCCAAGACATCCGACTCTCTAAGACATTTAGACAAACGATTCGCAATGGCAATCAATACATCATCCCCAAACAAATGACCATAGGTGTCATTGTACCTCTTGAAATCATCCACATCAATTAACAGAAGATATGACTCATTATCATAGCGCTGATTGTAATCCAGCTGTCTTTGAAACAATTCCGCAAATCGCTGACGACTCATAAATCCGGTCAAAGGGTCTACATAGGCCATATGACGTAGTTCTTCATTTCTCTGTCTCAGCTGATTAGCCTGAGATTGAATGGTTAACGTCTGTTCATACATAAGCTTAAACTGATTGGATAGAAACCGGTTTATGAATAAAGCAAACAGTGTAACAAAGAGTGCATTGATCCGCACAGTCAAAACAAAAGTTGAACTCAACGAAACTACATCCACTAATAAAAAGAACACAAGATAATGCAGTATATACACAACCGCTGATACTTTTTGAGGCATATAGAAAACAATGGACATAATGAGAAGAGCTAAGGAGTATGCAGTAATATCACCCATCCAATTCGCATGTGATAATGAAAAAAACAATCCAAAAGACAAACTGAATAGAATAAAACTCATGATGATAAAGCCATAAGTTGAAGTTTGTTTTTGATTAATCAAATAGGCAGAAATAATGGCATATACAATTCCAAGGATTGAAAAGATTCCATAACTTATGAGTAAAATGTCTTTATACGGATGTTGATATCCATCTATAAATGATCGAAACAATAAACTCAATTGAATCATGCCAAAAACAGCAGCTAAAATAGATAATTTTGGTAGCCGCTTCATATTCTCCAATATCATCTGATGAAGAATGGCTTCATTGATTTTAGTCATAACACTCCTAACGATTCCCACTAGCGTAAATTCTAATCGAACCATACATAAATTGCAACTTATTTATTCATGTTTTGCATGGTTAGCTTCAATAAAAAGGGTTAAACCATAAGTTCAACCCTCTTAACTACTTATTTACAGATAGCTCCATTGGATTCTATCACTTTCTTATACCAGAAAAATGATTTCTTGCGATAGCGATTGTATGTTCCACGACCCTCATCATCCGCATCCACATAAATAAATCCATAACGCTTTGACATCTCTGATGTTGAGGCAGATACCAGGTCGATACATCCCCACGGTGTGTATCCCATGATATCAACACCATCCTCGATGGCTTCCCTCATCGCTACAATGTGACGATTCAGATAATCAATTCGATAGTCATCTTCCACATAGAACTCTTCATTCGGTGTGTCATGTGCACCTAATCCATTCTCTACGATATAAAGAGGCACTTGATAGCGATCATAAAGTTTATTTAACGTAATACGCAGTCCAAGAGGATCAATCGCCCAACCCCAATCCGAATATTGCAAATGCGGATTCTTAAGTCCAAAAGAGAAGTTACCGCCGGTCTTATCTCCCTCTTCCTTACGTGCCGATACACCACTCATATAGTAACTAAACGAAAGATAATCGACTTTCCCCTGTCTGATAATATCAAAATCCTCAGGTTCTGTAATTAGCTGAATATTATTCTCTCTAAAGAACCGGTCAGTATAACTTGGATACTCACCACGAACCTGGACATCGGTAAAAAACAAGTTGTTATGGTCTGACTTCAACGACTCAAACACATCCTCTGGATGAGATGTCATTGGATAATTTTCCATACGTGCAAGCATACATCCCATTTTCACATTTGGAATGATTTCTTTGGCTTTCATCACCGCCAACGCACTTGCCACAAACTGATGATGAACTGCCTGAAAACGGTCCTGCATTCCAGCCTGTAAAGCTTCCATTGGATTATCATAAGCTTTCCCATCCGAAAGAATCCCACCACTGATAAATCCAGTAATAGAAATAATATTTATCTCATTGAACGTCATCCAATATTTTACCTTATGTTTATACCGCTCAAAAACTACAGTAGCATAACGAACAAAATGTTCGATGGTATCCCGATGCAACCATCCATTGTGCTTAAAGGAAAGACCTACCGGAAACTCATAATGAGATAAAGTAACCAATGGTTCAATACCATACTTCAAACACTCATCAAACACATCGTCATAAAACTTCAGTCCGGCTTCATTTGGCTCAAGCTCATCTCCATTTGGGAAAATGCGTGGCCAACTGATAGATAAACGGAAAGTTTTGAATCCCATTTCTGCAAAAAGTGCGATATCTTCCTTGTATCGATGATAAAAATCAATCCCTCGCCGCTTCGGATAGTTTCCCTCTTTATCGTTCATTGCAAACAATAAATCTTCTTTCGTTACACCCTTGATAAAATCAAGACCTCCATGAGCGTTGTTTGGTCGATACATCGCGATTTCAGCTGAAGAAAACCCCTTACCATCCACATCGTAAGCACCTTCACATTGATTGGCAGCAGTAGCACCTCCCCATAAAAATCCTTCTGGAAATGCATTGGTTGTCTGTTTAATCATATCAAATCCTCCTTTATTTAAAGCGATACAGTTTCACTAAACTCAGTGTATCCGCTAATACCTTTTCACCATTCATCATCCCATAATCCAAAGAAGAAATAACCGACACTATAACATGATTGACATGTAACCTAGCTTTCAATCCTGCTTCAAGATGAGCAACCTGAGGTCCAAGCAGAACAACATCATATTCTAAAGCAACCTTCTCAATTCGACCACTGGAAGTTGCATCCACAATCACCGGATGAGCCATCTTCTTGGCAGCACCGCGGATACGATCCATCAGCATACTGGTTGAAAATCCACCGGCACATGCCAACAAAATACGCAACGGTTTAACCTCGGTAGGTTTTGGGCTTATTTTTTGAATCAACCCGATCATACTCTTGGAAAGGTCATAAACTGTCATAGCATTCATTAGATGATCCTGTGCATGTACCATCAATAGACTGACATTCACACTACCCTCCACAACTTCCCGCTCTATCATCATGGATTGAATCTCAAGTGCTCGATTCATACATTCATTGGCTTGTTGTAAAAGAGAATCAGCCTCAGAAAATAAGCCTTCATTCGACTTATCTATGGCCTTCAGTGATAATGAACGTGCATCCCCACTGTGCATAATCAACTTCATTATCATTTGTTCATCATGGCTCATATCGTCTCTCCTTAACTATCGACTCGCATAGCCACTTGAGCAAAATGCTCAAACGACTCCGAGTGAATCAAATCTTTTAACACCTTGGGACGATCCATTAATGCAAGTAGAAACTTACTAATCTCCCGATAAAGAAATAAGTTTCCTTTGCAAATATTAATTAAAAATATAATACTCACCGGTTTACCATCATAGACAACGGAATGTCTTGGAATGATGACACCAATTTTATCTTCCAGTCCATTGAGAATCATTCCGTGTGGACCTGCGATTCCATGTTGATATTTGGTAGAGAACTTGAGTTCCCTTTCCATCACCAGTTGTGCAAAATCTTCTGATGCAACTGAAGCATCCATCATCCGCCTTGCCATCGAATCAATCAGTTCCAGATAGCCACCCTGATCACTTATCCTAAAAAAGCGAGAATCAAAGAGATCCGCAATCACTCGTTGCTTGATAATATTTCGATTGATATAAGTCTTCAGAATAATCAGATCTTTAATCTGATGTAAATCCTGTTCATCCAGGATTTCCTTGATATAAATCACCGGCGCATGAATAAGACTGTCATCGAAGGTTATTGTAGATAGTATCAGATGTGGATCTTGCTGATTAATCTCATCAATCCCAGTCATGGAATCAAAATCCACAATACTCCGAGGAAGTAAATCTTGAATCTTCTCCTTAAGCAAAAGAAGATTCCCACGTCCAATATCTGAAATAATCAATACCCGCTTAATCCGATGCAACGCCTGCTGCTTTGCACGCTCAATATTTCCAGCAAAATGGAGTGCTAGATAACCGATTTCATCCCTAGACAAATCAAATGGCTTATCATATTGCTTTTGCCATAACTCATAAAAACGCAAAGCGATTAGAAAAACATTGGCATAGCGGCTACTCACCTCATCAATCAGCGGGTTATTTAATAACATATGATGGGTCATTCGTGAGATTAATGGATACATATGCATAAGCAAGGCTTCCTTCAACTGATCATCTAAAGAAAATTTGGTTACGAATTCTTCATCTATCAAAAGAAGCAACTCATCAATCAACTGTAGCAACTCCTCTTTTTCACACTCATCAATCCACTGAACCGATGTCTTTCCGGCAATCTGCGAAGCCAGATAGTCCACTTCCTCCATCGGAATGACCAGTTGAAAACGTTGTCTGATCCATTGAACGAGTGTGGATGCCATTTGCACATACTCCACATTCAAAGGTTGTGATGTCGATTGGGTACTGACATAGTTTTTAATACTCACACGATAGAGCAATACCCGAAGATGATCCATCAGAGAATCGAAAAGAACCTGTGTAATCGTTAAGTGATTGGATTCAAGCGTCTTTTTTAAAACCATCTTGAGTTCACTTAAATCTACCTTCTCAATAAAATCAAAGTAATCCTTCGTCATGGATATGTAATTGTTTGAATGAACCACAAATTTGGAAAAAGCCTTCCGCACAGCCTTTTCACTTCCTGTCAATCGAATACCATAATGAGAACGCCGAACAAGAATCAGATCAATCTGTTTAACCACAACTTCAAGTACTTCCAAATCGGAAATCAGCGTGTTTCTCGAAACACCTATGATATCCGAGATGCTTTGCAATGATGAAAACTGATCTTGCTGAAGAAGATAAAACAGCAGAAAAGAAATCCGCTGCTGCCGATTGGACAACTCCACGGTCGAACTAGTATTTGTGATATAAGACTGAAATCGCTGTTCATCCAGCACTCGCAACTGATAACCTTTCGTACGAATCGTAACAACCTCGAATCCTTGAGATTCCTTCAGCGTATTGATCTGTTTTATCAATGACCGAATGGTTCGATCAGAAACAGACAACACCGAGGACAAATGCTCCATGGATACAGGGATATCTTTTTTTAAAACACAGACCAGTTCCACAACGCTCATAATAGCCTCCTCTGTCCAACATTAATTATAACGGTTAATCTTATTAACAACAGACAAACTTTTTCCATTGATTGTGGCAAAAAATGCCAAAGAAAAAGGATGCTACTCGAACATCCCGACTTTATCTTTTTTTGCATTTCGATATGCCTGATCAATCCTTGACTTATATTTCGGATAATCATAATCATAGAACCGATTAACGAGTCCGGCACTGACAATTTCTTCCTGCAGCAACAAATCATCCACCCAGATCCAGCCAAGCACCCGACCATACTTATCTTCCCGTTCGCCATCATACTCAATATAAATCACTGACGCATTTTTAAGAAGATCACATGTAAAATCTGCAGCCTGTTGCCCAAAAGGTTGCATCTGCGGATATACCTCCGGTGTATCTATGTAAAGGAAACGCACGCGACCGATGTTTTCAAAACGAGCTGTATCTCCATCGATGCACGCAGACAAAATTATTGGTTCTTTTGACGTCTGATTCGAACAGCCAAAGAGTAAAAAACTGATGAGAAAAAGGATCATCAATTTTCTCATCAGCTACGATAACCCCATGTAATAAACAACTCATCCATCTGCGTCTTCGGATTCACACGTTCTACCACATTCACAGTCGCACCCATAATTTTCATTCGAGACAATTGCTCAAGCAACTCCTCCCAATGAATTTCATCTAATTGTGACCAGGCTTTTGCCTTTGTTAATGTCACATGCTGAAGCCCTTCATCCAAAGCCATTGCCAAACAATGATCCTCAATCATATCCACCACATCGTCAATTCGCTCATTTTGAATGGCATCTGAATTTTCGATGGCTTCCTCAAACTCTTCCGAATCAAAAGATTCCCATTTATTTTCCATGATTACCCTCCTTATCGGTACATCTGTGATACTTTATCCAAGTACTCCTTATATCCATTCACCGCATCTGCCGGTGACAATAGCTGAACTTTTTCATGAAACTGAAATAGCCAGGCATAAAACGTCGGACTCACCTGCACAGCAGCTTCAACCACAAAGCAATCATCACTGACACGTTTCATAGAAGCATGAAATCCAAACCGATCAATGGCCGCACTAAGCAAATCATTGTCACATTTTAACACAATTGTCTGTGTCTTGCCAGAAAACATCGAAAAGATATTTTGACTGTAGCGCGAGATGTTAAAATTCGCGACTCCACTCGCAACATCCACATTCACCCGTTTCTCATCAAGGATAACAATGTGGTCCATCCGGTCGATACGGAAATTTGACAATCCTTCATGTTCTGGGAAATACGAAACTACATAATAGTTGTCCTGAGCCCACACAAGTGAGTATGGACTGGCAACATATTGCTTCCCATCTTTTCTGAATCGTTTCTTCTTCTGATGATTTACATCCAAATAAAAATCAAAATAACGAAAGGATATTTTCTTATTTTTAACAATTGCCTCAAAA
>ERZ869909.2286-NODE-2286-length-13018-cov-98.866162_pt1 | contig 13018 bp, 13 predicted proteins | sample MGYA00520892_ERZ869909 | MGnify/ENA primary metagenome ERZ869909 (study PRJEB32215, sample SAMEA104723947) | bioreactor metagenome | biome: bioreactor; feature: anaerobic bioreactor; material: water | place: China | collected 2015-03-12 ... | reverse complement strand
GGGTTGATCCGCTCGGGGCTGTAGCCGGCGAAGAAGTCGCGGTTGTAGGTGAGCCCGGAGACCCGCTCCACCACCGGGATGCACGCCTCTTCGGTGGCACCCGGGTAGACGGTGGATTCAAAGATCACCACGTCGCCCTGCCCCACCACCTGGCCCAGGGTCTCGCTGGCACGGATCAAGGGCGTCAGGTCCGGCCGGCGGCTCGAGTCGATCGGGGTGGGCACGGTGACGATATAGACGTTGCAGGCCCGCAGCGCCTCGACATCGCTCGCGAAGCTCAACTGGCTCGCCTCGGCCAGCAGCTCCGGCTCCACCTACAGGGTGTGGTCCACGCCGTCGCGCAGCTCAGCGATGCGCTTGGCGTTGATATCGAAGCCCACGGTGGGCAGCACCTTGCCGAACTCCACCGCCAGCGGCAGGCCCACATAGCCCAGGCCGATCACGCCCAGACGCACGTTATCCATGTCCATTTCACTATCCATCACAAGTTATTGGCTATCAGGAGCGAGGGACGAGGCGCGAGGAACGAGGCGCGAGGAACGAGGAATACCGAACCTCGACCCTCGACCCTCGACCCTCGACCCTCGACCCTCGACCCTCGAACCTAGCCCCTCACCCCGCGCCCCACCGAATAGTAGGTAAAACCCTTCTTCGCCATGCGGGCGGGCTCAAACATGTTGCGGCCGTCGAAGAGCACCGGCTGGGTGAGCTGGCGCTGGATCAGGTCGAAGTCCGGGGCGCGGAAGCTCTGCCACTCGGTGACGATCACCAGGGCGTCGGCGCCCTTCAGGGCCGCCTCCTTGGTGCCGCAGAGGCTGAGCTCGTCGCGGTGGCCATAGAGGCGCTGGGTCTCCTCCATGGCCTCGGGGTCATAGGCCTGCACCCGGGCGCCGGCCTCCCACAGCGCCTCCATCAGCACCCGGCTGGGGGCCTCGCGCATGTCGTCGGTGTTGGGCTTGAAGGAAAGCCCCCACACGGCGAAGGTCTTGCCGGCCAGCTCGCCTTCGAAGTGGTCGCGGATCTTGGCGAACAGGGTGGTCTTCTGCTCGGCGTTGCGCGCCTCCACCGCCTTGAGCACCTTGGCGTCGAAATCGATGCCGTCGGCGGTGCGGATCAGCGCCTGCACGTCCTTGGGGAAGCAGGAGCCGCCGTAGCCCACGCCGGGGTAGATGAAGTGGTAGCCGATGCGCGGGTCGGAGCCGATGCCCTGGCGCACCGCCTCGATATCCGCCCCCAGCCGCTCGGCCAGGTTGGCGATCTCGTTCATGAAGCTGATCTTGGTGGCCAGCATGCAGTTGGCGGCGTACTTGGTCAGCTCGGCGCTCTTCACGTCCATCACGATGATCTTCTCGTGCTGGCGGCTGAAGGGGGCGTAGAGCTCGCGCATCACCTCCACCGTAGCCTCATCCTCGGTGCCGATGATGATGCGGTCGGGCTTCTGGCAGTCGGCCACGGCGCTGCCTTCCTTGAGAAACTCCGGGTTGGAGACCACATCGAAGGTGAGCGCCGCGCCCACTTCCCCCCTCTTGGCCCTAGCTTCCAGCACCTCGCTCACCCGCTTACGCACCCTGTCGGCGGTGCCCACCGGCACCGTGGATTTATCCACGATGATGCGGTGGGCCGTCATATGCTCGGCGATGGTCTCGGCCACCTTGAGCACATACTGCAGATCGGCGCTGCCATCCTCGTCCGGCGGCGTGCCCACGGCGATAAACTGGATATCGCCATGCTCGACGGCCATGGCCGCATCGGTGGTAAAGCGCAGCCGCCCCGCGGCGTGGTTCTCCTTCACCAGGCCCTCCAGGCCCGGCTCGTAGATGGGGATGATGCCCTGCTCCAGCCGCGCGATCTTCTCCGCATCCACGTCCACGCAGACCACCTCGTGGCCCACATCGGCCAGGATCGTCCCCTGCACCAGGCCCACATAGCCGGTGCCAAACACTGTCACTCGCATTTATTACTCCTTATGAGGGTTGAGGGTCGAGGTTTGAGGTTCGAGGGGCGAGGGGCGAGGGGCGAGGGGCGAGGGGCGAGGGGCGAGGGGCGAGGGGCGAAGAGATAGGCTAGATTTTGCATAGATTGCTTGCAAAGTTGGAGCTCGCCATGCAGTTCGAGGATCTGGAAGTGTGGAAGCGGGCGGCCCGCTTGTCTACGCGAATCTATCGGCATTTCATCGATTCGCGAGACTATGGCTTCAAAGACCAGATCACTCGCTCCTCGCTTTCCATCGCCAGCAATATCGCCGAGGGCTATGAGCGCGTCGGTGAGAAGGACCGAATACGCTTTCTCAACTATGCCAAAGGCTCCTGCGGCGAGCTGCGTACCCAGATCTATATTGGTATGCAGATTGGATATATCGACAGAGACGCCGGCAGGCAGTGGGTGGAAGAAACCCACGAACTCTCCCGAATGCTCTATGGCCTCATGCAGCACTTTCGAAGCAGGCAGTAAGCCTCGCCCTTTCACCTCGTACCTCGCCCCTCGTACCTGCTTCCCTCTTGCTCCTCGTACCTCGTCCCTCGAACCTCTAACCTATTTCCCCTCGTCCCTCGTCCCTCGTACCTGCTTCCCCCTCGCCCCTCGAACCTCGTCCCTCGAACCTACACCCGATAAAAATCCCGATACCAGGCGACGAAATTCGCCACGCCTTCCTTCACCGGCGTGGCGGGCTTGTAGCCGACCGCTTTTTCCAGCTCAGTGGAGTCGGCGTAGGTATCCGGCACGTCGCCGGGCTGCAGCGGCAGCAGCTCCTTGATCGCTTCCTTGCCCAGCGCCTCCTCGATCGCCTCGATATAGGCGGAGAGCTTCACCGGGTCGTTGTTGCCGATATTGAAGATCCGATAAGGGGCGTTGCTGGTGGCCGGGTCCGGGGCATCGCTGTTCCACTCGGGATTGGGCGCGGCGATATCGTCGCTGGCGCGGATCACCCCCTCCACGATGTCATCCACGTAGGTGAAATCGCGGGTGTGGTGGCCGTGATTGAACACCGGGATCGCCTCGCCTGCCAGCGTCTTCTTGGTGAACAGGAAGAGCGCCATGTCCGGGCGCCCCCAGGGGCCGTAGACGGTGAAGAAGCGCAGGCCGGTGGTGGGCAGGCCGAACAGGTGGCTATAGCTGTGGGCCATCAGCTCGTTGGCCTTCTTGGTGGCGGCGTAGAACTGCAGCGGATGGTTGACCCCCTCGTGCTCGGAGAAGGGCATCTTGGTATTAGCGCCGTAGACGCTGCTGGTGCTGGCGTAGGTCAGGTGCTCAACCTTGTTATGCCGGCACGCCTCCAGAATGTTGGTAAAGGCCACCAGGTTGCTCTGCACGTAGGCGTGGGGGTTCTCCAGCGAGTAGCGCACCCCCGCCTGGGCCGCCAGGTGGATCACCCGCTCCGGTTTGTGCGCCTCGAAGGCCGCGTTCACCGCCGCCAGATCGGCCAGATCCTCCCGCACGAACACATACTCGCTGCCGGTGCGCGCCGCGGTCTCCTCCAGGATCTTGAGGCGGGCCTCCTTGATCGCCGGGTCGTAGTAGTCGTTGACCACGTCGAAACCAACCACGCTGTCGCCGCGTTCCAGCAGGCGCTTGGCGGTGTGGAAACCGATAAAGCCGGCGTTGCCGGTCACGAGGATTTTCATTGCCATCCTTTTGCAATCAAAGAAATCAGGTGGACCACCACGCCCCGCCGGAGAGCAGTGGTTTGAATCAACGCGTATTTGGCACCCCTTCTCCTCTTGCCCAGCGGCGCACAAGCCGCTGATCGCGAGGGTCGTTGACAACAAGCTCGAAGCCGGGTGCATTACGTATCTGGTTGGCAGCTAGTTGCTGACTCACTTCGTATTGCTCGACCAAGCGAGACCGGGCCACTTCCAAGTTAGGCGCCTGGCGCACTGCTGCCAAAGCCGCTTCCCTGGGAAGCAACAATTCTGCAGAAAAAGCATTGGCCCGGCGCTCTACCCAGCGCGGCGCCGTACCTCCCAGCACCTCTGCCAAAGGCAGGCTTCCCTCTCGATCCAGAAGCAAATGGCAAAGCTCATGCGCCAGTGTACTTCTTCGTCCCGACGATTGCTCAACACGGCTACCACTCACTGTGTTCAGCAGAATGCCAGGGCCATGACGAGGCCCCCAACAGGCCAGGGCATCGATATTGCCTTGAGGATCGAAGACGTCCTGCCTGATGACAACCCCCCAGCCTTGGAGACGCTCTTCAATATCCAGGAGGGGAGCGTCCCATTCGAGTTCCAACAACTTCCGAAATATCAACGCGGCCGCATGGCCCAGCTCGTAAGGCCGCTCTCCCGGGGGATCATCCGTTAGCGCCTGCCGCAGGCGAATGCCAAGGGCATCCAGGTCAGCGATATCGGCCTGTGGCAGTTGTCGAGCATGTTCGACCACGCGGGCCACCACCTCCGTCTCAGCACTTCCTGCTGCCATCCGTGCCGCGGCCATCAACTCGGAATCGTCACCTTCAATCTCCCAGAACGAAGCTTCATCCGCCGTACCTACCAGTTCCTGGCGCTGCTCTCCCGTCAGCCCACTGCGTAGGGCGAACAGGCGCTGCTGAGCACGTGTCTCGCGCTCATGCCAGTATTGGGCAAGCGAGCGCCCAGCCTCACCCTGGTTCACGACATGGTCGGCAATAGCGTTACCCATATCGGCCAGCACCCCAACGACCTCGTCCATCGGACGCCGAAGCGCAAGATCCCGTTCGGGACACTCCAGCCAGCACTGGCTGCCTTCACGCAACACCAGTAAGCGAGGCAGCACAAAGCCATCCAGGCCGGAGGCAAGGTCATGGCGATGCTCGAAGCGGATCAGGGCCTCATACTCGCCCTCCGACAACGCCTCCGCACCACCCGGCTGCTCCTGTACATGGCGCCAAAGCTGACCAGGGCTCAGTGGCATCACGCCGAGCGGATAACTCTCTTCCAGAGTGATCCAGGGCCAAGCGCCGGCAAGATGCTCAAGAAAGAGCCCCCAATCAGCCTCGACTCCTACCGTCTCACCACCAGCCCCTTCATCCCCCCAGAACACTTCCCCTGCTAGAAGCAGCGACAGGCGCCCTTGGCCCAAGGGCCCGGAACCCACTGGCTCGGCATCGCCTGCTTGCCAGGAAAACTCCAAAGCATCCGACGAGCCCATCTGTTTCAGTCGACCTTGTGCGTCTTGCACCATTTCTTGAACTCCCGTTCGAAACCCTCTTCACGAGCTCGTGCAACAAGTTCAGCGCGGATACGTGGTGTCAACCGCCTATAGCCCAAGGGAAAACCGTGATAGAAGCAGGAACCCGGCGCGTTGCGCATGGCGACATAGGGTACACCTTCGTATACATTGTAGATCCGCTTCGGGGGTTCGCTCTCACCTTCATCCCACTCGTCAGGATAGGCAAAACCCTCCCGAAGAAGCCGCAACACCGTCGAGGGCGACAAGCCGGTCGGGCATTGTGCGATCGGCACACCGCCCACCTCGTGAAAATCTGGTTCAGTACCCGGAACCTGCTTATGCTTGGGCTTGTCACCGGGATCGTAGCGGTATGTATCACGTTCTTCCATCGAAACTCCCAACCGTGGAAAGCGCGGTACTCCTTGAATCGCAGGGGGCCACCAACGCAGGGGTCAGACACTTCAGCCGGCTTAGGCGCGCCCTTTGCCTAAGCTGGCTGAAGGGCCTGACCCAAGGGGGCTACGCCAACGCATGAGAAGAAACTAACCCAGCGGGCTAGGCAGGTTGAGCCGCCTCCCCCATCACCTCCCGCAGCACCCGGCAGGTCTTGTCGACCTCCGCCTCGGTCAGCGTGGGGTGGCAGAGGAACATCAAACTGGTCTCACCCAGCTCTCGCGCCACCGGCAGCGACTCTTCAGGCCGGAAACCTGTGCCATCGAACGCTTTCTCCAGGTAAACCTCCGAGCAGGAGCCTGAGAAGCAGGGCACGCCGCGGCTTACGATCTCATTCATGATGCGGTCGCGATCCCAGCCTTCCGCTAACTGCTCCGGCTCCACGAACACATAGCACTTGTAGGCGGCATGCTCACAGCCACTTTGCTGGGCGCAATCATGGCCACACTGGGTACTACAACGAAACTCCGGCACACGCAGCCCACGGCACTCGGCAGCGGTCTGCCAGATACGCTCGGCATTGGCCTGGCGCGCCGCCTTCCACTCCGGCATGCGCGCAAGCTGAATGCGCCCGATGGCGGACTGCATCTCGGTCAGCCGCCAGTTGGTGCCGAAGCTCTCGTGCAGCCAGCGAAAGCCCGGCGGGTGTTCACGCTCGTAGACCGCCTCCCAGCTCTTGCCGTGGTCCTTGTAGGCCCACATGCGCCGCCACAGGGCCTCGTCACTGGTGGTGACCATGCCCCCTTCCCCGCCGGTGGTCATGATCTTGTCCTGGCAGAACGACCAGCAGCCCACATGGCCAATACTTCCGACACTGCGGCCGCGGTAGCGGGCGCCGTGGGCCTGGGCGCAATCCTCGATCACGTAGAGGCCGTGCTGCTCGGCCAGGGCCATCAGCGCATCCATCTCGCAGGGCCAGCCGGCCAGGTGCACGGCGAGGATTGCCCGAGTATTGGGAGTGATCTTCTCGGCCACCGTTTCGGCAGTGATGTTCTGGGAGTCGCGGTCCACGTCGGCGAACACCGGCACCGCACCGGCAGTGACGATGCTGGAGGCCGAGGCCAGGAAGGTACGCGAGGTGACGATCACCTCATCGCGCCCCCTGCTCTCGCCTTCGCCGATGCCCAGCCCCTTCAGGGCCAGGTCCAGGGCCGTAGTACCATTGGACACGGCGATGGCGTATTCGGTACCGGCAAAGGCGGCAAACTCGCGCTCGAACTGGCGGCCCTCCTGGCCGGTCCAGTAGTTCACCTTGTTGGAGAGCAGCACACGCTGCACCGCCTCGGCCTCTTCCTCGGTGAAGGAGGGCCAAGAAGAAAACGGTCCGTTGAGCATCAATGCCTCAAAAGTCTGAGAAAATTAATTACTTTGAGAATGGTTTAGCGGGATTTCCAACAACAACGGCCCCCTCTGGCACGTCTTTTGTCACCACTGCCCCCATACCCACTACAGCACCCCGGCCTATCACGAGTGGCTTATCTGGCGTGCCTTGCTTCAATATGGCGCCTGTGCCGATGTATGCATGATCGTGTATATGCACATTGCCATTGCAGTTAACGCGAGGCGCAAAAGTCACAAAATCGCCAATGACACAGTCATGTGCCACATAACTGTAGATATTCGCGTGAAAGTGCCGCCCAACCTTAACATTTGACGTCAATGTAACGAACGGGCATAGAAGACTGCCTTCGCCCACCTCAACTTCGTCAAGGCTTATAACATTGCTAGCCATAAGATCAAAAAGCTGCACATCATCCCGACGAAGTTTGGCGTCAAGCTCCTCCCTTATCTTACTATTAGCGATTGCCAAGCAGACTTTCTTCAACGGCTCAGGCTCATTTAAGAACTGCTCATACCCTAACACCTGGCAGCCATTAACTTCACCCTGCTCATGACCATCGTCAATAAAGACAAGCCTAGATTTTTTTTCGCCACCCACAGCCTGCTTTGCGATTGGCATTATCTCTCTACCAAACCCGCTAGCGCCGTAGACTGCATACAAAATATCACTCATATTGATCACCAACCATACCTGTTATTTTTTGGTTTTTGGAGTTCCAGTGAAACGCTCCATGGTGGCCTGCCCATCCGCTGAGATCCCGTCACGCACCAGCACCTTCTTGACGGTGAGGAACAGGATCTTGATATCCAGCCACAGGGAGCGATTGTCCACGTACCAGACATCCAACTTGAACTTGTCTTCCCAGCTCAGCGCATTGCGCCCATTGACCTGGGCCCAGCCGGTGACGCCGGGGCGCACCTCATGGCGGCGATACTGCTCGGGGCTGTAGAGCGGCAGGTACTCCATCAGCAGCGGTCTCGGCCCCACCAGGCTCATGTCGCCCTTGAGCACGTTCCACAGCTCCGGCAGCTCGTCCAGACTGGTGGCCCGAAGGATGTGGCCGAGGCGAGTCATGCGCTGATCATCCGGCAGCGGATTGCCGTGCTTGTCCACGGCATCGCGCATGGTGCGGAACTTGATCATCTCGAAGGGCTCGCCATGCAGGCCGGGGCGGACCTGGCGGAACAGCACAGGGGAGCCGAGTTTTCTGCGCACAAGCAGCGCCACGATCAGCAACACCGGGGAAAGCAGAACTAGAGCCGCTAGTGATGCGACAATATCGAAGAGACGTTTTACCATGGTTGTCATTCAAGCCGTGAAGGGTTAAGGAATCAGGCAAGCGCTGGCGCGTGGTGGTGCAGCACCTGCTCGGCCAGCGGCCCAAGCAGCTGGCGCTTCATGCTGAAGAAGGAGTTCAGAGCGCCCAGAGCGGGCAGCAGCTCAAGATGCGTGAGGCTCTCCAGGCACCAACCCCGCTCAGCGTGTTCCTCGATGAGCTCATCCAGCTCTTCCCACTGGGTCCGCCGCTTGTTCACCAGAATGGGCGCATTGAGATTGAGCAGCTGGATGGTGTACGCGGCCTTGCCGCTGTCATGCTCCGAAAGCCCCTCAGCGGGCCCGATGATGCCATCGCTGTCATAGGCGAAGTAGCAACGGCAGCCCGGATCCAGCGGGGAGATGAAACGAGCGGGATCATAGCGATCCCCCTTGGCATGGCCGCCGAAGCGATCCGCCGGGGCCAGTTTGCCGAGATCGTCAGCGTGAAGTGCACTGGCAATCAGGTTGCCATGCTCGAAGGTGCGCTGTGGCGCCCTGCTCTTCGGCTCGATGTGCTCGATATGTACGCCCAGGCCATGGCGTGCCGCATTCAGCTCGGAGTAGCCGCACAGCTGGTACTGCTCATCGAGAAGGGCCGCCTGAACCTTCGCCTTGTCGGAGAAAGCCTGCCAGCGGCTGCTGGCGCCGGCGGCGTCGACCGGCGGAGCGGCATGCGCCTTTGCCAGGGGCCTCGGGCTATTCGGGCCTTTGTGAATGTGCCGCATCCTTGAGCACCTGTTGTCGTCTGATACTGCGCTGCAGCTTCTGCATCGCGGGGTGGGCGGCGCCAAGCTGGTTAATCAGCTTGTCCATCAGCTCACGGGCTTCCGCGCCGTCATAGGCCCCCTGGTCGACCAGCCGCGTCAAGCGCCGAAGGTCCTCGCGCTCCTCGACCGGCGGATAGGGGCTGACGTGCATCACCGCTTCCAGCACGTCGCTACTCAGCCGCCCATAGGGGGTATCCACCGGCGTGGCGGCAATGAACTGCCCCGACTCATCCTGGCTGAGCAGGCGCACATGCTCCTGTTTCACGCTACTGAGCACCTGGGGACTGTGAGTGGTCACCACAAACTGCAGCTTGGGGAATGCCTTCCTGAGCTGCTGGAGAATGCGTTGCTGCCAGAACGGATGCAGGTGCATATCCACTTCATCAATCAGGATGACGCCGGTGGCTAGCTGGGGGGCCTTACACCCAAGCTGCGGGTTCAGCTTGACACTGCGGTAGGCGATATCCCCCACCATGGCCAGCACGCTGCGTATGCCATCGCTGAGCTGATCCACCTTGAGGATGCCATGCTGGGGGTGCTCCAGCACCAGCGCCTTCTCATGCGTAACGCTATAGGTCAGGCTGTGCCAGCCCGTGATGGGCTCGAGGAAGCTGTCGATGGCCTGCTGAACGGCATGAATGGATTCGGCAGCGGCAATCGGTGCCTGGCTGCTGTGGGGGGACTCCAGCTGCCTGATCTGCTCCTCGCGGTAGCTCTTGAACAGCCAGGTGAACCACTCCCGGAAGTGACTGTAGGAGGAGGCAGGGTTGAGGCAGTTGCGATAGGCAAAGGTACGGATGTAGAAGTCGCTCTCGTTCGAGACGTCTGCCTGGCGCGCCTTGCTGGTCAGCTTCTGCTCCTTCCACAGTCGACCGGTGCCATAGTAGCCGAAGACCGGCAGGTCCAGATCTGGCATGTTCGGATCTCGCACCTGGCGCTGCAGCTGGCCCGACCACTGCTTGACGAAGCTGGTGGCTGCCGCGTCACGGGTCTTGGTGCTCTTGTGCTCGCTGATCCGTCGCCGACTCCAGGTTTTCTCCCGCCCGGTACCGAAATCACCCGTCACGCTCACTTCCGCAGGCAGTTGCCTGGCCATGTCCCCCTTGGCCATTTTCACCAGGCGCACGTCGTCAATCGCAATGCCGTTGCCCGGATCGTTGGCATTCCCCTTGGCCAGATCGAAGCTGCCCACAAAGGGCCACAGCGCAATACGCAGCGCATCGAGCACAGACGACTTGCCCTGGCCATTCTCGGCCACCAGCACCGTCAGGTACGGGTGGAGATCAAGGGCCAGCTCAGCGAAGCAGCGAAAATTGGCGAGATCCAGGCGAGAGAGCTTCATGGCGGGCTCGATCGGTAAGGGGGCGTTGCTAGCCTAACACGCTATCGGCGGTTGCACTGCTGCGCGCCGGCTGAGCAGCGGGCACAGCAATGCCCATCGCCTCCAGCATCACCGCGTTGACCTTGTGCACGTCATACTTCTCTTCGGCTATGGCACGGGAGCGCTGACCCATGCTGGCTACTAGCTCAGGCTGATCAACAAAGCGTTGCATCGCCTCAGCTAACGCACCGACCGATTTTATCGGCACCAAATAGCCATTTTCGCCCTCCACTACCGTCTCGCGACAGCCCGGGGCATCGGTGGTGATGATCGGGCGCCCCATGGCCATAGCCTCAAGAATCGTACGCGGCACACCCTCACGGTAGTAGGTAGGCAACACAAACACGTGGGAACTAGCTAACGCAGGCCTAACATCACTCAACCTGCCCAAATACTCAATATCGCCACTTTCTATCCAGGCATCAAGCTCTTCACGCTTGATAGACTCTGGATTGTCATCCAGGTCTCCTACCAAAAAAAATGTAACATACGGATGCTTGGATTTTATTTTTTTTGCTGCTTCGGCATATAGTCTAACGCCTTTATCCGCAATCAACCTTGCGGTAAGCAAGAAACTTACAGGAGCATCAGGAAGTGGCGCTTGCTCAAAATGCTTCATATCAACACCGGAGCCGTTCACCACGGTAGAAGGGAGATGGCTAGGCAAAATGCTGAGTGAGCGAAACAGCGCCTGATCATCGGGGTTCTGAAACATCACATGATGAGCACGGCGTATTGCCATTCGATAGAGGCGGCGCACCACACTCAGGACGATCGCACGCTTTCCCTGTGCCTGATCGCTAAAGGCATACCCCAGTCCGGTAATCAGCACATAGCGCTTGGGCACCCTAGCCAGCCAAGCCGCCAAGGTGCCGTAAATGACAGGCTTGATGGTGTAGCCCAGCACTACATCAGGCTTGATCTCGCGGAAGAGAAGATACAAAGAGCGCAATGTGCTCATATCCCTCAGCGGATTGGTGCCCGTGCGCTGCATAGCGACATCGTGGGTGGCAACTCCCCAAGATTCAAGTTTACGACGCGTTTTTTCATCACCTTCCAGCCCGGGAGCAATAGCATGAACACAATACCCCTGAGAAATAAGCTCTTGAATTAGGGAGCCTCGAAAATTAACAAGCGAAGATGACATCCCTGCAGTAACAACAAAAGACTTCAAATGATTCTTCTCCATAACACCACCCGCCAATCAAAGGCGCCTCAACACTTCCATATATTTCGCGCCATAAGCCTCAAGGGAGAAATTTTCCTTTGCGTACTCGCGGGCAGCATTTCTAATTTCCAGTACCTTGCTCGCATCACTCAAAAAAGAAAGCAACCCCGATGCCCATTTACTTTCGTCAAAGTCTGGCATCAAAAAGCCCGATCGCTCATGCTCAATAATATCCGGAATCCCCCCAGCACATGATGCTATTACGGGAAGGCCGATCACCATTGCTTCTTGGACCGTATTGGGGACGCCTTCATTCAGAGACGTGACGAGTAAAACATCGCTTTCTTGCATCAGTGAACTGACATCATCGCGCCAGCCCAAAAACTCTACTTTACTCTCAAGGCCGAGATCTCTTATCTCACACACCACTTTCTCATAATAACTCGCATCATCAATACCACCCACCATTCTTAGCAAAAAGTCCAATTCCGGATTTTGGTTGGAAATTTCCGCCATCAGCCTAACTGCAAACAACTGGTTTTTCCTTGGGTGCACCTTGCCCACATGCAAAAAGTTAATACAGGCACGGCTGCCAGATTGCAAACTGCTTGCACTTGAAGAATTTGAAAAAACCTCGATTCCTGGTGTGATATTGACAACCTTGTGACGGATTGCATTGAACTGCTCTTTTGAGAGCTTTTCCTCTAGCACTGATTCATACTGGGTAACAATTAGGCTTGAACGCTTTAAAGACACACGTCTGGCCAAGTTTACCAAGGGGCTATCAGGAAGCTCCAAGTCAATATCCAAAACGACTTTCTTCCCCGGAACAAAATACGCTGCGAAATACACGAAACCGCTCAAAGTGGACCTGAGAACAACCACTTTTCCATTAAGCCTTAGGACAAAAAAAAACAAGTAGGGCTGATATAAAAAAACCATCAGCAAGTATGCAAACTTCTTAAAAAGGGAGCTTCCTGAGAAGCCCGCTTCCAGTAAGGAAGGCCTCCACAGGCATTTCATATCAACGCCTAGCTGGTCTACATACTGGTTCACCTCATGGGCACGATGCGTAATGTAGCTAACTCCCTCATGATATTTTGAGAGTTCTGACGCCAACATTGCTAAGCGTTTTGGCGCTCCAGTCCTCCCAGAGCCTGAAAAAAACACACTAATCATCATTGCCACTCGTTTTTATAGCACAGAAAAAAATGGCGGCTCAAGTTCCAAGCGAAACGCTATTGAAGGGGGCTCGAGCCGGTAGTTGTCAAGGAATCTGTCGCCTCTGAGGTCATTCAGGCCACCTGTTTTTCCGGTTCGGCGACGGTGACCTGGAGCTCCCGCTCCGGGTTGAGTGACACGGTACCGATCGGCGTCCAGTTGCGGGTCTTGCCGCTCCATCGCGCAGGGTTGGCGTCACGCGCCGCCTGATTGATGACGTG
>ERZ869909.2285-NODE-2285-length-13027-cov-32.679382_pt1 | contig 13027 bp, 11 predicted proteins | sample MGYA00520892_ERZ869909 | MGnify/ENA primary metagenome ERZ869909 (study PRJEB32215, sample SAMEA104723947) | bioreactor metagenome | biome: bioreactor; feature: anaerobic bioreactor; material: water | place: China | collected 2015-03-12 ... | reverse complement strand
CGGAGAAGTTGCCGCAGGCGAAGGAGCTGCACTTCGCGAGCCGCGCGCTTTCGACCATCGAGATCAACGGCACCTATTACCGCTCGCAAACACCCAATACCTTTGCCAAGTGGGCGCGCGACGTGCCCGACGGCTTCGTCTTTTCGCTCAAGGGGCCGCGCTTTGCGACCAACCGGCGCGTGCTCGCGGAGGCAGGAGAGTCGATCGCGCGCTTCCTCGATTCGGGGCCCACGATGCTGGGAGACCGCCTGGGGCCTATTCTGTGGCAGTTCGCGCCGACGAAAAAATTCGACGAAGCCGACTTCGCAGCGTTTCTCGCCCTGCTGCCCCGAGAGCTCGACGGCAGACCGCTGCGCCATGCCGTCGAAGTGCGGCACGAGACATTCAAATGCCCCGAGTTCGTCGCCTTGATCCGCCGGCATGGCGTGCCCGTCGTCTACGCCGATCATCCGACCTACCCGGCGATCGCCGACCCCGCGGGCGACTTCGTCTATGCGCGCCTGCAAAAGGGCGAGGACACGATCCCGACCGCCTATCCGCCGAAGGACATCGCACACTGGGCCGAGGCCGCGCGGACATGGGCAGCCGGCGGCGTTCCGAAACGCATCGAAGCCGATCTCTACGCACCATCGCCCAAGAGCAAAAAGGCCAAGCCCCAGCCGCGCGACGTGTTCGTCTATTTCATCCACGGGGGCAAGGTGCACGCCCCCGCCGCCGCGCAGGCGTTTGCTGCCCTCTTGACATAACGGCGCCGGACACGCTTGCTCATCGCCAATGCGGCGACGAGCGCGCGACGACCCGGAGAGAACCGACGATGCACACGGCACCACAAAAACTTTCGCGCGGACTGGCCGCGTTCGCCGCCCTCGCTCTTGCGGCCGGAGCCGCGCACGCCGAGGCACCGTCCTACGTCGGCACCTGGGCCTCTGATCTGGCGCAGTGCAAGGTTCCCCAAGAGCGCCCCGAGGCCCCCCTCGTCCTGCGGGAAAAGCGCTTCGACCAGTACGAGACCCACTGCACGTTCGCGTCCGCCGAGGGGGCGGAAGACGAATGGAAGGTCAAGGCGAACTGCCAGGTCGAAGGCGACGCGCAGGCGTACGACTTCACGCTCACCGTGTCGGGCGACACGCTGACGCTCACGGACGACGCCGGAAGCCAGGATCTCCTGCGCTGCCGCTGACGCGGCGTCCTCGCTGCAAAAAAAGAGCGACGGAAAACCCTGGCCCTCCCGTTCTACCCCACAAGACGGCGCACCCGGCTCCCCCCATTCCCCCGGGATCTCGCCCCGTCCGATCAAGGGAGAACGGATTTATGACAGGTAGGAAGAAGTTCATTCTGGCCGGCGTGGCAGCCGTCGCCGTCGGCCTCACCGCGGCCAGCGCCATCGCGCACCGCGGCCATCACGGGCACGGCCACCACAAAGGACATCTCTTTGGCCATGGCGGCACGATCGGCTTTCTCGATCGCTCCTTCTCGAACCCGGGCTTCAGCCCCTTCTGCCGCAACAACAGCGCGGAATTCACCGACGTCATGCTGGTGCGCCTCCAGCACCGCCTGAAAATCACCGCCGATCAGCAGAGCGCGTTCGACACCTTCAAGACGGCCACCCACAGCGCGGTCGAAAAGCTGCGCGAAGGCTGCCCGGAAGGCCGTCGGGATCGCGGCGACAAGGCAGAGAAAGCCGAGACCACGGACACCACGGACAAGGCCGAAAAGACCGAGCGGACGCGTCGCTCGCCCGTCGACCGTCTCGCGCGCCGCCAGCTCCAGCTCGAAAGCTCGCTTGAAGCGCTCAAGGCGTATCGACCGGCCGCCGAGACATTCTATGCCGCACTGACGGACGAACAGAAGAAGACGCTGACCGAGCGCCGCGGCAAGCGGCACGCCCATCGCGGCGGACGGCACGGCGGCAAGTGGGAGCACCGCGGTCCGCGCCATGAGCGTGGCGAGCACCGCCGCAGCCACGACGGCGACCGCGACCAGGATCGTGACCAGCCGAGCGAGACCGAGCGCGAGGCGGAGACTCCGAATTCCGACGAATAGGATCGGCCGCCCCTCGGAGAGGCGCAGAGGTTCCCCCCACTCTGCGCCTCTTTCCTCGCCCGAAAATGGTCCGATGACTTGATAAACCGTTAAACCTGGATCATCGTGCGCCTCTGACTAGGGGGACGTCTTTGATCGAGGTGGGTATGCTGCGGCGCACAGCACTCGTTTTGCTGGGACTTTTGGTGACGGCGGCGGCCGGCATCTTCGCAGCCGACCGGCTCGGCGTGACCCTGCCGTGGACCGTCGCGTCCACCTCGGCACCTGAACAGCCTTCAACAGACAATCAAACGCCGCAAGCCGCCAAGGAAACGCCGAGCACGGCATCCGCGAGCGCCGAGCGCGCCATCGAGGACACCGTCGCCGCCCTCACAGGCGACACGCCCCAAGCCGCAGAGCCGGCGGAGGGCAGCGTTGCGCTCGACATTGCACGCATCTCTCCGGACGGCCCCTCGGTGTTTGCGGGCCGCGCAGACCCCGGCGCCTACGTCACGGTGTATGCGGACGGAAAAGCCGCGGGCACCGTGCGGGCCGACGACGGCGGCTCGTGGAGCCTTTCCACCGAGCACAAGTTCGCGAGCGCCGACCCGAACATCACCTTCGAAGCCGCGCCGACACCGCCCGCGCTATCCGAACCTTCACCGCCGGCCGCCGAGCCCGCCCCCACCCCGACGGAAACGGCAGCGGCCGAAGAAGCGCCGTCGACGGAACAGGCCACGGATGATGCGCCCGCGGCGGCAGGCGACGTGATGCGCAAGTTCGAGGCGCTCGTCTCCGAAGCCCGCGAGGATGCGGCACGCGAAAAGGCGGCCGAGGAAGACGCCGAGCGCGAGAAGAAGGACGCCGCGCGCAGAGAGCAGGCCCAGGCACAGACGCAGGCTGCTCTCAAGGCCCAGCGCGAGGCCGAGCAGGCCGTCGCCGAAACCGAGCGCAAGGCCGAGGACAGCCGTGAGCAGGACGCCGCCGAGCAACAGAGCGTCGCTGCCGCCACGACCGAAACACCTGCAGCGCCCGCAGCCTCCGCGCCGCAGCCGGCCGATACGAGAGCGGAAGAACCGTCCGCATCATCGGAAGCACGCGCGAGCGCAAGCACGGACGCAGCGGCCGGCACGAAAAGCTCCGTGGAGAGCGACGCGGCTGAAAAGGAACCGGACGCCAAGGCTGCGATGCTGGCCGCGCCCGGCGAGAGCGCGAAGCCCGAGGCACAGGCGCCGATCCCGGTCCCGCTGATGTTCGTCTACAATCAGGCGACCCTCACCGCAGAGGGCGAGCGGGCCGCGGAGTTGCTGCTGGAGTACCTTCTGCTCAAGCGGCTCGATTCCGTGGAGCTCACCGGACATGCCGACGAACGCGGCACCCACGATTACAATTTCGACCTCTCGCGCGAGCGGCTCGAAACGGTCGCGCAACGCCTGAAGGACGGCGGCTACAAGGGCGAGTTGAAGCTGACACCGAAAGGCAAGACCGAGCCGTTCAAGGGCATCGACCGCAAGAAGTACCGCGGCGAAGCGCTCTATCAGTTCGACCGCCGCGTGGAACTGCGCGTGACGCGCTGAGCCGGGAGCGGCTCCGCAACCCGCACCTCCCGAGCCATCTTGGCGAAGCCAAGCTCCGCTTGGACGCAAGTGCGCCGGCCATCCCCACGGCACCCGGTCTCTTATTCGAAGTTTCCCGCAACTTGTGTCCGAAACAAAAAAGGCCCCGGTGATACCGGGGCCAAAGTCTGCTCGGGAGGAAGGAAACACGAAACGGAGCGAAACTTACTGGCAGGTCTGGAGCAGTTCCCAGACGCGCTTGCACTTGCCCTTGTGGCAAACCTGCTTCGGCGTCCGGACGTAGGAGCAGTGGTACGCACCGGCAAACCCCTGATAGCCGTCCATCGGACGGTCGAACCGATAGGTCTGCTGGAAATACTCTTTGCCGCCGCGCGCATGAGCGTCGCCCGAAAGTGCGGGAAGCCCGACGATGGCAACGGCAGCGAAAGCGGTGGCGGCGCGCGCAAACGACGTGATCATGGCTCTCTCCATCTGCCCGCCCGTCGATGGGGCGGCGAAATCCAATTGCACGAACCCTAGGCGCCCGCCGGGCCGCCCGCTGTTCCAGGCGTGACAGGCCGGTCTTTTTGTGAAGACTCGCGCCATACCCAACCGAACGCGACCAGAGATCCACCGAAAGACACACGCCGCCCATGACCGCATCCGATCGCTCCACCCTGTTGGCGCCTGGCCTCGAAGGCCGCGCGGAGACCGTCGTGACACGCGCGCTCACCGCGGCCGCTCTCGGAAGCGGCACGGCGGACGTCTACGCGACCCCGGCCATGGTCGCACTGATGGAGGCCGCCGCCGTTGCCGCCACCGAAGACCACCTCGCCCCCGGCGAGACGAGCGTCGGCATCCACCTCGACGTCAGCCACAAGGCTGCGACACCCCCGGGATCGACCGTCCGCGCAACGGCGACGCTCGTCGCCGTGGAGGGTCGCAAGCTGACGTTCGCCATCGAGGCCCACGACACGGCAGAGCTGATCGGAGAGGCCCGTCATACGCGCGTCATCGTCGATGCGGCACGCTTCGAGCAGAAGGCACACGCAAAAGGGGAGCGCACCTGACGGCTGGGGCCGTCCGCACGCACGGCCTTCCCCACAGGATCCTGGGTGGCTGCCTCCCCCGCGCCGGTATTTATTGCTATGTAGGCCGAAGGAATCAGGAGGACCGACGATGCGCGCCATTCTGTCGACGCTGCTCATTTTGCTCGCAACCGCCGCCAGTGCCGGCGATTCGGGCCAGACAGCGCCCGAACGCGCCTCGGATGCAGGCACGGAGACATCGGCACTCCCCGAGAAGACGGGTGAGACGTGCAGCAATCCCGATGCGCTCGGCGTCTCGCGCACCGTCGAGGTCGACACGACCGGCGGCCCCGGCTTCGGCATGGAGCATTACAAGGCCTACGACTTCCTGCAGGATAAGGAGGTTGTGCTGACCTTCGACGACGGACCGCAGGTCCGCACGACGACCGCCATCCTCGACGCGCTCGATCACGAATGCACGAAGGCGATCTTCTTCAGCCTCGGCAAAATGGCGATCGGCCTTCCCAATATTCTGCGCGACGTCGCACGCCGCGGCCACACCATCGGCACGCACACCTGGTCTCACAAGGACATGCGGAAAGCGTCGGACGAGGAAGCCAAGGACGAGATCGAGAAGGGCATCAGCGCCGTGGCGCGCGGAGCCGGTACGCCGGTCGCGCCGTTCTTCCGCTATCCCTATCTCCGCGACTCGACGGCTTCGCTCGCGCACCTCGCGGGCAGGAACATCGCCGTCTTCTCGACCGACGTGGACAGCTTCGACTTCCGCCGCCAGAGCCCGGACCGCCTCGTGAAGGCGACGATGGAGCGGCTCAACAAGCGCGGCAAGGGCATCCTCCTGATGCACGACATCCAGCCGCGCACCGCCGAGGCCATGCCGGCGCTCCTCAAGGCGCTCAAGGCCGGCGGCTACAAGATCGTGCATATGACGGCCAAGGACACCCTCAAGACCCTGGCCGAGTACGATGCGCTGATCGAAAAGGACGTGAAGGGCCTTCCGGCGGTCGGTGCCGAGCGGCCGATGACGAGCGTGATCCGGACCGTCCCGACCGAGTGAGGCGGCACCTGGAGCCGGCTTCGACGAGCTGCGGGACCGCCCGGCAGGCGGTCGGGCACGTGCAGCGGGCCGCCTAAACCCTCGCCTCCCAACAAAAAAAGAAGTCCCGCAACAGAACCTTCATCGCTAAGCTCCCTAAAAACGCCCCAAAGTCGGCGAGGAAGAGTGTCGATGAAAACAAGATCGCGGTTCCGCCTCGCCCTCCTGGGGCTGGCAATGGTGATGGCTCTCCCGCCTGCGCAAGTTGAGGCCCAGGAGACGTGCACGGTGGAGAGCTTCGGCGACGCGGTCGACAACTCGGCCGAGGCGCTGCGGAACTTCAGCGCAGAGACGCAGCCGCGCCTCAAGCAGAAGCTGCAGGAGCTCCGCGACCATAAGGGTTGGCCCGACGCCGATTACGAGGCCAAGGGCCTGGCCCTGGTCCACGACCAGGCCCTCGACGGCTTCGACGCGCAGGCCGGCGAGCTGCTGGGCCGCATCGACACGCTCGGCACCCCCGATACGGCAAACCCGGAGAGCGCGAGCTGCGCGAAGCTCGAAGAGCTCAAGACCGCCGCAGACGAGCTGATGGCCGTGATGCGCGCCAAGTCGGAGCACCTGATCACCCGCATCGATCGCGAGATCGCAACCTCGCCGGCCGGAGGCGGGCCGAGAGTGGCCGCGGCCGAGCAGACGCCCGCACCGACGCGGCTTCCCGTCGCCACGACGGAGACCTCGAAGGCGCCGGAGCCGCAGCCCGACCTGTCTCCGATCCGCCGGACCGAAACGCCGCGCCCGCCCCCGGACAGCGAGCCGCTCTCAGGCGCCGTCCGGCCCTCGGAGGAAGCGACCGGGGAGGGACCGGGCCAGCCAGCGGCACCGTCCGAAACCCTGCCGAGGGCCGAGACGCTTCCGAAGGCGAAAACGGTTCCGGACGCAGGACCCCATCCGGAAGCGGCCACGCCGGAAGCAACCGCACCGGCATCGCCTCCGACGCCACCCAAATTGCCCTACGTGCCGCCCGACCTCGCCGCCGAGCCCGGGGCCGAGAGCGGCGCGCACGCGGACTCCGGCTCCGAGGCCGAGAGCACGTCGAGCTGGAGCACGACCACGGCCCAGGCCGTGATCCCGCCGCCCATGATGCGGCCCGTGCCGCCGCCGGGTTCCGGCCAGGACGACCACACGCCGGGGTATGCCCCCCCCGCGCCGGGCGATCCGCCGGGCATGCCCTATACGCTGCCCGAGGACGGCGGCGCTCACGGCGAGTACGCCGACGGCGAGCCCGGCTATTCGATCGACGAGATCCGCGAGGTCTCGCGCGGCTTCTTCGGCACCATATCGACCTCACTCGCAAGCGTGATCGAGTATGCCTTCCAGCAATCCGGCCGGCCGACGGCTTATGTGCTCGGGAGTGAGGGCGGCGCGGCCTTCCTGGCCGGCCTGCGCTACGGCGAAGGCACGCTCTATCATCGCTCGGGCGCCCAGCAGAAGGTCTACTGGCACGGCCCCTCGATCGGCTACGACATCGGCGGAGACGGCTCGCGCACCCTGTTCCTGATCTACAGCCTGCACGAGCCGGAGGAGCTGTTCCGCCGCTTCACCGGGGTGGACGGGTCGGCCTATCTGGTGGGTGGCGTGGGCATGACGCTGCTGCGGGGCGGCAACGTCACCATGGCGCCGATCCGCTCCGGCCTCGGACTGAGGCTCGGCGCCAGCATCGGCTACGTGCGCTTCACGCCGCGCCCGACCTGGAACCCGTTCTGATCAGAACCCGTAGCCGGTGAACAGGCCGCGCGGAGGGCGCGGATAATACGCTTGCGCCGCGCCGCGCCGCCGCGCCCGCGGCGGGGTATATCCGCCATACGCGCCGGCACTGCGCCCGGCCGCAGCGGCCGGCGGCAGGTAGGTGTAGGCTCCGCCGCTGCGGCGGGCCTGCGTGCCGCGCACCATCCGCTCCTCGCGCGATGCGACGGCCGGCGGCGGACCGAAGTTCGGCGTGCCGTGCACGACGATCCGCGTCCTCTCCTTGCCGTGCCGGCTGACCATGCGGAACAGCGTCGCGGCATTCTTCGGCGCGAGGCGCACGCACCCGTGCGACGCGGGACGCCCGAGCGAGCGCAGCGCCCAGCTCCCGTGAATGGCCACGCCCTGATGGAAGAAGATCGAATGCGGCATTGGCGCGTTGTCGTACTGGCGCGAGAACCACTGACGCGCCATCCACGTCGGCTGGAAGGTGCCGGTCGGGGTTGCATAGCCGCGCCGACCCGACGAGATCGGCCACGAATGGCGGACGGATCCGTTCTCGGACACGGTGAGCGTCTGGTGGGTAAGGTCGACTTCGATATGAAGCGTCGGGGGAAGCGGAGCCGCGGGGGCTTCCGCCGTCTCGGCCGCCTCGTCGTCGCCGGCCACGGGATCGTCCGCGCGCGGCGCGTCGGCAGGCTCTTGGTCCGGAACGGCATCCCGCACACGCGACGGCAGCACGCCCTCAGCCTCTGTCTCCCTGACGATGGAAAGTGCGTTCGGTTCTTCCGCCGCGGCCTCGGCAGGAGCCTTGTTGATGATCGTGACCGTCGGCACGCCGCCCGGGTCGGCGGCCATCTGGCCTGCGGCCTCCGCCCGCGCGGACCCTGTCCCCAAAAGCCCGACGAGAAGCGCACCCGCCAGCACCTGCACCCGCATCACAACCACTCCAACGCATTACGAAACTGGGATACTTAAGGAGGATAGCATCGCTCGCCGGAGCGTTCGGGCGAGCCTGAGAATGTCCCTAATTTGCGATCCTGATCCGCGTCCGTGAGAATCCGTGCGCGCGCACGAGATCGAAGAACTGCGAGGCATGGCGCGGCGCGAGCCGGACGCAGCCGCGCGATGCGGGGCGCCCGAGGCGGTTCACCTCGTTCGTGGCGTGGATCGCATAGCCGCGGTTGTAGAACACCGCGTAGTGCATCGGCGCATTGTTGTATTTCGTCGAATACCAGCGCCGTTCCAGGCGCTGCGGACGGAACGATCCGGTAGGAGTTGCATAGCGTCCCCGTCCCGTCGACACGGGCCAGCTATGGCGCAGTTGCCCGTGCACATAGACGTGCATGGTCTGCGTGCTCTTGCTGACGTGGGCCCTGACGCCGGCGGACGCCGACGCGGGGACGAGCGCGGCCGCTGCGAGCAGCGCAGCCGCGACGAGGGTAAGGCGCATCTCTCTACTCCGCACAAAACGAGAAGCGTAAATGAGAAGAGAAGCGCAATCGCGTTAGGATATGGTTGCCGTGAACGGACAATATGGGGCGACCTGCGGGCAGAGCTCAGCCCCGGAGGGTGGCGAAGGCGCCGAGCGCCGTCTGCCGCGCCGAAGCGCCAGCGTGCCGCACCACCGAGCCGCCATTGCCCTGCGGCCGCATCGTCGAGCACGAAGACGGGAACAACGGGATGTCCTGTCGCGACGGCGGCAGAGAGAGCGGCGTGATCGGCAAGCCGCAAGTCGCGGCGAAACCAAACCAGGATGGGAGAATCCGTCACAGGGAACCGGCGCCAAGGCTTCGGATGCTGAAAGCGTCAGAGGAAAACGTCGAGCGCCCGGCCCGGTTCACGGATGACGCACCATTCGCGTCGCAGCGAACGCGATCAGTTGAACAGGAGCTCGAAGAACGACTTCGGCTTCTTCTTGGCCGTCGCGCGCTTGGGCGGAGAGGACGGCCCGCCGCTGAACATGCCGAACGGGCTGTTCCACGGCGCCCATGCCTCGCCGCCGCCCTGCTGCTGATAGCGCCGCTCGGCCGGAGCCGCGATCGCCGGGCGCGGCGTGCGGAGCGTAAAGGTATCGGTGACGCCGTCCACGCTCGCGACCGTCACCCTGCCCTCCTCCCAGGTCCAGGTGGCCACACGCTCGCCCTGCCGGTGCGGCTCGATCGCAACCACGAGGCCGCGCTCCACGTCGACGATGGCAGCCTGCTCGAGCTCGGCCGAGCCCGTGCGTCCGGTCGCCGCCCCGCCGTGGAAGTGCAGCACGCCGATGCCGCGAAACGGCGCCTCCTTGAGCTCCCAGCGGATGAGCCGTGGCGCCGCGTTGCCCATCATCTCGAGCGGAACCGAGACGCGTGGATATTGATCGTTGACCGCGAAGAAGCGCTGGCCGCGCTTCACGACGCGCCAGTCGTCCACGCCCGCACCCTTGACGACCGTTTCATCGGAAAGCAGCGACGCGCCGCCCAGCCGCTGCAGCGTCTCGTTGGCCGCATAGAAGCCCGGCCGCAGCGTAAGCGCGCGCTCGATGTTTCGGATGGCATCGGTGACCTGCCCCTGGCTCTCGGCGATCTCGGCCTTGACCCAATGCACTTCGGGCGTGTCGGGATCGAGCTTTTGCGCGACCTCGATATCCCGCTCCGCGATGTCGGTCTGCCCGTTCTGGCGATAGATGTAGGCGCGATAGGCGAACGCGAGGGCCGAGCGCGGATCGATTTCGATCGCACGGTTGAGATCGCCCATCGCCTCGTCGTACGCCTGCGCAACCCCGTGCGCGAAGCCGCGCTCGGCGTAGGCCGCGGCATTGGCGGGCGCAAGCTCGATGGCTTTCGAGAAATCCTTGATCGCCGACACCGCGTTGCGCGTCGCGAGATACGCCTTGCCGCGCAGGATATAGGTCTCGGCGAGATCCGGATCGAACGCGATGGCGCGAGAAAGGTCCTCGATCGCTTCCTCGAAGTGCTCCACTTCGAGCTTGGCCTCGGCGCGGTTGCGATAGGCCGTGGCGAAGCGCGAATCTGCCGCCACCGCGCGCGTGAAGTCGCGGATCGCCGCGTGCGGACGCAACTGTGCGAGGTGCGCAAGCCCGCGTCCGCTGAGCGGCGCCGGGTTGGCCGGAAGCAGGCGCACCGCCTGCGTGTAGTCGGCAATCGCTTCGTCGAGCTCGCCGAGCCGCACGTAGGCGCCCGCGCGGTTGTTGTAGGCGGCCGCATAACCCGGCGCGAGAACGATCGCGCGGTCGAAATCCTTCACCGCTTCTCCCGCGAGACCGAGCGACAGGAGCAGGTTGCCGCGATTGTTGTAGACCGCGGCGAACTCCGGGAAGAGCTGAATGGCCAGGTTGAAGTCGTCGAAGGCGCGCCGCGTATCGCCGAGCTTGATGTGCGCCACGCCGCGGTCGTTGAGAATGGCCGCGCGCCGGTCGTTGGAAAGGCCGGTCTCGGCGAGCGCCTCGGTATAGCGCGCGACCGCCTCGCGCGCTTCGCCCCGCACGAGCGCACGCGCACCGTCCTCCGCCCGCGGCATCTCGTCCGTCGGCGCCGCATGGAGTGCGGGCCCTTGGGCGACGAGCACAAGCGCGACAAGGACGCGGGCGCAAGCGGGGCGGATCATCGAACCTCCAGGCCTCGGTCGGCCGAACGCCGCCATGATACGGCGGCAGGATGTCGGAATCTTCCCCTGAATCTCACCGAGGGGTCAAGTTGCCCCGCATCGCCGGCCTTTGAGGCCGAACGGACACGCAATGGCCGATCACACGCCATCGAGCAGACGGGAAAGCACGGACGGCAACTGCTCCGGCAGATCCTCGGCGATCAGCCCCGGGCCGAACGCCTGCGCCGCCTCGCCGTGGAGCCACGCCGCCGCAGCCGTCGCCTCGAACGCCGGCATGCCCTGCGCGAGGAGCCCGGTCACGAAGCCGCCGAGCACGTCGCCTGCGCCCGCGGTCGCGAGCCAGGGCGGCGCGTTGGCCGTGATCGCAGCGCGCCCGGCGGGCTCGGCGATCACGGTGTCCGCCCCCTTGAGCAGCACGACGGCCCCGCTCTCGGCCGCGCCCAGCCGGGCGCGTGCGAGCCGCGACCCCGGGACGCTCCCGAACAGCCGCGCGAACTCGCCGTCATGCGGCGTCAGCACGACCGGCGCGGCCCGTCCGCCGATCGCCTGCTTGAGGCGGGGAAGGTCGCCGGCGAAAGAGGTCAACGCATCCGCATCGAGCACCACCGCCGCGGACGAGCGCAACGCCGCCTCGACGAGACGGCGCGTCGCCTCGCCGACGCCCGCGCCCGGCCCCAACAGCACCGCGTTCTTGCGCGTGTCTTCGAGAAGCCCCGCGAGCCCCTCGGGCGCCTCGAAGGGGCGCAGCATGATGGCGGTGAGATGCATGGCGTTGACGGTGACCGCATCGAAAGGGCTTGCGACCGTGACGAGCCCGGCTCCCGCCCGCAAGGCACCGCGCGCACCGAGCCGCGCCGCCCCCGTGGCCTCCGCAGGCCCGGAGACGACGAGCGCATGACCGCGCGTGTACTTGTGTCCGTCCGCCGACGGCCAGCGGAAGGCATCGCGCCAGAGCGGCGGCGCGTTGAGAAACGCGGCGCTCCCGATTTCGCCGAGCACGGTGTGCGGAATGCCGATGTCGGCGATCCGCACCCTGCCGCAGTAGCCGCGCCCCGGATAGAGCACGTGGCCGGGCTTGGCGCGGAAGAAGGTCACGGTTTCGGCGGCACGGAGCACGGGACCGGCGACGGCGCCCGTCTCGCCGTCGAGGCCGCTCGGCACGTCCACCGCGAGCACGGGCGTGCCCGCGTCCGTCACGGCGGCAACGGCCTCCGCCGCGCGTCCCTCGAGCGGCCGCGTCAGCCCCGCCCCGAACAAGGCGTCGATCACGAGATGCAGGCTTTCGAGCTGGAACGGATCGAGCGGACGTACCGGCCCGTCGAAGCGCCGCGCCATCTCCGCCGCGTCGCCCTTGAGCTCGGATCGGTCGCCGAGCAGGAACAGGCGCACATCGTACGACGCCCGCTTCAGATGGCGGGCCGCGACGAACCCGTCGCCGCCGTTGTTGCCGGGCCCGCAGAGCACGCCGACGCGCGACCCCGGCGGAACGAGACGGCGCGCGGTATCCGCGACGGCCTTCCCCGCCGCCTCCATGAGGGCAAGGCTCTCGACGCCGCGCGCAACCGCCAGCGCGTCCGCGCGGCCCATCTCCCGCGGCGTAAGAAGCTCCACGCCGTTCTCGATCCAGATCGTCTCTTTCGCCACCCGCGTCCTCCCTCGCCCCTGCGAGTCCTCGTTCCGTGATCTTACCCTATCCCTCCCGGCGGATGCGCGGGAGGCGAAGTGGCCGCCGTCCGGCACCACGTCCCCTGCACAGAAAACGATCAAACAGCCCACGTTTTAGGCTATTTAAACGGGAGAATGTGCCTGCCGGAAAGGCAGCAAGGAACTAATCGCCTGAAATTTAAACGGTTTTTTCATTTCAAACGGCTTGGCATACCCCGTGCAATCCGATGGCCGCTCCGGCGCTTCGGATTTGCGCCGGAACCGGTGGAGGACAAGGGTGCATGAAAAAAATCGAGGCCATCATTAAGCCCTTCAAGCTCGACGAGGTGAAGGAAGCTCTGCAGGAGATC
>ERZ869909.2283-NODE-2283-length-13045-cov-8.362662_pt1 | contig 13045 bp, 13 predicted proteins | sample MGYA00520892_ERZ869909 | MGnify/ENA primary metagenome ERZ869909 (study PRJEB32215, sample SAMEA104723947) | bioreactor metagenome | biome: bioreactor; feature: anaerobic bioreactor; material: water | place: China | collected 2015-03-12 ... | reverse complement strand
CGCGGCGAGCTGGTGAAGAGCTTCGGCGCGACTGAGGAGGGTGTGCTGGTGCACACGTTCGATCTGTCGCTGATCGAAAGCTACCGTGCCGAGTGGGGGTTCTTCCGCGACCGGCGGACGGATCTCTACGCTGAAAGCATCATCTGAGATCTTCGCGCGAAACCTAGCTTGCCGGGCTGTGCGGGCAGCGAAGGGGCTTATGGGCTTTGTTTCGCGGAGTTTATGTGACGAGCTGGCAAAAACACAGCCAGCCCGCCCTCCGTCGTTTCACTCCCTCACGTCACGTGTGCGCATGATGACGTGCCATTCGTCGTTCGCGATAATTTAAGCTTGGGCTGCGGGTGCCTCCGGTTTCGCCGCGCCGTTGGCGGCTGCCGCCACCTCGGGTGCAACTGCGGCGGGCGCCGCGTCCTGCTCCGCATCGGCTTCTACCGTCCCGTCTGCTGCTTCCTCGGACGCTGCTTCCGCAGGTGCCTCTGGGGCTGCTTCCGTTTCGGCCTCAGACGCTGCGGGTTCTGCCGCAGCTTCGGCAACCGGCTCCGCTTCAGCCACGACGTCCTCAGATGGAGCGTCCTCCGCAGCGGCTTCTTCGGCTGCTTCCGCAGCGGACGCTTCGTCAGCCGGTGCAGCCGAAGCCTCGGCGGACGCATCGGCGGCAGGCGTTTCCTCAGTTTCGGCGGCCGCTTCCGCTTCGGCAGACGCTTCGGCTTCGGCAACGTCCGCAGGCTCTTCCGCAGCCGCAGCGACTTCGACTGCGGCCTCCTCCGCTGCGGGTTCGGCGTCGCTCGCGGCTTCGGCTTCAACCGGCTCGGCCGATGCTTCTTCAGCCGCTTCGACGGGCGCTTCCTCGCTAGTGGCTTCCACTTCCGGTGCAGCGTCGTCCGCGACGGCCTCTTCGATTGCCGCCTCGACCTCAACCGCCGCTTCAGAAGCCGCTTCGTCCGCAGCCACCTCTTCCTCAGCCGCGGGTTCGGCCGTCGTTTCCTCAACGGTCAGCGGTTCGTCCAGGACGGTGCCGCAAGCCGCAATCGCGTCGGGTGATTTTTCCGCCTCGGCTTCGACCTCGACATCAAGATCTGCGTCGGGCTCAACCGGCGCAGGCGCAGTTCCATATTCGATGAACGCGTTTAACTCCCGTGCGACATGGACGATCGAATCGGCTGAGCAGCCGAGTTCCATCGCCATCCGCAAGCAGGCAATCCTCTGCTCTTGGAGGTTCATGAGAACTCCATTTTCTGGGGGTTTGCGATGTCAGTGACGTGGGCGTTGCTTGGTGCGATGCAAACAACGCAAGCATCATACTGCTTCGTTTATCTTGGGGCTACATTAGATCAACTACGTAGGGGCAATATTTCCAAGTATTATCATTGAGATAACGCAATCTTCCTTTCGCTCGGCGTGCGCGCGGCTTAGGGCGTTTGCATCAACGGATTTCTCAACTCACCGGATTCTGGTAGTGCACCGGTATGTTTGCGGATCGCATTTCGTGGATGTTCGTCCCGATCCACGCTTGGCTATCTGACGCTCGCCCTGGAACATCTTCCCGTTCACCCTGCAAGACATCCCCACACCTCACGGGCGCTCACAAAAGTGTCAGCACGCGCAGCAGCTTGCTGCCTTTCAGGGGCCCTTCAGTTGTGTCAGATGGGGTCCATGACATGCGCCCCACCCCGTTCCCTGGAGACGCTTATGACCCGCAGCCTTCTCGCGTTCACCGCCGCCGCTCTCGTCGCTGTTTCAGCCTCGCCCGTAATGGCTGGTCCGCGCGCGTACGAAGACAACAAGCTCAATTTCCAAGATTGCAAGGACGCGAACGTCACGGCGCGCTGGTTCAAGGCCGAGCTGACGATCAGCGAAGCCGGCAAATCGCCCGACGATCCCTCGGATTCCATCGAAATCAAGAACTGGGACGGCAAGTGCGTGAACATTCGTTGGGACACGGACGCCTCGCACTTCGTGTTCTCCGACGGCGACGCATCGGAAACCGGCCAAATGATCAAGTACGTCGCCTGGGACGGCAATCTTTGGGCCGCGACGCGGACCTACGCCGGCTTCTTCCATGCCCGTGTGGCGGACAAGGGCGATTCCGATCCGCGCTCCAAGATGCAAGCCGCAGGCGATTGGCTCGCCAAGAACAACATTAATCAAGTTCCGGCTGCAGACGTTCTGGCAGCCATCCTCTCGTCCGGCGGGACCAGCAACAACTAAGCGCGCTCCCGGACCGCAACGAAGCCAAAGCCGCGATACCTCGTTAGGCATCGCGGCTTTGCCGTTGCCTTTTGGACGATAGGCATCTCGCCTCGCGAGGCCCGGCCGTGCTAGGAGGGCGCCATCCCTGGCGCCAACTTTTCAGCTCCGCACCCGATGTCCGAGACCACGCAAGCCGCCCTTCCATCTTCGCACGCCCGCCCCGAATGGACGCGGGCGCGGCGCATCGTGGTCAAAATCGGCTCGGCGCTGCTGACGGACCGCAAGACCGGAACGCTCAAAGCCGACTGGCTCGCGTCGCTGGTGGAGGACGTGGCAGACCTCGTGAGCCAGGGACGCGAAGTGGTGCTCGTCTCTTCGGGCTCCATCGCCCTCGGGCGCCATAAGCTTGGCCTACCCATCGGGCGCGCGCTCGAACTCGAAGAATCGCAGGCTGCAGCCGCCGTCGGACAGATCGGCCTCGCGCACGCCTACCAGGAACTGGCGGGCAAGTTCGGCCTCACCGCCGCGCAGATCCTGCTTACGCTGGGCGACACCGAGCAGCGGCAGCGGTATCTCAACGCGCGCCACACCATCGAAACCCTGCTCCGGCTCAAAGCGCTTCCTGTCGTCAACGAAAACGACACGGTGGCGACGGCCGAGATCAAGTACGGCGACAACGACCGGCTCTCGGCCCGCGTGGCCAGCATGGTCTCCGCCGATTGTCTCGTGCTGCTCTCGGATGTGGACGGCCTCTACACTGCGCCGCCGAACAACGACGCGAACGCCCAGCACATTCCGCTCGTGCCGGAGATCACGGCCGAGATCGAGGCCATGGCAGGCGATGCCGGCACAGAGCTCTCCAAGGGCGGCATGAAGACCAAGATCCAGGCCGCGCGCATCGCCATAAGCGCAGGCACGAGCATGGTCATCGCAACTGGCCATATTCCCCATCCGCTGCGCGCCATCACGGACGGCTGCAAAGCAACGTGGTTCCTCGCGAAGCAGGACCCGGTTACGGCGAAGAAGCGCTGGATCTCGGGGCAGCTCGTGCCGCGGGGAACGCTGTTCGTGGACGCGGGTGCGGAGACGGCACTCAGCCAAGGGAAGAGCCTGCTCGTCGCCGGCGTGCGCCGCGTGGAGGGCGTCTTCGAACGGGGGGATGCGGTGATCATCCGCGCGCTCGACGGGCGCGAACTCGGGCGTGGGCTCGCCGCCTATGCCGTGGTCGACGCGGAGCGCATTCTTGGGCGTAAATCGTCCGAAATCGCAGATATTCTGGGCTTCGAGGGCAGTCCGGAACTCATCCATCGCAACGACATGGCTCTCAATCGCTCATAGCGGTTGATCCACCGCCGCCCGAGCCCGTATTACGAGCCATGCAGAAAACGACAGACATCGACACAAACACCGAAGCGCTGATGGACGGTCTCGGCACAGCGGCCCGCACGGCGGCCCATGCGCTCGCTCTCGCTTCTTCCGAGACAAAGGACCTTGCGCTCCGCGAAGCCGCCAAGGCGCTGCGCCGCGAGACGCGCACTATCCTCGAAGCGAACGCCCGTGACGTGGAGGCGGCGCGCGCGACAGGACGGCCAGCCTCGTTCGTCGACCGGCTGGCGCTGACCGGCGCACGCGTCGATGCCATTGCGAAGGGCCTCGAAGAGATCGCAGCGCTGGCCGATCCGGTCGGTTCGGTGCTGGCCGACTGGACGCGCCCGAACGGGCTTCGCATCCAGCGCGTGCGCGTGCCCATCGGCGTGATCGGCATTATCTACGAGAGCCGCCCTAACGTGACGGCGGATGCGGGCGCGCTGAGCCTCAAGGCCGGCAATGCGGCGATCCTGCGCGGCGGCTCGGAAAGCCACCATTCGAGCACAGCCATCCACGCGTGCCTTGTGGAGGGTCTGGAAGCGGCTGGATTGCCTGCCGCGGCCGTTCAGTACGTCACGACGACGGACAGGCACGCGGTCGGGCTGATGCTCACGGGGCTCAACGGCGCGATCGACGTGATCGTGCCGCGCGGCGGACGCAGCCTCGTTGAGCGCGTACAGACGGAAGCGCGCGTGCCGGTGTTCGCGCATCTTGAAGGCATCTGCCACACCTACGTGGACGCCAACGCCGATCTCGGCATGGCCGAAAGCGTCGTGCTCAACGCCAAGATGCGGCGTACGGGCGTTTGCGGGGCGACGGAGTGCCTGCTCGTGGATCGCAACGCACCCGCCGGCGTGTTGCCGACACTCGTCAAAGATTTGCTCGATGCGGGGACGGAGGTGCGCGGCGACGATGCCGCCGTAGCCGCGGACCCGCGCGTCAAGCCCGCGCAGGCGGACGACTATGGGCACGAGTTCCTTGACGCAATCATCGCCGTCAAAACGGTGGATGGGGTCGGCGAGGCCATCGACCACATCGCGCGCTATGGCTCGCAGCACACGGACGCGATCATCACCGAAGATGCCGCGGCAGCCGAACGTTTCCTTGCCGAAGTCGACAGCGCCATCGTGATGTGGAACGCGTCTACGCAATTCGCGGATGGGGGCGAGTTCGGGTTTGGCGCCGAGATCGGCATCGCAACTGGAAAAATGCACGCACGCGGGCCGGTGGGCGTCGAGCAGCTCACGAGCTTCAAGTATCAGGTGCGTGGAAGAGGGCAGACGCGTCCGGGATAAGGGGCGCTGCCAGCGCGGGACGGACGGCTAGAGCGAGCGGAACATCACCAGCGCATCCACGTCGCCGTGAAGCGGATGCGCGAACGCGCCCGGCAGGCGTCCGACGATCTCGAACCCGAGCGACTGCCACAGGCGCACCGCTCGCTCGTTCGTGCTCACCACGAAATTGAACTGCATCGCCCTGTAGCCCCGAGATCGCGCATGATCGAGAGAATGCTCGCACATCCGGCGCGCCACACCGCGCCCCGTCGCGTGCGCGCTCGTCATGTAGGCGCAGTTCGCGACATGACGGCCGCCGCCTGCCTGGTTCGGACGCATCACGTAGGTGCCGAGGATCGCGCCGTCCTTTTCTGCGACGAAGGTATCCTTATCGGGCGCGAGCCAGTAGGCCAACGCGTCGTCCGCGCTCATGCTGCGATCGAGCGCATAGGTCTCGCCCGCCCGAACGATGGGCTCCATGATCGACCAGATTGCGGAAGCGTCTTCGCGACGGGCGGGGCGAATGAGCATTCAGGATAATGTCACGCAACCGCGAGGGAGACGAAACCTTTCGCCGCCAGCACGCCGTCGAGCGTGCGCTCCAGCGCATCAAGCTTGAATGGCTTCACGAGATAGCCGTTGGCGCCGGCAGCCTTGGCGGCGAGGATGTTCTCGGCCTTGGCCTCGGCGGTGATCAAAATGAAGGGCGTTTTCTGGGTAGCGGGGCTGGCGCGTACGAGCTTCAAGAGCTCGAATCCGCTCATCGGCTCCATGTTCCAATCGGACAGGATGAGGTCGTACCGCTTCTCGCCAAGCCGGGCGAGCGCCTCCACCCCGTTGGTGGCCTCGTCGATGCGCGCATAACCGAGTTGCACCAACAGGCGGCGGATGATCTTAAGCATCACCTGCCGATCCTCGACAATGAGCACTTCGAGGTTCTCGCGCATGTTCATGGCCCCTGTTTGCCGCCCGCCCTTGTTTTTCGGGATCTCAACCATTCCCGAGAGCGATTACTAATTCGTATGCGCTTTGAGCTACATCGGGTTGCATGTGGCGCGGGCGCGACTGACGTCCGCCCACGGAAGGAGTAAAAAGTGACACCACGTGACGGCGGCGACGCGACAGACAAGCCTGAGCGAGAGACGGCACAAGCGGACGGCCGGGCCTATCGGCTGCGGCGGCTTCTCCGCTACACGGGCGTCAATGCCGCCTCCGTGGCTGTCGACTACACGATCTTCCTGTCGCTCATGAAGCTGGCGGGCATGCCGGTGCTCGCGAGCACCATCGGTCATGCGGTTGCGTTCTCGCTCAACTATGTGCTGTCCCGAAAGCTGGTGTTTGGGACTGCCGGCGAGCACAAGGGGGAACAACGACTGTTTGCCGAGTTCATGGCGACGGGGCTGCTCGGTTTGGCGCTGACGGCCTCGATCACGGCAGCCGGCATCTATCTGATGGATTTCGAGCCCATCGTTGCCAAGACGGTAGCGATGCTGATTACGTTCGTTACGCTCTATATCATCCGCAGCCGGCTGGTTTTTACCCGGCCGAATTGATGTCAAGGCCAGCCGGTCTTGGCTCCTCCAACCCCTGGACGAACGATCACGTGCGCTCCTCGCTTTTGCCTCCCCGCCTCCTAGCCCGAAGCTTCGGCTCGCTCGCCGTGCGTGCACCGCTCGCAGGGCCGGGACAGCGCATCGGGCTGTTGGGAGGCTCGTTCAATCCGCCTCACGGTACGCACGTGGCCGTCTCAGAGGCAGCAATGAAGCGGCTCGGCCTCGATCAGGTCTGGTGGCTGGTCACGCCCGGAAATCCGCTGAAAGAACACGGTGACCTCGCCCCGCTGAACGAGCGGCTGGCCGAGTGCCGGAGGCTGGCGGTCAATCCCAGGATCCACGTGACGGCGCTCGAAGCCGATCTCGGGAGCGCGTTGACGGCGGTTACTGTCGCGTTTCTGAAGAGGCGCTTTCCAGACGCGCGCTTCGTCTGGATCATGGGAGGGGACAATCTCGCGGGCTTCCACCGCTGGACGGCGTGGCGGCAGATCGCCGGGCAGGTGCCAATCGCGGTCGCGGATCGCCCATTGTGGCGGCTCAAGGCGCTTTCCTCGCCCGCCGGGCGCGCACTCGCCCCGTATCGGCTGCCCGACGATCAGGCGGGGATCCTTGCGGACCAGAGCGCGCCGGCCTGGGTCTATCTCCCGATCCGGCTATCGTCCGAATCGTCAACCGAGATCCGGGCCGGCCGACGGCCCACCTCCGGTTAGCGCCAGCACGGCATTCATCCCGCTTAAGCCTGCGACAATCCGGCAACCCACCTATTGCTGACGACCCGGGCCAGGGCTATCTTATGCTGGCCTGGGCGGCGATAAGGCTCCCGGGCGGTGGAGCGAACGGCCTATGTGACGCGGGTCGGCCGGGCGAAAGTCACACTCCACTGCAAGCTAACGGCCGAATGGAAGAATGGCCTTTGGCGCTCGAACGGAAAGGACATTCGCTAAAACATGCGAACCGCCATTGAGGGGGCCCGCGAGGGCGCTTCTCCTACCGAGCTGGTGCATAAGAGCACGAGCCCGGATACCCTGCTCAAGCAGATCGTTCATTGGATCGACGAGGCCAAGGGCGAAGACATCGTCACGATCGATCTCAAGGGCAAGTCGTCCCTGGGCGACTATATGGTGATCGCCACCGGGCGCTCGGACCGCCACGTAGGCGCGGTTGCCGAGCAGCTTCGCAAACACCTCAAAGAAAACGGTGTCGAGGGCGTTCGGGTTGAGGGTCTGGAGACCTGCGACTGGGTGCTGATCGATGCTGGCGACATTCTCGTTCACGTGTTCCGTGACGAGGTTCGGGATTTCTACAATCTCGAAAAGATGTGGTCTGCCGCGCGGCCGGGCGAGGCAATGTCGCACTGAGGACTGAGCGGCCGGGGACACCTCCCGCCGCAACCTGCCCTAGGGCGCTCCCGCATCGCTGCGGAGCGGGGTTGATCAATGCGTCTTGCCATCGTCGCCGTCGGACGGCTGAAGGACGGTCCGGAGCGGGCGCTCTATCTCACCTATGCCAAACGGGTCGATGAAGCCGGGCGTGCGCTTGCGCTCGGACCGCTGTCGCTTGCGGAGCTTCCGGAGGGCCGGGCCGCCGGAACGGCACAACGGCGCGCGGACGAAGCTGGCCGCATTTTGGAGCGCGCTGGCGACGGGAGCGTGCTGGTTGCGCTGGACGGAGGCGGCAAAGCGCTTTCGAGCGAGGCATTCGCGCACTGGCTGGCCGAGAAGCGCGACGGAGGGCAGCGGAGCGTTGCCTTCCTGATCGGCGGGCCGGACGGGCATGGGGACGAGGTGCTCAAGAAGGCGTCGCTTAAGCTCTCTCTCGGTCCCATGACGCTTCCCCACGGGCTCGCCCGGATCGTCCTGACAGAGCAGCTCTACAGGGCTCAGACCATCCTCGCCGGACACCCCTACCATCGCGCCTGAGGCTCGCCGGCCGGCCCTGCCCATCAGCACGGTTAACAGCCGTTGCAGGCCCCTGGACCGGGGGCGTCTCAGGGCCTATCAATCTCCCCTTACCGCCTCGGGTTTCCTCCGAATATCCGCATTCCGGGCGGAAAAATGCGTTTTCAGATGTGATTTCAGTACGGGAGGGGTGGGGAATGGCGGCTGAGCAAGCTGTGCCGATGCCAAGCGCCACCGAGACAGCGTCCGGTCCCGTTGGCGTGCCGCAAGCGGTGCCAGTGTTCGACATCGTGCATCCGGATGCGGAGCGGGCGCGCGAGACGTTCATTCCCGTTACGACGTATGCGCTGATCGAGCGCCTCGCGGCAGCGAAGGCATGGCCGGGCGATCAGGCACGGGCGGCGCGGCGTTTCTTCCGATACCTCGAATACTGGCGCAGGCAGCAGCACAGCGTGGCCCTCTACAGCCTGCTCCAGAGCTACGAGACGTTCAGCCCCGACAGCGATCTCCTGATCACCCGCTCGTTCGCGCCAGGTGAGCGCGAAGGGCTGCAAAAGCGTGTCGTGACGGATGTGGAAGCGATCCTCCGGCAAGCGAACTACGTGCGCATCGACCCGGCCGAAGTCGAGGTGATCCTCACGAAGGAAACCCACTACGGGCTCGACCTCGATGTGGACTTCACCGCGTTCGAGGAATGCCTCGTCTTCTACCGCGGCGCCTCCAACCGTCGCGATCAGCGGCGCACCTTCCGCAAGTTCATGCGCAAGGAGGAATTCGACGTCCCGATCTTCCAGCGGCTGTTCCTGCTGTTCAAGCTCAAGCCGTTCGCCAAGCGGGTACGCGAGGTGATGGCCGAGCAGCGCATCACGCGGAAAGAGGCAGAGCGGATCGTGCGCAACCTGAGAGCCATGCTGCCCGCGGACGTGAACGAAGAAAACATCTACATCAAGCTGTTCAAGAACATCCCGCGCGCCGACATCGAGATGGTGTTTCCCAACACGCGGGTGAAGTTCCGGCTGATGGACAAGCTGCGCCTCGGTATCACGGCAGGCGGCGGCATCGGCATGGGGCTGATGGGCGCTGCCGGCAAGATCGCGGTGGCAGCGTCGAACCCGATTGCAGCCGCGGGCGCCGTGTTCGGCCTCGGCGGACTTGCGTTCCGCCAGGGCATGAAGTTTCTCAACCAGAAACAGCGCTACATGGTGGTCATGGCGCAGAACCTCTATTTCCACTCGATGGCCGATAACCGGGGCGTCCTGATCAAGCTCGCCGACCGCGCCGCCGAGGAAGACGTGAAAGAAGAGATGCTGCTTTACAGCGTGCTCGCAAAGGAGCGCGCCAATCACGCCGACCTGCCGGCCATCGACGCGGCCATCGAGCAATATCTCGCCACCAGCTTCGGCGTCTCGGTGGACTTCGATCTCGAAGACGCGCTCGGCCGCCTGATTGCCGACGGTCTCGTGACCGAAGATGCCGACGGGACGCTTCATACGCTCGCGCCCAAGGAAGCCGCGCTCCACCTCGATGCCAAGTGGGACGTGTTTCTGGACCACCTTCCAGACATTGACCCGCACGACAGCGAAGGGCACGAGGAGGAGAGATTGCTCACGAACGGCGCGGACCCTGCCGGGACGTTCCCGACCCTATAAACCCGATCATTCGAGACACCATGACTTCTCACAAGCTGACTGCCGAGGTGGCCGACCGCGCGCGCGCCATGCGGATTGCAGGCGCATTGCAGGATCTGCTCGTGCCGCCCCCCGACGCCCTCACCGTATTCGAGGAGCCGGGCACGGCAGACGCGGACGAAGCGCCGACCGTACGCGGATGGCGGATCGAAGCCTATTTCTCCGAGCCACGCGTGCCCGCCGAACTCGAAGCCGATCTCGCGACGCTGCTTGGTGAGCCCTCGCCGTCGTTCCAACCGGCGGACATTCCGGACGTCAACTGGGTGGCGCTTTCGCAGGCGGCGCTTCCGCCGGTTCGTGCCGGGCGCTTTACCGTTCACGGGGCCCACGACACGGATCGGGTGCCGCAGGGGCCAGGCGCGATCCTGATCGAAGCGGGAGAAGCGTTCGGGACGGCGCATCACGCTACGACATACGGCTGCCTGCTCGCGCTCGATCAACTTGCGCGCACGCACACCTTCAAACGCATCCTGGATCTCGGCTGCGGCTCCGGAATTCTCGCGATTGCCGCCACGCGCGCGTGGGGCAAGGCGCGCATTCTCGGCGTCGATATCGACGAGCGCTCTGTGGAAGTGGCCGAGGAGAACGCACAGACGAACAAGGCCAGCGAGCACATCGAATTTGTATGCGGGGGCGTGGAGGCACCCGCCATTCGCAAGGCGGCGCTGTTCGATCTCGTGGTGGCGAATATCCTGGCGGCACCGTTGATCGAACTGGCGCCTGACATCGCTCGGGTTGCAGACGCCCCCGGCGGCATCGTCGTGCTCTCCGGACTTCTCACGCGGGAGGCGCCAAGTGTGCAGGCAGCCTACAACGCGCAGGGCTTCGCGCTTCTCTCTCATCGGCGTTACGATGGCTGGTCCGTTCTGACGCTCGTCAAGCGCGGCTGATCTTTCGAAGGCTTTCTCATGTTTCAAACATTCGCTGCACCCTCTCACGCGTCCGCCGTCCCCGAGCGGATCAAGGGGCTGCGCAGTCTTCTTGCCGACAAGGGCCTCGACGCATTTATCCTGCCGCGTGGCGACCAGCATCAGAGCGAATACGTGGCGCCCGCCTTCGAGCGGCTTTCGTGGCTCACGGGCTTTACGGGGAGCGCGGGGCTAGTTGCGGTGGCGCGGCGCCAAGCTGGGCTGTTCGTGGACGGCCGCTATACGGTTCAGGCCCGCAGCGAATGCGGAGGCGGGCTGTTCGACCTGCCGGGCATTGCGCGCACCGCGCTCGTGCCATGGCTCAAGGAGAAGCTGAAGCGCGGCGACGTCGTGGGCTTCGATCCGTGGCTGCATACCGTGTCGGAAATCGAACGGTTGCGCGCGGTGCTCAAACCTGCCGGCATCACGTTCAAACCGGTTCAGCGTAATCCCATCGATACGCTATGGGGCCGAGAGCGTCCTGCGCCGCCGCTCGCGCCCGTTCTACCGCATCCGATCAAATACGCCGGCCGCACCGCAGAGACCAAGATTGCGGCTGTGCAGAAGGTTCTGAAAGACGACGGACAAGATGCGGTCGTGCTGACGAGCCCGGATTCCGTCTGCTGGCTGTTCAACATTCGCGGCCAGGATGTGCCGCATAATCCGGTGGTGCTCGCGTTCGCCGTCGTGCCTGCGCAGGGCAAGCCCGAACTCTTCGTTGCACCCGACAAGCTCACGCGCGAAGCCCGCCAGCACCTCGACGGCGTTGTGAAGACGCAGCCACCCGATGCGCTGAAGGGCCGGCTTCAAGCTCTCCGCAAGGCCGGCAAGGCCGTGCGCCTCGATCATGACCGCGCGGCGTGGGCGCTTGCCCGGGCCCTCGGCCCAAGCGCTGTGCGGGGTGCCGACCCCTGCGTCGCCATGAAGGCGATCAAGAACGCCGCGGAGATCAAAGGCGCGCGGGCAGCACACGTGCGCGACGGCGCGGCCGTCGTGCGCTTTCTCGCCTGGCTCGATGGCGCGATTGCAGACGGTGCACGCATCGACGAGATCGAGGCCGTCACCGCGCTCGAAGGGCATCGCGCGGCAACCGGCGCGCTTAAGGAGATTTCGTTCGACACGATTTCCGGCAGCGGGGCGAACGGCGCCATCGTGCATTACCGCGTCACGGAGGCGACGAACCGCAAGCTCAAGACCGGCGAACTCTTTCTCATTGACTCGGGAGCGCAGTATCTCGACGGTACGACCGACATCACGCGAACCGTCGCCATCGGCACGCCGACCGCCGAAATGCGCGAGCGCTTCACGCTTGTGCTCAAGGGCCATATCGCGATTGCAACCGCGCGCTTTCCCAAGGGCACGCGCGGGCTCGACCTCGACCCATTCGCGCGGCGCGCGCTGTGGGCCCACGGCCTCGATTACGATCACGGCACCGGCCACGGCATCGGCAGCTATCTCTCGGTGCACGAGGGGCCGCAATCCATCTCTCGCGCAGGCGCTGCCGTGATCGAGCCCGGCATGATCATCTCGAACGAGCCCGGCTATTACAAAGAGGGCGCGTACGGCATCCGCATCGAGAACCTCGTGCTCGTCACCGAGCCCGAAACGCCCAAGGGCGGCGAGAAAGACGTGATGGCGTTCGAGACGCTGACGCTGGTTCCCATAGACCGGCGTCTCGTCGTGAAGGAGTTGCTGACACCAGACGAGCTACGCTGGCTCGACAGCTATCACGCACGCGTCGCCGCCGAGATCGGGCCGCACCTCGAAGGAGCCGCACGCACTTGGCTCGATACGGCGACACAGCCGATCTGATCTTTTGCTTTGTCGATACGGGAGCGCCGCGCGAGCACATCGCTCGCGCCGGCACGTGTCGTTGCACGCGCGGGGGCGGAAGCGGCTAAAAACGGTTCCGACACGAAAGACTCGTCATGAGTACTCTCGTTTTTTCTATTTTTCTCAATGCGTCACGATGATTTTCTACTATCATCTATGAGTTGTGATTCGGGCATGCTGCGGCCCAGCGCTGCATCGCCCACAGATACGATTTCGATCGTGCGCCTCGCGTACGGCGCCGGTTAGACACGACACAATCGAACTCCGTGGAGCGCCGTCCCATGACCGACGCGAGCAGCCCCCTGCCCGCTCCCAACCTCATGCCGCTCATGC
>ERZ869909.2282-NODE-2282-length-13051-cov-4.721289_pt1 | contig 13051 bp, 12 predicted proteins | sample MGYA00520892_ERZ869909 | MGnify/ENA primary metagenome ERZ869909 (study PRJEB32215, sample SAMEA104723947) | bioreactor metagenome | biome: bioreactor; feature: anaerobic bioreactor; material: water | place: China | collected 2015-03-12 ... | reverse complement strand
AGCTCACCGCGCAGGAGCGCGCCGTGGCGGCACTGAGAAACGAACTGAATACCACGAAGAAGGCGGCCGAAACCGCCCAGACGCAAGCCAAGGAGGCCGCTGACCGGGCTGCCAGCGCGAGCCGCGAGATCCAGCAGCATACCGTGGCCCGCAACCAGATGCAGACCCAGATCGAACTGGCCCGCGAAACCATCGGCGAACTGGAAACCCGCAGCCGCAACCAGCAGCGCGCCATCGACGAAGTCCGTGCCGCCCTGCGCGGCGACGGTGGCGATATGGGCACCCGTATCAAGGAGATCGAAGCCGCCATCAATGCCTTCGATGCCTACCGTCGCGAGGTCAACAACCGCCTGGATACACTCGAGCGCCGCTGAGCGTTTCGTCCGGGCTGCCACGCCGGGTGGCGTGGCGGCCTTTCACGTTCTAGAATGCCCCTCCACGCGCCAGTGGTGGAATTGGTAGACACGCCAGATTTAGGTTCTGGTGCCGAGAGGTGTGGGGGTTCAAGTCCCTCCTGGCGCACCATCCCGAAAGCAGTCATTGCACCTGCTGTCGTGTACAATGGGGTATCCCTTTGACGACAGGGTGCACGGTATGACCTCAAAGCCTACTCTCAAGGAAAAAAAAGCTTACTACGCCCGTGTGCGCCGCGCGAACTACGAGTCGAGCATGCGCCTGGAAGGTTTTTCTGTGGAGTCGCCAGGCACAGAGCCTTTGGTGTGTCGTGAGTCGGTGATCAAGGCATATCGAAAGAAGGCCGATTCCGGGTACTGATACGGTGAGTGCTGACAAGTACGGTACCGGGCAAGATCCCTATTGCTATCCGGGGACCCGCATTCTGAAGAATGTTCTGGGTCTGCGGAATGATGATGATCTGGCGGATGCCGAGCGTGATTTGACGCGTATCGCTGCCAGCGAAGTTGGGTTTTCTCCCCCCCCCCCCCCTCAAGATCACCCCGCAAGCACCTCACACACGCTTTCTACTTGCCTTGTCGTCAGATAGGGATGCATCGGCAGTGTCAGGCCCTCTTTTGCCAGCTGTTCGGTGACCGGCAGGCCGCTGTCGGGTGCCAGGTGCCGGAACGCGGGCTGCCAGTGCAGGGGTTGTTGATAGTAGCGTTTGAAGGGGATGCCCGCCGTGCCCAGTTTGTTTGCCAGGTGCGCGGCGTTGGGCGCCCGTACGGTGTAATGGGCCCAGCCGCTGCGATAGCCTTCGGGGATCTGCTGGGGGCGGATCGCCTCCGAGTCGCGGAGACAGGCCGCATAGTGTGCGGCCATCTGCTCGCGGGCGGCGTGCTCACCGTGTAACAACCGCAGCTTGGCCAGCAGCACGGCGGCCTGCAGGGTGTCCAGGCGACTGTTGGTGCCGGGGCGCAGGGATTCGGTGCGCGAGTCGTCCATGCCGTGCCAGCGCAGCGAGCGGCAATGCGCCGCGAGTTCTGCGTCATCGGTCAGGATGGCGCCGCCGTCGCCGTAACCGCCCAGCGGTTTGGTTGGATAGAAGCTGGTGGCGGTCACCGGCGCCAGCCGTCCACAAGGCGTGCCGTTCAGGCTGGCGCCGAAGCTCTGTGCGGCGTCGGCCATCAGCAGTAATCCCTCCTTTGCCGCCAGGGCATGCAGGGCCGGGTAATCCGCCGGTAGCCCGAAGATATCCACGGCCATGATCAGGCGTGGACGCAGCGCGCTGTCGAGGGTGTCCAGACGGCGCTGCAAATCCCTCACATCGATATTGAACGTGTTCGGGTCGACATCCACCAGCACCGGGGTGGCACCGGTGTGCATCACGGCGTTGACCGTGGCGCAGTAGGTATAGGCGGGCACGAACACGGCGTCGCCGGGGCCGATTCCCTGGGCCAGCATCGCCAGATACAGCGCATCGGTACCGCTGGCCACAGTGACCACATGGGCGGCGCCGGTGTGCTCGGCCAGTGCGTGCTCCAGGGCGGCCACGGGCGGGCCGTGGATAAAGGCATGGCTGTCGAGCACGGTTTCCATGGCGCGCAGGATGTCGTGCTTGAGCAGGCGGTAGGGCGTATCAAGATCCAGAAAGCGGATCTCCGCGCCGTCGTGCTCGGTGGCGCGGACGGCGGGGGTCAGATGATCAGACATGCCGGGGGCCCCTGTGCAGATGGTCCTGAATGGATTCGGCGGTGGCCAGCGCGCGGCGTGCTTCGGCCAGCGTGACCGGGGCGGGCTGGCCGGTGCGCACGGCGCGCAGGAAGTCGCTGATTTGCAGCGCCAGGGGGGCCATGGCGGGGATTGGCTGCGGTGCAGGGTCAGCACTGAAGCAACCCAGGGGGCGACCGGTCAGGTTTATGGCAGTCGCCTTGAGGAAATCCAGGGTCAGTGTGCCGTCGGGGTAGGTCAGCGTCAGGCGCCGTTGCGGTGCGTCAGCAATGCGGCTGGCTTCCAGCAGCGCCTCGCAGCCGTCGTCCAGCCGTAACCGGGCCTGAACCTCGTCGAGGTGGGCCGTGTGGTGTTGTCGGCCTATGGCGCTGAGGTGCTCGACGGGCGATGGATTGAGCGTGTGGAGGGTATCGAGATCATGCATCATCAGATCGTAAACGACGCTGCAATCGGTGTTGCGTTCCATGGGGGCGTGGCAGCGGAGGGCATGCAGGCGCATCGGGCGGCCTGCTTCGGGCAGCCCGAGCGCCTCCAGAACGTAACGTTCCTGAAGTCCCGGTTGCAGCAGCACCTGCTTTGCCCGCGCCAGATCGGCCAGCGCGTCGGTGTCTGCCAGGCTCAGGGTCATGGGCTTTTCCAGCAGCACATGGATGCCGTCTGCCAGCAGGGCACGGGCCACGCGGTAATGGGTGCTGGCCGGGGTGGCGACACTGGCCGCCGTGATGGCCACGGGGATATCGAGGGTCGGCGTCAGCGTAACCTGCAGCTGCTCGGCCAGTGGCTGGTGCCGGTCCGGGTGGGTATCCACGAGGGCGACCAGCCGGGCATCGGAATGGGCGGCGTACTGGCGCGCATGGCAGGCGCCGAAATGACCGGTGCCGATGACGGCGACGGGGGTCTGTGCCTCTTGATCAGTCATGTGCAAACAGATGACCTCTTTCACGGAGTGTGTTGAAGGTGATCGGTTGCCGTACTGCGCGCGGGCGGCGGACGTCTGCCATGTAAACAGTGATAGGCAGGTGATTCAACTCAAGTGATTCAACCCTGGGGAGCGGGTATGGGGAAGCGAACGGGCGGGCTGCTGGTATTGATGCTGGTGTTTTCGGTGCTGGCCGCCCCTGCCAGCGACGATCTGGTGCTGCAATCGGCAGTGCCGGTGGACGGCTGGGCGCAGGGCGAGAGCGTCATCGAGGTGGCACCGGACGGGGTCATGGCGGCGGTGGGCTACGGCGACGGGCGGGTGGTGCTGTGGAACCTGTCGATGCGCTATCGCATCGGTTCGCTGCAAGTGGGCGCGCACGCGGCTGATGGCATCCGGGCGCTGCGCTTCGGGCTGGGCGGTGAGCGGTTGCTGGCCATCACCGGCACGCACTTCTCGGTATTCGATACGCGTGAGCAACAACGTCTGTCCCATCACCCGATTGCCCACACCTGGGATCAGGATGCGGAAGACGGGGCGGCGCCTTTTCTGGATTGGGCGATGAGCCGCGATGCGAGCTGGTTCGCCATCAGTGATTTTGGCGTGGCGGCGGTCGCCACGGTGGATGAACACGACGAGATCGCCCCGGAGCTGTTGCCGGACGCAGGCGGGGCGCGTCTGGCGCTGAGTGACGACGGAGCCTGGGTGGCGGTGGCGGGATTCCGCCAGGTGCGTGTACTGGCCACCAACTCGGGGGCGCAACGCGCGGCCTGGCCGGTCGGTGCGGGCGAATGGCCGCACTACCCGGGCAGCCTGCGATTCTCGCCCGATGGTGCGCAGTTGCTGGCGGCCACGGGCATGCCGGGCCGGGGCGGCGGTTGGCTGCTCGATATCGACACGGGCAACCGAGTGACATTGCGCGATGCCCGGCAGGCTCGCTTCATGGCCGACGGGTCGCTGGTATTTATTGATCAGGACGGCTGCTTCCAGCGCAAACCCCGTGGTGGTGCGCGGCAAGCCTTGCCCATTGCTTGTCGGCGTGATGCCGGCAGTGCGTTTGCCGTGACCAACGACGTGGTGTTCAGCGCCGGGCGTCTGCTGCACGCACCCACCGGCGAGGTGTTGGGAGAGCTGGATGCGACGCCTACCCGTCTGCAGTTGATCGAGGTCGATGAAGCGCGCGGGCAACTGGCGGTCGAGGTGGAGTATGCCGCGTCACACCCGCTGTTCTTCGCCTGGCCGGATCGCCGTGCCGGCCGTCCGCCTGCCACCGGGCTTCAGCATTGGGACCTGGCCACCGGCGAGCGTAGCGAACCGCGTTTTGACCTGCTGCCTGCGCACCCGATTGACTGCCTGGGCCATGATCGCCCGGACCGGCTCGATGCGATCGCGAGGATGGATGATGGCGGTTATCTGCTGGCGGCGGGTCACACCGTCTATCTGTGCCGGGATGGGCGTGTTGTCCACCGGATCCAGCGACAGGGTGCACCGTTGACCTGGCTGCGGTGGCGAGAGATCGGCGATGGCGAGCAGGTGCTGTTTGCCAATGACAACCAGGGACAGCTGGAAGTGATCTCCTGGCCGGATGGTGCCTTGTCGGGTGTCCAGAGCATGAATCCGCTGGGCGATGAGCAGCCGTGGTTCGGCAATCTGATGATGGAGCTGGATCTCAACGCGCAGGGCGAGCTGTGGATGCTGACCCGTCTGGGCCTGTTGCTGGCCAACGGGCAGGCGCCCTATACCGGCATGGTGACCGCTTCCCTGTGGCAGCCGGAACAGGACCGTCTGGCCCTGGCGACGCCGGAAGGTGTGCGGATATTCCGGCCCTCCTCCGGCGTACTGGGCGAGCCGCTGGAGGTCAGTGATCTGGCCGTGCATACCCTGGTGGCGGGCGAGGAGCGACTTTATGCGCAGACCAGCGACGGGGCAGTGCATGTGCTGGCGGTTAATGACGGGACACGCCTGGCGCGTCTGGCCGGACTGTATCCGGTGGCTGAACGTGGCCTGCTGGTGCTGTCGCCGGATGGTCAGTATGCCGCCTCGCGGGATGCGGTCAGCAGCATCACGCGGCGTGACGGTACCGCCTTGCGAGCCTTCAGTCTGTTCGATGCCGAACGCAACCGCCCGGATCGTGTGCTGGCGTCATTGGGGCATGCGCGAGCGGATTACCTCGAACAACTCGCGCGCCTGGTCAGCCTGCGCCAGCAGCGTCTGCAAGAGCGCGGTGCGCGGCTGGATGAGGCGCTGTTGCCCGCCTGGGGCGAAGTGCCGCCGCTGTTTCATGACGGCCGGTCGCTGGCGGTGTCGGTGCAGGGGCCGGAGAACGCCTCGCTGCACCTGTTCGTTGCCAATGTGCGTGCCACCCCCGCAGACGGCGTGCCGGTCCGCAGCGGCGTGGCCCGCCATACTCTGACGCTGATGCCCGGGGACAACCGCATTACTGCGCATCTGTCGTTACCCGACGGGCGCCGCTCCGACGACCTGATGGCGCGTGTATACAGCAAGGCCTCTGCCGCCCCACGCCGCACCTTCCTGCTCGGGGTCGGGGTGTCGGAGCACGCGCAGTCGCAGTACGACCTGCGCTTCGCCGCCAAGGACATCAAGGATGTGGCCGCGCACTTTACGGTGCTGGAAGGCGAGCAGATCGAAACCCTGTTGCTGACCGACCGAGAGGCCACGCGCGCGAGCATTATGCGGGCGCGGCGTTTTCTGGCGCGCGCCGGGCTGGATGACCGTGTGATCCTTTATTTTGCCGGGCACGGGGTGCTGGCGGATGACGGTGTCTATTACTTTGCGCCTACGGATATGGATTTTGCGGCGCCCGCGCGGCGCGGTATTCGTTTTGATGAGATCGAGGGGTTGCTGGCGGACACCCGGGCACGCGAGCGGCTGATCTTCATGGACAGCTGTCACGCCGGTGAAAATGACGAGGGCGCCGGTGGTTTGCTACCGATGGCCTCGCCGCTGCCGGGAGGGCAGAGCGACGTGGCCAGCCAGGTGTCCGCGCGCGGCTTGAGACGCGTCGGCGCCATCCCGGATGATGCCCCGGAAATTGATCGGCCGTTGCTGGAGGATATTTTTGTCGAGCTGCGCGAAGGCAGCGGTGCGCACATTATTGCGGCATCGGGGGCCATGGAGTTTGCCCTGGAATCGGCGCGCTGGAACAACGGCGTGTTTACGGCGGCGGTGCTGGAGGGGCTCGAAGCCATGGCGGCGGACCTCGACGGCGATCGTCAGATTCGTGTCGATGAACTGCGGCGTTTTGTGGCGGATCGTGTTGCAGAACTGACCCGCGGGCGACAGGTGCCCACCGTGCGGGGCAGTAACCCGGCGCTGGATTTCGCCATCACGCGGGCCACCGAGGCGACACAGGAAGTCTGGAACTTCGGTTTCGAACAGGCCGATCCGGCACCGTCACAGGTTCAGTCCATCGCCTTCAGTGGTGATGGGCGCACGGTGGTGACGCTGCAGAACGAAGGCGTGCGGCGCTTCGATGCGCAGCTGGGTCGCTTGCAGGCGGAGGTCCCGCTGTCCCTGGATCGACCCCGCAGCCTGCGGGTGGACCATGGTGGCCGGTATGCCCTGGTGCTGGCGGACGATTATGTGTTGCAGCGCATCGATCTGCAGACCGGCGAACAGGTCATGCTGGGTGATCGTGAGCAGGGCAGGCATCTGGCCGGTGAGCCGCTGGTGGCCTGGTTCAGTGACGATGGGCAGCAGCTCCTGGTGGAAGGCAATTTTCCGGATCGTGGGCTGCGCTGGTTTGATATGGCGGCGGGCACAGCCCGGACCGTGTCGGTGCCATTGCCGGGTTTTCTCAAAGGCGTGGCCGCACTGGGCCAGGGTTTCCGTGTGGTCGATGAACAGGGCGTGGTGGTGGATCTGGCGCGCGCTTCCGAGGGCACGTTGACGGAGCAGACGCGTTGGCAACTGCCCGAACCGGCGTTCGCCGAGATTGAACGAGAGACCTGGCAGCGTGCCACCGTGGCACACCAGACCGCGCTGAGCCGCGATGGTCGTTATCTGCTGCGTGCGTATCGTCTGGCGTCAGGTGGCCATGGGCTGGAAGCCTGGGACCTGAAAGAGCGCCGCATGCTAATGACGCGCCATGCTCCGGCCCTGCGCAGTATCGCGGTGACAGAAGCCGGCCGCGCCGTGTTGTGGGACGGCGACAGTTACCGGGTGCTGCATTTGCCCAACGCCACGGAACCGGAGTGGTTATATCGCGGCGAAGGTCAGGAATACATGCCCTGGGCACTCCACCCGGCCGGGCATACGGTGATCGCGCCGCGCTGGCGCGAGGGTGTGCAGCGCTGGTCGCTGCGACGCTGACTGTCAGCTACAACGCAGAAGGATGGTGCGATGAAACGATCATGCAGATGGATGCGACGGGGGCTGGTGCACCTGATGTTGCTCGCGCCGTTCGCAGTGTGCGCGGAGGAGGGCAGTGACAGCAGCGGCTTTTATGCGCATGTCGGCATGGCGGTTTTGAAGCACCAGGCCGACGAGGGCTACCTTAGGGATGGCGGCACCCGCTCCCTGCGCGACCGCAGCCTGGGCTTCAGCCTGGGGGGCGGTTATCAGTTCGTGCCGGGGCTGGCGCTGGATCTGGCCTGGATCGAACTGGATGTGGAGCGCGTGTCCAGTGTGCTCTCGGAGCAGGATGTCTCCGGTCGTGGGGTGCGTCTGGCGCTGGACGCCAGTTGGGCGCCGCATCATGTGGTGGGGCCCTATGGTCGCGCTGGTGTCTGGCATTGGCGGGCCGATGTCCGGCCGGGATTTGGTCGCAGTGTCCGGCGGCTGGAGGGCACCGACCCGATGTTTGAAGCTGGCCTTCGATTCGGGCCGCGTGCACCGGTGAATCTCGATATTGGCTATGGCTGGTATCCCATGGACCGTCTGGACACCCGCGTGATCTCAGTGGGTCTGCGCGCTCACTTCTGAGCGCGAATAAAATCCACCACCTTGCGGACATCTTCCCGGGCTTCGGGTAACCACGGCAGCAGGATCGGCCAGACATGGAACAGACCCTCGCGTGCGACCCATGTCACCGGCACGCCTGCGGCTTCGGCGCGGGCGCGAATGGCCTCTGCATCGCTGTACAGGCACTCGTCTGTGGCCGCCGTGATCATCAGCGGCGGCAGGCCGGTGTAGTCGCCCAGGCAGGGTGACGCATACGGGTTGTTGCGGTCGGCGTCTCCCATATAGATATCCGCCACCGTGCGCACCATGGATGCCGATAACATGCAGTCGCTGGGGTTGTTGGCGTCAATGCTGGGGCCCCGGCAATGTCCGTCGCCGGCTGGTGAGAAGGTGAAGCCGCAGCGCGGGCGGGGCAGGCCGCGATCCCGGATCGCCAGCAGCAACGCCAGTGTCAGCCCACCGCCCGCCGAGTCACCGCCTATGGCAATATCGTCCGGGGCATGGCCGTCGGCGAGCAGCCATTCGTAGGCTTCGATACAGCGGTTTACGGCGCCAGGGAAGGGTGACTCAGGTGCAAACGGGTAGCGCACCAGATAAACCGCTGCGTTCAGGTCGCGAGCCAGGCGCCCTGCCAGGTTGTGGTAGGTGCGGGTCACACCGGCGATGTAAGCGCCGCCATGGATGTACAGCACCGTCATGCCCGGCCGCTCCGCAGTCACCAGATCACCGCTGAATCCCGGCGTTTCCAGTGTCCGCAGGCGAATGCCGCGTGGCAACAGGGTCAGCCCCGGGGTGTGATTGAAGGTCTTGCGCAGATGCCGGATGAGGTCGTCCTGCTCGAGGTTTTCGCGGCGAATCATGCGGCGCGAAAACGCCTTGATCAGTCTGGCAGTCAGGCTTGGCACTATGCAGGCTCCATGGCAGAAAACGAGCGAACAGGAAAGCGCACCAGCGTACCCGGCGGTGGTGTGGCTGGCGACCACCGATCGGGCCAAAAAACGCATGTAAAAAAAAGGGTCACGTCATGTGACCCCTTGTCCGTGTCGGACAGTGCGCTACAACAAGTCGGAGAACTTGCCGTCATGTAAAAGCGTTGCCGGTCAGGACCTCAGGCGGCGTCCTTCTCGGTGACCACGTCCAGCAGCGCATCGATCTGCGTCAGGAAGTGGCGGTTATCGTGATCCCAGGGATGGAAGCCCGGCTTGAACCAGTCCAGCCAGTCGCCCACCGCCTGGCGCAGCGTGCCCGGCTTGCCCCACTGGTATTGCAGGGAGGCCACCCAGCCACGCAGGTTGAACAGGCCGCCCTTGCGGCGCACGTTCTCGATGTAATACGGGTACAGAATGGCCAGGAAGATACCGGTGGCCACAACCAGCGACGAGGTTCGCAGCAGGTAGGCGGGCAGCGTCTTGCCCATCACCTTGGTGTACACGTCGAAAGCCACGGCCTTGTGTTCGGTTTCTTCCAGCGCGTGCCAGTTCCACAGCGCCGTGAAACGCTCATCGGAGCCTTCCAGTGTTTCCGGGTTGCGCAGCAGCGAGTCCGCCAGAATGGCAGTCAGATGCTCCAGCGCCACCGTGGCAGAAAGCTGGAATTTCGCCGGGGTGTATTTCTGGATGCCCTTGAGCAGCGCATGCACGAATTTTTCCTGGGCCTTGGCCGGTACGCCGGCCTCTTGCAGCAGGTCGTTGAGTTCGTCGTGCTCGCGGCCGTGCATGGCCTCCTGGCCGATAAAGGCGGTCACGGCCTTCTTCAGCTCGGGATCGTCGATCTGGTCACGGAAGTGACGCACCGAGTCGATGAAGAAGCGCTCGCCCACCGGGAAGAACAGGCTCATGGTGTTGAAGAACTGGGCCACATGCATGCCCGCGTGGTGCCAGTCGGTCACCTTGTCGGCGGGCAGATTGAACTTCAGATCGCGACGGATCGGGAGGATGGCCATGTTCATGGTGTGTTCCTCTAAGTATTGTGACATTGATCGATGGTACAATCGGGTATGGCAGAACGCCAGTCCCGGACAAGCGCTTGGTTGACCGAAACGACCGGAAAGCCCGGTCAGCAGGACCAACTGAAGAAAGCGTGAGGAAGGGAGGGCCTCGCCGGGTCAGGCCTGACGGGCGCCCAGGTCTTCAGCGACATCGCGCACCATATCGATCAGGCGCGCTGGCTGGCTGTAGCTGCGCTCGTGATGGGCGTGGGACAGGGCGTAGAATTCGGCACTGATGGTGTCATAAAGATGCCGAGGGGAGTGGCTGGCCGGGTCCACCAGCAGCGTCAGGCCGAAGGCTTCATAGTCCAGCGGCTGGTGCCCGGCGGCCTTGAGCAGGTCCGGCACCCAGCCTTCCGGCGACAGCTCCGGCTGGAAGCGCAGGTTCTGGTACTCCAGCCCCGCCTGAAGCTGCCGGGCATCGTCCACCCGCACATAATTGCTGACCACCAGCTTCAGAAGACCGTCCAGACGCCGCCAGACCACGGCCTTCTCGTCGTCGGAGTAGGCATTCCAGTGGACCACCTCATGGACAAAGCGCTTGCAGCCCCGACACACCGTATCGCCGAATACGGTGGAGCAGACGCCGATGCAGGGGGTGCGGACACGTTTGACAGTCATGGCCGCAAGTGTACCCAAGCCCCGGCGCCGCAGCCATACAGCAACTTGTGAAGGGCATACAAATCGGCGATAGTTGAGCGCTGTGCAATCAAGACAAAGAGAATAATAACGATGCGCGCGATCCTGACCCTGCTGCTGGCCCTGTCCCTGGCCAGTTGTTCCATGGCCATTCCCCGCACGCCAGGTGCCTTTATCCAGGCGGCCCAGGGCAATACCTTCGAACCCATGGACACCCTCGATCCCCGAAATGCCATGGTCTATATCTATCGGCCAGTGAACCAGTGGGGTTACGAGGAAGTACAGGCCCCCGGCTTTTTCATCAACGAACGCATGCTGTTCGGGCTGAAGAGCGGCGCCTACACCTGGCTGGAGCTGCACGGTGGTGAATACGACTTCTACGCCCGCCGTCCGCTGAGCATCCTGTTCCTGAAGACCATCTTCGAGCTGCCCCTGTCTGTGGAGGGTGGTAACACCTATTACTTCCGCTACTCCGAAGATCAGCCGCTGGATTTTGCTTACCACGGTATCGACCCGGAGCAGTACGTCCAGGCGGGCCCGCTGCAACAGGTCCCCGAGGGTCTGGCCTTGCGCGAAATCCGCAACCTGCGGCTGGATGAGCCGGGCGTCTATTACGGTGGTGAGGCGTATCGCGAGCCGCGCTGGGCGCCGTTCCGTACCTTTGCGGATTAAGTAAGGCCAGCCCGGGAGATTGATCCCACGAAAAAGCCCCGCCGGGTGACTGGCGGGGCTTTTTTAATGGAAACGTGCTTGCGCGGACTCGTGACGCTGACCCGGCGTATCAGGCCGGCGGAATATCCAGCCCCTGCTCCGTGTAGCGGCGCTTGCTTTGCAGCAGACGTTTCCACTGCTCCACGTATTCCGGTAGCGCGGGTGAAGTCATGTTCATGCCGGTCATTTCCTGCACTGCCTGCGGACTGATCGACTTGCCGCCATACATGTTCACTACCCGCAACAGCGCATGGGTATGCAGCTTGCCCTGGGCGTCGAAGCGCTGGTCGTAGTACATGTACTTTTCATCCCAGCCCAGCACCCGCGTGCTCACCGCAAAATGCTGGTAGGGGCGCAGCTCGCGCACATAGGCGATTTCCGTGTTGGCCACCACCACGTTGCAGCGCGCCTCGATCATGTTGTTGAGCATGCCCGTGCGTACCGAGTGCTCCAGACGGCAACGATCCATGAAGCGCAAATACTTGGCGTTATTCAGGTGCAGGTTCAGATCGAGGTCCAGCAAGCCCACCCGGAACTCCATCGAAACCGTGTCAAAGATGCCGTGCGTCGGCGGCCGCTTGCGGCGCCGTGCGGCACTGATCAACTCAAACATCCATCCTCCTCCCCCGAACGGGTGATATGCCCGCCCGCGCCCCGCAGTATAGCCACCTTTCAGGGCCGATGTCAGGGTGCTATCAGTGCCACGCTGGCCCCTGCCTTTCGTTATGGTCAGGCGTGTCACTTCCTGCCACCCGGTCCGGCGCTGACAGCCGGTATACTCCAGCGCTGTGTTCACTCACTACCACTTGTCAGCTGAGGAGAGTTTCATGGATATCGCCAATGTCGTGGCCGTCGTAACCGGTGGTGCTTCGGGTCTGGGCCAGGCCACTGCGGAAGCCATCGTGGCCAAGGGTGGCCGCGTGATGATTCTGGACCGCGATGCCGAGCGGGCGGCCACTGTGGCTGCTGATCTGGGCGATAACGCCGGCAGCGTGGCCTGCGATGTGACCGACGCGGCTTCGGTCGAGGCTGCCATCGAGGCGACCCTGGACAAGTTCGGGGCGCTGCATGTGTGCGTCAATTGCGCCGGTGTCGGCTCGGCCATGAAAACCGTGGGCCGCGAAAACAAGCCGCATGATCTGGGTGTGTTCGAAATGGTAGTGAAGATCAACCTGATCGGGACCTTCAATGTGACTCGGCTGGCCGCTGCCGCCATGGCGGAGAATGCGCCGGGCGAGGACAACGAGCGCGGCCTGGTCGTGAATACGGCTTCGGTGGCGGCGTTCGACGGTCAGGTGGGTCAGGTGGCTTATTCGGCGACCAAGGGCGGCGTGGTCGGCATGACTCTGCCGATTGCCCGGGATCTGGCGCCGCTGGGCATTCGCTGCAACACCATTGCCCCGGGTATCTTTAACACTCCGTTGATGAATGCGGCGCCGGACAAGGTCAAGCAGCCGCTGATCGAGATGACCCAGTTCCCGAAACGTCTGGGGCATCCGCCGGAATTCGCGGCACTGGTCTGCCACATGATCGAGAACACCTTCATGAACGGCGAAACCATCCGCCTGGATGGCGCTATCCGGATGCAGCCGCGTTAAGTGGTGTGAGGCTGGGTGTGGCAGGGAACCGGTGGTTCAGGTTGTTTGCCATGCTTCCGGTTCGGTGGTTATGGCCCTCGGGGGGCGGGTAAAGGGTTTCTGGACACGCCGTGAACCCGTCCCTGGGGGCTCTCGTTCGGCATCCAT
>ERZ869909.2281-NODE-2281-length-13053-cov-4.556874_pt1 | contig 13053 bp, 14 predicted proteins | sample MGYA00520892_ERZ869909 | MGnify/ENA primary metagenome ERZ869909 (study PRJEB32215, sample SAMEA104723947) | bioreactor metagenome | biome: bioreactor; feature: anaerobic bioreactor; material: water | place: China | collected 2015-03-12 ... | reverse complement strand
TGCTGGATCGAGCCGCTCCGCTGGCCACCGGTTCGCATCGCGACGCCGTGAAGTATGCCCTGCGTGACGGTCACCTGGTGGTCTCCCTCGAGGGCGGCCGCGAGACCGGCCTCAAGGATTCCGGCAAGCTGGTGGGCTACACCGGCGAGGCGGCAAGCCCCGACTCGATCCTGCTGGCCAATCATGGGCTGCATCTGGAGATCCAGATCGACCCGGCCCACCCTATCGGCAAGACCGACCCGGCCGGCGTCAAGGATCTCGTGGTTGAGGCCGCGCTGACCGCCATCATGGACTGCGAGGACTCCGTGGCGGCGGTGGATGCCGAGGACAAGGTCGGCGTCTATCGCAACTGGCTTGGCTTGATGCGGGGCGACCTGGAAGAGCAGGTCGCCAAGGGCGGCAAGACCATCACCCGGCGCCTGCATGGCGACCGCGATTACACCACGCCCGACGGCGGCAAGCTGACCCTGCCGGGCCGCTCGCTGATGTTCGTGCGCAACGTCGGCCACCTGATGACCACGCCAGCGGTGCTCGATGCCTCCGGCAACGAGCTGCCGGAGGGCATCCTCGACGCGATCGTCACCGGCCTGCTGGCGCTTCACGACCTCAACAAGGGCGCCGACGCGCCGCGTAACTCACGCGCCGGCTCCGTCTACATCGTCAAGCCGAAGATGCACGGTCCGAAGGAAGTGGCGTTCTCCAGTGAGCTGTTTGGTCGCGTGGAAGACCTGCTGGGCATGGCCCGTGACACTCTGAAGATGGGCATCATGGATGAGGAACGCCGCACCACGGTCAACCTCAAGGCGTGTATCAGTGAGGCTGCCTCCCGGGTGGTGTTCATCAATACCGGCTTCCTTGACCGCACCGGCGATGAGATGCACACCGCAATGGAAGCGGGCCCGATGATCCGCAAGGGGGATATGAAGGGGGCTGCCTGGATCACCGCTTACGAGAAGAACAACGTTCAGGTCGGCCTGGCTTGCGGCCTGCGTGGTCGTGCCCAGATCGGCAAGGGCATGTGGGCCATGCCGGACCTGATGGCGGCGATGCTCGAGCAGAAGATCGGGCACCCCAAGGCCGGCGCCAACACCGCCTGGGTACCGTCGCCCACCGCGGCCACCCTGCACGCGCTGCACTATCATCAGGTCGATGTGACCGGTATCCAGCGTGAGCTGGAGGCCCAGGGTGAGCCGGACCTGCTCGATGAACTGCTCACCGTGCCGGTGGCCGGCGAGGTGAGCTGGTCCAGCAACGAGATCCAGCAGGAGCTCGACAACAACTGCCAGGGCATCCTCGGCTACGTGGTGCGCTGGGTCGAACACGGGGTGGGCTGCTCCAAGGTGCCGGATATCCACAACGTCGGCCTGATGGAAGACCGCGCCACCCTGCGCATCTCCAGCCAGCATATCGCCAACTGGCTGCATCATGGCGTGGTGGACAGCGCCCGTGTCCAGGAAACCCTGGAGCGCATGGCCAAGGTGGTCGACGAGCAGAACGCAGGCGACCCGACCTATACGCCGATGAGCGCCGACTTCAAGGGCTCCTCGGCCTTCCAGGCCGCCTCCGACCTGATCTTCAAGGGGCGCGAGCAGCCCTCCGGCTATACCGAACCACTGCTGCACCACTGGCGCGCCGTACACAAGGCAAAGTAGGCCTTCTCCGGCGCCCGATTGTCACAGTACCAGGCATTCCGCCCCCGCGATCCAGGCCGCGGGGGCGTTTTTGTTGATGTCGATGACGTTAGACGACTGGGCGGGGCGGGCCGCCTCGTCTATCTTGGTCCGATCGTCCTACGATTACTGCTTTCCCAGGGAGCCATGCCATGACCGTGATGACCGCCGCCGCCATCGAAGACTTCCTCGACGAGATATTCCCCCAGCGAGCCGGGACCATCGAGGGCGTCGGCCATATGCGGGCCACCATGAGCCTGGCCATCGAGGATGAACACCTGCGGCCCGGCGCCAGCGTGTCAGGCCCGACCCTGATGGGGCTGGCCGACGTCTGCCTCTACGTGGCGATCCTGGCCCAGATCGGTCCGGAACCCATGGCAGTGACCAGCGACCTTCACTGCCGCTTCCTGCGCCGGCCCCGGGGGGATCGCGATGTCATCGCCAATGCCCGTATCCTCAAGCTGGGCCGTCGCCTGGCCGTGGGCGAGGTGCAGCTGTTCTCCGCCGGGGACGAGGCGCCGGTGGCGCTGGTGACGGCTACCTATGTGCTACCCGACAACGACTAGGAACTATCCTGAAGCTGGCCGAAAACTGGCTGCGCTCGGCCATGCAGCGCAACACATCGCCTAGTCGCGGTCGCGCAGGGCGCAAACCGCCAGTGCCAGCCAGCCGCCGATCATCAGCAGGCCGCCGATGGGTGTGATCATGCCCAGCCCGCGCACGCCGGTCAGCGCCATGGCATAGAGTGAGCCGGAGAACAGCACGATTCCCGCTGTCCAAAGGACCAATACCACGCCCTGTCCCCGACAGGGGTGCGAGGCGCGCCAGGCCAGCACGCCCATCATTGCCAGGGTGTGCCAGGCCTGATAGCGCACGCCCGTCTCGAAGGCGGCAGCCAGCCGCGGGGCCAGCTGGCCTTCCAGGGCATGAGCGCCGAAGGCGCCCGCCATGACCACGAGGGCGCCCGATAGCGCCGCCATGCCCCACCAGGTTCGGTCCTGCATCGATGTCACTCCCTGTCGCTTGGTATCGATGCCCACCGTACCCCGAGGGGGCGTAACCGGCTACAATATTGGCCCGTCAACGCAGAGAGGACGCCATGCAGATCCAGCTCAACGGTGAGGCCCATGATCTGGCCGCCGACCTCACGGTAGCCCAGCTGATCGATACCCTTGGCCTGACAGGACGACGGATCGCCGTCGAGCTCAACGAGGAGATCGTGCCCCGCAGCGAGCACGGCACGACCCGCCTGAGCCAGGGGGACCAGGTCGAAATCGTCCATGCCATCGGCGGTGGTTGAACGGGTTCGATGAGCTGCCCTTTTCCAGATATCCTACCAAGGCACACTCGATGACAGACTTCATTCAAGATCAACCGCTGCGAATCGCCGGCCACACCTTTACGTCACGGCTGCTGGTGGGTACCGGCAAGTACAAGGATTTCGACGAGACGGCCGAAGCCATTGCCGCTTCCGGCGCCGAGGTAGTCACCTTTGCCGTGCGTCGCAGCAACCTCGGGCAGGAGGCCGGCGAGCCCAACCTGCTGGACGTCGTGCCGCCCGAGCGCTTCACTCTGCTGCCTAACACCGCGGGTTGCTATACGGCGAAGGATGCCGTACGCACCTGCAAGCTGGCCCGGGAGCTGCTCGACGGTCACAAGCTGGTCAAGCTGGAAGTGCTGGGCGACGATCACACCCTCTATCCCAACGTGGTCGAGACCCTCAAGGCGGCCGAGGAGCTGCTCAAGGATGGCTTCGACGTCATGGTCTACACCAGCGACGACCCCATCGTTGCCCGGGAGCTCGAGCAGATGGGCTGTTGCGCCATCATGCCGCTGGGTTCGTTGATCGGCTCCGGCCACGGTATCCAGAATCCGCACAACGTTCGGTTGATCATTGAACAGGCCAGCGTGCCGGTGCTGGTGGATGCCGGCATCGGCACCGCCTCGGATGCGGCCATGGCCATGGAGCTGGGCTGCGATGGCGTGCTGATGAACTCCGCCATCGCCCATGCCCGTCAGCCGGTGCTGATGGCCAGCGCCATGAAGAAAGCCGTCGAAGCCGGCCGTGAAGCCTTCCTGGCCGGGCGCATGCCGCGCCGCCAGAGCGCCGATCCCTCGTCGCCCTTTGCCGGCCGCATCAACGGCTGATTTTCCTACCAGAGCCCTATCGATTTCATGAGCGACCAGCCCCACGACAACGTCACCTCGAGCACCGGCCCGGAAGGGCCGGATGCCCCCTTGCATCGCCGCGGCATCAAGAGCTATGTGCTGCGTGCGGGACGCATGACCCAGGCCCAGACGCGCGGGCTGGAGGAGGTCTGGCCCCGCCTGGGGCTTAGCCTGGCGGATGGGCCCCAGGATCTCGATGCCCTGTTCGGTCGCCAGGCGCCCCGGGTGGTGGAGATCGGCTTCGGCATGGGGTCCTCGCTGATCGAGCAGGCGGAAAGCCACCCGGAAACTGACTTCATCGGCATCGAAGTGCATGCCCCCGGCGTCGGCAAGCTGCTCGACGAGGCCGACAAGCGCAGCCTGGGTAATATCCGGATCTATCGCGAGGATGCGCTGGCGGTGCTCGAGCAGTGCCTGCCGGAAGCCAGCCTCGATACGCTGCAGCTCTTCTTCCCCGACCCCTGGCCGAAGAAGAAGCACCACAAGCGGCGTATCGTCCAGCCCGCCTTCGTCGAGTTGATCCGCACGCGCCTGAAGGTGGGCGGCACGCTGCACATGGCCACCGACTGGCAGGCCTACGCCGAGTGGATGGCCGAGGTGATGGAGGCTGCCCCCGGCTATGCCAACACCGCCTCGCCGGATACCGCACCCTATGTGCCCCGGCCGTCGTTTCGCCCGCTCACAAAGTTTGAGGCGCGTGGCGAGCGACTGGGGCACGGGGTCTGGGACCTGCTGTACCGGCGCTGCGCATAGCCATGCCCGCGCCGGCGATGGCAATCGCCATGCCGGCGATGCCTTGGGCGCTCGGCTGTTCGCCGAACATGGCCGCGGCCCAGAGCAGGGTCACGGCAGGGGTGAGATAGACCAGCGATGAGGTCAGGGTCACTCCGAGCCGGCGCAGGCTAGCGACGAAGAAGCCGTATCCCCCCAGGCTGGAGAGCACCACCAGCCAGCCCATCGCGGTGAGGCTGAGCCGGTCGGCGGGCAGGGGCGGCGGCCCACCCGCCACGATCACCGCCGCCAGGGTGAATATTCCGGTGGCGGCGAACAGCTGTACCATCAGGGTCGCCGCCAGCGGCATGGCGGTAGCCCGGCGCACGGAGAGCAGGCTGCCGAGCGTTACGGCCACTACCGAGCCCAGCGGCAGCGCATAGGCCCACAGTGGCGCGCTGCCGCCGCCATGTTCGATATCATCCAGCACATAGAGCAATACCCCCAGCGTGGCGACGGCCATGCCCGCCCAGCCTCTAGCCGACAGGCGTTCGCCGAGCCATGGCCCGGCCAGGGCCGCGGCGAGTAGCGGCTGCAGCGCGGTGATCAGGGCGGCCACCCCGGTGCTGACGCCATGTTCGAGTGCCAGTATTATCCCCAGCAGGTAGCCGCCCATGGTCAGGCTGCCGACGATCATTTCCCGCACCACATCACGCTGTGCCAGCCGGGCACCGCCGACCAATCGCCACCACAGGGCGACCAGCAGGCTCGCCAGCAGAAAACGCCAGGCGAACAGCGACAGCACCGGTGTATCGGCTTCGGTCGCCAGCCTGCCTCCGACGAACCCGGAGCTCCAGCACACCACGAAACCCATGGCGATCAGCATTGAAACCCATGACGCTCGCATGTCTCCTTTCCTCCTGGATGAACTGGCCTTGAGGATGGAGGAGAAATGGATTTCAATGAATCGACAACTATTCGATTGAGCGTTCAATATGCCTGAAGTCTCGTCTGCGGCACTGGACCTGGAGCTGTTGCGCAGCTTCCAGGCGGCCGCCCAGTTGGGGTCGTTGGCCGCCGCGGCACAGCAGCGCCATCGCACCGTCAGCGCCATCAGCATGCAGATCAAGCGGTTGGAGGAGGCTCTGGGCTCGCGATTGCTCGAACGGGGCTCGCGCGGGGTGAAGCCGACAGCTATCGGCGAGGCCCTGCTGCAGGAGTCCCGCGAGCTGCTGCGACTGCATGACGGCATGCTCTCGCGCTTTACCGGGCGCGGCCTGGGCGGCAAGCTGCGGCTGGGGTTGCCGGAAGACTATGCGCGGGAACTGCTGGGCAGCGTGCTTCCGGAGTTTATGGCACATCATCCCGATGTCCTGCTCGAGATCGTGACCGCCACCAGTGGCGAGCTGGCCCGACAGCTGAGCCGCTCCCAACTGACGCTGTCGGTACTGCTGGACCGCCCCAACCCCCTGCCGGGGGGCGAGGTGCTCTGGCATACCTCACCGGTCTGGGCTGGCCCTCGGGTTGGAGACCTGAGCGACAGACCACGCCTTCCCCTGGCGCTGCACGAGGTGGACTGCCCCTATCGGGCCCTGGCCATCGAAGCGCTCGAGGCCATCGGTCGACCCTGGCATGCGGTCTTTACCAGCACCAGCATCCACGCCGTCGAGAAGGCGGTGGAAATGGGCCTGGCGATCAGCGTACTCGACCGCGAGCGGCTGACGGGGGCCATGCGTGAGCTGGGACCCGCGGAGGGCATGCCGCCGCTCAAGCGCTGTGAGGCGAGGCTCCATTTCGCCCCGCATATCGCCACCGCCTCCCAGCCGGCAGCAGAAGCAATGGCCCTCCTGTTGCGTGATCGTCTGACCCACCGCGGCCCTTGGCGCAGTGTTGGCGTGCCCTGAGAGAAGCGGAGGCGGTACCGCCGGTGGAGAAAGCAGCTGTTGGAGCGCTGCTCTGCATCGCGACTGGCGCCGCCAGGCGCCTTGGCGGAGGCGGCAGTGTTATCCGTTATCTCCATCGCCGGGCAACACCGCCGGGAGTCCTTCGGCCTCCAGTCGTGATCTAAAGATTCCTCCGACAGGGTGGCTATCGCCTGGTACGGCAGGAAAAAGCAGCTGTCGGAGCGCTGCTCTGCATCGCGACTGGCGCCGCCAGGCGCCTCGGCAGAGGCTGTCATGGTTGGCGATGATCGCCAGCGCTGACAACACCGCCGTCGCAAGCTGAAGCTTCCGACAGCGGCGCGGCACCGTCGGTGGGTAGAATCTCGGAGCAAAAAAAAGCGCCTCCAGAGGAGGCGCAGGCAAGACCGTGACTAGCAAATGAGGGGGAGAAACCATAACGAGGAACTGGCGATCCTCTTATGGGTGTGGCGCCTCATCAAACGCCACACCCTCACTGTAATCATTCTCGTTTGCGCCGTCAACACAAATGCGAATACTTTTTATTAAGTTTCTACGGCTAGCCAGCCAGGCGCAGCCAGAGCGGCAGCGTAACCATGGCCAACAGGGTCTGGCCGGTGATCAGGGCGGCCATCAGCTCGGCGTCACCTCCCAACTGGCGGGCCAGGATATAGGCCGAGGTGGCGGTGGGCAGCGCGGCGAACAGCAGGGCCACGTCCCGGCTTACCGGGTCCAGCCCCAGCGCCAGGGCGAGTAGCAGGACCAGCGCCGGCATCAGTGCCAGCTTCACCAGGTTGGATGTCCAGACGCCACGGTCCAGGCGTACCAGTGCCCGGGGACGCAGCGCCACCCCCACCGCGACCAGGCCCAGTGGCAGAGCGGCTCGCCCCAGCAGCTCCACTGTGGCACCGCTCCAGCCGGGGAGTCCGATGCCGGTCAGATTCAGGACGATACCGATCAGGCAGGCGAGAATCAGCGGGTTGCGCACCAGCGCCAGCAGGCTCTTGCCAAGGCTGGAGGGTCCCAGCGTGCCGGCGGCAATGAAACTCGCCACGCAGAGAACGTTGACCACTGGTACCATCAGTGCCACGGCCACCGCCGCCACGGTGGCACCGGCAGAGCCATGCAGTGCCGCCGCCCCGGCAACGCCTACGTAGGTATTGAAGCGCAGAGCGCCCTGAAACACCGAGGTGAAGGCGGCGGAATCGAGCCGCAGTTTCGGCCGCAGGGCCCAGAGCAGGGCGGCGAAGAATAGCATGGAGCCGAGCAGTACCAGGCCTAGACGCGCCACGGGCACCTGACTGACATCGGCGGTAGCCAGGGTCGCCACCAGCATGGCGGGAAACAGCAGAAAGTAGATCAGCCGCTCCATGGCGGGCCAGAAGTCGTCTCCGGGCAGGCGACGCCAGCCCAGCACGGCCCCCAGCAGTATCAAGAGAAACAGTGGTCCCAATGCCTGCGCCACGCCTTCCATTCCCACTCCTTTCAATCCTTGTAAAGCCGCTGCCCTGCGACATCCATCCACGGTCGACGCCCGGCAAATGCTGTTAAGCTTACCCCTCTGTCGCCTCTCATTGGAGTGCTGCTTTCGCCGTCATGAGCTCATCCACGCAGCCAGATCCACGGCTCACCCGCTTTCCCGGACTCCGCCTGATGATGCTCGCCACCCTGTTGGCACTGGCGGCGGCCTTGTGGTATCTGGTTTCTCATCTGGTGCGGGGCGACCAGGGCATCGCCTGGTACGCTGCGGCTGCTCCCTGCGAGTTGCACCGGTCGTCCTGTCAGGCGATGCTGGGCGGCGCCCGTCGCCTGAGCCTGGCGGCCGATGCACCGAATGGCATTCGGGCGCTGGAGTTGCTGCCCCTGACGGTAACGCTGGAGGGCGTGGAGGCCACTGCGGTTCATGTCGACTTCGTGGGTCGCGATATGGACATGGGCTTGCACCGATTCCCCCTCGAAGCGCAGGATGATGGCCGCTATGAGGGCTTGGCCCAGGTGCCGATCTGTACCGAAGCGACCATGCCTTGGCTGGCCAATGTGGTGGTGGAAACCGCCGATGGCCGGCTGGGCAGCCGGTTCGATTTTACTGTGGAGCGAAGTGTGCCATGAAGCGACAGGGTATCTGGAAATTTGTGGGTGTCGTGGTCTTGTTGGCCGTGGCGCTTGGTGGCTACGGCTGGTACGAGCAGCAGAAGGCGGCGGAGGATAGCGGTCCACGGGGCGGCCCGGTAGAGCTGGCCTCGACCCAGGGCGATTTCTCGTTGACCCAGATGGATGAGGACCAGATCGCCATACTCTTCTTCGGCTATACCTACTGTCCGGACGTTTGTCCCATGAGCATGGCCGTGATTCGTCAGGTCATGCAGGGACTGGAGGACGAGCAGCGCCAGCGGGTGGTGCCGGTGATGATCACGGTGGACCCCGACCGGGATACGCTGGAGCGTCTGGAAGAGTACGTGGGCTACTTTGGCGACGACTTTATCGGTCTGGCCGGCAACGAGGCGCAGCTCGAGGAGCTGGCCGGACGCTATAACGTGGTGTGGCGCCGGGTGGAGACGCCGGATTCGGCGATGGAATACACTGTCGATCACAGCTCCTCGCTCTATCTGGTCGATCGTGATGGTCAGATCCTGCAGCGGGTGCTCTATTCGCCGACGCCGCACCCCCTGCGCTCGGCCCTGGAGAGCGAACTGGGCGGCTAGGCCATTCAGGCGGCGTAGCGGCCAGGTCATTCGTCCTCGCCCGGGCCCTCCTCCAGCCGGTTGATCATGGCCATCAGCGCCCGTACCTGGACCCCTTCCCGGGTATCGTGCAGGGGGTCGAGCTGCCAGGTGCTCTCGGTAAAGCCCCACCAGTCCCAGCACCCTTGGGGGTTGGCCAGGCTGGTTTTCGCCTGGGGGTAGAGCACGACCCGCTGGTTGGCCACGGCCCACTCGTTGAGCCCACTGTGGCGTACGAAGGCCTCACCGATCTGTTCGCTGTCCATGCCGCAACCATGCAGGGCGAGCGTCAGATCACAGCCCCCCGCCTTGCACGCCTCGGGGATCAGCGCATAGCCCTCCGAACCGATCCCGCGTACGGCAAAGTCCTCCTGATCGAAGCGCAGCAGCTGCGTCATATCGACCTCTTGTGCCGGTGCCAGCTCGCCATGCAGCCAGGCCAGTGCTTCGCCTACGACATCCGTGCCGCAGGCCAGCAGGTGCGTTCCGCCGCCGGCGCGGCACTCGGCCAGCCAACTGGGCGGGATCTGCTCGTCGGAGCGGATGGGCCAGCCGTGGCCGGCTGTCGGAGCGAGATTCACCTTCAACTGATTCCCGGGGCTGGCCAGCCAGCCGGCCAGCTGCTCGGCCAGGGCTTCTCCCAGGGAGGAATCGACGACGTTGTCGGCTTCGCCATGCCAGACATAGGCACGCAGCTCGGCCAGGTCGGCGGCATCGCCCACTAGCTCGCGTGCCTGGTAATCGCGCAGCTTCAGGTTCAGGCCGGCCAGGTCCGGAGGGCCTCGCCGGGTTGACATGCATTGGCCCAGTGCACGGCCCAGGCCGCCCTGGGCGCAGCTCCACGGGCCGGCGGCGAGCACCGCCAGACCCTCGAAGCGCTCCGGCCAGGCCACGGCGAGCTGGGTGGCCATATAGCCACCCGATGAGATGCCGATCACGCTGATGGCGTCGGGAGACGTACCGAGTCGTGGCAGCTCCGGGAGCGGGTCGTCCGCCAGGGTGCCGGCCGAGAAGAGCAGGCCGGCGAGGAGTGGGGGGAAGGCTCTCATGGGTTGCTGTCAATCCATCACGTCGAGCAGTTCGACCTGGAAGATCAGCGTCTCGTTGGGTCCGATGGGCCCCTGGCCCTGGGCACCATAGCCGAGCTCGGGGGGGATGAAGAGCATCCAGCTATCGCCGACGCTCATCAGTTGCAGCGCTTCCTGCCAGCCCTCGATGACCTGGTCGACTCGAAAGCTGACCGACTCGCCGCGATCAAAGGAGCTGTCGAAGACGGTGCCGTCGACCAGCGTACCCTCGTAGTGGACTTCCACGTGGGAGGTCGGCCCCGGACTAGCGCCATCCCCGGCTTCCAGTACCTCGTACTGCAGGCCCGAGTCGGTAGTCTCGACACCCTCCCGGTCGGCGTTCTCGGCCAGGAAGGCTTCACCTTCGGCAAGGTTGCGTTCGGCCATTTCCTGGGTTTCGGCTTGACGGGTGGCAATGGCCTGTTCCTGAAACTGACTCAGGGTATCGGCCATCTCATCGGCACTCATGGCCAGTTCATTCTCTTCGATGACATCGCGTATGGCGTCGGCGAAAGCATCCACGTCCAGGTCGGCATACTCCTGTGCGATGCTCTGACCATAGGCAACCCCCAGGCTGTAGCTGAGGCGCTCGTCCTCGGTCTCCGGAGCGGCCAGGACTAGCGGTGCTGCGGCCATCAAGGTGACCAAGGAGGCGGAAGTCAGGAGTGTCTTCATGCAGAATCCTTAGGTAATAGAAGCGTTGAGGCGTGAACCCGTTGGCAGCTATTCGGACTCTAACAGGGCCGGTCCGGTTCCGCACCCGCTGACAAAGGGCGCGTAACCGGGCGGGTGTGTGGTTCAGACAACCAGCGTTGGGCAGTAGGCGGAACCCGCCACGCGCTGAGCGACGCTGCCCAGCAGCAGGCTCTTTTCCCCGTTGGTGCCCTGGGCGCCGATCACGATCAGGTCGCACTCACGCTTGCGGGCGAAGCGCACGATGGTGCGCGAAGGTCGCCCGCCCTTGACGAAGGCCCTCAGTCGCTCCGGGTCGGCGCCGAGCTCCACTGCCTCGCCCTTCGCATGCACGGCGATCTCGGTGGCGTACTCCTTGAGTGCATCATCGGGAATATCCAGCTTGTCGGGGCGCACCATGGAGAGCGAAGCCTCCAGCAGGCTATGGTGCTTGAACACACAGAGAATATAGAGCTCGGCGCCGGTGAGCATCTGCAGTCCGACAGCTTTCTGTAATGCCTTCATCGCACCCTTTGAACCATCCACCGGTACCAATATCCGATTGAACATCACCGTCTCCTTAGTGGGTTCCGTCTTGCCGATCAACGGAAGGCCAGGTCACGCAGGAACAGCGCGATCTGCGGGAACATGATGATCAGAGCCGCCGACAGTACCAGCATGAAGATAAAGGGTGGCGTACCGCGGATCACCTCCCAGTAGGGTCGCTTGAAGATGGCGATGGCGGTGAAGATGTCACAGCCGAAGGGTGGCGTCGCCGAGCCTATCGCCACCTGCAGGGTGATCAACACGCCTACATGGACAGGATCCAGACCAGAGGCGGCGATGGCCGGTGCGAAGATGGGCGTCAGCACCAGGATGACCACAATGGGGTCGACGAACATGCAGGCGACGAAGAAGGCAATGGAGATCGCGATCAGCACACCGACAGGTCCTGCCTCATTGATGCCGAAGGCGGCGAGCAGGGTCTGAGGAATCTGGGCGAAGGAGATGATCCACGAGAAGCCGTTGCCAACGGCCACCAGAATGAATACCACGGCGGTGATCAGGCCGGTAGATTTGGCGATGGTGTATATGTCCGGCATTTTCAGCGAGCGGAAGATCACGAACTCCAGCAGTACCGCATAGAGCACACAGGCTGCTGCTGCTTCGGTCGGGCTGAAGATGCCACCATAGATGCCGCCAATGATAAGCACCGGGAAACCCAGCGGCCAGAGGGCGTTACGCACGGCGAGTGTGCGCTCTTTCCAGCTGGATTTCGGTTCGGTGGGTACCTTGTGGTAGATGGCGTAGAACACGCAGTAGATCGAGAACAGTAGAAGGATCAGCAGGCCCGGGCCGATACCGGCAATGAACAGCTCGCCGATCGAGGTGCCGGAAATGACCCCGTAGATGATCATGCCGATGCTGGGGGGGATCAAGAAGGCGATATCACTGGAGTTGATGATCAGCGCCAGGGTGAAGGGGTCCTTGTAGCCGGCCTTGAGCATGCGCGGGCGCAGTGGTGAACCTACCGCTACCACGGTGGCCTGGGTGGAACCGGAAACGGCACCAAACAGGGTGCAAGAGGCGGCGGTGCTGACCGCCAGCCCGCCTTTGACGTGGCCGACGAAGCTCATGACCATATCGATCAGCCTGCCGGCGGACTGGCCGCGGGTCATGATATCGGCCGCCAGTATGAACATGGGCACGGCGATCAGTGCCGTGGGCCTTATGCCCCCCATCATTTGCTGGATAAGGGTCTCCATCTGGCCGGTGCCGCCGAAGGTCATGTAAAAGCCGACAAACGCCGCCGTGACCAGAGGGATCATCATCGGGAAGCCGAGCAGCAGCAACACGATCATGAGAGAAACGATTATGGTTGTCATGGTGGTGTAATCCTCTCGCGCTCAGCGTCAGACTTCCGTTTCCGTGTCCTTGTAGCCATCGACTACATGGGTCGATAGATAGACGTCACGGGAGGTGAGGTTCTTGAAGGCGGTGAGCAGGTACTGAATGCCGGTGATGGTGAATCCGACCGGGACCCAAAGGTAGATCATCCATACCGGTATGCTCAGAGAGGGAAGCACGCGCCCGCGGCCATAGAGCGTGCTGATATAGCCGATCGAGTAGTAGCAGAGCACGA
>ERZ869909.2279-NODE-2279-length-13064-cov-4.294448_pt1 | contig 13064 bp, 11 predicted proteins | sample MGYA00520892_ERZ869909 | MGnify/ENA primary metagenome ERZ869909 (study PRJEB32215, sample SAMEA104723947) | bioreactor metagenome | biome: bioreactor; feature: anaerobic bioreactor; material: water | place: China | collected 2015-03-12 ... | reverse complement strand
GCGATCCGGTCCCTCAAACTCAGCCGATTCTCCGCCATCACCTCGACCGCTCGCCCCTACGAGGTGCCGGCTGATTTCAGTCTCGATGCGCACCTCGCCAACGCCTGGCGGATGATGCCCGCCGATCGGGATTACCACATCAAAATCCGCTTCTCCCCGGCGTTCGCCGAGACCGTCACAGAAACCCGGTGGCATCGCACCCAACAGGTCGAGTTCGGAGAGGACGGATCAGCCATCTTCCAATGCACCGTTTCCGGTCTCGACGAGATCATCTGGTGGATCCTCTCCATGGGACCGCATTGCGAGGTCATCTCGCCGCCGGAACTCCGGGACCGAGTCCGCGAGCTCGCGCGCGACACCGCCGCACTCTACGAGTAGCCGACACGCTTTCTCTCCTCCAGCCGCCCATGCGCCGACGGTGCGCCTATCCTCGCCGCCATGCCCCGCAAGCATCCATGGTTTCCCGGATACACCGTCGCCGGTGTCGCCACCGTCGGCCTCATCGCGAGCGCGCCGGGACAGACCTTCATCATCTCGCAGCTCAACCCGATCCTGCGCGAAACCTTCGACATCCCGGAACTCACCCTCAACACCGCCTACACCATCGCGACCGTCGCGGCGGCGTTCCCGCTCGTGCTCGTCGGGGCCATGACCGACCGCCTCGGCCCGCGCCGCATGCTCATCATCACCGCTCTGACATTTGGCGGCGCCTGCGCACTTACCAGCGTGGTCTCGAATCTCCTCTCCGTTTTCTGCGCCTTCTTCCTGCTCCGCTTTCTCGGGCAGGGTGCCCTCTCGCTGGTCAGCCAGCACGCCGTGGCCATGTGGTTCCACCGCCGCCTCGGATCGATCCACGGCATCAAGCAGGTCGTCGTCTTCGGGCTCTGGATCCTCTTCCCCCAACTGGCGGTCTTTCTCATCTCTCAATTCGGCTGGCGAGAGACCTATCTCATCTTCGGAGCGCTGGTCATCCTCTTCGTGGTTCCCCTCGCGGTGTTCTTCATGCGCGACCGCCCGGAACAACTCGGCCTCCGCATGGACAACGACGCCCACGAGCACGCCGATACCGCCACGCCCGACCCGTCCGGCGCCGGCCCGATCCCCGATGAGTACACGCCCTCACGCGAGGTCGCCTTCACCCTCCGCGAGGCCATGCGGACACCGGCCTACTGGATTCTCTGCTCCGTCATCTTCCTCTCGCCCCTGATCGGCACCGCCATGCTTTTCGACCTCGTGCCGATCCTCGGGCGGCGGGGCATGACCCCCGTCGATGCCGCCCTCGCCACCAGTGCGTGGACCGCGGCGATGGCCCTCGCCGCCCTCCCAAGCGGCATTGCCACCGATCGCTTCCGGGCAGGCATCCTGACTTCCCTCGGCATGGGCGTCATCGCCCTCAGCGCGCTCACCCTCGCGGCCGCCGACTCAACCCTCCTCGCAGTGCTCGCGCTGGTGCTCTTCGGGGTGGGCCAGTCGATCGTCGCCGCGAGCGCCTCGGCCGCCCTCGCCCGCTACTTCGGGCGGGCCCACCACGGGGCCATCCGCAGCTCCGCGACACGCATCGGGGTCATCGGCACGGGCCTCGGACCCATTTTCACCGGTCTCAGCGTCCACTTCACGGGCGGCTACAGCGCGGCCATGATCGCCTTCGTCTTCATGTGCCTCCCCCTCGTCATCCTCTGCCTGCGTCTCCACGCCCCGGCTCGCTCCTGAGGCGTCAGGCGGAGATCTACCCCCAATTCTGATCTCGTGGAGCCATTTCCGGTTCCCCGTGCAACCGGGCATTTTCGTAGTAGTACGAACAACGACTATGATCGCCTCCATGAGCGACGAATCCCTGATCACCGCCATCCGCGCCATCGGTCTCACGGATCTCGAGGCCCGGGTCTACCTCCACCTTCTCAACAACGGCCCGGAGACGGGCTACAGCATCGGGAAGGCGATCGGGAAGCCCAATCCCAATGTCTACATGGCCATCGAGTCTCTGCACGCCAAGGGCGTTCTGGAAGTCGCGGCGGGGGAGCCGCGTCTCTGCCGTGCAACCCCCGTCGATGAGGTGCTCGCCGCGGCCCGCTCGCGGTTCGACCATGCCCTGGATGCCGCTGCCCGTGCCCTTGCGGGGAGCACCGCCGGTGGGGTGGACGATGGCGTCTACCAGTTGGGCTCCGCTGCACAGGTCATCCAGCGGGCCCGCCGCCTGCTCGCCGATGCCCGGTCCTGTGCGGTCGTCGATGCCCTCCCCGCCATCGCGGACGAGCTCGCCGAGGACATGGCCATGGCTGCGGATCGAGGCGTCTCCGTGGTGGCGCTCGTCTACCGACCCATCACGATCCCCGGCGTCGAGACCATCCTGCACTCCATGGGAGAGCTCGCCCAGCAGCTTATCGAGGGCGAACACATCCTCCTGTCCCGCGATGCTTCGGAAGTGGTCCTCGGCCTGCTCGATCCGCCGAGCCAGCCGGGCGCGTGGAGCGAGTCCGGCGGCGTCCGTCAGGCGATCTACACAGCCAGCACCTTTCTCGCGTGGCACCTGCACGACAATTTTCATCATCAGCTCTTCACCTACGCCATTGCCGAGGGTCTGGCGCAGGACGACCCGATGCGCGCCAAGTTGATGCGGATCTACGAATCGCGCCTCCTCGGCATCGCGCCGCTCCGCTCGCCCGGCTGGAGGACGATGCTCGAACGCTTCGGCTCCGAGGATGCGCAGCGACTCACCGACGAGTTCATCGCCAAAGCCGACCGCACCAGGTCGCAGGGCGGCACAATTGATTATGACGGTTCGCCCAATGCACACACCAACTCCGGGGAAACAGATTGATCCGAAGACAGATCGAGCGTGCGGTCGCGTTTGAAGCCGGCGAATTCTGGCCCGCTGTCGTCTCAGCCGTCTATTTCTTCTGCCTGCTCTTCGGATACTTCATGCTCCGACCACTCCGGGATGCCATGGGGCTGGACGGCGGCGTCGACAGTCTGCGCATTCTTTTTCTCGTCACGCTCGGCGTCATGGTCGTCGCCAACATCATCTTCGGAACCGTGGCGTCCCGGCTCTCGCGCCGTCTCTTCGTTCCGCTCGTCTACTGGTTCGCCATCGCGTGTCTCGGCGTCTTTCTGGCGATCTTCATCGTGCGCGGCGAGCACCCGCACCCGATGGTCGGCAAGGTTTTCTATGTCTGGCTCAGCGTCTTCAACCTCTTCGCCGTGACCGTCTTCTGGGGCTTCATGGCGGACATCTTCAGCCAAGGGCAGGGCAAACGCCTCTTCGGCTTCATCGGCGTCGGCGGTACCGCCGGAGCCATCTGCGGCAGCGCGTTCACGGGGGTTCTCGCCAAGCACATCGGCGTCGTCGGGCTCTTTGCGAGCGCCATCGTCCTGATAGCGCTCGCCGCGATCATCGCCACCATCCTCGGATCCATCATCGAACGACAGAACAACGCGCAGATGATCGACGGCATCCTCCCGCCCGGAGCGCAGGAGCGGTCCTCCCTGCCCATCGGCGGCCCCGGTTGGTCGGGCATTCGGGATGTCCTCCGGTCGCCGTACCTGCTGGGCATCGGCGCGTATGTCTGCTTCTTCACGATCCTCTCGACGCTGCTCTACTTCGAGCGTGCCCGGATCATCGAGGCGTTCACGGAAGACCGCAACGCGCGTGCTGCGCTCATGGCGTGGATCGAGTTCGCTGGTCAGACCGCGACGATCCTCATCCAGATCTTCCTGACCGGGCGCATGCTCCGGCGCTTCGGTGTCGGATCGCTTCTGGCCATCGTTCCCGTCGTGACCTTCATCGGTTTCCTCGGGTTGCTCGCCGCCCCGGCGCTTCTGCTGCTGGGGGTTTTCGAAGCAGCACGACGCGCGGCGAACCACGCGCTGAGCAAGCCCGCCCGCGAAACCCTCTTCACCGTCCTGCCGCGCGAGGACAAGTACAAGGCCAAGAGTTTCATCGATACCTTCGTCTACCGCGCCGGCGACACCGTCGGCACGCTCGCGGACAAGTCCGTCGCGGCGATCGGCGTCAGCGTCGGATGGATCGCCCTCCCGCTCAGCGCCATCGCCTTCGTCATCTCGCTGGGACTCGGACGCGCCGAAGCGCGACGAGCCGCACGCGATCACAAGCACACATACGAAACAACCGTCCCCGACGCACCCACCCCACCCACTCCCCACGCCGCTCCCGCAGCGCAGGCCGTCGGGGCCGGTGGAGTCTGATCGTTCATCACACCCGGAGAATGCCATGCAACAGACACGACGCGAGTTCACCAAGTCCGTCATCGCAGCAGGAGTCGCCGCCGGCGCCGCGATGAGTCTCCCCGGAATCCTCTCGTCAGCCCGTGCGGATGATTCCCGGCGCGCCGGCGCAGCAAAGAAGCGCAAAGTCCTCTTCCTCGGCGGCACCGGCTTCATCGGCCCGCACATCGTGCAGTCCCTGCTCCGCGACGGCCATGAGGTCACCCTCTTCAACCGCGGCAACCGAGACGAACTCTTTCCCGATCTCGAACACATCACCGGCAACCGCATCACATCCATCGAACCCGGGCTGGAGCCGCTCAAGAAGGCGGTCGCCGACGGTCGGCGCTGGGACACCGCCATCGACACCTCCAATGTCCACAAGTGGGTGCAGGACAGTGGGGCCGTGCTGCGTGATGCGGTCGATCAGTATGTCTACACATCGAGCATGAGCGTCTACGCCGACAACTCCATCATCAATCAGGATGAGGATGGCGAACTCGTGCAGATGCCCGACGAGGTCGCCGACTCGATCGACCGTCTGCCCTACGACATGAACTACTTCGGCGCGGTCAAGGCCCGGTCGGAACTCGCCGCGCGCGAGGTCTTCGGGGACCGCGCGCTCATCGTCCGCCCCGGTTTGATCGTCGGCCCGCGCGATTGGTCGCACCGGTTTACCTACTGGCCGTGGCGTGTCCGTATCTCCGGCGAAGTGCTCGCGCCGGGGAATCCCGATGATCGCGTGATGTTCATCGATGCGCGGGACCTCGCGGACTTCCTCGCGCTGAACATCGCGAAGGGCACCGGCGGCACCTTCAACCTCAACGGGCCGTCCCACGACACACTGACCATCGGCAGGATGCTCGACACCTGCAACGAGGCTCTCGACGCCAACGCCTCGTTCACATGGGTCGATGCCGAGTTCCTCTCCCAACGCGGCGTGCAGGCGTGGGCACACATGCCCGTCTGGATTCCCCCCGTCGACGGCCATCAGGGTTTCCACACACGCAGCATCGATCGCGCCAGAAACGCCGGTCTCAAGACACGGCCCCTCGCGGAAACCGTCCGCGACACCATGGCCTGGTTCGATCAGGAGTTCCTGCCCGAGGCCGAAAAGCGCGGCCAGCACTTCCTCCCCGGCGAGAACGCCCCCGGCATCAGTCTCGCCCGCGAGCGGGTCATGCTGACGGAGTGGCGGAAGCGTGAATCGAGTGAATAGCCCGATAGCGAATGTACTCAGTTACTACCGATCATCCGATCAAACAGATCCCATCCGCCTGTTCGGAACGGACTCCAATTGAACGAGTAGTTGAGTGGTGGCAATTCGCCATGCGCATGAAGATAATCGACGAGCATTCGCCCCTCTAATTCATACGCCTCCTGTTTCGTCGTTGCTTCGCGCCACCGCACCAACAGCGATTCAAATGGAAAGTGACGCGAGTACCTGAAGAACCCAAACCGCCATCCAGCCATGTGTCCTTCATCACCATATCGAGTTGCACAACGAATAAATGCACGCAAGCGTTGCCGCAGCGATCGCGACTCTCCGATGTCCAGTATTCCCTCCGAATCAATTCCGATCGCGCGCGATATTGGTTTCCCCGCGCTAATGGCATACGCACCCGGGTTTTGTGTAACCGATTTAAGATCCAATTGAGCGAGAGACTGCCAAGGCGTCCAACCTTCCCAGCAAAGTTCAGGCATGTTCCTGCCACCTTTCGAGGGGCTAATTCCAGAAGCGAGAGTTTGCATCTTGGCGAGCCGTAGCGTTGCAGAATCCGAAGCGGAAAAGTGCTACGGATTCCGCTACAGAACGGAAGGACGCGGAAGCGGGCCCAACTGGGCGGCTGCATAAGTAGCTATCTGGCGGAAACTTACGGAATGGCCCCGCTGGGGCTGGAACTACCACCAAAAACCACGGGAAAAACGGGCGATTCCGAAACAGGCGGCGCGCAATGCGGCGCGCTCCCGTCAGACATCGACCCGGAACTAGCGGAGATCATCGGCAGGTGGGATGACATCCCCGAACCGATCCGGGCTGGTGTGATGGCTCTGGTCCGGGCCTCGCGGAATCTCTGACCCCGTGCTACGAAACTACGAAAACCACGAAACCCCCCGTCCCGGTATCGTCCGGGCGTGGAAGGGCTGACGCGCTCGATTCTCCGTGTCGCAATCCAGACCGCTCCCGGCTCGCGGGTGTTGGTGGACCGTGCCGATGACCGGGTGACGATGACCATGCTGGATGCGGCGGGTGACATCATCGCCGAGGCGGAGGATGACGACGAGCATCGTGCGGCGTGCAAACTGGCGGAGGCGGTGGGCGTGGATCTGCTCGATGGGTGAGGCGCACACACGACCTCCACGAAACCGACCCCCTACGATGCTCTGTGAGGCGTTCTAAGCGGCTGGGCCATATCTCCACCCGTCCGGGGGTCCGACGCGGCACGGGGCATCCTGCGGCGTCGGTAGGGATTCCGGGCTGATATCGCGGGTGCGATGGCCGAGGGACAGCGGGCTACAATATCTAGTGGTGACGGGGGCTGGCATACCGGATGGAGTAGGTACTACCCCGGTTTCGGCGTCAGGATGGCCCTACGGGAAAAGCATCGGATCTCGATTGAGTTTCACCCGAAATTGAAACTTCGGCGATTGCAGGCCGTCAGGGGCGATTCTGGACGGCTTCGGGTGCGCCGGGGATCGGGGGGGCCAGACTTATCCACAACGGGCGAGGAGGACGCGAGATCCTCCGAAAAAATCTTCCGATTCGTAAACCACTGGCGGACAAGTGGTTATGGACGGGGCTGGAAAAAATCTCGCCAAAATCGGAATTATGCGGGGATGTCAGTGGATTATCCTAGGACACATGCTAGGATGACACCATGGCAAGCAAGACCAGCACCACATTCGGACTTTCCATCGTCAACGCCGAAGCCAACCTTATCAAACAACTGGCGGCGGCGGCGGGGATTCCGGCAACAACGCTTATCCGCTCGCTGCTCCCAAGCGACGAATGGCGGCGCGTGATTCTCTCTCGCGCCGCTAGACCATCCGAGGCGGACGCGCTCCGAATCCTCGACGATGAGGGGCTACCGCTCGATGAGGCGCAAGCCCGCGCGTCCGAGGATGCAATCCGGGCGGCGATGGGCGAACTGCTCGCGCGCGGCGTGGACTCCATCGTCACCGAGGCAAAGCCAGACTTCTGCGTGCATGACCTCTCGCACGGAACCCCGGAGCGGGCGGTTGAACTCTACGGCGAATTCATGCAAGCGCTCGCACATGAAGCGGGCACGGGCGGGACGCATCGGTTCGCCACATATCCGAGCGGCGGTTTTTGGGAATCCTCCGGCAAGCGCGGAACAACCATCATCGCGGTCAACACTCGCTTGACACCAAGCGGCGTCGAATACGCAACGGGATGAACAGCACACTCTCTCTGGGGAAATGATGACAGAAACACTTACCTTTTCGGCGACTGCTGAAGTACAGGCGACCGACAAGCGCGGTCCGATTCGCGTGGAGGCCGTGCTTTACGGCGGCGGTCTGATGACGGTTGGCCGTTTCGGCCCCGTTGTGCTCGACCTGCAAGATATCGCAATCCCGGCATCTGTCCCGCATGTCACCGACCATGATTCGGCATCGCGGGCTTTGGTCGGTCAGACCTTTGCACGAATCGAAGGCGGGAAGATTGTCGCGCGTGTCGAGATTGCACGGGGAACCGAGGAAGGCGACCGAATCGAACGACTCGCTGCATCGGGTATCGCGTTGCGCTTCAGCGTCGGCGTCAGTCCCAAGCGCACACGGGCGGTTCGCGAAGGGGACACGACGACAATCAACGGGCGAACCATCCCCGGACCTCACATCGTGGTCGGAGGAACGCTCAAGGAAACTTCCAGCGTTGGCGTCCCGGCGGACGACGACGCGGCATCAACCAAAATCGCGGCGCAGTCCGCGGAAGGATCTACATCCATGACTGACCAGACAATCGAAACCGTCCGCGCGAACGCGTCGGCGGAGGCAGAGCGTATCTCGCAGATTCAATCTCGATGCGCGGGCGACACGGAACTTATCAAGGCAGCAATCGCGGATGGTCGCTCGGCGGACGCGGCAGAGTTGGCGTACCTCCGGGCGAACGCGGGCAAGCCAACCAGTACCGGACGCGGCGTGTCTGTTCAGCCGGTGGCAGATGTTGACACGCTGGCTTGCGCGGCCGCGCTCAACACGGGCTGCGCTCCAACCCGGCTCATCGCGGCGGGCGTCGATGAGTCCACAGTACGCGAGGCGCAGCGCAGCCCCGCTCGGCGATTCGGCGGCGTCCAATCTCTGATTCGTGCTGCGGCTCGACTGGAAGGCGTTCAACTTGGCGACACGGTCGATAACGGCTGGGTCCGCGCGGCGTTCAGCACAAACACCGTGCCCACCTTGCTCGGCGATGTTGCCAACAAGGTTCTCATCGACGCGATGGGCGGACAGGAAGCATGGTGGCGTACAGTCGCCAAGTCGGTCCCTTTGAAAGACTTCAGACCGGCATCGGTCGCGCAACTTGACACCGATGGCGTGTTCGCGGTGGTCGGCGACGGCGGAGAGATCCAGCATCTCGGCGCTGCGGAAAATGCGTTTGCGAACATCACGGCGGACCTGCGCGGAAGCATCATCGGTCTGACGCTCCAACAGATCGTCAACGACGATCTACAGGCGTTCGCATCTATGCCGCGCATGCTCGGCCGCGCGGCCGTCTCCGCACTGAATCGCCTTGTGTTCACGGTATTCCTCGACAATGCCGGGAACTTCTACGATGCCAGCAACGGAAATCTTCTCGCTGGTGGCGGTGGTACAGACGCGACCCTGTCGAGCGCGGGCTTGGATGCGGCGGTGGCGCTCGTGCGCAAGCAGAAGAACAAGGATGGTTCCTACTCCGTCCCCGCTCCCGATCGCATCATCGTCCCTTCCGCTCTGGAAGGCACGGCGCGGCGGCTGCTCCGTTCGCAGTTTCTCGCCGAGGGCAACTCCACCACGGGCGATGTTGTCGGAGCATCGAACGCTTGGGCCGGTGAAATCACACCGATGACCGCTCCGCACATCGGCGCGGGCGAACTCGGCGCGGGCATCGGCTCCGATTCGGCGTGGTATCTCGCTGGCAACCCGGACATCGCGGCATCCGTTCATGTCGGATTCTTGAACGGCCAAGAGACTCCGTACATCGAAGCGCTCGGACCCGACGCATATCCGAATCGGGTCGGCCAGTGGTGGCGTGTCACACATGCCTTTGGCGCTGCAAAGGGCGACCATCGCGCCGTCGTCAAGGCCGACGGCGTCGCAGCGGGATAAGGGCTTTCTCCTCTACCGGGGCGTCGTTTTCCCAGCGGCGTTCCGGCTTCCATGTTTGGGCGTGCGCGACTCACCAACACGCGCACGACCCTGCCGCTTTGCTGATCCGAGGCGGCAGGGTTTCGCGGGCCGCTTTCTTCAACAGGGACGGCTCGCACCCGTGGGTCTGCCCGACCTCCCTCCGGCTCGCGTCAAACCGCGCCGGGGTTTCTAAGTCGCGACTATTGCAATCTACCCAAACCTACGCGCTCGCCCGTCGTGCAATGCGGCGGGTCGGGCTTTGTCCGAACAACGGCGGGCGGTATCGGCGCGCTCGGAGCGTGGCGCTATCGGTGCGCAGTAGGGGAAAGCAATGTTCAGGGAAGAAACAAGGTGGCAGCAAAGGCCACCCGGCAAAGCGCGCCACACCGGGCAAGGCAACGGCGCGCAGAGCGAACACGACGATAGTACACCAGTTTTCACGCGGCGGGACGCTCACGCAATCGCGCGGATAAGCGAACTCCGGATTCTCCGGGGGCGCGATTGCGCGCTGACCATTGCCGAGGCCGCGCGTGTTCTCGGCATCACCGAGGCACGGGCGGAGCAACTGGTACGCAACGGCTCGCTCCCATCCGAGCGTCTGGCTTGCGGGTGTCGCGTGGTGCGCGTGTCAACGCTCGCGGCGGACTTCAACCGGCGGAGGGCGGCGCGATGACCACCAGCATCTATCGACACGATGACGCGCCCGAACCGCCCCGGCTGGCGCTGAGCAAGTCCGAGGCGGCGGCAAGTCTCGGCATCGGCACGACCGCGCTGCACGACCTCATCCGCGCGGGCGAGATTCCAACCGTGCGCATCGGCGCGCGGGTTATCGTCCCGACCGACGGTCTACGCGAATGGCTGCGCGAACGCTCGAAGGGGGGTGGCTCCGATGGCATGGCGTGAAGTCTCGAAGCGTGAACCTTGCCCGGTCTGCGGCAAGCCCGACTGGTGCGGGTGTGGAAGCGATGGCGCGGCGCGCTGTATGCGCGGCGGGGAAACTCCACCGGGCTACAGATTCGTCCGCGATGACCCCGACGGCGGGCGTGTGTTCATCCGAACCGAAGCGGCTCCGTCTACCAACGGGCGGGGGGTCAAAGCCACCAAGTCTAAGACCGTGTACGCCACCGTCGATGATGCGATAGCGGCGGCTTCGCGCGTGGCCGGATGCCCGGAACCTTCACACCGATGGACCTACACAAACGCGGCTGGTGAACAAGTCGGCGTCGTGTTGAGATTCAACAAGGCGGATGGCGGCAAGTCCATTCTCCCCGTCGCTCGGAACTGCTCCGGCTGGCTCATCGGCGCGATGCCCGAACCGCGCCCGCTCTACGGGCTGGCTGAACTCTCCGAGCATCCCGGCGAGCGTGTGTTCATCGCGGAGGGCGAACGCTGCGCCGATTCGTGCCGCGCCCTGGGCCTTGCGGCGTTGACATCGGCGGGCGGGTCGATGGCGGCAGCAAAGGCGGACTGGACGCCTCTACAGGGGCGTCGTGTGGTGGTCCTGCCCGACCGCGATGAACCGGGCATGAAGTACGCATCGGATGTTGCACGGCTCGCACGCGCGGCCGGCGCTACCGAGGTGAGGATTGTTCAACTCTCCGAGCGATGGCCGGACCTTCCCACGGGCGGAGACATTGCCGACCTTGTGGACGGCTGCGGTGACGACCGGCACACGCTCGATGCGCTGCGTGCTGGCATTGAAAAACTGGCGGAGGAGGCACGGGTGATTGCACCGATTGACGATGACGGCGAGGAGTCCGGGGCGTTGCCACCAATGCCGGACATTCTCGATGGCTGGTGCGCTGGCGACTACTTCGCAAGCGTGGCGGAGGCGCTGCAAGTCCCGCCCGAACTGGTGACGATGACCGGGCTGGCGACGGCTGCGGCTGCTGCTGGCGGGCTGTTTGAGGTGCGCATCGCTCCAGACTGGTCCGAACCATTGAATCTGTACGCGCTCTGCATCGCCGAACCGGGCGAACGGAAAAGCGCGGCGTTCGCCGAGATTCTCGCACCACTACGGGCGTGGGAGTCGGACGAAGCAACGCGGCTCCGGGCGCAAGTGACGGCGGGGCGCGAGCATCGGACGATGCTGGAGAAGCGCACCGACTACCTACGCGGCAAGGCGTCCCGCGCTGACGATGCTGGCGAGCGGGACAGGATGATGCGGGAAATCTCGGATGTTGCCGAGGAACTCGAACGGCTCGACATCCCGGCACTCCCGGCGCTGCTCATGGATGACTCAACACCCGAGGCGCTCGCACTGGCGATGCAATCGACGGGCGGGCGTGCGTTCATCGCAGCGGCAGAAGGTGATGCACTCGACATCGCACTAGGCCGATATGCGAAGGATTCCTCGATGAGCGCCGGTGCGTTGCTGCGCGGACACGCGGGCGAACCATTGCGCGTTCATCGCGTCGGACGCGAAACCATCGACATCGTGCGGACATTCGTTAGCGTGGCCTTGTCCATTCAACCCGATGCGGCACTCCGACTGTACGGGCACGCGGCGGCGCGGGGGCGTGGCCTCACGGCTCGATTCCTCGTGGCGTGGCCCCAGTCTCGGCTGGGCTTCCGCGAACTCTCGCCAGCATCCATCGACACCGACGCGCGGGAAGTCTGGCGGCGTTCTCTCCGTTGGCTGTTGGATTCTCCGAGGCCGGACGAACCGCACGCGCTGACCCTCGACCCCGAGGCGGCGGAACTGTTCGCGGACTTCCGGCGCACGCACGAAACCGAACTCCGACCGGGCGGACGATACAGCGGGCGCACCGGCTGGGCCTCGAAGCTCACCGGCGCTCTGGCTCGCATCGCGGGCGTGCTGTGGTTGCTCCAACGCGCGGAAATCGGCAAGGCGACATTCAGCCCGGCAATCGACGCGGACACGATGCGGGCGGCGCTCTCGATGGCGGACTACTTGGATGCCCACCATCGCAAGCTCGAAGGCGTGGCAACCCTCGAAACCCAAGCTGAGCAAGCCGAGGCGCTGCTCCGGGCCTTGCGGGACGCGGGGGAAACCGGACTGACCCCCCGCGAACTCCGCAACGCGAACAAGGCGCGATGGTCCACCCCGGACGACGCACGGGCGGCGCTGGAGGCGGCGGTTTCGTCGGGACAGGTGGCAAGGGTTGACACCGACGGCGGGAGTCCGGGGCGACCGACCACCCGTTATCGGCTGGAAACGGGGGTTTCGTAGTTTCGTGGTTTCGTAGCAAGCGTTCTACGAAATCTCACGGCGATAGGATGACACCGATTCCGGGGAGGAAGGCGGAAGCATGGGCATCATCAAAGATCCGAACGGACTCAAGCGCGTGACCTGTAAAGGCCCGGACGGGAAGCGCGTTGCGGTTCGGCTCGGCAAGGCATCCCTAGACACGGCGGAGCAATTCGACCGGCAACTCAACGCGCTGAGTCTGGCAGTCCGCACCTCCACGGCGATACCCCATAGAACGGCGGAGTGGCTCGCTGCTCTGAGTGACGAGTACCACGACCGGATATCT
>ERZ869909.2278-NODE-2278-length-13065-cov-10.237296_pt1 | contig 13065 bp, 12 predicted proteins | sample MGYA00520892_ERZ869909 | MGnify/ENA primary metagenome ERZ869909 (study PRJEB32215, sample SAMEA104723947) | bioreactor metagenome | biome: bioreactor; feature: anaerobic bioreactor; material: water | place: China | collected 2015-03-12 ... | reverse complement strand
CAAAGTGCATTACCTGAATAATATATTAAATGATTTCCTTTCCATTGAACGTCTGGACTCCGGAAAAGAAAAATACAGACCCACTACTTTCAAACTAAGCAAAATAATCAACGAGGTGGTTTACAACGCCAATATGCTTTTAAAAGACGGCCAGCGCATCAGCTTTCCTCCGGAAGTGGACGAATACATTCTCACTCAGGATGAAAAAATTATGGAACTCTGTTTGTCCAATCTGGTGCATAATGCCATCAAATATTCATCCGAAAACACATCCATAGTAATCGATGTTGTGGAAAACGGAAAATTGTTAACCATTTCAGTGAAAGACCAAGGAATGGGAATACCCGAAGACGCTCAAAAACATATTTTCAGCCGTTACTTTAGAGCCGAAAATGCTATTAACGACCAAGGCACCGGAATTGGACTCAATATAGTTAAAGGCCATTTGAAAAATCTGGGAGGAAACATTAGCTTTGTAAGTGAAGAAAACAAAGGTTCTACCTTTACTATGAATATCCCAATTGAATTAAAAATGAAATAAAAACCATTTCGCATGCAAAAAGTATTGCTTATTGAAGACGATATTGCCGTTAGAGAAAACACCGCCGAACTTATTGAACTTTCCGGTTATGAAGTCATTACAGCTCCCAATGGAAAAATGGGCGTTTCTTTAGCCAAAAATGCCTTACCCGACATCATAATTTGTGATATTATGATGCCTGAAATGGACGGTTATGGCGTTATAAAAGAATTATCAGCCGACCCCTCAACCAAATACATCCCCTTTGTGTTTCTATCGGCCAAGACCGAACACAAAGACATTCGTAAAGGAATGGACCTGGGCGCAGACGACTATCTGACCAAGCCTTTTGAAGAACATGACCTGATAAAAGCCATTGAAAGCCGCCTTGCCAAAGCGGCTATTTTAAAAGATGAAAGAGAAAAAGCTGCTGCTACTGAAGATGCTTCTGCCCTGCGCTCACTCAACGACCTTAAAAACTATGTGGATGATAATGGCAAAGAAATGAACTTTAAAAAAGGTGAACTTATTTTTGAACAGGGTAACAACTCCAACTATATATACTTGCTCAATAAAGGCATCGTGAAATGCCACAAAATTGATGAATCCGGTAAAGAACTCACCACCGCACTCTATAAAGAAGACGACCTTTTTGGATATGCATCACTATTGCAAAACATACCTTATGAAGAGTCTGCCACCGCCATGGAAAGTTGTGAGTTGATGGCTGTACCCAAAGACGAACTCAAAGAAGTACTCAACAAAAACCACCGGGTAAATTTTGATTTGATCAACTTGCTTTCAGACAATATTTCAGAAATTAAAGACCAACTGCTGCAAATGGCCTATGGCTCTGTGAGAAAAAAAACAGCTGCGACTATTGTTCAGTTTGCTGAAAAAATGAACAAAAAAAACAACGAAAGCATAAAAATTTCCAGAAGTGATTTAGCCAGTGTGGCCGGTATTGCTACTGAAAGTCTTATCCGTACCCTTTCAGCTTTCAACAAAGAAGGATTGATTGATATTGAAGGTAGAAATATTAAAATAGTTGATCTGGAGTCATTAAAAGAAGTAGATTGATATGGCAAAAGTGCTACCGTTTAAAGCCGTTAGACCCACCCGTGACAAAGTGGGACTTATTGCCGCAAGAGCATACCAGAGTTATACCGTTGCCGAAAGAGAAGCGCGACTCAATAACAATCCGTTTTCATTTTTGCACATCGTCAACCCCGGCTATAAATACCACAAAGAAATATCAGGTATAGAGCGCTACAAACTGGTAAAAAACCGCTATCGCGAATTCAGGGAAGAAGGTATTTTTGTACAGGACAAAGCCCCTTCCTATTATATATACAAAATTGTGGATCGCGACAGGCAGACCTATGAAGGCATTATAGCCGCTACCAGCACCGAAGAATATGAAAAAAACATCATCAAAAAACACGAAGACACCCTGGAGGAGCGCGAAGTAATTTTTAAAGACTACCTGAAAACCGTGGGTTTCAATGCAGAGCCGGTGTTGATGACCTATCCTGACAACGATGCCTTAAAAAAGATAATCGAAGAAAATACCCAAATACGCTCCGAATATGAATTTACTACCACCTATCGCGACACCCATTATTTGTGGATTGTTGATAAGCCGGAGGTAGTAGCAAAAATTCAGGAAGCGTTTGAAAAGTTTGAGCATCTCTACATTGCTGACGGTCACCACCGCACAGCCTCTTCTTATTTGCTTCAACAGGAGCTGAAATCTGAAAACAAAAAACACAGCGGCACAGAAAACTATAATTTTTTTATGAGTTTTCTCATCCCCGAGTCTCACCTCACCATTTATGAGTTTAACCGTTTGGTAAAAGACCTGAACGGCTACACCACTGAAGAGTTTCTCATCGCTTTGGACGAATATTTTATCATTGAAAACAGGGGCCTAAATTATTACAAACCCAATAAGCCACATCATTTCAGTATGTATTTGGAAGGTGCTTTTTATTCGTTACAATTGAGGCTTTCCAACTATAAATTTGAAAATGCACTGGATGATTTGGATGCACAAATTCTCTTTAAAACCGTATTGAAACCCCTGTTGGGCATCGAAGATTTGCGCAACGACAAGCGCATTGAATATGTTCATGGCAGAAACGATATGCCTTTTGTAAAGTCCAAAGTGGATAGCGGCGAATTTGCCGTGGGTTTTGGTTTAAAACCGGCCACTATTCAACAACTAAAAGACATAGCCAACCAAGGATTGACCATGCCCCCCAAAAGCACCTATATTGAGCCTAAACTGCGCAGTGGTATTACGATTTATGAGTTTTAAACTTTTAACCACGGTGTTAGCAGAGTTTTTACACAGAGTAAAGCAGAGAAATTTATGAGAAATGGAGGAGAATGAATTGACACATAAAATTATTGGAGCCGCAATGGATGTTCATAGAACTTTGGGTCCCGGACTTCTTGAAAGTGCTTATCAGGAGTGTCTTTATTATAAATTAAAAAAGGAAGGTTTATCGGTCTCTAAAGAAAAAGCAATGCCTTTAGTTTTTGAAGAAGTTAAACTTGAATGTGGATATAGAATTGATTTATTAGTAGAAAACAGCGTAGTTATTGAAGTTAAAAGTGGGGAAGCCTTGAATGATGTTCACCTTGCACAAACCCTGACTTATATGAAATTAGGCAATTATAAACTTGGCCTGTTAATTAATTTTAATGTAACATTACTCAAACAAGGGATAAAACGCTTAATTAATAGTTCTCTGTGACCTTTGCGCTAAACCTCTGTTAACTCTGCGGTTAAAAAAATGTCAATAAAACAAAACATACAAACTATATTATCTACCCTAACGGGGAAAGTCACACTCGTGGCGGTTTCAAAAACAAAATCTGTTGCTGAAATACTGGAAGCCTATGAAGCCGGGCAACGCGATTTTGGGGAGAACAAAATTCAGGAAATGACCGAAAAATGGATGCAATTGCCCAAAGACATCCGCTGGCATATGATTGGCCATGTGCAACGCAACAAGGTAAAATATATGGCTCCCTATGTACACCTTATTCACGCGGTGGACAGTCTAAAACTCTTAACCGAAATCAACAAACAAGCCCAAAAACACAACCGAACCATCAACTGCCTGCTTCAGGTTTATATTGCTAAAGAAGATACTAAATTTGGCTTAGACCCCAATGAAGTTATTGAACTGTTGGAGTCAGATGAATTCAAAGCTTTGAAAAACATCCGCATCTTGGGCTTAATGGGTATGGCCACTTTTACAGACAATGAAAGTCAGATAAAGAGCGAGTTTGAAAACATTCAAAACTTGTTTAACAGCATTAAAGACACCTATCAATTTACCGTTCTCTCCATTGGGATGAGCGGTGATTATGAAATAGCCTTGCAATTTGATTCTACTATGGTTCGCATTGGAAGTGCTATTTTTGGAGAACGAAATTACAATTAGCAGCGTGTATTCAATCATCGACATAGAAACCACCGGCGGAAAATACAATGAAGAAGGCATTACCGAAATTGCCATCTACAAATTTGACGGTCATAAAATTGTCGATCAGTTTATCAGTTTGGTCAATCCGGAGATTCCCATTCAGCCTTTTGTGGTAAACCTTACCGGCATCAATAACGAAATGCTCAGGCAGGCGCCCAAGTTTTATGAAGTTGCCAAACGCATTGTTGAAATTACTGAAGAAACCATCATTGTAGCTCACAATGCCAGTTTTGATTACCGCATTTTAAAAACCGAATTCAGCCGGCTGGGCTTTGAATTTGAGCGTGAAACCCTCTGTACGGTTGAACTTTCAAAAAAACTCCTGCCCGATGTAAAATCATACAGTTTAGGAAAACTGGTGAGAGAGCTGGGCATCCCTATGAGCGACCGACACCGTGCTTCCGGCGATGCCAAAGCCACCGTTACCCTCTTCAAACTGCTGATGTCTAAAGATTCGCAAAAAGAAATCATCAGCAATACTGTGCGGATGGAACCTAAGAGACAACTGGACTCCAAATTGTTGCGCATTATTGAGAAAATTCCGGGGGAGACCGGTGTGTATTATATGCACCGCGAAGACGGTACCATTATTTATATCGGGAAAAGCCGGAATTTAAAAAAACGTATCGTTCAGCATTTTACTTCCGATCAACGAAAATCAAAAAAAATGCAGGAAGAAGTGCAAAGCGTTTCTTTTGAACTTACCGGTAGTGACCTCATAGCCATGCTCAAGGAAAGTGAAGAAATTAAAATCAACAAACCCATTTATAACCGTGCCTTGCGCAGAACGATTTATCAATATCAACTCAACAGTTTTACAGATGAAAACGGTTACATCAATTTATGTATTGAAAAAGCCGATGCACGCAAAAAGCCTATTACAACATTCAATAATCTAACACAGGCCAAAGAAACGCTTCATAAAATTGTGGGTACTTATGGTTTGTGCCAAAAATTAACCGGTTTATACCAAACCAAAAGTGCTTGTTTTTCCTACACTATTAGAGAATGTGCCGGAGCTTGTATTGGCCAGGAAAGCCCCGAAGAATACAATCAAAAAGTAAACGATTTTCTTCAAAAATACAGTTTTGAAAACAAAACTATGCTTATTATCGACCGAGGCCGTGATATTGAAGAACGCAGTGTGGTTTATATAGAAAAAGGAACTTTTAAAGGCATTGCTTTTTTTAATCTCAACTTTCAGATTAATCGTCCTGAGATTTTGAAAACACTTATTACACCAATGAGCCACAATAAAGATGCGCAACACATTATTCAAAGCTATTTACGAAAACAAAAAGGTATTAAAATCATCGAACTGCAAGAATAGTAAGGGTTTTAAATTTTATATTTCTTAATTTTGAAATTGGATTCAAAAAATAGAAATGCAACAGGAAGAGTCAAAGTCAAAAGTTGATTTAATCAGGCAACGCATTTATATCGTAATTTACGGTACAAACACCCGTGCCGGTAAGTTGTTTGATATTTTCCTCTTGATATTTATACTCTTGAGTGTTGTTGCTGTGATGCTGGAGACCGTTCAGGAAATTGATCAAAAATACCATACGGTTTTAGTTATAGCCGAATGGATTTTCACCATTTTATTTACGATAGAATATATCCTCAGAATATTTTCAACCAAAAAACCCTGGAAATACATTTTCAGTTTTTACGGCATCATCGACTTATTAGCTATCCTGCCTATGTATCTATCGTTCTTTATTTCGGGTAGCAATATACTGGCAAGTATCAGAGCCTTACGCCTGCTTAGGTTATTCAGAGTGTTGAAACTTACCAATTTTATGGGCGAAGCCACCAACCTGAAAAGTGCTATCAGTGCCAGCAGGGCAAAAATTACCGTTTTTCTTTTTTCAGTATTAATAATAGCGGTCGTTATTGGAACCATTATGTATTTAATTGAAGGTCCACGTGCGGGCATTACAAGTATTCCCCGGGGTATCTATTGGACCATAGTTACATTGACCACGGTGGGGTATGGCGATATAGTACCGCTTACCGCATTTGGACAATTTCTAAGTGTATTGGTAATGATTACGGGTTATGGTATCATTGCCGTACCTACCGGTATTGTCTCGGCTGAATTTGCAAAACAAAAAATCAAACAACGAAAAGTAACCAAAAAAGGAAAAAAATCGGGAATTGTTTGCCCGCTTTGCAATGCTGAAAAACACAATAAAGATGCTACATACTGTCACAACTGCGGTACTAAACTCAACATTTAACTTTGGCAAAAACCAAAAAATACCTGATTGCCCTTGTTGGACCCACTGCTGTTGGAAAAACAGCTGTTTCCATACTTTTGGCCAACCATTTTAAGTCAGAAATCCTATCGGCAGATTCGCGACAATTTTATAAAGAAATGAGCATTGGAACTGCTGTGCCTTCTAAAGAGGAACTGGCAGAAGTACTTCATCATTTTATTCAGCATATTTCTATAACTGACGATTACAATGTGGGCGATTATGAAAGAGATGCTTTGCAATTGCTTGAAGAAAAATTAAAAACACACACATTGCTTTTTATGGTGGGCGGCTCAGGACTTTATGTAGATGCTGTTGTAAAAGGGTTGGACACCTTTCCGGATGTTGACCCAAAAATAAGAGAAGAACTTCAGGAAATCTATGACCGTAAAGGACTAGAACCACTTCAAGAACAATTAAAAAAACGAGACCCTGAGTACTTTCAAAAAGTGGATATTCAAAACCCCCATCGATTGATTAGATCTTTGGAAGTTTGTATCGAAAGCGGAATGCCTTATTCGTCATTTTTGGGCAAGAACAAGCCTAAAAGAGATTTTGAAGTCATCAAAATTGGTTTACAAGCAGACAGAAAAGTGTTGTATGACCGAATTAACCGGCGGGTAGATTTAATGATGGAAGCGGGTTTGCTTGAGGAAGCCCGAAAACTGAAAAATAAAAAACATTTAAACGCCTTGCAGACCGTGGGCTACAAAGAGTTGTTTTCTTATTTTGAAAACGAAATTTCGTTAGAAAAAGCCATTGAAGAAATCAAGAAAAACTCAAGGCGCTATGCTAAAAGGCAACTCACCTGGCTGCGAAAAGATGAAGCCATTGAATGGTTTGAATACAATGAGAATATTGAAAATATTATAAACTATATAAAACTCAGAACGTCCTGAAACGAAGACGTTCTGAGCTATACTTCAATTAATTTTCAACTTCACTTTTCACCACAAGGCGGAATCCTTCGCCATGAATGTTTAAAATCTCAACATCGTCATCCTTGCTAAGATATTTTCTGAGTTTGGCAATGTAAACGTCCATACTTCTGGAAGTAAAATAATTATCGTCTCTCCAGATTTTGGTCAAAGCCAGTTCGCGGGGCATCAAATCGTTTTTGTGCAATGCCAATAAGCGCAATAATTCGTTTTCCTTTGGTGAAAGCTTTTCCGGCTTTTGGTCTTTATAAGTTAGAAAACGTAATTTTGAATTCAAGTGGAAATTTCCAATCTGGAAGTCAAATTGCTTACTGTCTGCAATGGAGTCTGTCGCTTTACGCTGAATGATAGCTTTGATTTTCATCAAAAGCACTTCAGAGTCAAAAGGCTTGTTTAAGTAGTCGTCTGCTCCCACTTTATAGCCTTTTAGCACGTCTTCTTTCATTGCCTTGGCGGTTAGGAAAATAATGGGGATATCCTCATTTTTCTCTCTGATTTCTTTGGCTAAAGTGAACCCGTCTTTGTAAGGCATCATTACATCAAGAATACACAAATCGAAATCGTCTTTTTTAAACTTTTCAAAGCCTTCCATACCGTTTTTGGCGTGGGTGACATTGTAGTTGTTCATTGTTAAATAATCTTTTAAGACAGTTCCAAAATTGGGATCATCTTCTACCAGTAGGATTTTTTTATTTTCTGTTTCCATGACTTAAGATATTAATTGAAGTTTAATTATGAAGGTACTCCCTTTTCCTTTCTCGCTTTCCACAAAAATCTGACCTTGGTGGTCGTCAATAATGCGTTTTACGTAGGAAAGTCCAAGTCCATGACCTTTTACGTTATGTATGTTTCCAGTGTGTTCTCTATAAAATTTTTCAAAAATTCGTTTTTGTGCCGCTTTGCTCATTCCACTTCCTTTGTCCTGCACTTTCAATATAATACTGTCTTTTACATTTTCAGTAAATATGTCTATCTCCGGCGGTTCCGGCGAGTATTTAATAGCGTTGTCCAAAATATTCACTATCACATTGGTAAAATGAGATTCATTGGCCAATATGGATGATTTTTGGGCATTAAAATGCGTCTTGATATACCCCCCACGGTCTTCCACCAACAATTGAACGTGTGTGATTGCATCTTCAATAAGTTCGTGAAGTTTGAGGCGTTCTTTTTTGATATTTAAATCTCTCTTGTCCAGCTTTGAAATTCGCAATACGTTTTCCACCTGGGCGTGCATACGTTTGTTTTCATCACGTATCATTTTCATATAACGCTCCATAGTTTCTTTATTTTCAGAAATCAACGGATTTTTCATCGCGTCCAAAGCCAGATTGATGGTGGCAATAGGCGTTTTAAACTCGTGGGTCATATTGTTGATGAAATCGGTTTTGATTTCAGAAATTTGGCGCTGCTTGATTAACTGCTTGATGGCACTGTAATAGGCCAGAATGATAATAGCTGTTAAAAACAGCGTAAGTACTCCCATGCTAACAACTGATGAAAACACATATTTTTGCTTTTTAGGAAACAAAAGCAACAACTCATAATTGTAGCTTCTGTTTTCGTCAATAAATAGCGGAACGCTGTATAAATCAGGCGAGGTTTGCATATAGGTAAACCCTTCAGAAGCCACCTGTGTGGATAAACCCCTGCTGAAAATGGCAAATTCAAAATCAATATCCAAATCTCTTGTTCTCAACTGATGCTTTATCAGCTCTTGCAAATCGCCCACCCTCACTCTTTTATGAATTGGAATTTGCTTGGCAATATCCTTAAATGTTTCTCTCAATTGAAACTGAGAGGGTTCTTCAAGTGTTCTTACAGAAATTTCGGTAGATTCAGTATTCATAGAACTTCCATCAACACCTTGACTGAGTCGGGCAGTAAACTTTCTGTTTGTAAATTTTGTAAAGTCAATACTGTCTGCACTTATTTCAAGCATATTGGACGACAGCTTAAAATTTTCTTCCAACAAACCACTTGAATAGATAAATGTTTCGCTGGTAAGGTTGTCTGTATTTGTGTAAACTATTTCTCTGAAAGTTGACCTGTCGGGCTGGCCTATACTATCTGCCACTTCTGCATAAAGCCTGTAGAAATATTCAAGCTCTTTAAGTTGCAAATCTTTTGAAATGGCAATTAAAGACTGCCTTACATTATAGTTAAACTGGTCTTCTTTGTTTTGAAATGAATTTCTAATCCAATAGCCCTGAACAAAAATTATCCCTAACAAACAAAGGCTCATAAACACAATGAGTAGTATAAATAGTTTTTTGCTCATAGCTCAAAAGTAAGATTTTAACATTTAGCACATTGAGGGTTTAACCAAATGTTAACAAAACTATTTTTAATTTGAAATCTGCTGTATTAATTCTTTGTGAACCGCATAAACTTTTGTTTTCAGACTATCTAAATCGGCATTATTTTCAATAATAAAATCGGCTAATTTCATTTTTTTTTCATCGGCCCATTGGTTTTCCATAATGCTTAAAATCTTATCGGAATTGGTTTGGTCTCTTTTAATAACCCGTGAAATGCGTTTGTTTTTATCTGCCATAACCAGTATAGTTTTAAAACAGTTTTTATAGCTGCCGTTTTCGAAAAGTATGGCGGCTTCTTTAATGACATAAGCACTTTTTTGGCACATTAGCCAATTTTTAAAATGTTTTCCAACTTCAGGGTGAACAATTTTATTGAGTTTGTCCAGCAAATTTTTATCCTTATATACTTTGGAGGCAATAAAAGCACGGTTCAGTTGATTGTTTTGATAAGCCTCATTACCTAACAATTCAATGATACTTTTTTGAACTTCCGGAGTAAGCATGAGTTTTTTTGCTTCATCGTCGGCTATATAGACCGAAATTCCCAAATCCTGAAACATTTGGGCTACAGTTGTTTTACCGCTACCAATTCCTCCGGTAAGACCAATAACTTTCATTTTTTTGTTTAATTGAAATACTTATTAAAGTTACTTAAAAAAGAGCTGAGGAAAGCAATTTTCAGGATTTTTATTCAGGATACTTATGTAAAAAGTCGAAATTAAAAAAGCAATTCCGTAGCCAAAAAACTGAATGAATGTGGCATAAACTGATAGTAATCCTATATACAGGCTCTTATTTTTTATAGAAGAATCAATCCATATTAAAAATAAATAGAAGAGTAGTAAAAAAAACAACTGCCAAATTCCCACTATAAAAAGCACAATTGAAACTAGTGAATAAAATAGAAACACTGCTGGAAACCAAAAGGTAATTTTTGCCGAATGGGGGTGCCATTTTGTGAGTATGGGTCTTACCATTCCAAATTTTTTCACCTGAATATAAAATTTTTCCCATGAAATTCTTCGTTTATGATACACAAAGGCCTTTTCAATCAGGCCGGTTTTAAAACCTAATTTTTTGAGGCGCTGTGATAAATCAGGGTCTTCACCGGGATGTATTTTTCCAAACCCGCCGCTTTTTTCGAATGCTTGTTTTGAAATGCCCATATTGAAACTTCGCGGTTCAAAAGCCTGAACAGAAGCTTTACGGCCTCTTATCCCACCCGTTGTTAAAAAGGAGGTCATTGTATAATTAATAGCTTTTTGCAGCGCTGTGAAACTTTCGTGAGCCGCATCGGGGCCACCAAAACAATCGAGATAATTTTCATTCAATGATTTTTCAACTTCTGTGAGATATTGTGGGGGTAAAATACAATCAGAATCGAGAATGATAAAATAATTACCTCTTGCAAGTTGCATCCCATAGTTTCTTGATGGACCCGGACCCGAGTTTTGTTTAAAAAAGTATTTAATGTCCAGCAGAGATTTATATTCATCAACCACATCTTCAGATTTTATTGTAGATCCATCTTCTATAATTAAAACTTCAAAGGGAATGTTACCATCTAATCCAACGAAACTTTCAAGAAGCTCCTGAATTTCATAAGGCCTGTTGTAAACCGGAATAATAAACGAATAGTCTCTGCTCATTGAGCAAAGATAAGGAACAAAAAAAACCATCCGCCAATGACAGATGGTTTTGTTGGTTAATTAGTTAAAAAATCTATTTTTTGATTACCTGATAAGTCGCTGTCTGGCCAGCTGCTGTTACCTTCATCAGATAAATTCCTGTTGTTAGTCTTGAAATATCAAGCTGTGAGCTGGTGGATTCAATACTGTTTGCCAACACTTTTTGACCCAGCATTGTATACAACTCAACACTGTCTATTGCAATATTGGCCTCTATGTTCAACACATCACTTGCAGGATTAGGGTAGAATACAAACCCATCGATTGCAAAGCTATCAGTTCTTAACAAAGAATTACTAATATCAATTACAACATCGCTGGAACCACCGGTATTCAATACATATATATAGTAGCTTTGTCCTGCGATAGTCGTGATTGTAGCTTGTGTTCCAAGTGAACAGGGATTTGTTGCTTCAACATTATATGTCAATTCTGTTTCATCTCCAACGCTCTCACTGGGTGCTGAATAGAATACCACAGCACTTGCTCCGGAAGGGGTAGCTATATGAGCTTCTGCTGATCCGTTAATTTCAGCAGTGAAGCTGTACCACACACCATTTGCTCCCGTTAATGAACATCCACTTGGATTAAAAGGTTCTAAAGTTGCAAATTGAAGATTCACGCTCGGGTCTGTATAAGGTTGAGTTTCGTTAGTCACACTAATTGCATTTTGAATCAAATCATTTGGAGGAGGTGTACCGACTGAAACATTAATGGTATAATCTTCTGCCTGACCATAATTCGCACCCAAACAAGGGTCAAGAAAATTTGTAGTACTAAAAATTTTCTTGACACGCATTCGGGTTTGACCCGGAATTGCAGAAAGTGGAACTGTAATTGTACCTAAAGCCTGCTGACCGTCTAAACCTGTTGAATTAAAAATTGTATTATCCATTTCAAAAACCTCTCCCGGGTCATCTAATATACCGTTCTGATTCCAATCAATAAACACAACAAAGCGATTAGTATAACTACCATCGGTATTACCTTCAAGTGCAATAGGATAACTATCCCCGGCTATCATATTCCCAACAATTGATGTGAAGTCTTCATGAGCAGGACTTCCATTTACAACTGCACTTGAAATGTTATCAATATCAGCCACCAAAACACGTGTAATAGGCTCGACTGCAGTTGGAAAATTAAGTGGTCCACAATAGGGGTCAGGGAAAGGATTTACTCCTTGTTCGACTACTACTTTATCTATTCCGATATAATTTGAATTTGCACCGGAAGGACCTCCGTTTGTTACATGATACCTAAATGCAATTCTTGAATCAACATTAGCTCCTACTCCGGCTACTGTAATCGTGTACTGAGTCCAAACAGCAGGATAACCTCCAGCGCTTATGGTAGGGTTTATTTCAAGTAAAAGAGTTGTGTACGAACCCACTCCACCCGGACCAACCGGATCTGTTGATCCTGCACCATCTGTACTTAGCCTAACTTCTAGTCTATCTGGCCAAGTTGCCGGATTAGTTACAGTTCTAGTGTAAAAAGATATTTCATCACCATCACTTAGAGATAAAACTGGAGTAATTAACCAATTACTAATTGTGTTAGCACCAGTAGTACTGTTAAAATTAGCTGCAATATAAGCATTTGCAGATCCATCAAAAGCAGGAAAAGTTGCATCATTCCCTTGAAACCAGCCGGTTGATCCAATTGTAGTACTGGCATTTACCTCACTCCAACCATTGCCGGGAAGAGTGGTGATGTCGTCAAAACCCTCGTCAAGTAACTGAGCATTTAGACCGATGCTGAAAACAAACAACATCAACGATAAAGTAGTTTTTTTCATATATTAACTTTTTAAGTTAAAACTGATAAAATATAA
>ERZ869909.2277-NODE-2277-length-13090-cov-4.001153_pt1 | contig 13090 bp, 16 predicted proteins | sample MGYA00520892_ERZ869909 | MGnify/ENA primary metagenome ERZ869909 (study PRJEB32215, sample SAMEA104723947) | bioreactor metagenome | biome: bioreactor; feature: anaerobic bioreactor; material: water | place: China | collected 2015-03-12 ... | reverse complement strand
CGCAGCGGGCAACAGTTCGTTCAGCAAGCAGGCCGGGAAGCCGCAGACGCATCACCAAAAGCTCGACCTCGCTCGGCACCCGGAGAAGGCCAAGCCGACCGGAAGCAAGATGCGGGCAAAGGACCGGCCGCTCGCCAACGACTTCGTCACCGACGACGCCTTCGACGCGCTGCTGCTCGCCTGGTTCGGCAACGCGGCGCGGGTGCTCAAGCCGGGCGGGTCGTTCTACATCTGGGGTGGCTACGCGAACCTCGGCAACTACCCGGGCCCGCTCGAGGCGTGCGGGCTGTACTTCAGCCAGGGGATCGTGTGGGACAAGCAGCACCCGGTGCTGACCCGCAAGGACTTCATGGGTGCGTTCGAGATCTGCTTCTACGGCTGGAAGGAGGGTGCGGGCCACAACTTCTACGGCCCCAACAACGCCACTGACCTCTGGCACGTCAAGAAGGTCAACCCGCAGAGCATGGTCCATCTGACCGAGAAGCCCGTGGAGCTCGCGGTCCGCGCAATCCAGTACTCGTCCAAGCCCGGCGAGAACGTGCTCGACCTCTTCGGCGGCTCTGGTTCGACGATGATCGCCTGCGAGCAGCAAGGCCGGCGCGGGTTCCTGATGGAGCTCGACCCCCTGTACTGCGATGTGATCGTGCAGCGGTGGGAAGCGTTCACGGGGAAGAAAGCCGAGCGGGTTCCGGCGAACGCTGTGGCCGAAGAGAAAGCCCCGGCGACGGCCGAGGCGTGAGGAAGGGGGACGCGATGCGGTCAGTCGCTCGGGCCCTTCTCTCGGAGGGCGTGGTATTCAGTCATCCCGTCGAGATGGACATCGGTCGTCGCCGGGAAGTTCCGCCGGCGCTCGGTGGTGACGATGCCGCGTTCGAGCAGGAACGCCAGCGCCGTCGCGGCCTGGGTGACCGGGATCTGCGCGGCGGCGGCGAGCGTCTCGACGGTGTCGCCCTCGCCATGCTCATCGAAGCGCCAGCAGACACGCTTAAAGGCCCACATCGTGCATCGGTGCTCGTAGGGCGAGCCGACCCTGGGGACGACGCTGCGCACCAGGCTGCCGTCAGTGTCGACCCGGAACGACTCGGTTCGCTCGGGCCGGGGCTCTTGGTTGGGCCGGTACATTCAACGGCCCCCCTTCGACTCGGCGGCGACGAAGAGGCCGCGGTCGGTCTTCTTGAAGCGGGCCGCGTCGCCCTTCTTGGAGATCTCTCGGATGATCGCGGCGTAGAGCGTGGCGTGCGGCGTCTTGCCGCTGGTGGTCCAGCCCGCCGCGATCGCTCGCTCGGCGATGGCCTTGGCTGCCAGCGGCTCGCCCGCGTCGGAGAGGACCTTCGCGGCGAGGTCGAGCCCGCTCGGCTTGCGATCCGTCGCGGGTTTCTTCGGGCGCGGCTGCTTGGGGGCTTTGCCCTTCGCGTACGCCTCCAGATTCGCGTCGTTGGCGATCTCCTTCGGGCTGGGCACCTCGTGGTCCTGCGAGACGGCCTTGGCCTGCCGGGCCCGCTTGGTCTTCGCCGCGCCCTCGGCTCGGGCGGCGCTCGCGGACATGCGGGGCGTCTTCTTGGCCGGGGTCTTCTTCGGGGTCGCCTTGGTGGTGGCCTTCTTGGCGGTGGTCTTCTTCGTGGTCTTCTTCGGGGTGGTGGTCATGTCGGTACTCCTTCGTGTTCCAAAAACAGCGAAGCCCGCGACGAGCGGGCTTCACAGGGGTCGGATCTCGATGTCCCGGTTGCACGCCGGGCAGGTGGTTCGTGTTGGCGGTTGGGGGGGTGCTGCCTTGCGGCCCGCTTCGTACGCCCGTTCGAGCGCTTCCTTGATCGACCAGACCGAGAGGTCGTGGAAGTCGAGGCTGTCCATGTTGCGGGCGTCGAGGGTTTCGAGGCCGAGGGCCTCGCGGGCGATGCGGTTGATGATGGTGTCGCGTGCTTTGCTCATGGTCGTCTGCTCCTTCGGGGTGCGGTGCGTTCAGTTGGCGTCGGCGTCGTCCGCCTCGGCCAGGAAGTCCTCGATGCGCTCGCGCTCCATCCCGCTCATGCTCATCACGAGCTCGATCATCCCCTCGCGGATGCGGCCGAGGTCGCCCGGGTAGCCCCAGTGCTTCTCGGCGAGCGCGGCCCGCTTGGCGTGGGCGTCGAGCTCCATCTGCAGGACATCGATCAGGCGAGCGATGTCGCTGCGGCGCTTCGCGTAGGCCTGGCTGGCGGTCTCGTTCGTGGTCGTCTTGGCGTCGGTCATTGCGTGGTCTCCTTCGGGTGGTCCCGGCGTTGGTTGGGGCCGCGGGGATCCGCCCCGCGTGTGACACATGAAGCCATGACATCCGGCCGAAGGGAAGGCGTTCTGGCCTGCATTTGCAGATGTTTTCAAGATTCCGGGGTGATGTGGGGGGCGATGTGGCGGCAAGGTCCGGGAGGTGTGAGATGACTCCCGAACACGCGCCTAGCGACGTTGGCCCGCAGCGTCTCAACCCGGCCGCGATGTCTCCGGCCGATGTGGCCCGGGTGCTCACGCGGCTCGGGGGGGTGGGCGGAAGCCCCGTCACCGAAGACATGCTCCGGGCGGACATCGATGCCGGCGCGCCGACCAACGCGGACGGCAGCATCAACCTCGTGCACTACGCCGCGTGGCTTGTGCAGCAGATGAGCGTTGGGGGGGCGGGGAGTGGCCGTGGCGAGTGATTCGAACCAGCCTGTCCAGCCGAGGATCGACCCGCGCTCGCTCAAGCCGTCGGAGACGTGCCGGCTGCTGAACTCGACCCCGCTGGGCGAGGTGATCAACGAGCGGCAGCTGCACCGCCACCGCACGCGGGCGGGGTTTCGGATTGGGGACGGGAAGACCGTCGACCTGTTTCGATACACCGCCTGGCTGGTCGCGACGCGCCACGAGCCGAAGCCAGAGCCAGCGGAGGATGAACTCTCGGGCTACGACGCGGTGCGCGAGCGGGCCCGCGAGAGGAACAAAGCCCTCTCGCTCTCCGGTCGGAACATCGGCGAGCTTCCGCCGGTCGGCAACCCCGAGCGCAAGCGACGCTGCACCCAGTCGTTCAAAGCCTTCTGCGACACCTACTTCCCGCAGACGTTCCACCTGCCGTGGTCGGACGATCACCTCAAGGTGATCGCCAAACTGGAGACGGCGGTGCTCGAGGGCGGGCTGTTCGCGATGGCCATGCCGCGGGGCAGCGGGAAGACCACGCTCTGCGAGACCGCCTGCCTCTGGGCCATCCTGATCGGGGCCCGGCCGTTCGTGTGTCTGATCGGCTCGGACGAGGAGCACGCGGCCTCGATGCTGGAGAGCATCAAGAGCGAACTGGAGAACAACGACCTGCTGGCCGACGACTTCCCGGAAGCGTGCTACCCGATCCGCAGCCTGGAAGGCATCCACCAGCGGGCTTCGGGCCAGCTCTACAGGGGCGAGCCGACGCACATCGGTTGGACCGCCAAGGAGATCGTGCTGCCGACCATTGAGGGCTCGGCGGCGTCGGGGGCCATCATCGCCGTTGCGGGGATCACCGGACGCATCCGGGGCATGAAACGCAAGCGCCCGGACGGCCAGAGCGTCCGGCCGTCGCTCGTGCTCATCGACGACCCGCAGACCGACGAGTCGGCCCGGAGCCCCAGCCAGTGCGCGGCACGGGAGCGCGTGCTCGCGGGGGCCATCCTCGGCCTCGCCGGGCCCGGCCAGAAGATCGCAGGGCTCATGACGGTGACCGTCGTCCGCCCCGACGACTTGGCAGACCGCCTGCTCGACCGCGACAAGCATCCCCAATGGCAGGGCGAGCGGACGAAGATGGTCTACGCCTTCCCGGCCGACGAGGCGCTGTGGGCCAGGTACGCCGAGATCCGGGCCGAAGGCTTGCGGGCCGACCGGGGTCTCTCGCAGGCGACATCCTTCTACAAGCGGAACCGCAGGAAGATGGACGCCGGCGCATCGATCGCCTGGCCGGCGCGGTTCAACCACGACGAGCTGAGTGCCGTCCAGCACGCGATGAACCTCAAGCTCCAGGACGAGGCCGCGTTCTGGGCCGAGTACCAGAACGAGCCGCTGCCAGAAGTCGCGGCCGACGACGACCTGCTCACGCCAGAGCAGATCGCGGCGAAGACTAACGGAATGCCCCGGGGTGTTGTACCCATCGGCTGCACGCGGGCGACGGCGTTCATCGACGTGCAGGGCAAGCTGCTGTTCTGGCTCGTCGCGGGTTGGGAGGACGACTTCACCGGCTACGTGCTCGACTACGGCGCGTGGCCAGACCCCAAGCAGCAGTACTTCTCGCTGCGCGACGCGCGGCGGACGCTGCTGACCGAGTTCCCGAGGGCGGGCCAGGAGGGCGCGATCTACGCGGGGCTCGAGGCCCTGACCGACGAGCTGCTCGGCAAGGCGTGGCGGCGCGACGACGGGACCGACCTGCGCATCGAGCGCTGCCTGATCGACGCGAACTGGGGCCAGTCGTCGGACGTGGTCTACCAGTTCAGCCGCCAGTCCCCCCACGCCGGGATCGTGATGCCCAGCCACGGCCGGTACGTGGGCGCTAGCAGCATCCCGTTCAGCGACTACAAGCGCAAACGCGGCGAGCGCGTCGGGCTCAACTGGCGCGTGCCACTGGTGACCGGCAAGCGGGCCGTGCGGCACGTGGTCTACGACACGAACTACTGGAAGAGCTTCACGCACGCGCGGCTGGGCGTGCCCATGGGCGACCCGGGCTGTCTGTCGCTCTTCGGCCGCGAGGCCTCACGGCACCGCCTGCTGGCCGATCACCTGACCAGCGAGTACCGGGTGAAGACCGAGGGCCGCGGCCGGACGGTCGACGAGTGGAAGCTGCGGGTCGCGGGCCTCGACAACCACTGGCTGGACTGCCTGGTCGGCTCGGCGGTGGCGGCCTCATTGCAGGGGGCGGTGCTGTTCGGGACGGACCACAAAGTCGCGGTGAGGCCTCGTGTGCGGCTGTCGGCTCTGAGGAAGTCTCGCTCGTGATCAGCCCGCGGCAATCTCGGTGAAGCGATCGATCTCTATCGTGACTTGATTCTGACTGCAGAAACTCCGTCCAACGGGCATGGCTTCTGCAATCAGGATCAAGTCCGGGGGAGCGGATCCACTCACTCACTCCGCCGATCACGCCTCAGGCTTCGGATCGTCACCTCAAGTCCACCCTCCGGACTCCGTGTCAGGTGCTTGCTGAGAACGCCCGCTCGCCCGCTTGCGACGCTTCTGCTTCGACCGCAGGACCTCAAGCGGGCTGGGAACCGGCGTGGGCACCAGTTCGTTGAGATTGGCGAGCAAGCCGAGGACACGCAGCACACGAACCAGATTGGTGGTGTGGATCGATTCCCCGCCCTCCAACCGCTCGATCGTCCGTTTCGACATCCCCGCCTCGTCGGCAAGTTCGGCCTGGGTGGGGTTCTGCTCCAATCGGCCGGTCGATCGCACGCCGAGCGAGTTCAGAGCTGCGTTGTTCGTGATGTGGCATGCACCGAATCGCCGCTTCGATCCTCCAGACCTAGCTATGGTGCCCATTCTGAGCCATGCCGATCAAAGACGAGCGACAGCCCTGCAGGCTCGGTCTCGGCAATCGTCATTGTGCCGACGTCGATCCACGAGCCGCGATAGCGGACGAAACTTCTGTCAGGGGAAAGACCGATGCAGCTTCTCGGATCTTTGATTGGCGAGTTCGCCAGTAGTGCAAAGAGGAGTAGTGCCCGATCCCGATCGCTGCCCCTGCTGAAAAGCAGCGTTTCGTCGGGCATAGCAATACGTTCGCGACTTGCAAAGATCGACTCATTCCCCTCAATACTGCTGACGATCGCCAGTACGGAAGACAAGTCATTCACATCACGCCCAAGCTCCCGCGCCCGCGCCTCCCGCAGGGCGGCTCGCACATACGCCTGTGGGTGCGCGACTTTAAGGCTCCGGAACGCATACAAAGCGTACTCATAGATTGAGCCCGGTTTCTCCTGCGAGAGGTTTGCGACCTCGGCTTGATAACTCTCCGCCGTTTCGTGCTCCGCGGGGTCGGGAATCGGATCGTTGGGGTCTACGAAGCGGATGTGCTCAGGTGTCGGGTGCTTGAGGCGATTGGAAACAAAACCACCGATTTGTTGGTATATTTCCGTGACTCGTTCGCGGGGAATCTGCGATGTCTTCGAGGTGCAATGGCACATCCCCATCTCCGGATTGTAGAAGAACGTGGTATCGGTGCCTGAAGCGACGGTCTTGGCAAACTCTGAGAGATCGGACTGGTTGTTGATCCGTGTGCTGCTGAACCACTTGGTGTTGTTGAGTAGGTGCCCGTCGTCGATATCGAGGTACACAAACATGTGCGCGCGATTGCCGGTAATGATAATGCGATCGAGCGGAATCCTCCCCCAGACCGCCGCGGCCGCAGCCCACAACATCCCCAGACCAATGCATTTTCCAGAAGGCTTGCCCTGCGGATTGACTGTCGCCATCGCATTCATCACCTCCAGGGTCTCGTTCTTGAGCCGGGGGAAGAGGCCGTGGCGGTAATACGGCTGGTTCACGATCTGTCCGAATTGCGACTCGGGGTTCTCGGCGAGGAGCTTCCGGAACGTGGCGTCGTACTCGGCTCGAATGCTCGCCACGAAGCCTGGGGAGAAACGTCGCTCCTCCTCCTCAAAGTCCATCAACCCCCAAACATCGCCGCCAGGCTGCTCTGGCATGATAGTGAATGTGTAGTGGTGAAAAAATCGCTGAAGCGCGTCCAGCCGGCTTTTGGTGCTTCGGAGCTTGTGGTCCGGGGCATGCGCCCGCTTTTCTTCCCGCCATGCCCAGAGAGCCGGAGACATCAGGTTCGCAAGCAGAAAAGCTGGGACAAGCCTTTGCGCATCGGCATCAATCTCGAGCACCGTGAGACTCACCGCGGCAGAAAGCCGGTCCACCACGTCTTCGGAAGATGTAGCGTGTGACCGGTGCTTCATACTGTCGGCGTCGGGTGCATTCATGGAGGCGTCATTCTAGCTAGCGACTTCGATCTGTGGTGGCCTGCGGGTAGCCCGTTGGCATAGAGGCCGTACCAGCAAGATCAGCCTTTAGAATTGGCACGCGGTCATTGAGCGTGGCAACGGCATAGGTGACCCGAGAGGCCCCCGCGAGGTGCGGGGGCACGCGAGGTTGCCGTGCCGGATCCCACCCCCAATCTCGAACAGGCGATCGCCGACAACGCCGCCGGCCCGGCCAAGGCCTCGGTGGACGGGCAGTCGGTCGAGCAGCACGCGATCCGCGACCAGATCGAGGCGGACCGCTACATCGAGTCCAAGCGGGCCACGCGCCAGCGCGGGCTGGGGATACGGCTGTTCAAGATCGTGGCTGGGGGGGCCGGTGGCACCGGCGGACGGGAGGGCGGATGCTGAAGCGCCTGCTCGCCCCGCTCTCACGCCAGGCCGATCCGGTCCGGGCCGCTTCGGCGAACATGCCTCAACGGGCACGGATGGTCCGGGCGCGGTTCGACTCGGCCCAGACCACCGCCGACAACCGACGCCACTGGGCCGCGGCCGACGGGCTCTCGCCCAACGCGGCCGTCAGCCCCGAGGTGCGGCGCATCCTGCGCAACCGCGCCCGCTACGAGGTAGCGAACAACTCTTACGCCAAGGGCATCGTCCTCACGCTGGCCAACGACACCATCGGCACCGGGCCGCGGCTGCAGATGCTCACGCCCGACGCTTCGGTCAACGCCCGCGTTGAGGAAGCCTTCGAGGCCTGGTCGGCGGCGATCGACCTGCCCGGCAAGCTCCGCAGCATGCGGATGGCCCGGGCCGAGAGCGGCGAGGCGTTTGGCCTTCTGATCTCGAGCCCCGGGCTCGACACACCCGTCAAGCTCGACCTGCGCCTGCTCGAGCCCGATCAGGTCTGCACGCCGTGGTTCGGGCGAACGCCCACCGGTCAGGCGGTGACCGATGTCGACGGCATCGTCTTCGACGCCAGCGGGCTGCCGGTGGCGTACCACGTGCTGCGGCACCACCCCGGCGACGGGGCGTGGCATGCCGTTCGCGACCACGACACCTACCTGGCGGCGTCCGTGCTGCACTACTTCCGGCCCGACCGGCCGGGTCAGTGGCGCGGCATCCCGGACATCACCCCCGCCCTGCCGCTGTTCGCGCAGCTCCGCCGGTACACGCTGGCGGTGATCGCCGCCGCCGAGACGGCCGCGGACTTCGCGGCGGTGCTCTACACCGATGCGCCCGCCAACGGCGAGGCCGACCCGCTCGAGCCGATGGACGAGGTCGAGCTCGAGAAGCGGATGGCCACCGTGCTGCCCGGCGGCTGGAAGCTCGGGCAGGTCCACGCCGAGCACCCATCAACGACCTACGGCGAGTTCAAGCGCGAGATCCTCAACGAGATCGCCCGCTGCCTGAACATGCCCTTCAACGTCGCGGCCGGGAACAGCTCGGGCTACAACTACGCCTCGGGCCGCCTGGACCATCAGACCTACTTCAAGAGCATCCGCGTCGAGCAGCACCGCCTCCAGCAGACGGTGCTGGACCGCTTGCTGCGCGCCTGGCTCGATGAGGCCGCGCTCGTCGAGGGGCTGCTGCCCCAGGCGATGCGTGTGCGCGGCGCCGCCACACCGCACGTCTGGTTCTGGGACGGCGTCGAGCACGTCGACCCCGCCAAGGAAGCCAGCGCGCAGGCGACGCGGCTGGCCAACCACACCACGACGCTCGCGCACGAGTTCGCACGCCAGGGACGCGACTGGGAGGACGAGCTCCGCCAGCGGGCCAAGGAACTGGCCCTCATGCGCGAGCTCGGGCTGCCGGTCACCACCAAGACCGGCGGCTCGAGCGACACAGCGGGCGATCCCGAACCCGAAGACACCAATCCCGACACCGACGAGACCGTCACCGACGAAGCCACCAAGGAGGCCGCGTAGCGATGTCACACCACCGCATGATCCAGGCGTCCGCTGTCCCCGCGCAGCCCACTGCCCTTGCCCACCCGAACCCGGGCTCGCACCCCAAGACGCTGGCGCTCACCGCGCAGGCGGAGTTCGAGATCGAGGGCGCTGACACGGTCAGCGGCGACGGCGGCGCTGCCGCTCCCCTGCCGCGGTTCCGGATGATGGCCTACAGCGGCGGGCCCATGCGCGTCGCCGGCTGGCGGCACCCGGTGGTGATTGACCTGGCTGGGCTGGCGATCCCCTCCCCGTCGCGGCCGATCCGGTTCGGGCACGATGCGACGGCGGGCGTCGGGCACACGGACCAGGTGATGGTCGAAGAGGGCCGGCTGGTGGCGACGGGGATGATCTCCCGCGACACGCCCGCGGCCCGCGAGGTCGTGGTCTCAGCGCGCAACGGCTTCCCCTGGCAGGCGTCGGTGGGCGCGAGCGTCGAGGCGTTCGAGTTCCTCCGCGAGAACCAGACCGCGACGGTCAACGGCCGCGAGGTCGCCGGCCCCTTGAACATCGTGCGCAAGTCCACGCTCGGCGAGATCAGCTTCGTCGACCTCGGGGCCGACGGCTCGACCTCGGCGACCATCGCCGCGGGCGCTGCCGCGGGCGACGATGCATCCGATCCCGTCCAGGGCGCGGGCAACCCTGCGCCCGACGCGAACCAGCCCGCGATCACCGACCCGGTGCAGGCCATGCGGCAGCAGATCGCCGCCGAGAGCGAGCGGATCGCCGCCGTGCGACGTTTGTGCGCGGGCCAGCATCCGGAGATCGAGGCCCGCTCGATCCGCGAGGGCTGGGACGCGACCAAGACCGAACTGGAGGTCCTGCGGGCCAGCCGACCCAAGGCCCCTGCCATCCACGCCCCCGCCGCGCCGGCGGTGAACCAGCGGGTGCTCGAAGCCGCGTGCGTGCTCTCGGGTCGGCTGACCACCCCGGAGCGCCACTGTGCCGAGCAGGATCTGGAAGCCGCGACGCGGGCCTTCGGGCAATCGATCGGGCTCCAGGAACTGCTGCTGCATGCCGCTTGGGCCAATGGCTACAGCGGCCGGACCTTCCGCGACTGGCACGGCGTGATGGACGCCGCCTTCGGACGCCCCCCCGGCGGCATCGAGGCGTCCAACAGCACGATCAGTATTGGCGGCATCCTCTCGAACGTCGCCAACAAGTTCCTCTTGGAAGGCTTCTTCAGCGTCGAGCGCACCTGGCGGAACATCACCGCCGTGCGCAGCGTGACGGACTTCAAGGCCGTCACCAGCTACCGCCTGACGGGCAACGACCAGTACGAGCGCATCGCGCCCGGCGGCGAGATCAAGCACGGCACCCTGGGCGAGGAGACCTACACCAACCGGGCCGAGACGTACGGCCTGATGCTCTCGATCGATCGCACCGACATCATCAACGACGATCTGGGCGCGATCACCAGCGTGCCCCGCAAGCTCGGCGCGGGTTCGGGCAAGACCATCAACGACATCTTCTGGAAGACCTTCCTGGCGAACTCGGGCTTCTACACGGCGGGCAACAACAACTACCTCGCCGGCGCGGACACCGCCCTGTCGATCGACGGGCTGACCAAGGCCGAGGTCGCCTTCATGGACCAGGTGGATTCCGACGGCAAGCCGCTGGGGGTGATGCCGCAGGTGCTGCTGGTGCCCACAGCGCTGTCGGCGCTGGGCAGCCAGCTCTTCAAGAGCATGGAACTGCGTGACAACACCTCGAGCGCCAAGTACCCGGTGACCAACCCGCACCAGGGCAAGTTCCGCGTCGAGGTCAGCCGCTACCTGGGCAACGCGGCCTACGCGGGCCACTCGAGCAAGGCTTGGTACATGCTCGCCTCACCGGCGGACCTGCCGGTCATCGAGGTGGCGTTCCTCAACGGCCAAGAGGCCCCGACCATCGAGACCGCCGAGCAGAGCTTCAACCGGCTGGGGATCCAGATGCGCGGCTACCACGACTTCGGCGTCGCGCTGCAGGACCCGCGCGGCGGCGTGAAGAGCAAGGGTGAGGCATGAGCCAGATCGGTGGCACCGGCGAAGCCGGAGGCGGACTCGAGCCCGGCGGTGGGCTCGAGCCAGGAGAACCCGGGCAGCCCGGAGAACCGGGCAACGGAGGCACAGCGATGGCAACGATTTTCATTCACGACGGCGACGCGATCGACATCACCCCCTCGGCTGACATCGCGGCCGGGGAGGTCGTGGTCCAGGGCGATCTGGTCTGCGTCAGCAAGCGGGACATCCCGGCGAACACGCTCGGCGCGGTCGCGACCCGGGGTGTGTTCGACTTCCCCAAAGGCGCGGGCGCGATCGCGGCGGGCGCGGTGGTGCACTGGGACGCGACCAATGGCGTGGCGACGACCACCGCCAGCGGCAACAAGCGGATCGGCAAGGCCGTGCTCGCGGCGGCTGCGGGTGACGAGACGGTCCGTGCCCTCTTGATCCCGTAACGGAGGCTCTGCGGCGATGGACCTGATGGACCGTGGATCAGAGATGCTCGGACGTGTGCGCGGAGCGCACCTGTCACGCCCGGTGACCTACCGGCGAGGGAACGACACGATCGAACTCGCCGCGGCGGTCGGTTCGACGGCTTTCGAGCGCACCGACGACCACGGCGTGATCCACCGGACCGAGTCGCGGGACTACCTCATCGCGGCCGCGGACCTTGTACTCGCGGGCACGGCGACGCTGCCGACCCCCGGCGACCGCATTGAGGAGCACGACTCCGTCACGCTGCACGTGTACGAGGTCATCGCTCCCGCGGGCGAGCCGGTCTGGCGATACAGCGACCCGCAGCGTCGCACGCTGCGCATCCACAGCAAGCTGATCCGAACGGAGCAACTGTGACCTCACCAACACACCAACCCGGCCAACCCAACGGCCACACGAACGGCCGATCCCGCTGGGCGGGCGTCGTCCTCACCGCGGGGCTGGCCATCGCGGCGCTGATCGTCCAGTGGGGCGTGGTCACCACCAAGCTCGATCAGGTCGAGAAGCGGCTGGACGAGCTGATCTTCGAGGCCCGCTCCCTGCGCGTCGAGTCGCAGGGCCTCGAGCGCCGGCTCTCGTACGTCGAGGGCCGCATGAACAGCACCCGGGATCGGAGGAACGAGCCATGAGTGTCCTGGTCCAGATCGCCGACGCGGTCGCCGCATCGATCAACACTGCCGCGGCCGACGGGGTGTTTCCCGAGCCGCTCGAGGCCGTGCGGGCCCACCGCCCGAGCTTCGACCTCGAAGAGCTGGACGAGCTGCGCGTGAGCGTCGTGCCCCGATCGACGGTGATCACAGCGCTCGCGCGGCTGCAGAGCCAGTACGAGTGCACGGTGGACGTGGGCATCCAGCAGCGCGTGCCCGCTGGTGATGACGCCCGGGTCGATGCGCTGCTCGAACTGGCCGAGGCGATCGGCGACCACCTGCGGCACAAGCGGCTGCCCGAGTTCCCCGAGGCGGCTTGGTCATCGATCGCTCACGACCCGGTGCTCGCCCCCGAGCACCACGACGAGCGATCGACGCTGACCACGGTCCTGAGTGTCACCTACCGGGTGAGGAGGTAAGCGATGTCAATCCGTCTGGGCATGGAGGCCGTGCTCAACTTCAAGAACGGCGGTCAGGGCGGCGCGGGCTCGTGGAACGAGCTGGCCAACGTCCGTGATGTGACGCTGAGCCTGGAGACGGGCGAGGCGGACGTGACGACGCGGGCCAACAGCGGTTGGCGGGCCACGGTCGCGACGCTCAAGGAGGCCAGCGTCGAGTTCGAGATGGTCTGGGACAGCACCGACACGGGCTTCACCGCCATCAAGAACGCGTACATCAACAACGGCGTCATCGGGATGCAGGTGCTCGACGGGCCGTCGGGCGAGGGGCTGCAGGCGGACTTCATGATCACCGCCTTCAGCCGCTCGGAGTCGCTCGAAGAAGCGATCACCGTCTCGGTGACCGCCAAGGTGACCTACTCGGCGACGCCGCCGTCGTGGATCGGGGGCTGAGCCATGAAGAGCTTCACGGACAACGCGGGCCGGGACTGGACCGTCGAGGTCAACGTCTGGGCGCTCAAGCGGATCAAGGGCCTGACCGGCACCGACCTGCTCGAAGCCATCGACGGCCCGCTGGTCGAGCGGCTCATCCGCGACCCGGTCCTGCTGTGCGACGTGGTGTACGCCGCGTGCAAGCCGCAGGCCGACGACCGGGGCGTGGGCGACGAGGACTTCGGG
>ERZ869909.2276-NODE-2276-length-13100-cov-45.089841_pt1 | contig 13100 bp, 11 predicted proteins | sample MGYA00520892_ERZ869909 | MGnify/ENA primary metagenome ERZ869909 (study PRJEB32215, sample SAMEA104723947) | bioreactor metagenome | biome: bioreactor; feature: anaerobic bioreactor; material: water | place: China | collected 2015-03-12 ... | reverse complement strand
CTAGCGGGTGTAGCTCAATGGTAGAGCAGAAGCTTCCCAAGCTTAAGACGAGGGTTCGATTCCCTTCACCCGCTCCAGTAGCCATCCAAGCCCTTGAAATCGCTGAAAAAAGCCACTACTCAAGGGGTCAGTGGATGCAGAAATGGCTACACAAATGGCTACACCTACCCTTCCCTCTCAGGTGAAGCCCGAAGGCCCGCACCGCTGATGTTGATCTGATCCCCGCGCCCATGGCTGAGCTATCAGCCGTATATGAGCGCGTAGCAACGAAGTCAGAGCACCATGGCTAGAGGCAAACGACCTGATCCCCGTTACCTGCGGCAGCGTGGCAACGTCTGGTTCTTCCAGAAGCGGCTCTCCCCCACCCTCTCCGAGCACCTCGGCAAGAAGGTCTTCCAACAGACCACCAACACTGGCGACCTCGACGAGGCCTGTCGTGTCCGCGACCGGCTGCTGGCCGACCTCTCCGACCTTGAGGCCGAGCTGAAGGGCCAGGCGAGCACGGCGCAGAGAAGGCAGCTGTTCCTCAGTGCGCTGGAGAAGCTGAGGGCGGCACACGCCGAGCTTCAGCAGCACCCCACCGATGACGGCATCCCCCTCGACATCACCGATGTCCTCGATCCCGAGCGGCTCCCTCCAGTGGAGCGTGACGCTCTCGTGACTGTCGGCAAGGCCAACCCTCCGGCTCAGTACCGGCTGTCCCTGCGAGCCACCCTCGAAGACTGGACGAACTCTCCACTGGTCGAGCGCAAGCCGACGACCGTCTCGAAGAACACCCGCTCGGTGGAACTGTTCCTCTCCTCGGTGAAGCTGGAGGACATCCAGCTGGAGGCCATCACCCGCAAGCAGGTCAAGGAGTTCGTCACCCAGCAGCTCTCCCAGGGCAAGACCCGGCAGACGGTCGCCAACTACCTGGCTGGCCTGTCGGCGATCTGGTCTCACGCGGTGGAGGTGATGGAGGAGGAGCTGGAACGGGACAACCCCTTCAAGGGCCACAACCTCAAGCCGAAGGCGACGGTAAAGAGCTACGACCAGTTCACCAGGGTCGATGTCCAGGCGATCTTCAAGGCCACCGAGGACAGCACCGGTCTGGAGTACGTCCTCCCTCGCATGGGCTTCTATACGGGCGCTCGGATCAGCGAACTGTGCTCTCTGCGCGTAACCGACATCCAGCAGCACCAGCGGGTCTGGTGTCTGGTCATCCGCGAGGGCAAGAACCGCAACGCTGCCCGAGAGGTGCCGATTCACCCCGAGCTGCTCCCCCTGGTGAAGGCACAGCTAGAGCGAGCCAAGGCCGCCGGTAGCGAACTCCTCTTCCCCGAGGTCGCCGCCTCCAAGCGCAAGGACGCCAGAAGTGGTGCCAAGTTCTCGCAGTGGTTCTCGCGGCTCCTCAAGAAGACGGTCAAGCGCGGGGAGCGTCGGCTCGGCTTCCACTCCTTCAGGACGACCGCCATCACGATCATGGGCGATGCCGGGGTGAGCGAATCCGTTATCGTGTGGATCACGGGCCATGAGCGAGGACTCACTACCGCCAACAAGGTCTACAACCGGGGACCGACCTTCAAGACGCGACTGGAAGCGGTCGAGACGATCAGGGTCGAGGCGCTGCACTGACAAGATGGTCATGGACGACCACGGCACCCAGGCCCGCGAAATCGCCAGGAGAGCCTCTCTGAAGCGAGGTCTCGCCTCTTCCCTATCATCCCTACATTCCAATGACATCGTCGCTCAGAGAGCCCCTGCGGGCGAAATCGATTAGGTGACAGTTTAAGAGAAGGGGCCAGGCCCAGCGGATGGCGTTCCTGCCTGAAGGTGGCGAATACTGCTTGTCTGGTGGAGCACTACTGGTGGCTGCGACCGGTGGTCTTGTGGGATGCGATCATGGAGCCGGGCACAGGCTGTCGAGGCATACGCAAATGTGACAAACACCAGTTTTCGCAAGATCCCAGCAAGATCGACGACGTTCCAATTATGTCCCAGTTATGGAGAACAAGAGGCGCGTTCGATACACGTCACTTTCCCGCAAGACCTCACCATAGGACGCATCCACAGCGATGCATCCTTGAGGCCTATATCCTTTGAGCTTCCGGCATGAGCTGTATGAACGCATCGTATTCGTTGCCATCCACACCGAAGTGATGACGGCGACCACCACGGTGGCAGTTGAGGCAGACGTGAACCGGACAAGACTGGCGTAGATGAATTGAGGGGGCACTACGTCGAGGTCGGCTACATCTGACATGGTGTCGGGTGGTGGGTATAGAGGGGGCGAAGCCCCACCTAAAGGTGGGTCTTATAGAACTTATAGTATCTATAAGATATCCTCCTATCCATCATCACCACCGATAATAATATATAACAAGATTGGTCTAATAGACTTACATCAAGAACTCTTGTGGATACACCATAAGACCATACTATAGCGACTACCACAAGTTCACTTGATGACTCACCGACACAGATTCTGACACAGATAACGATGACGGTGATTATCCCCGTTATCGGTGATTACCTGTCAGAACCCCATAGCCTCTGTCAGCTACTCCCTGAGCTGACTTCAAGTCAATCTTCTAGTCAAACCCAGTGACATCCTCGAAGGCGACTGGTCAGGTAGACGGTATACGTCCGCTCACTGGTCTGTCTGCCTGATAGGGAGCCAGTCGCTTTCGAGAATGAGGACGTATCCCATGACATCGATCATCACTATCTACACCGATGGAGCCTGTCCGAACAATGGTTCCGAGTTCTCCTCTGGAGGCTGGGCTGCAGTGCTGGAGGGTGGAGAGAAGCAGCTTCGTATCAGTGGCCATGAAAGTCCGACAACCAACAACCGGATGGAGCTGATGGCCATCCTTCAAGGGCTCAAGGCCATCAATGCTGAAGCTGCCAGGGTCACCCTCTTCACGGATAGCGCCTATGCCCGCAACGGCTGCAAGACCTGGAGACACACCTGGAAGCGGAAAGGCTGGCGAAAGTCCAACAACAAGCCCGTGGAAAACATCGACCTATGGAGGCAGATTGATGCGCTTCTGGAGCGCCACGACGTGGATCTGCACTGGGTAAAGGGACATAGCGGACACCCACAGAACGAGCTTGCTGACCGCCTTGCCGTTGCTGCATCCCATGGCCAGACAGTGAACCAGTACCGGAAGGCGGGGGATTATCGCTTCAGTCTGAACGAACTTCTGAAATCTGGCAGGAAAAGCAAACAGGCCTCACTGCAAGGAGGTGTCAAGTGAGCAGGGCAATGGATGACAATCATCCAAGGGCTGCTCTCAAGAACACCTTTTGGTCAAGGAGGACGCACAGAGGAAAAGAAGTTCTACCTGCTGTTAGGAAATCAAAACTCACCGACGGCCACGACAAGGTCAGCCGCAACGATTCCGACAGGCAAGGCCTTACTTTGGGATCATTGATGAGATGCTCCTGGCATAAATACCAAGCAGTGGACTTCTAGTCTTTTCTTGGGGGAAAGGGAGTCACCGAAATTTTTCTAGCAAAAATCTGAACTGGCATACCGCGTTTGTCGCTGAGCAACATCCCCCCTATACCCCCCTTCACCTCCTGAGATTTTTGACCCCACCCCCCCTATCTTGAATCGACCTGATCTACCGCGAGTACAACGGCCAGACCTTCACCTTCCGTGATGATGGGTACTTCAACATGACCAAGGCCGCTAAGGCTTTTGGGAAAGATGTGCGTGACTTCCTGTACTCCACCACCACCAAGGAGTACATCGACGCGATAGAAAATGCGGGGATTTCCCGCAATATCACTGAGACCACCCGTGGCCGTAACGGCGGTACATGGGGCCACCCGAAGCTGGCCGTGTTCTTCGCCCGTTGGCTCGACCCGAAGTTCGCCGTGTTCTGCGATGCGGTGAAGCGTGCTCGCTGAATGCTGCGGATATCGCCAGTAATCTCCGCAAGCTGATCGAAGGGGAGACCAAGTGATGACCGACCTGATCGTCGCTAATGTCGCTATCCGTCAAGATGCCGAAGGACGCTACTGCCTGAACGACCTGCACAAGGCTGCGGGCGGAGAGCGTCGCCATGAGATCAACCTCTGGCTTCGCAACCAGCAGACCAAGGAGCTGATCGAGGAACTGGAAAATACACAGATTCCTGTATTTATCCTGCGAGGCCGCAACGGCGGCACCTTCGTGGCCAAGGAGCTGGTCTATGCCTACGCCATGTGGATCAGCCCAGCGTTCCACCTCAAGGTGATCCGCGCTTACGACGAGCAGTCGCACGGCGTTGGCCATTGGATGGATCAAAAGGTACACCCTGTGAGCCATGCCAAGCGATCTCTCCTTAGGGTGGATCATTACTGTTGACACTGCATGAGCCACTCACTATATTCTGAGCCATAGATAGTGAGCCATCCACGGGGAGATCCAAGCATGTCCGCGATCATCGCCTACACCCGCGTCAGCACCGACGAGCAGACCATCAACGCCCAGCGTCACACCATCGAGAACCGCTACAAGGTGGATAAGTGGCTCAGCGACGAGGCGACCTCGGGGGCGATCAAGGCCAAGGACAGGAAGGGCTTCGGGCAGCTCCTGAACTACGTCAGAGAGGGAGACACCGTGGTGGTCTATGCCATCGACCGCCTGGGCCGGGATACCATCGACGTGCTGGAGACGGTCGAGAAGCTGAAAACCAAGGGTGTAGCGGTGGTGTCCATCCGTGAGGGCTTCGACCTGTCCACCCCCATGGGTAAGACCATGTTGACCATGCTGGCTGCCATGGCGGAGCTGGAGCGTTCCAACATCAAGGCTCGGCAGATGGCTGGGATCGAGCGGGCCAGGGCTGAGGGGAAGAACCTGGGGCGTGAGAAGGTGATTGATGATGCCGCCGTGGCCCAGTGGCGTCAGGAGAACAGCGCCAGCATCAAGGCCACAGCGGAACACTTCGGGATCTCAACGGCGTCGGTGAAGAGGGCTTGTCGGAGCTTGAAGACAGCTTCTTAGTTTTTTTCACTTAGCGGAAATTAATTCCACAACAAGGCCTTTGTAGGCGTATTATTATTTTTCAGCCAGGGGGCTCACCTAGAGCTACCCCTACCGCTCCCCATTCGCGCCTCTAGCGTTGCTATCAGAAAGGCTGACATGGTGCCGGACAGGTTTACCGCCAGCTCAGCATGGCGTGGCAGCGGCTTGATAGGCCTTGGCCCTTGCCCATGTGCATCGCCCACTCGATTCCTCAGCTCCCCCAGCCCGAGCACAACGCTGGTACAGCCGCCGAGGATTTTCCTGAAGACCTCTTCAACATGCTGGTCAGGAGCGAGATTGAGGGCTCGGGATGCTTTCCTGTACAAGGCGGGCAAGTCGTCAGCTTTCCCGTACTCGGCGCCTTCAGACTCCTCGATCACATGCTTGCAGACGCTTTCGAGAAGGGTTCTGGCCATGGTGATGGCCCCCTCAGGGTCTGAGTTCCTCCGCTCTACTGCTTTACCCCATGCGGCATGTACATGCTGAGAATCAAACCGCTCAAGGCTTTCAGTGACTGCCGCATCAGAGGGAGCACCAGCTGCCTCAAGTCGATCCAGCAGCGGACGGAACTCACTCCAGATGTGCTGCCGCCTTTCCTCGTAGGTATCGAATCGACCCTTGATATACGACCAGAACTGAGCAGGATCTCGGCAAGTGAGCACCATCCTGGGAAGAAAGTCAGCTATCCGAGAGGATGCCATCAATGCCGACCTAGCCCTGGCAAAATCCAGCCTGGACACAGGGTCAGGCGTAGTCGCCCTAGCTATCATCATATTCTGAAGGGACTCAGCGTGAATCAACAGCTCATCCATCAAGTAACCTCTCCCCATCCGAGATTAGGCCTGAGCGCCTGAGTACACGCTCTGCCCACCACCGTAGTAGCTGGTCATCAGGTGGTGGAACGCTGCTTCACACTTCTCGTTGTAGACCGCCTCATCGAAGCTCTCCGGCAGCCCCCGGTCGAAGACGATCTCCAAGGTACGGCGAACATCACCCTTAGCCTGGGCTTTCTTCCGCCAGTCCAACACCAGCTTCTCCTTCTTGAGGGTCTCCAGCAGCTCCCGACACATAGCCTTCACCTGGGCTACCTCCTTGTCGCTCATCTCCGGTGCTGGCTTGGTGATGATGTCGAACAGCGCCAGCTCCTCCTCGGTGAGCCCCTCTCGGATCGCCCTCTGGTCTTCCTCCTGCAGCTCCTCGGTGAACGCCATCAGCTGCTGGAAGAATGCCTCGATGTTCAGGCTGCCCGAGTTGTACTTCTCGATCAGCTTCTGGAGCTTCTCCATGAAGTCGGTGCGGCTGGGGTTCTTGGCCACCATGCTCTCCAGCTTCTGGTTCAGCAGCGCCCTCAGCTTCTCGGACTCGGTGCGCTTCTTACCGCTGTTGAACTTCTCCTTGAGCTTCTCGAAGTCGATCTGACTGAGGTCGAACAGTGGCTTGTCGTCGGGATCCTCGATGACGTAGGGCACCGGGGCTACCGACTGATCCAGCAGGTCATCCACCTCCCTCATCACCTGGGAGATGTCCACCTCGGGCTCCAGCGCCTTGATCTTCTGGGCCAGCACCGAGAGCAGCACAGCATCAGGGGCCAGCTCATTGGCTGAGGGGTCGGGGAGGATGGCTCGGTAGACTCGGGAGGTCGCCCTGGCGAGGTTCAGGAAGGCCTTCTTGGTCTCCTCGCTCTCCAGTAGCTTCTCTACCGCATCGTCCAGCAGGGCCACCTTGTCGAAGCCCCCTGCCGCCTTGATGGCATCGGGATCTACCCGCTTCTCGGTCAGGAAGGTGATGGCCTTGGCCAGCAGGTGCTTGAGGTACTCCACCAGCTCGGCCTTCTGCTGGATCGGGCTGCTGCCATCCTGAGGCGGCTTGTCGCCATACCCTGCAGGGGACTCGCCCACCTTGGAGGGGGCGGCACCACCGTAGATGGCCAACGCCTCCTGCAGCTTCCTGAAGACGCCCGCATAGTCCACGATCAGACCCGCTTCCTTGCCGGGGTACTTGCGGTTGGCCCTGGCGATAGTCTGCATCAGGGTGTGGTTCTTCATCGGCTTGTCGAGGTAGATGGTCGAGCAGGAGGGCACATCGAAGCCGGTGATCCACATGGCGCAGACGAACACCAGCCGCAGCGGGCTGTCGGGATCCTTGAACTGCTCGTCGAGGTCTTCCTCCACCATGCGCTTGCGGTGGGGCAGGATGTCGAGCCCCTTGTCCGCCAGCTCCTTCACCTCGTTCTGACCCTGGGAGACCACCACCGCCATATCGGTCGTCTCCAGCACCTCGATCTTGTGCCTGAGCGCCTCCTGCTGTTCCTCAGGGGCAGACGCTAGGTCAGCCTGAAGTCGGGCAAGGTAGTCCTTCCAGTGGGCTTGTACCTTGTCGTACATCTTAACGGCGGTGGCCTTGTCGATGCAGACCATCATCGCCTTGCCCTGGTGGCCCCTGCCGACGAAGTGCTGCACCAGATCCTCGGCGATGGCTTCCAGTCGGTCATCACGGGTGATCAGGTGGTATTCACGGGCGAACACCCGCTCGACCTTCTTCTCCTGATCCTCGTCCAGCTCGGCATCTTCCAGCAGCCGAGTCAGATCGTCGTTGAGGTTCTCATTGATCAGCTGCAGCTCGGGGATACGGTTCTCGTAGTAGAGGGGCACCGTGGCCCCATCGGCGATGGACTGTCCGAAGTCGTAGACAGAGATGTAGTCCCCGAACACCTCCTTGGTCTTCTCCTCACCAGCCATCAGCGGTGTCCCGGTGAAGCCCAGGAAAGCGGCATGAGGCAGCGCCGTACGCATGTTCATGGCCAGGGTGTCGTACTGGGAGCGGTGGGCCTCATCGGTGATGACGATGATGTCCTGCCGGTCGGAGAGCTTGGGGTAAGTCTCGCCCTGCTTGGTGCCGAACTTCTGGATCAGCGTGAAGACGTAACGGTGATCCTCGCTGAGCAGTTGCTTGAGATGAGCACCGCTCTCGGCGTGAGCTTCCACCTCGTTGACTGCCCCGGTGGCGGCGAAGGTCTTGTAGATCTGCTCGTCCAGCTCGTTGCGGTCGGTGACGATGACGAACGTCCAGTTGCCGGGGATGGTGCGGTGGATCTTCTGGGTGAAGAACACCATGGAGAGCGACTTCCCCGAGCCCTGGGTATGCCAGAACACCCCCAGCCGACCCGCCTCACCGGCAGGGCGATCCTTGATCCGCAGCAGCTCGGCGATGGCCTTGTTTACCCCGAGGTACTGGTGGTTCTTGGCGATCTTCTTGATGGTGCCGCCCTGGGCCTCCTCGAACACCGTGAAGTTCTCCACGATGTCCAGCAGCCTTGTCCGCTCGGCAATACCCCGGATAGCGGTCTCCAGGGACACCACGCCTTTCTCACCCTCGTCGTTGATCCGCTTCCACTCGAAGAGATGCTCCCAGGGGGAGAAGGTGCTGCCCACCAGGGTCTCGGAGCCGTTGGAGAGCATCACCACAGCGTTGAAGGTGAACAGCTGAGGGATCACCGACCGGTAGTCGCTCAGGTTGCCGTCATAGGCAGCTTTGAGGGTCTTGTGGCTGGCCTTCAGCTCCACGAACAGCAGCGGCAGCCCGTTCACGAAGCCGACAAGATCGGTACGTCGTGTATGCAGCTCGCCTCGTACCCAGAACTGTGAAGTCAGCAGGAAGTCGTTCTCCTTGGGATGACTCCAGTCGATCACCCGCACCGTCTCGATAGCAGTGCCGCCATCCTCCTCGGATACCTCGACCTTCACGCCATCCTTGAGCAGCCGGTAGACCTCCAGGTTGGCGTTCACTGGCAGCAGCTTGGAGCGGTCGCGGGTCAGCTCCTCGATGGCCTTCTCTAGGGCATCGGTGGGCAGCTCGGGGTTGAGCTTCTCCAGAGCCACCCGCAGCCGAGGCACCAGCACCACATCCTGCTGGGTCTGCCGTCCCTCGCTCGATACCGTACCCGACCACTCTCCGTAGAGATTGGCAGTGTCCCAGCCCAGATCAGCTAACAGCTCGATGGCGGGCTGCTCGACCAGGGCATCCTCGGAGTAGGCATAAGCGGGGGATGGCGGGGGCGTCATGCGGCTTCGACCTCCTTGTCTTCGGGCATGGTGATGTCGGATACGTCGATTTCACCGGAGACCAGCTTGGGGAGCAGCAGGTCGCGTTGGGTACGCAGATTGGCGCTCTTCTTTTCTAGCGTAACCACCAGTTCGTGAATGGGACCGGCCACCTGATCAAAGAGCTGAACTACCTCTTTGGCAGGAAGAATCACTGGAAGGCCATGGATGTCGTTTCTATTCAAGGTCGGAACTGCAGCGCCCACATTGAACCCTTTGAGGTCGATAGCAGACAGCGTATAGAAAGCAAAAAGTGAGGAACCAAGCGGAAACGCTTTCCCCCATAATGTTGTATTGAGGGGCCAATAACTGCCATGAACGTACATGACTTTCCCGATAGAGCCAGATCGCCCCGTGACAACTCCTGGACCATCAATCTTGGCCTCAACATGGGTACCACTCACGCCCGTGGCAGACACAATCGGAAAATCTCCAGGCGTTCTTTTCTTAACTGGCAAATCAAAGCCACGCTGGAGCACAATAACATCTTGAAGGGTTCCCACCTCCCAACCCTCAGGAATCTCCCCAAGCTCACTCTCCTTGAAGCTCACCTCCTCATGGCCAGGGAAGCGGAAGTGGACGAACCATTCCTCGTACAACCGCCGGGCCATCTCTTCAAGGATCTCGATGCGGCGCGTATTGTTCTCGATGAGGTCGTCGTAGGCTGAGAGGATAGAAGCAATGGCTCGCTGCGTTTCCAAGGGAGGCACTGCCACTTCTACCTTTGCCAAGTTCTGGCGAGGAAGATGCTTGATCGTTGCGCCCGTACAGTACTGGTCAAAGCCTCCTTCTTGCCCACGATTGAGGAAGCTGTAGTACAGGAAGCGGTAGTCTAATGTGGCATTTGGCCTGATGCGATGAAGCGCTTTCTGAAACATCATGCCTGGAATTTGGTTCTTCCAAATGGCACACCGTCCTGGCTCCCCACCTTCACACATCACAATGTCGCCATATTCTAGGCCATAGCGCTCTTTCTCACGATCTTCAAACCGCATCTCTCTGAGATCGTCAAGCTCGAATCCACCCCAACGGACATTGACGTTGGCCAAGTAGGGACGGTAGTCACCTTTGTTCTTTTTCTTATCCAGCATCTTGCCAAGGTAGAAATCGGCGAGATCTTCCAGCTTTTTTGTTTCCCACTGCATCATCTTGCCCCTAGCATGTTGGCGACGTTTTCACCAATCAGGCCTTCCAGCTCCCTTGCCTCAGAGTTGAGTACCTCTAGCTCCTCAGCCAGCTCCTCCAGTCGATCCGCAAAGTCCACGTCTTCGGCTTCTCTTGCTGCTGCCCCGACATAGCGCCCAGGGTTCAGCGACCAGCCCTGCGCCTCGATCTCCTCCCGAGTGGCCACCTTGCAGAGTCCAGGCACATCAGTGTACCCCTCGCTCAGTCCCTTCTCGGCCAGCAGCGGCTCACTGCCCTGATCCAGCTCGATGGCCTCGCCACGGTAAAGTCGAACGATGTTGGCCAGGAACTCGATCTGCTCCGGTAGCCAGTCCCGGTGCGCGCGGTCAATCTGGTTGTAGATGTGACGGGCGTCGATGAACAGCACCTTGTCGCCCCGCTCAGTCTCGCTCTTGGCGCGGTCGAAGAACCACAGGGTGCAGGGCAGCGTGACGGTATAGAAGAAGTTCGGCCCTACCGAGACGATCACATCTACGGCACCCGACTCGATCAGCTTCTGGCGGATCATCTGCTCACTGCCTCGGGCATCACCCGCCGAGTTGGCCATGACGAAGCCAGCACGCCCGGTCGGCTTGAGCGAAGCGTAGAAGAGCTGAATCCAGAGGTAGTTGGCGTTGTCGGTCTTGGGTATCCCGAAGGGGAACCGGGGGTCGCCCTCCAGGCGCTCCTTGTCCACCCCTGAGACGTTGAACGGGGGATTGGCCATCACGAAGTCGAAGAACCCGTCACCGTTCTTGTAGACGGCGTGATGGGGGTCCTCGTAGTAGGTATTGGATACCCGCACATCGCCGGAAAGGCCATGCACTGCCAGGTTCATCTTGTTGAGGTTGACGGTAGTCTGGTCTTTCTCAGTACCGAAAACCGAGATTTCATCCATGGCCGTCTTGTGGTGACGGCTCACGAAGTCCGCCGACTGAACGAACATGCCACCTGAGCCACACGCCGGATCGAAGATTCTCCCGTGGTAGGGTTCCAGGATCTCCACGATCAGCTTGACGATGGACTCGGGGGTATAGAACACACCGCCCTTCTGGCCTTCCTTGAGAGCGAACTTGCCGAGGAAGTATTCATAGACCTTGCCGAAGGCATCCCCTGACAGATCCACTGAACCGAGCTTCTTGAGCAACTCCTGCAGCACCCAGTTCTCCAGGCGCGTGTAGTTGCGCGGCAGGGCACCCTTGAGGTCAGGGTTCTCCTCCTCGATGGCCTTCATGGCATCGTTGACGGCTCGCCCGATGTTGTCGCCCTCGGTGAGCGACAGCAGGTAGGAGAAGCGAGCGGTCTCGGGAAGGAAGATCACTCCTTCGGCCAGGTAGTCGTCCTTGCTCACCTTGCGGCGGCCACCGGATCCCACCGGCCCGAGCTTCTCCTCGGCGGCGGCGTACTTCTTCTCGGCGTACCTCAGGAAGATCAGGCCCAGCACAGGGGCCGAGAACTCAGCGGGCTTGAGGCCTGTGTTGGCCCATAACTGGTCAGCTGCTGCCCACAGCCGCTTCCCTACATCTCCGTTGACCAAGGTCTTGCTCCGGTTCGTCTTGCAGTGTTCTTCAAAGTAGTTGGCTGTAGCCAGCTTACTACAGCCGGGGGGCGGCGAGCATCTACCGAAGATCCCATGAACTATCCACCCCTGCATATAAGACATTGATATAAAAGGCAATAAACCAACCGTCTTGTCTGCTATACCTGATGAGGTCACTGACCGAACAGGAGGGCATCCAGATGGTGACACTGACCATTGGCTTCTGGGGGGTGGGCTTGAAGGTGGGAGGCTTGGTGATCCACCTCTTCCTGGGCGACCTCTACTTGCGTATCCCCAAGGTGGGCGAGCTGGCCTGGAATCAGCTCGGGCTCTTCGTAGACCGCCACCCTCTGCAAGAGACGGACTGACCCAAGGACAAGGCTATGGACGTTGTGACCCCGACCCAATACGACAAGTCAGCACTGCGGCGGCTCATTCGCTGCCTCAAGGAGCTACGCCAGCTCTCCCCCGAGATGACGCTACAAGCGGCCCATACCTTCCTTGTAGTCGCCACCGAGCCGGGGATTTCTACACCGGAGCTAATGAGGCGCACCTCCGTCTCGCAGTCATCGTGCTCACGCCATGTCGGTTTCCTTTCAGACAGGCACCACAAGGGAGCACCGGGACTACAGCTCGTGGAGAGCAGATCGGATCCCTATGAAGGCCGCAGAAAGATAGTGGAGTTGACTGAGAAGGGGCAACAGCTGGCTATGGAGCTGGCCGATGTGCTGGGTACCACCCTCCCCTACTCTCAGGATGTCCTGAGGGAGCTACAGCGGTTGCAGGACAAGAGCCATGAGGTAGCCGTGGAGGCAGAGGCTGCCCGCGAGCTGGCGGCGACCCTGGCCGACCTGATCGAGGAAGAGGCAGTCGCTGCCGTCACGACACCGCCCACGCCAATGCTCGACTCGCCCCCTCAGGCGACCAGCATCTAATCAGAGGCAACACAGGGGGATGCTACTCCTATGGCTCCCCCTATCTTCGCTTGCGAGCCCCCATCTCAACGAGTAGGATTGACCACGAGTGGTTACACCAGTAGTGGCTACAGTACAGCCTACAGATGGCTACCCAAGGTTCGTAACCTGTTGATTTTAAAGATGCCCAGCGGGTGATAGTGGATTCCCTTCACCCGCTCCACGTTTTATCAGTAATTTTGTTCATTTCTCACGTGGGTCCAGGATACTCCTGGAATGGGCCATCCTCTGGTAGCGCCCATGACTCTCTTCCTGCTTGTCTTTGCCGTCTGCCTGCTGATCTTCGGCGGCATGACCGCCCTGCTGCTGCTCTCCGGCACCCCCCG
>ERZ869909.2272-NODE-2272-length-13114-cov-4.384598_pt1 | contig 13114 bp, 8 predicted proteins | sample MGYA00520892_ERZ869909 | MGnify/ENA primary metagenome ERZ869909 (study PRJEB32215, sample SAMEA104723947) | bioreactor metagenome | biome: bioreactor; feature: anaerobic bioreactor; material: water | place: China | collected 2015-03-12 ... | reverse complement strand
CTTCTCGAACCGGGCACTCGAACAGGGCCCGTTGGAATGGAGCGATGATACCAGTGCAGGCTGCTCCTCGGGAGTGTCGCGGTTGACCGCTGGCCAGAGCGCCTGTAAAAAAGCCACCGGCCTTTGGCCACACCGATCAAGCCACCGGAAACGCCTTACATGGACAAGGAAATCGCCACCCTGCTCGAGAACAACCGATCCTGGGCAGAGCGCATGTGCCAGGAGGACCCGGACTATTTCAGTCGCCTGTCTAGCCAGCAAAACCCCAATTACCTCTGGATCGGCTGCTCGGATAGCCGCGTGCCAGCCAACCAGATCGTCTCGCTTCCCCCAGGGGAGGTGTTCGTCCATCGCAATGTCGCCAATCTGCTCCATCACAACGATATGAACGCCCTTTCCGTCGTGCAGTATGCGGTGGACGTGTTGAAAGTGAAGCACATCATGATCGTCGGTCACTACGGCTGTGGCGGTGTTCGAGCGGCGGTGGCCGGCGGCGAATGCGGCATGGTGGACTATTGGCTCCACTCGGTCCGTGAGCTCTACAGCCACCATCGAACGTCGCTGGCGGCGCTGCCGCTGGATGAGCAGGTGGACCGGATGTGCGAGCTCAACGTCAGGGCCCAGGTCAACAATCTGTGTCGCACCAAGATCATCCAGTTGGCCTGGCAGCGTGGCCAGCCCTTGGCCGTCCACGGCTGGATATACGGCCTTGGCGACGGGCGGATCAGCGATCTCTCCTGCACGGTACAGGGACTGGACCAGGTAGAGACGCTCTATCGAATCGACCGGATCGAGCCCCCGCCGACGCCTGAGCGGTAATCGATCCGGCTATCGTCCGCTCTAGGCACTACGCTAAACTGGCCTGAACCACTGCCAGGAAGGCTGCCATGACCGACTCGCTCGCCGAACACCAGTGTCACCACCTCGAACGGCTCGAGCAGCGCTATGCCGATGTACTCTCCAGCCTCGGTCACGACGGCGTACTGCTCTACAGCGGCCACCCCTCCCCCCATTTCGGCGACGACCAGCACGCCAATTTCCAGGCCTACGGTCATTTTCAGCACTGGACCGGCCAGGCTTATCTCGCCCACAGCTGGCTGCTGGTCTGTCCGGGGACGCGTCCGGTGCTTTATCTGCATGCCCCTGACGACTTCTGGCATCTGCCCGCACGTCTGCCTCAGGAGGCCTGGGTAGAGCGTGTCGACGTGGTGCCAGGGCGTTTCGATACGCCACCCTCCCTGCCCCGTGGTCATTATGCCGTCATCGGTGACGTGGAGGCTTCGACTGCCAAGGCGCTGGGGGCCGAGCTCAACCCGGCAGCCCTGCTCACGGCCCTGGACGAGGGGCGGGTACACAAGAGTGAGTACGAGATTGCCTGCATCAGCCGCGCCAACCGGCTGGCCATGGCCGGCCATAGGGCAGCGAGGGATGTCTTTCTGTCAGGTGCAGCCGAGCTGGATGTGCAGCTTGCCTATCTCAAGGCATCGCGTCAGCGCGAGAGCCATGTTCCGTACGGTAATATCATCGGTATCAATGCCCATGCTGGCGTGCTCCATTATCAGCATTACGACACCACACCATCGGAAAAGCAGTACAGCTTGCTGGTCGACGCGGGGCATCGCTACCGCGGCTACTGCGCCGACATTACCCGTACCTGGGCAGGAGCCCATGCGGATGCGCTCTTTTCCGCGTTGATAGCAGGGATCACTCACATTCAGCAGCAGCTGATCGCCGCGCTGCGCCCCGGTGTCGACTATGTTGCCCTGCACAAGCGGATGCATGACCTGCTGGCTGAACTGCTGGTCGAGCATCGCATTGTCCTCGGCAGCCCGGAATCTGCCGTGGCTAGCGGTATCACACGGGCTTTCTGTCCCCATGGGCTGGGCCACCTGCTGGGTATTCAGGTTCACGACGTGGCAGGACGTCGAGCCCCGGACGGCAGTGCGCTGCCTCCGCCATGCGAACACCCCGCCCTGCGCCTTACGCGTGAACTGGAAGCGGGAATGGTGGTCACCATTGAACCGGGGCTCTACATCATCCCTATGCTACTTGAGCCGCTGCGTGAGGGGCCGGTCGGTGGGGAGGTGAATTGGAATCTGGTGGAACGATTGGCCCCTCACGGCGGTATCCGCATCGAGGATAACGTCCTGGTCATGACAGACACGGCCAAGAACCTGACGCCCGAAGCCGAGTGATACCATCATGCGCGAGCGGCGACACGAAGCCGACTTCTCACCGCCACGCGGGCTGACCAATGCCCACGTGCAGACACTGTTGCCGCGCCTCCTGCCGCGTCCGCCACTGGCATGCGAGGAGGAGGTGCTTGAACTGCCCGACGGCGACTTCGTCGAGCTGAGTTGGGCCAGCCCCCAGCCCGCAGATCCCGGGGCGCCGGTCTTCGTGCTCTTTCACGGACTGGAAGGCTCCTTCGACTCCCCCTATGCCCGGTGGTTACTCTTGGCGGCGAGCCGACTTGGTTGGCGTGCGGTACTGATGCATTTCCGTGGCTGCGGCAGCCACCCCAATCGATTGCCCAGGGCCTACCACAGCGGTGATACCGCCGACGCCTACTGGCTCATCGGGCAGCTTGCCCATCGCTTCCCCAAGGCCCTCAAGGTGGCCACTGGCGTCTCGTTGGGCGGTAATATGCTGCTCAAGCTGGTGGCGGAACAGGGCGGCGACGGCCTGGATCTGGCCGGTGCCATCGTGATCAGTGCACCTTTGGATCTGGCGGCCAGTGCCGACAGGCTCCATCAGGGATTTTCCCGAATCTACGAGCGGCATCTGCTGGGTGCGCTCAAGCGCAAGGTCAGGGACAGGCTCGAGGGGGGGACACTGCCGCTGCCGCTGGATGTCAGCGGCTTGGTCAGTCTGGGCAGCCTGCGCGCCTACGATGATGCCGTAACCGCACCGCTGCACGGTTTCGAAGGGGCCGAGGATTACTACCAACGCGCTTCCGCCGGCCCCCTGCTGGGAGACATCGAGCTCCCCACACTGATTCTGCACGCCAATGACGACCCCTTCATGCCAGCGAGCCTCTATGAGCGCCTGCCCGCCCCCTCTCCCGCCGTACATCTGGAGATCGCCCGGCACGGCGGGCATGTCGGCTTCATGGAGTGGCGCAATGGCCGACTGCAACCCTGGCTTGCCCGTCGCATAAGCCGGGAGTTGATGTCATGGAGTACTCCGGCGATTCCCTGGCCTGGCCGCGCCGGGTCTCATCTCACCCGATCGGGCAGCTGACACCGGTGCCCTTCAGGCCACAGTAGCCGCCGGGGTTCTTGTGCAGATACTGCTGGTGATACTCCTCCGCCAGATAGAAGTCGGTGAGTGGAGCGATCTCGGTGGTGATGTTTCCCTGCCCCGCCTGCGACAGCGAATACTGGTAGATGTCGCGGCTGCGCTTGGCCGCCGTCTGCTGCGCGTCACCCGTGGTATAGATCGCCGAGCGATACTGGCTTCCCACGTCGTTGCCCTGACGCATTCCCTGGGTGGGATCATGCGCCTCCCAGAAGGTGCGCAGCAGTGTCTCGACATCGATCTTTGCGGGATCGAAGACGACTCTTACCGCCTCGGTATGACCGGTCATACCGCTGCAGGTCTCCTCATAGGTGGGGTTGGGGGTGATACCCCCGGCATAGCCAACGGCAGTGGCATAAACCCCCGGGTTTTGCCAGAACAGCCGTTCCGCGCCCCAGAAGCAGCCCAGAGCCAGCACGATGACCTCATGCCCATCGGGAAATGGTGGCAGCATGGAGCGGCCGTTGACGGCATGTATGCCCGACACGGCAAGCGGGCTATCACGCCCGGGCAAGGCGCGGGCTGGGTCGATGATCATGTTCTGTCTCCTTGAACTTGAGGGCTCTTCATGCCTTGGTCGACGGACGCTCGCACATGAGCCTGTGGTCTATGGACCGCTATTGATCTGCGGAGGTTTCCCGGGACGGGAGAAGGTATAGACCAGATCGACGGCCTGCGCTGCACCCGAAACAGCCTGCACATAGAGATTGCGCCATAAGGTGTAGCGCAGAGTCAGTTCGGCGATGGGTGAAAAGATACCGACGCCGTAGCTGATGCGCAGGTCCTCTGTGAGATAGCCGGTCACTACCACCTGGCTTTCGTCCCCCATGCCGGCCGTTTCCAGCGCCAGGTCGTCGATGCCGAAGGCCTGGCCGATAGCCCCCACCGCGCCACCGGTCTGGCCGAGGGTCAGTCCGACCAGTGCAGCCGTCAGTGCTCCGTCGGCATCACCGTCACGCGGCGCCCGCCCACGCAGGAGGTAAGATAGTGCACTGGCTTCATCCATGGTCGGCTCGGAGAAGATCTCCAGGCTCGGCTCGGCGGCGAAGCCGGTAACGCGAAGCCCCGCGATCACGCCATCGTCGGTCATGTCGGGATTGCGGATGGCCTCGAAGTCGAGCAGAGGCTGGTCCGGCGGCCCGCTGAAGAGCAGTTGGCCCTGGCGGATCATGAGGTCCTGGCCGAAGGCACGGAAGCGGCCATCGGTCAAAATGACGTCACCGAACAGCTGCACCGGGCCGTCCTGCTGGCGCACCTCCAGCGTGCCGCGCAGTCCCGTCTCGAGACCGCGAGCTTCAAATTGCATATCCGGGCCCAGGTTCAAGTCGATGCGAACGTCCAGCGACATGCCGGCTTGACGCAAGGCCACGGCGGCAGCTTCATCCGCCCCGGCCTCTTCCTCCAGCTCATCGGCACGTCTAGCCCGGGCTTCGTCGCGACGGGTGATGATAATCTCGTCGGGGCTGGGCGAAACGGCAGCGGGCGGCGTATCGCCTATCTCGAGCCGTGCCCAGGGGATTTGCACCGCGCCGCGCACCTGTAGCCGACTTGGATCGATTCGCACACGCAGGTCCGGCGCGATGCGCAACCGACCGAACTCGGGCATCGTCACCAGCAGCGGTCGCCTCGTGCCATCCAGGTCGACTCCGATTCGCCAGTCGTCCGGTGAGGGCCAGGCGGCATCGCCGTTGATCACCAAACGCCCTTCGTCGCTTTCCACATAGCCCATGATACGGGCGGTTTCACCATCAAGCTCGACCCGTATGCGTCCATCTACGACGATCAGTGGGATATCCATGCCGCTGGCCTGCAGGCCGGTCAACTCCAGGGCACCATTCAGCTGCGGAGATTGTCCCGTGCCGGAAATATCAACGTGTCCATCGATGACCCCCTCCAGGATGTCCATGCCGGCGGCAAGGGTGCGATAGCGTGACAGATCCAGCGCATCGAGTGTCAGGCTCCCTTCCAGGGCGCCATCGCCTGCCGGGTCGTCCTGACCCACGCTCAGTCGAAGTCGGCCGGCATCGGCCAGGCGCAGGTCCAGGTTCAGGTCGGCCCGCTGCTGGCTGGCATCCACGGACACATTCAATTGCGCGGCCGGCAGCGACCAGGGCTGTCCATAGATATCCACTCCCTGCAGGGAGAGCTCGCTTGTCAGATCGCTCGCCAGACGCCATTGATCCCCCCCCCTGCGCCACTGGGCCTGCAGCTCCATATCAGTCTGGCCCGCTGCGCTCCACTCTTCTGGCAGCCACTCATTCAGCAGCTCCATGGGCAGCGCGCGAATCGAGAGAGAGGCATCGCCACTCTCAGCACTGGCTTGCAGCGCCTCGTCGAGACAGAGACTGCCGCCCTGCTCTCGGCGGAGACAGAACGGTTGAACGCGCACGCTGCCGGCCTCGAGATTGCCACTAAAGGCCAACGCCTCCTCGAGGCGGATATCCCCATGATCCGTCCGCGCTTCCAGAGGGAAAATACTACCCGTGTAGCGTTGCCGGTCCTGGGACAGTCCTCCCTCTAGCACTAGTGAGGCTTGCGACAGCGGCATGCCACGCCCGGCGATGGCGTCCAGCGTCAAAGCATGGCTGGATAGACGTCCATCAAGGGTGAGTGATACCTCGCTGAAGCGCTGCCCTCCAGCGTTCAGTCTCTCCATAGCCAGTCGCAGGTCGAGCGCTGGATCGTCCAGGCCCCGGATACTGCCTGTCAATTGCAGGCTATCCAGCCGGTTGTCGGCAAACGCCAGGCTATCGCCATGGAGCTCGATGTCGAGCTGGGGCGTCTCGAGGCTTCCCGATGTCGTGAACTGCCCGGCCAGACTGCCACCAAGGTCGCCGTGCAGGTTGGAGAGGTTGGGCAGGTCGATGTCACCGTCAAGGCTCATCCTCTGTTCTGTCACCGCACCACTGGCGGAGAGGCGATTGTCGGCCTGGCGAAACTCGAAGCGATCGATTTCCCAGCGCATCTCGCTGTCGCCGGTGAGGCGAGCCTGCAGCGACATCGGCAGCGACTGCAGCTCTCCCCCAATATCGAGCCGTGGCACACGTAGCTGCCAGCCATGGGGCCCCTGGGCGAAGGCCACCTCGATATCGCCGCTCAGGCGTCCCTCGGTGGCATCGGTGAAGGCCCCGGGATCGACGTTATCGAGGCGGATGACAGCGCCGACATCGAGCCCATCGGCCCAGTCAACCCGTCCACGGCTGATCAGCGAGGCATCGCCCAGGGTCAGCGACAGAGGCAGCCAGGCGAAGTGTTCGACATCGCCGCTGCCCGACAGGGCCACACGGGTACGCGGTATCTCGGGGCCTTCCAGCCGCATTGACAGCGCAGCACTGTAATCCAGCAGGCTACCTGACAAGCGCAGCGACAGATCCTCTACCAGATAAGGGTCGGCCGAGACATTGTCCAAATCCTCGGGTACTTCAGTGGCCAGACGCATCGGTAGTGGCCACTGCAGCAGGTCGCTTTCCAGCGAAGCGGTAAAGGGCAGGGTCGGGTCGAGTGCATCAAGCCGAGCCATCAGCTCGGCGTCTAAGGGGCCTGTGGCAGTCAACTCTGCTCCCAGGTTGCCCAGACTTCCACTCAGCAGTAGCTCAAGCCGCTGGCCGGCCAGTTCTGGCATGATCTCCGGTAGCCACAGAGTGCTTCGAAGCCGAGCATCAAGGGGGTAGTCGCCCCGTAGTTGAATCCTGGCCGATAGGCGTGCATCGACATCAAGGGAGGCGAGATCGAGGGCGGTCACCTCGACTTCCTGACCGCTGGCTTCGAGGCCCAAGGTCAGATGCCGGATCGAGTAGTCGAAGGGGCCGCTGAACTCGATCTCCTCGAGCCTGAGATGAGGCATCGAGATCGACATCGGGAGATGAATCTCAGGAAGATCGATGCGTTCGCGCTGGGCCAATGCCAAGCGAGACTCGCTATCGGCAGCGATGGCGGCTGATAGCGGTGAGGCCAGGGCAAGAGAGGCATCAATGGCTTCCGCTGACAGCAGAGGCCCGTCGGTTTCGTTCTCCCCCAAGGCCAACTGAGCCCCCGCAGAAAGCGGGAGATGAATGCGCAGACCGATAAGGCGAGTCGGCAATAGGCTCAGGTGCGACTGGGCGGCCTCGATGCCGGACGTGAACGTATCGATCTCGATATGTGTGCCGTCCCCCAGCGTTACGGTCGTGTCAACGACCTGCAGATCGGGTGCCGTCACGTCCAGTGGCAGGCGCATTGCCTGCTTATCGACAGGGGCGCTCTCCTCTCCGGCCTCGGCCGTTCCGGGCGGCGTATCCGCCAAGTCGATGGTCGCGTCGATGGCTGGTGCGGCAAGGCGTGGAGCGTCGTCTTCGGTGGCGACCGGAGCCAGCTCGGCACCCGGCGAGGCGGGAAGCGAAACGCGGAGACCTTCCAGTCGGGTGGTCAGCAGCTCCAGGTTGGATGCTCTGGCCCTGGCCGCCGAGCTGAAGTCATCGAAAACGATCCGCGTGCCATCCGCCAATTCCAGCTCCACGTCGATCAGAGAAAGGGCGCGTACTTCCACCGGAAACGGCAGGCGAACCTGGCCCGCAGGCCCCCTCTCCGCTTCGTTCTCCGCGGCAGGTTCACCCGTCTGGAGATGAATACGTGCCCCCTCGACAGCCAGTTGCTCGATACACAGGCGGCCACGAAGCAGGCAGTCATCGGCCCAGACCAGGTCGAGGCGCTGCAGCGACACCGCAACCGGCCCGACTTCAAGTTCCAGTCCGTGCAGGACCAGCCGGTCGAGTGGAGCGCCGTCGGCATCCTCCAACTGGTAGAAGCCTCGCTCGGCCCCCTGTTCCAGCAGCAGGCCAGCGCCCCAGGGAGATAGTGCGATTCCCAATGCCAGTACGGCCCAGCCCAGTAACCAGATTGGCAGTACGATCAGCAAACGAACAAGCGACCAGAACAACAGCCGGGTCCTCAGAATTCCGGGCCGATGGCGAAATGAAGGCGCCACGCATTCTCCTCGTCGTCAAAGGGGTGGGCGACATCGAAGCGTACCGGCCCGACGGGTGAAATCCAGCGCACCCCGAGGCCGGCCCCGGTGTTGAGTGAGTCGGGCCCCCAATCGTCGAAGGCGTCACCGGTATCGATAAAGGCAGCCCCCCACCAGTTGCCCGTAATCCGGCGCTGAATCTCGCTACTGGCGGTCAATAGCTGCTGGCCGCCCCGCAACCGGCCCTCTTCGTTTCGGGGAGCCAGGGTTTCATACCCGTAGCCACGTACCGTACGGTCGCCGCCGGTAAAGAAGCGCAGCGATGGCGGTACCCGGGAAAAATCGCTGGTCTCGATGGCACCCAGGCCCAGCCGGTTCACGAAACGAAGATCGTTACCTAGCATGCGAATCCATTCGGTATCACCGGTCATGCGCAGGAAGTCGGCATCCGAGCCCCACATGCTGTCGGAATATTCGAAGGCGATTCTCTGGCGATCACCCCAGCTTGGGAATCGAGGATCGCGAGTCCGTGTCCGCGACCAACTCACCCCGGGGTAGTAAATCAGGACACTGTCGGCTTCCCCTCCCTGGGTGAAGTCCTCGAAGGTGGCACGGAGGTAGAGTGTCTGCACCCAGCGGTTGTCGAACTCCCAGCGCCGTGCCAGTTCGATCGTGCTTTCGAGGGTGCGGGTATCTTCCAGGTCACGATGGCGCAGGCCGTACTGCAGGCGGTATTGATCGCGCAGCGGATCGTCCAGGGGAAGAAGGTAGGTGCCGGTCAGGCGCTGCTCCGGCTGTGAGATGAACAGATCATGGTCAAGGCTATGGCCGTAGCGGTTGATCCAGGGTTGTTGCCAGCCGAAGCCAAGGCGTGGTCCCACATCGGTGGCATAACCCACAGCGATCTCGAACTGATGCCGATCGGCGGGTGCCAGAACGACATCGATCGGCATGACGGGTCGTTCGGGCCGATGCAGGTTGGTAACAGCGGCCAGCGCTTCGGCTGATAGAATTGGCCCGGCTGGCTGTGGCAAGGGTATCGCCGAACTGCTGGAGAGCGACGCCTCGCCCTGGGTGCCCACCTCATTCCACCAGCCCAGCTCAGATGGCGTCAGGGCCAGCTGCCGACGACTGTCCAGTCGCGGGCGTACGCTGACCGAGCTGAACCAGCCAGCCTGCCCCAGGCGCTGGGCATAGAGCGCCACATCACCCGCCAGGTAGGGCTCCCCCGGCGTAAAGGGTGTCATCTGGCGTAGACGATCCTCAATGATGTGGCTGCCCCGTATCGTCACATCGCCAAAGGCATAGCGTGGGCCACTGTCCAGGGTGAGGTAGAGGCGCGCGCTCTCGTCGAAGGGCCTGACCTCCATGCGCCTGTCGGTGAACCCCCAGTTGAAATAGCCCCGCTCCAGGGAGAGGCTGGCGAGACGATTGCGCATTCGGTCCCAGGGGGCATGCAGCAGCGGGTCGCCGATTTCCAGTGGGAAGGCCTCGACCGTTTCACGGAAAGGGTCGTCGCGACTGGCATCGCCTTCGAGACGGATATCCAGTACCTCGATAATGACCTGGGGGCCGGGTTCGATCACCAGTTCGACATGCCGGGGCGGGTCCCCCGCTTCAAGCTGCTGATGGATCTGGGGTCCATAATAGCCATAGACTCTCATGGCTTCCCGAGTGCGCCGCAGGACTTCGCCTTCGAGGCGAACTCGCCCGTATTGAGCGGCATCGAGGCTGCTCAGGTAGTGGCGAACATTGTCGGCGACATCGCCCTCCAGCCCGTCGATACGAGCCTCGAGAGCCAGTGCATCCTGGCCAAGGCACAGGACCACTGCCCCAAGGCATGCTGTTATGCGCTTTCCCATATCAACGGTTTCCTGACTGGCTCCAGTCCACCCGGAGAACTGGAGGCCCACCTGATGGCATTACTGCAGGGCTTCTAACCCGGCACTGAGTGCGAGCTGGGTCTGACGCAGCTCGATCAATTCGGCTTCCATGGCGGTGAGTCTGTTCTGCAGTCCGCTAACCGTTTCCTGATGTTCCTGCTGGCCTGTCGCAAGGCCCTCCAGCTCATTATTGAAGACGCCGAGACGCTCGGTCACGCCCTCGAGCTGGCTGATCAATTCTGCCTCCCGGGCCTGGGCGCGCTCATCTATTGCCACCAGCTCCTGTTCTATCAGGGCCTGGTAATGCTCGTCACGCTCGGCGAGTTCTTCTGTCAGTGTAGCCCGCACATCCTGCCGAATGTCACTCAGCTCATCAAAGTTTGCCTGCCATTCGGATAATCGCTCGGCGATGCGCTCACTGGAATCGGCCACCGTCTCGATACGAGTGGCCAGCGCCTGCCGACCCTCCTCACCGGCCCGCTCCAGTGCATTCATCGAAACCTGTGTCGCGCTCAACAGCGCATCTCGATAAGCCGCTTCCTCGGCTACGGTCTCCAACTGTCCAACTAAGCCCTCGAGACGGTCATTCAAGTCATCCAGCCGAGACTCGTCGATGTCGGCGACCTGCTCGACCTCAACCTCAAGGTTTGCTGTGCGCGCTGCCAGGGATTCGCCACGATTTTCCACCGTCGACAGCCGTGACTCGATCCCTTCCAGTCGATCGCCTCGGCCCTCCTCGGCATCGAACCGGGCGTGTACATTGGACAGTTCACCTGAGAGTTGTCGCCACTGCTCATCGAAACGCTGACGTTCCTGCCAGCCGATCCAGGTTACCGCCCCCAAGGCCATGACCAGCAGGAATACCATCAGCCGAAGCGGCCATAGCCTGGGCATCGGCTGTGATGGCCGCCGCGCCCGCGTCAGGCTGGTGTCCGGATCGGGAACAATGGGGCGTCGCTCGGGCGGACGCGCTTCTGGCATGGCAAACTCCTTCTAGCAAAGGCGGCAGGCGCCTCATTGTAAGCAGGGAAACCGCCTGCACGCACGCTGTTACCTCAACGCGAAGAAGTCTGCGCGGGATCGGCACGTCGACCGATACCCCGATAGGCAAGCCCCCAGCTCGCCACATGGGATGGATCGTAGATGTTGCGCCCATCCAGTAGCAGGCCTTCCCGAAGCTGCCCTGCCAGCCTGGCCCAGTCCGGGTTCCAGTAGTGCTTCCACTCGGTGACCAGCATCAGGGCGTCCGCTCCCTCGCAGGCAGCATAAGGATCGGCATCGAATAGCTCCAGCAGCGGATGGTCGCCGACTTCAGCGCGCAGCGCTGCCGTAGCGGCAGGGTCGTGCACCCGGACCCTGACACCCTGGGCCCACAGAGCCTTGAGCAGCGTGAGGACAGGGGCGTGGTCGATGCGTGCCGAGCCAGGCTTGAACGCCGCGCCCCATATCGCCAGAGTGTGCCCTTCCAGGCGCCCATGGAAATGGGTCCAGAGCTTACGAAACAGCGTCTCCTTCACCTGTTCGTTGATGTCCAGCACCTGCTCCAGCAATGCCGAATGGCGACCGCTGGCCTCCTGGACATTGGCCAGCCGCATCAGGTCGCGGGAAAAGTTGGGCCCGCCGAAACCACAGCCCGGATAGAGGTATTCATAGCCGATTCGCGAGTCTGCCCCCATGCCTTGGCGGACATGCTCCACATCCACGCCCAGGCTATCGGCGAGGCCAGCGATCTCGTTCATGTAGCTGATACGTGTTGCCAGCATGCCGATGGTGGCCAGCTTCGTCAGTTCGGCAGCCCGCCGGGGCATGCGCTGTACCACATCGCGACGTCGATTGAAGGCTCGCAGCAGTTCACGCACTTGCGCCTCGGCGTGATCGTCATCGCAGCCCAGAAGCCAGCGGCCGGGGCGGGTGAAGCTGGCCCAGGCGCGCCCCTCCTCCAGCATATCGACCAGGGCCACGGCACGGCGCTCCTGGGCTCCCAGTCGCGACTCCAGGCGCTCGGTCTCGCCCACCGGGAAGGTGGAGTTGTTGACCAGCATCAGCGTTCCGCCGTGGCTTGCGGCGGCCTGTTCCACCAGGTCGCCGGCCTCTTCTCGCTGCTCGGGAGAGAGGGCAAGCCACAGGATATCGATGGCACCCGGCTGCGGAGTGTCACTACCCTCTACCGTCAGGGTGCCGAGCGCCCGCCCTTCCTGAAGGCCGGTCATGAGATCAGGCTCGCGCCGCAACCAGTCGGCCTCCAGCAGGCGGGGCCAGGGCATTGAGGCGTGGGGCACCCAGTGCACCTGGTGTCCTACCCAGGAGAGAGCGGCAGCAGCCGTGGCGGCTGCCAGTTCACTTCCATGAATCTCGAGTCGCATGGCGATTACTCCGGCTGGCTATAGCGAGAGAGCAGTTCGCGAAAGCCCTCGCCGAAGCGGGGATGACGGCGTCCATAGACCATGGTGGCCTCGAGATAGCCAAGCTGATGGCCGCAGTCGTAAGTCTTGCCACGCATTCGCCAGGCGTCGACGCCATCGGTCTGGCGCAGCGTCTCGATGGCATCGGTGAGCTGAATTTCGTTGCCGGCGCCGGGAAGCGTTTCAGCCAGCAGTGCGAAGATGCTGCCTGGCAGGATATAACGACCGATGACAGCCAGGTTGGAAGGCGCATCGTCGCGTGACGGTTTCTCCACCACCCCATTCAATTGGCAGGACTCTCCGGCTGATGGCGTGCCCCCTCGAGGGTCCACGATGCCATACTTGTGGACACTCTCCCACGGGACCTCTTCCACCATCAGCTGGGAACGTCCGCTGGCTTCAAAGGCATCGATCATGCCTGCCAGATCGCTGCGCTCGAGGCCCTCGTCATCCACCAGGACGTCGGGGAGCAGTACCGCAAAGGGCTCATCGTCTCCGATCACGGGACGAATCCAGGCGGGCGAGATCGTTCGCATCGAGGGCCCCAACGGCAGCGGCAAGACCACGCTGCTCAAGATCCTCTCCGG
>ERZ869909.2271-NODE-2271-length-13124-cov-3.984594_pt1 | contig 13124 bp, 10 predicted proteins | sample MGYA00520892_ERZ869909 | MGnify/ENA primary metagenome ERZ869909 (study PRJEB32215, sample SAMEA104723947) | bioreactor metagenome | biome: bioreactor; feature: anaerobic bioreactor; material: water | place: China | collected 2015-03-12 ... | reverse complement strand
TGCTCGCGGCAACCAATTTGACAAAATGTCACTGCGATGAGGCAAATCCGACAACCTGCCTTCGTCAAAAAGAAGCCCCTGCTTCGCGCAGGCAACCATGGTCACAAATGCAGAGTAAGCCGCCCCTGGATTGCTTCGGCCTTTCAGGCCTCGCAATGACGTGGAAAGGCTTGGACTAAATCAGCCCTGTCGTGACGAAAGAGGGGTCGGCCCCTCCAGCGCGCCCATCTTTCATATTGCGCCGCAGCATAAATCGGGCTAACAAGCAGCGACTCGACTGGACCCGGCGCAGGCCGGGTGGCTCTTCCGGCCGCCGATCCGCCGGATAATTCTGAACAAGCCCGATGCTACAGGCCGGTATCATCCCGGCATGATCTTCGTTCGGGCATGGGTCACATAAGAATTCGCTTTCTTCCTACCGGCACGAATGGCTGGGCAATATCCGCACCGACCTGCTGTCGGGGCTTGTCGTCGCCCTTGCCCTCATCCCCGAGGCCATCGCCTTTTCGATCATCGCCGGTGTTGATCCGAAGGTGGGGCTTTACGCCTCCTTCTCCATCGCGGTCATCACCGCCATCGCCGGCGGGCGGCCCGGCATGATTTCGGCCGCGACCGCGGCGACGGCGGTGCTGATGGTGACATTGGTGCGCGACCACGGGCTGCAATACCTGCTGGCCGCCACGGTGCTGGCCGGGCTGATCCAGATCGGCATGGGGCTGCTGCGGCTAGGCTTCGTCATGCGCTTCGTGTCGAAATCGGTGATGACCGGCTTCGTCAACGCGCTGGCGATCCTGATCTTCATGGCGCAGCTGCCGGAACTGACCAACGTCACCTGGCACGTCTACGCGATGACGGCAGCGGGTCTGGGCATCATTTATCTATTCCCCTACGTGCCGAAGATCGGGCGGGTGATCCCCTCGCCGCTGGTCTGCATTCTTACCCTCACCGCAGTGGCCATGTACCTCGGCCTGGATATCCGCACGGTTGCCGACATGGGCGATCTGCCCGACACCCTGCCAGTCTTCCTCTGGCCGGAAGTGCCGCTGACCTTCGAGACCCTGGCGATCATCTTTCCGTACTCTGTCGCGCTGGCCGTGGTCGGCCTGCTGGAATCGCTGATGACCGCGACCATCGTCGACGACCTCACCGATACCGGTAGCGACAAGAACCGCGAATGCAAAGGGCAGGGCGTTTCCAACATCGTCTCCGGCCTGTTTGGCGGCATGGCCGGTTGCGCGATGATCGGCCAGTCGGTGATCAACGTGAAATCCGGTGGCCGCACGCGCCTGTCAACGCTGATCGCCGGCGTGGTGCTGCTGTTAATGGTGGTATTCCTCAGCGACTGGGTCGGGCAGATCCCCATGGCCGCGCTGGTGGCGGTGATGATCATGGTGTCCATCGGCACCTTCAGCTGGGATTCAATCCGCAACCTCAAGCGCTACCCGCTTTCCACCAACATTGTCATGGTCGTCACCGTTGTGGTGGTGGTCTTCACCCACAACCTGGCTTACGGCGTGCTCGCCGGGGTGCTGCTGGCGGCGATGTTCTTCGCCAACAAAATCGGGCATTACCTGCATATCGAGTCGGCAGTGGACGCCGGCGGCGAGCAGCGTACCTACCGGGTGGTCGGCCAGGTGTTCTTCAGCTCCTCGGACAAGTTCGCCGCGGCGTTCGATTTCAAGGAAGCCCTCAGCAGCGTTACCATCGACCTGACCCAGGCGCATTTCTGGGATATCACCGCTGTCTCGGCGCTGGACAAGGTGGTGCTCAAGTTCCGCCGCGAAGGCACCGAAGTTCAGGTGCTGGGGCTGAACGAAGCCAGCGCAACCATCGTCGACCGCTTCGGGGTGCATGACAAACCCGAAGCCATCGATAAACTCATGAGCCACTGAGCAGGAGAGCGATATGACTCAGGTAATGGCATGCATCGACGGATCCCCACAGGCAGCCGCTGTCTGCGATTGCGCGGCCTGGGCCAGCCAGCGCCTGCGTGCGCCGCTGACGCTGCTGCATGTGCTCGACCGGCAGCGCTACCCGCTATCGGGTGATCTCAGCGGCATCATCGGGCTGGGCAGCCGCGAGTTTCTGCTTGAAGAGCTGGCCTCGCTGGACGAAAAACGCAGCAAGCTGGCCCTCGAGGAGGGCCGCATGATGCTCGATTCGGCCCGCCAGCGCGCCATCGAGGCCGGCGTGGCGCAGCCCGCGTTGCGCCAGCGGCACGGCGACCTGGTGGAAACCCTGCGCGAACTGGAAGGCGATACCCGCTTGCTGGTCATCGGCAAGCAGGGCGAAGACAGCGGCAACGACATCCAGATGATCGGCAGCCAGCTGGAAAGCGTGATCCGCACCATGCACCGTCCCATCCTGGTGACGTCGGCCAATTTCCGCGCGCCGACAACCGCCATGCTCGCCTTCGACGCCAGCGCCACCACGCGCAAGGGTGTCGAGATGCTGGCCGCAAGCCCGTTGCTCAAGGGCATGCCGATACATCTGGTCATGGTCGGTAGCGATACCGGAGAGGACAAGACAGCGCTGGAGTCCGCCCGAGATGCGCTGGCGGCTGCCGGCTTCGAGGTGCATGTCGCGGTCCTCGCGGGCGAGGTTGAACCTGTCCTGCATGCCTATCAGACCGAGCACGCCATCGACCTGCTGGTAATGGGCGCTTACGGGCACTCGCGGATTCGGCAGTTCTTCGTCGGCAGCACTACCAGCAACATGCTCCGCTCGACTACCACGCCACTGCTGCTGTTGCGCTGAGCCTGACGGCCACCGCCCTGGCGCGGTGGCCGGCGTTACCGGTACAGATCGGCGCGCGACCAGGGCACCTCATGGGAACCATCCGGTAACGGCTTGCTCGCAAGAATCTGGTGCAGGTTGATCCAGTTGCGCCGAAAACCATAGGCGCAGCCGGCCAGATAGACCCGCCAGATACGCAGCGCACGCTCGGGAACAAGGCGCTGCGCTTCGGCCAGTTTCGCTTCCAGGCGCTGACTCCAGAAATCCAGCGTGCGCGCGTAATGCAGGCGCAGGCTTTCCACATCGACGATCTCCAGCCCCGACTCACTGATGCAGGCGCCGATCTTCATCAGATGCGGCAGCTCGCCGTGCGGGAAGACATACCGCCCGATAAACGCCCCCGCGCCGTAGCCCACGGGTCGCCCGTCGATGTGCCGGGCGGTGATGCCGTGGTTCAGCACCAGCCCGCCGGGGCGGACCACTTCCGCCAGTTGCTGGCAATACAGCGGCAGGTTGGCATGGCCGACATGCTCGAACATGCCGACGCTGACCACCTTGTCGAAATGGCCGTTTCCGGGCAGGTCGCGGTAATCCATCAGCTCCAGCTGCACGCGATCCTCCAGACCTTCGGCAGCGACACGTTTACGCCCCAGCTTCAACTGCTCGCGGCTGAGCGTGATGCCGAACACCTCGGCACCGAACTCACGCGCCGCAAAGCGTGCCAGCCCGCCCCAGCCGCAGCCGACATCCAGCAGCCGATCACCGGGTTTGAGCCGCAACTTGCGACACAGATGACGCAGCTTGGCCTGCTGGGCCTGGCCGAGATCTTCGGTTCCAGTCTCGAAATAGCCGCAGGAATACACCATGTCCCGATCCAGCCACAGCTGATAGAACTCGTTGGACAGGTCGTAGTGGTAGGAAATGGCCTCAGTATCGGTAGCCTTGTCGTGCGGCGTGCGTGTTGGCGGTGCCGCATCATCCTTGCCCAGCGCGCGACTCAACTCATCGCCGATACGGATCACCTCGGCCAGCGGCCCCTCCAGATCGACCCGCCCTTCAACGTAGGCCGCCCCCAACAAGTCGAGGCTGGGGTGCGCGAGATCGGCCACGATCCCGGGATCATTGATGGCCAGCGTCACCGTGGGCGCCGGCCCCAGATCGACCGCCTTGCCGTCCCACAGCCGAAGACGCAACGGCAGTGATAGTCCACGCAATGCGGGTAGCAAAGTCGCCAACATGCCCGATCTCCTTCGTTTCGTACCAAAGAAATCCTAGAACAACCTTCAGAGACCATAGACCGAACGCACGATATTTTCTTTCTATGGGGTGATAGAGGTAGAGGCGACAGGCCATGGCGGCGGCTTTAGTGGGTTTCTTGATCAGAAGAAATGATATGGCTAAATGCCATTGGTTTCGTTGTGCGCGCGGGCACTCTCCGGCTAGCCCGTAGGCCGTGAAACCAGACGAAAGCAAAGTTGGCGGAAGGCAGTGAGAGTCGAACTCGTTTTTTTTGCCTGCTTTATTCGGCAAAGTCCCGCATTGCTTGTCTGTCGGCTTTTCCGGTTCAGCTTAAATCGGCTTTGGTCTGCATTGTTTTCGACACATTTTCGACACTAGAACCCGCCTTTGCATGACTGCATGCGTTTTGCTTTGGCGATTGTGATCGGGTCCTTTGGAGCGTGTTCCCACCAGAAGCGGCACTCTCTGGAATCCCAGATTTCAGCTTTCTTGGCGTTTGCTGCCGCAATTTCGCGCCGCTGGATCTGTTGTTTCCTGGCTTGTTCTACTCGCTGCTGTTCTGCGGTTTGTGCCTTGAAATAGTCGGCCACTTCTTGAAGTGCGGATCTGATTCGATATTCGGTGATGGCGTCGTCTAAGTACTTGCCGCCCCATAAGCCAGTCACAAGTATCGTTGCTGCAACGATGATCGCAGTCCCGATTCCTATTCCTCCTTTGCCCTGCCTACGCTCCAGCCTTGCATGCCGTTCCTCGATCTCCTCGGCGATATCGAACTTCAGGTTTTTTAACTGTTCATCCATGCCGTCTATCTCCGGGCAATCCAGCGCCTAGCCACTTCTGTCGTTATCGCTATCCCGCGTTTTGATTGGGCAAGTTTCTGTTCGCCTCATCGTAGTCCGGGCTTCTATGTCCGTTCTCTGGCTCTATCAGGCCAGTTACTAGCCAGAGTGCGTATTCCGGAAACAACCTCGCAAGAATGCCGACTTCCTCGGTACCTGGTCGAATGATGCCTCTGCTTATGTTTTTCCAGCGGTCGTGATTCCCGCCAATCTCGCTGAGCTTTTTTGGCCCTGCTTGCTGGGGGCCGCGTAGTTCGGGGCTTTCAAACCGGGATTTGGCGGAAGGCAGTGAGAGTCGAACTCACCCAGGAACGGCTGCCGCCCCCAACCGGGTTTGAAGCCCGGCCGCAGCACCGGCTGCGATTGCCTTCCTTGATAGGCGCCGGGGCGTCTGCCACGGCGTTTTGCGAGTGACAGACCCTACCCGATCTCCACGGCGGTGGCCAGTGCGCTATCGGAGCGAATTTTGCGTTCGTTGCCGAAGCGGCGGGTCAGGCCGATGCGGTCGAAGTGTTCCAGCAGTTGGATGCTGCGCTTGCGTCCGAGGCCGATGCGGTCGCGGAAGGTGGCGGCGCGGATCACGCCGGCCTCGTGTTCGATTTCCATTAACAGGCGGGCCAGCTGGCGGGTGGCGGCTTCGGTGTAGAAGAGGTCTTTGACCACCTGTTGCAGTTCACCGAGGCGGGCCAGTTTGCGCAGCAGGTTGCGCACCGATTCTTCGTCAATGGCCAGCGCCTTGGCCATGTCGCGTACCCAGGGTGGATTGAAACCGTCGGCTTCGAGTAGCGGCCACAGCTGCGCCTTGAGGACTTCCTCTTCGTCACTCAGGCGTACGCGGTGTTCGGGCAGGTGCAGCCAGGGGCCGCTGGCCTGTACCGCGCCTTCGGCAAGTGCCTGTTCCAGCAGGGCGATAAAGACTGGCCGCTCCAGCTGGGGCAGGGCGTAGCGACGCAGGCGGTCGCGGTCGGGGCCGAGTTCGTCGGGTTGTTCCTCATGGAAGCGTTGCAGCGCGGGGGCCAGGCTTTTCCCGAGATAGTCCCAGTAGGAGCGCTCGAACAGCCGCGTGCCCTGGCGGGTGGTGATTTCCACGGCGGCGTCCGGCAGTTGCCAGGTCTCTCGGGGGCGGTTGAACTGGCGTTCCAGATACGCCGGTTCCACACCGTTGACGGCGCTGGGCAGCAGTTGCGGAAGTATGTCTTCCAGCGTATTGCCTGCCAGCGCACGCAGTTGGGCCAGCCGCGCCTGGCGGTGGCGATTGCGCGGCGGCGCGAAGGGGTCCAGCACGCGGCCACCGCCGAGGGTCCGTTGTGCGGACTGGTCGCGCAGGACGACCCGGTCACCATGAATGGCGTGAACGGGGGCGTTGAGTTGCAGCTGGGCATGCACCTGGCCGCCGGGCGCGACGAATTCGCCTTCCAGCAGGGCGATGCGCCCGGTGACGTCCTGTGCGCCGAGGTGAATATGCACGGGCGACCAATGCTTGAGGGCGCGGGCCTCGCTGGCGAGCAGGGTGAATTCGATATCGATGCGGCGCGTAGCGCCTTGCAGGGCCGGCGACAGCAGCCAGTCACCGCGGTTGATCTGTTCCACGGCCAGGCGCTCGCCGGCGAGGTTGAGCGCGACCCGCTGGCCGGCATGTGCCTCGTTGGCCTCGCGATTCTGCGCGTGCAGGCCGCGTACGCGCACGCGGCGGCCGAGGGGCGACAGCGTGAGTTCGTCGCCAACCTGTACGCGCCCGGCAAAGGCGGTACCGGTAACCACCACGCCGGCGCCGGTGACGCTAAAGGCACGGTCGATGGCCAGGCGGAAATAGCCGCTGTTGCTGCGAGCATCGATGTGTGCGGCCTGATCGAGCAGGGCCTGGCGCAGCGCCTCGATGCCCAGCCCTTCGATGGCCGATACCGGGAAGATCGTCGAACCCGCCAGTGGCCCGGGCTGCAACAGTGCCTCGATCTGCTGGCGTACCTCTTCGACGCGGGCCGGCTCGACGCGGTCGATCTTGGTCAGCGCTACCAGCGCGCGGCGAATACCCAGCAGTTCGACGATGGCCAGGTGTTCGCGGGTTTGCGGCATTACGCCGTCATCGGCGGCGACCACCAGCAGCATGCAGTCGATGCCGCTGGCGCCAGCCAGCATGTTGTGGACGAAGCGCTCGTGACCCGGCACGTCGATAAAGCCGGTCAGGCTGCCGTCGCCGAGATCCGCATAGGCGTAGCCGAGGTCGATGGTGATGCCGCGTTCGCGCTCTTCGCGGCGGCGGTCGCCCTGCTGGCCGGTGAGGGCCTTGAGCAGGGCGGTCTTGCCGTGGTCGATGTGGCCGGCGGTGCCGACGATCATGGTGCCTGCTCCTGTTGAAGAGCCTGTTGCAGTTGGGGTAGCTGGGCGAGAAAACCCGCTTCGTCGTCGAGCTGGCGCAGATCCAGCCAGAGTGCGTCTTCGGCAATGCGGCCAAGCACCGGGATTGGCAGGCCGCGCAGGGCTTCTTCCAACCGGCGCAGGCTACGCCCGCGCAGGCGCTTGGGTTGTTGCGGGCGGATGCACAGGGCGGCGCTGGGCAGCCGCGCGACGGGTTGGGCGCCGCTGCCGATCATGCCCAGGGCGTCGCTGACGCCCACCTGCCAGCTCTCAACGAGCACCGCCGCCAGCGCCGGGGCGACGCGCTCGGCCTGCAGGCGGATATCCTGCTGCGGGCGGCTGAGCAGGCGCAGGCTGGTCAGGCGTTCGGCCAGGCGGTCGGGGTCGCGATAGAGGTTGAGTACGGCTTCCAGCGCGGCCAGGGTGAGCTGGTCCACGCGCAGGGCGCGCTTGAGCGGGTTCTTCTTGATCTTCGCGATCAGGTCCTTGTGGCCGACGATCAGCCCGGACTGAGGGCCGCCGAGCAGCTTGTCGCCGCTGAAGGTGACGATATCGGCGCCGTCGCGCAGCGCTTCCTGCACGGTGGGCTCCTTGGGCAGGCCCCAGCGCGAGAGGTCCACCAGGCTGCCGCTGCCCAGATCTTCCAGTAACGGCAGGCCGTGCTCATGGGCAATGGCCGCCAGCTCCGCGGTGGCGACGCTCTTGGTAAAGCCCTGCACGCTGTAGTTGCTGGTGTGTACACGCATCAGCAGGCCCGAGCGCGGGTTGATCGCCGCTTCGTAGTCTTTGGCGTGGGTGCGGTTGGTGGTGCCCACTTCATGCAGCTTCACGCCGGCGCGGGCCATGATGTCGGGGATGCGGAAGGCACCGCCGATCTCGATCAGCTCGCCGCGGGAGATGATGCCTTCCTTGCGTGCGCCGAGGCTGTTGAGCGCCAGCAGCACGGCGGCGGCGTTGTTGTTGACCACAGTAACGGCTTCGGCGCCGGTGAGTTCGCGGATCAGCCCTTCGATAAGGTCGTCGCGGTCGCCGCGTTTGCCGGTGGCCAGGTCGAATTCCAGGTTCAGCGGATAGCGCGCGGCGAGGGTAATGGCGTCGATGGCTTCGTCCGGCAGCAGGGCGCGACCGAGGTTGGTGTGCAGTACTGTGCCGGTCAGGTTGAATACGCGGCGCACGCGGCTGCGGTGCTGGCTGGCCAGGCGTTCGCCGGCGCGACCGGCCAGCACTTCCTCGGTCAACTCGGGTGCGCTGAGCTGGCCCAGCAGCGCCGGTTTGCGCAGTTCATCGAGCAGACCACGCAGGGTTCTGAGCAGGGCCTCGCGCCCGTAGCGATCCAGCAGCGGCATGCAGGCGGGGCTGCGCAGCAGGCGGTCGATGGAAGGCAGGCGGAGAGAAGAGCGCCGAACCTCGGCAGCTTGGCTGGTCATGCAGGAACTCCCGGTGCAGGGTTTGACCGGACAGTTTCCCGGACCGGAGCAGTGTGCCGCAAGGGGATGGCGTCGGATACGGCGCTGTGTCTCCCGGTTCAGCCGAAGCCTGCGCACTGCCGGATCACACTCACCGGCTAGTCGGGCGCTGCGGGAGCCGATGCCTGGTTCGCCAGCCAATGCGACCAGCGAAGAGCGCTCCGTGGAGTTCGGGGTAGGTCAGGCGGCGGTTTTATTCCTCATCTTCATCTTCCCCACCATCGCCCATGCCCAGCTCCTTGATCTTGCGGGTCAGGGTGTTGCGGCCCCAGCCCAGCAGCAGGGCAGCGTCGCGGCGTCGGCCAGCGGTATGCTTGAGTGCGGTTTCGATCATGATCCGCTCGAAGGCCGGCACCGCTTCGTCGAGCAGGCCGGTCTGGCCGCGCGTCAGCGCATGGTCGGCCCAGTGACGCAGCGCCTGCTCCCAGTTGTGTACCGGCGTGGCGTCGGCGGGCTGGTTGAGCAGTTCTGGTGGCAGGTCATCGACATGCACTTCGCGTCCAGAGGCCATCACCGTGATCCAGCGGCAGGTATTCTCCAGCTGGCGCACGTTGCCGGGCCACGCGAGGTTCTGCAGATACAGTGCGGTTTCGGGGCGCAGCAGCTTGGTCTCCACTGCCAGCTCCTGCGCGGCGCTGGCGAGGAAGTGTTCGGCCAGTGCCGGGATGTCCTCGCGGCGATCGGCGAGTCGCGGAATATGGATGCGGATGACGTTCAGGCGGTGAAACAGGTCTTCGCGAAACTTGCCTGCCTGCACCAGACTTTCGAGGTCCTGGTGGGTGGCGGCGATGATGCGCACGTCGACCCGCACTGGCGTGTGTCCGCCGACCCGGTAGAACTCGCCATCGGCCAGCACCCGCAGCAGTCGCGTCTGGGTGTCGGCCGGCATGTCGCCGATCTCGTCGAGGAACAGGGTGCCGCCGTCAGCCTGCTCGAAGCGGCCACGACGCTGGTTGGCCGCGCCCGTGAAGGCCCCTTTCTCATGGCCGAACAGCTCCGACTCCATCAGGTCTTTGGGGATTGCCGCCATGTTCAGCGCGATGAACGGCGATGCTGCACGCGGGCTGTGACGATGCAACGCGTGCGCGACCAGCTCCTTGCCGGTGCCGGACTCGCCATTGATCAGTACCGTGATATTGGAATGGCTGAGGCGGCCGATGGCGCGGAACACCTCCTGCATCGCCGGCGCCTCGCCGATGATTTCGGGGGTGTGATGACGGCCTGCCGGCTCCTGCAGGTTCTGTAGCTCCTGGGTGTGCTGGTGAGCACGCTTGACCAGGGATACGGCGTCATCGACGTCAAAGGGCTTGGGCAAGTACTCGAAGGCGCCGCCCTGGTAGGACGCCACGGCGCTGTCGAGGTCCGAATGCGCGGTCATGATGATCACCGGCAGGCGCGGGTAATGCTCGCGGATCTTCGCCAGCATCTCCAGGCCGCTGGCGCCGGGCATGCGAATATCGGAAATGATCACGTCCGGTTGTTGCCGGGCGAGTCGGGCGAGGACGCCATCGGCGCTGTCAAAACTCTGTGTGACCATGCCTACCTGTTGCAGGGCCTTTTCCAGCACCCAGCGGATGGAGCGGTCGTCATCGACGATCCAGACGTTTTCGCTTTGGCTCATGCTCAGGAGACTCCTTGTTCCAGCGGCAGGAAAATCGAAAAAGCGGTGTGGCCGGGGTGGCTCTCGCATTCGATCAGGCCCTGGTGCTGGCTGACGATATTCTGGGTGATGGCCAGGCCCAGGCCGGTGCCGTCCGGGCGGCCACTGACCATGGGGTAGAACAGGGTGTTCTGCAGTTCGGCGGGAATGCCCGGGCCGTTGTCGATGATTTCGATACGCGCCACCAGTCGATGGCGCACATGACCGATGGTGAACTGGCGCAGTGTGCGAGTGCGCAGGGTCAGGCGGCTCAGGCCCAGTTCGCTCTGGCCGGCAAGCGCCTGCATGGCGTTGCGCATGATGTTGAGCACCGCCTGGATCATCTGCTCGCGGTCCATCAGCACTTCCGGGATGCTCGGATCGTAGTCGCGCACCAGCGTGAGGCTGCCCTGGCATTCCGCTTCGATCAGGCTGGCGACATGTTCCAGCACTTCATGAATGTTGGTCATCGACAGCGACGGCAGCTTGTTTGAGCCGAGCATGCGATCCACCAGGTTACGCAGGCGGTCGGCTTCCTCGATGATCACGGCGGTGTAATCGGTGAGGTGTTCGTCGGGCAGCTCGCGGGCCAGCAGCTGTGCCGCGCCGCGAATGCCGCCGAGGGGATTCTTGATCTCGTGGGCGAGGCCGCGCACCAGCATGCGCGTGGTTTCATGGGTGGACAGCTGCGCCTCTTCCTTGCTGATGCGCAGTAGCCGGTCGCGCGGTATCACTTCCAGCAGCAGCCAGGTCTGCTGGCGGCTGAGAATGGGTGTGACTGCATAATCGACCGTCAGCGACTGGCCGCTGGCCGAGGTCAGCGTCGCTTCACGCTTGGTAAAGGGATGCGCCTCTTGCACCGCCTGGCGTAGAGCAGCGAGGGCTTCCGCCGATTCGGTAAACAGCTCGCTGATGAACTGGCCGTGGCTGCGCTGGCCACTGATGGCGAGCAGCATTTCTGCCGCCGGATTCATGTATTCCAGGTGCAGGCGTGAATCCAGCAGCAGGGTCGCAGTGGTCAGATTCTCGATCAGCAGGCGTTGCAGGGCTTCGTTGATCATGGCTGTCTGCATCCGGTGTGAAATGCGGAAAATGCAAGAAGCAAACCAAATGCTCGTTTCTTAGGCGAGAAGCGTCATGCACCAGAGCGGCGCGCCCTTGTTAAAAAGCAAACGGGGCGAGCGAACGCAATAATGCACCATTCAGGTGCATCAAGTGCTCACAGAAAGGGCACGAAGGGAATGTTTCGCTTCTCGGGCGGCTTGTCCTTCAGCGGACATTCCGGGCGGACGCCGTAATCGGCCTTCTGGCAGGGTCTCACCATGCGCCGCTGAGCCAGCGAGGTGCGCAACATATGGAAGGTCCGGGGCGGGCTGTGGAGCAGCGTCTTGCCCTGGCTGTCGATGATTTCCACGGCCAGTTGGTGGCTGCCACGGTCGATGTATTCCAGCGCCAGGGTCGCGCTGTCGCCGGTGGCGGTCGGATTGCCATCCAGCAACAGACGGTACTGATGGCCCGGCTGCAGTGCCGGCTCGCTGATCACGCTGACGAGCAGCGATCCGGCATTGTCGCGCAGAGTGGCACCCTGCTCCGGTTGCAGGATATCCAGCCGCTGGTAGGTGGCTGTGGATTCACTGCGGATTTTTTCCCTGACCCCCGTAGGTGCTGCCACCGGCTGCGCCGGCATGCTGTTGGTTGGCCTGGATTTGAGCGTTTCGACAGCCCGACCACCGGGGCGGTCGGTGAAGACGCGATTGCCCTGCTCGTCGATATAGGAATAGATCTGGCCAGCCGCAGGCAGTGCAAGTGCCAGCAGCAGGCCAAGCGCCCCGAGCCGGGCATATCGCCTCATCGACGTGCCGGGCTGGAGGTGTGAACGCGCTGCACGGTGAAGGTCTCTGCGGTGCGCTGCAGCACCTGCTCGCCGGCGAGCACTTCGACTTCCAGCTGGTGAGTGCCGCGATCGACGTTGTTCAGCTGTAGCGAGGTCGACCGGCTGGCCGGGGCCTGAGGTATGCCATCGAGCAGAAAGCGCAGTTGATGGCCTTGTTGCAGCGCCGGATCGAGGTGCGCCGTGACGGTGAAGGTGCCGTTGTTGGCGCGCAGCGCCTCTTCATCAGGAATACCCCCGATCGCCAGGCTTCGGTAGGGTTGCTGCTGTTCGCCCTGGGCGTCATCGGGCAGTGGCGGTGGTAGGTCGGGGGTTTTGATATTCACGGTATTGGCCGGGGGCAATTTCACTTCGTCCACGGCTACGCCATCCGGTGGCTGGTTGGTGAAGACGGTGTTGCCCTTGTCGTCGGTGTATTTGTAGATCTGCGCCAGGGCCGGGACGCTCAGAATCAAAAGCAGGCTGAACAATGCAGTGCGCATGGGAAGCTCCGCGAGGTTTGAAGGCTGAAGCCTTGCACCGCTTTGGCCCGCCGGCAAGTTCGATCGGTGGGATTTGCGAACGCTGGCGGATTGCAGGCCGCCGGAAACGAACAAGGCCTCCCGAGGGAGGCCTTGTCATTTACAGCTGCCGCAGGTCAAACGCTGTAGTACAGATCGTATTCCAGCGGGTGAACAAAGGTGCGGACCTTGATTTCTTCCTCGCTCTTCAGCTCGAGGTAGGCATCAATGAAGTCGTCGCTGAACACGCCGCCTTTGGTCAGGAACGCGCGGCCCTTGTCCAGCTCTTCCAGGGCTTCTTTCAGGCTGCCGCACACCTGCGGGATCAGCTTGCCTTCTTCCGGCGGCAGATCGTACAGGTTCTTGTCAGCGGCATCGCCGGGGTGAATCTTGTTTTGGATACCGTCCAGGCCAGCCATCAGCAGCGCGGCGAAGCACAGGTAAGGGTTGGCAGCCGGA
>ERZ869909.2269-NODE-2269-length-13144-cov-7.990740_pt1 | contig 13144 bp, 12 predicted proteins | sample MGYA00520892_ERZ869909 | MGnify/ENA primary metagenome ERZ869909 (study PRJEB32215, sample SAMEA104723947) | bioreactor metagenome | biome: bioreactor; feature: anaerobic bioreactor; material: water | place: China | collected 2015-03-12 ... | reverse complement strand
ATCCCGATGCCAGTCCGCAAACCGAAGAACTGAGCGCCTCTCCCACGTTGGGGAAACACCGCGCAGCGTTTCGCGCGAGGTATCCAAGCGGCGTGACCGACCCGCGCCGCTCCGGCGCCAGTTGAAGCCCTTGCGGCCTCGGATGCTTCCGCGTACGTCTCACGCGCGCACCTTTCGGATCGACACCATGACCCTTCAAAGTATGACAGGTTTTGCCCGCAGCGACGGCGCCTTCGATGGCGCCGCGTGGCATTGGGAATTGAGGAGCGTGAACAATCGCGGTCTCGATCTCAGGCTGCGCCTGCCGCCGGGGTTCGAAGCCATCGAGCCGAAGGTGCGGGAGCGCATCCAGAAGGCGGTGACGCGCGGCAGCGTAAATGCGTCGCTCTCCTTCACGCGGCGTGCGGCTCAGGGTGACGTGCGCGTGAACGAAGCCGCGCTTGAGCGCATTCTCTCGATTGCGACGCGGGTGGCGAAGGATACGGGCGCGAAGAAGCCGCGTGTCGAAGCGTTGCTCGGCCTCAAGGGCGTGCTCGATATTTCCGACGACGGCGAGCAGGATGCCGAGCGGGCGGCGGCCGAGCAGGCCGCGGTTCTCGACAGCTTGGACGGGGCGATCGTGGCGCTCGTGAGCGCGCGGCGTGACGAGGGGGCGCGCCTGAAAGACGTGGTTTCCGCGCAGATCGACGAGATCGCGCGGCTTGCAAAGAGCGTCGAGGCGTCTCCGGCGCGTTCGCTCGACGCGATCCGGGCGCGTCTTGCGGACCAAGTTGCACGGCTGATGGAGACGGGGCAGGCGTTTGATGCGCAACGGTTGCATCAGGAGGCCGTGCTTCTTGCGACGCGGGCGGATGTCGAGGAGGAGCTGAAACGGCTCGATGGGCATGTGACGGCGGCGCGCGGGCTGATCGCAGAGGGCGGCGACATCGGCCGCAGGCTCGATTTTCTCGCGCAGGAGTTCAATCGGGAGGCCAACACGCTGACCTCCAAGGCCGCCGATCAGGAGATTGCGCACGCAGGTCTCGCGCTCAAGGTCGTGATCGACCAGTTGCGCGAGCAGGTTCAGAATCTCGCCTGAAGGCTGGACCCGAGACGCGCGAGACCGTAATCAAACTGTCGGACACAAGAGCAGGACGACGGAATGACGAGCGAGCAACCGAGAATCGAACGGCGCGGCCTGCTTCTGGTTCTGTCGTCGCCCTCGGGGGCCGGGAAGACGTCGCTCGCCCGTGCATTGCTCGACACCGATCCCGACATTCGCCTTTCCGTTTCCGCGACCACGCGCAAGCCCCGACCCGGCGAGGTCGACGGCGAGGACTATTGGTTCGTCGACGAAGCGAAGTTCAAGGCGATGATCGAGGGCGAAGAGTTTCTCGAATGGGCGACCGTCTTCGGGAACTACTACGGTACGCCGCGCGCGCCGATCGAGGCCGCGGTTTCCAAGGGCCGTGACGTGCTGTTCGACATCGACTGGCAGGGCACGCAGCAGCTTGCGGAGCGCATGGCGGGAGACTTGGTTCGCGTGTTCGTGCTACCTCCATCGGGCGAAGCGCTCGAAGCGCGCCTCAAGCGGCGCGCACAGGATCCCGATCATGTGGTCGCGAAGCGCATGGCGGGGGCGGCCGCCGAAATCAGCCATTGGGCCGAATACGACTATGTGATCGTCAATGGCGATCTCGGCGAAAGCATTGCGGGCCTTAAGGCCATTCTCGCGGCGGAGCGGCTCAAGCGCGAGCGGATGACGGGGCTCACGGCCTTCGTGCGAGATCTGCAAGCCGCGTTAACGTGAGATGATCGTCCGGCCGGAAACGCCTTCGCTCTACCCCCAAATTCGCGCGCTGCTGTGCGCGGCTTTTCCGACATCTGCAGAAGCGGATCTCGTGGAGCGCTTGCGCGCGGATGGCGATGTGGCCGTCGCTCTCGCGGCGCTCGATGCAGATATTGTCGTTGGGCATATCGTGCTGTCGCTGATGGTCGCGCCGATGCGTGCGCTTGGCCTCGGGCCCGTAGCCGTCGCGCCAGCGCGGCAGGGGCACGGAGTTGGGCGTCGGCTGATCGAAGCGGCACTCGCGGGGGCGCGAGAAGAAGGGTGGAACGCTGTCTTCGTTCTCGGAGATCCCGCCTACTACACCCGCTTCGGGTTCCGTGCCGAGCTCGCCGCTGGGTTCGACACGCCGTATGCGGGGCCGTACTTCATGGCGCTTGGCTTGCAGAACAGCCCGATCGCCCCGCTCACCGGACGCGTCGAGTATGCACGCGCCTTCCAGAGTCTCGGCTGACGGTCCGCGTTACGGCAGTTCGCGGGCGTAGCTGATCACGGACAGAAAGCGGATCGGGAGCTTCACGAGTTCCTCGGGGCCGTGCGGCGCATCCGCGTCGAAGAACAGGCTATCGCCAGGTTTCATCGGATAGAGCTTATCGGCGTGGCGGTAGACGACCTCGCCTTCGAGCACGTAGATGAGTTCGAGCCCGCTGTGCTGAAACAGCGGAAAGACGTCGGATTCCTGCGTCAGCGTGATGAGGTAGGGTTCGACCACGATGCTGCCCGCTGTGCCGCTGGTGTGGCCGAGGAGCTGATACTGGTGGCCGGCGCGGGTGCCGCGGCGCTCGATGGGGAGGCCGTGGCCCGCCGAAACGAACACCGCGTCGCGTTTTTCCTCGAAGCGGCGGAAAAGGGCGGTCACCGGCACGCCGAGCGCCTTGGAAAGACGCTGCAAAGTGGTGAGGGATGCGCTCGTCACGCCGTTCTCGATTTTCGACAGCATACCGAGAGACAGCCCGGCTGCGCGCGCAAGGTCGGACGCGGTGATGCCGAGCTTATTGCGGAAGGCGCGCACTTCGCGCCCGATTGCGACTTCGAGCATGCTGTCGCGCGCGCCTGACAGCGCGTGAGGGTCCTGCTCGCCTGGGCCGGCCTCTGTCGTGCCGTTCTTCTTCAAGGTGGGCCTCCCGCTTCAAGGTCCCGTCATATCAATTTTTCGAGGCGATCAAGGCCCGCGAACTCTCCGCCGTACTCCCGCGCCGCGTCGAGCAGACATGTCGAGAGGTACAGGGACGACGCGGTATCGGCAAGGAGGTGGAACACCGGAGTTTCGCGAATATCGCACCGCGCGACGATGGCGTTGACGCGGGCGAGGGAGGTCTGTGCGATGGCGTGGTTCGGAAATTTGGCGAGGCGCAAATCGACCGCGCAGAGTTTCGCGAACATCGCAGGTGCGCACTGACCCGTCACGGCGAGCCATGCGTGGCTGTCACGTCGCGGAAGCGGGTATGTGCGCTCCTCGTCTTCGAGGCGGAATGCGTGCTCCCAGGCGGAGAAGCGGCCGCCGTCGCCGTCGAGTGCGGACAGGATCAGGACCTCGGTCGGCGCCAGGACCAAACAGAGGCTACCGTCCTCTTGCGGAAAGATGCAGTTCGGTTCGTCTTCCAGGCGAAGGCCACGCGCACGCATCGCGTCCATCGTGCCGCGGCCTTTGAAACCGATGCGCGGAAGCGGCGACAAATCGACGATGGCGAGTTTTTCGAGGACCGCGGAGGTTGAGAGATCGGTTGCCGCCGCCGTTTCTCCAAGAGAGCGCCAGTGTGCGCCGCGTTCGACCAGGAGACGGGACAGAGGCGAGCGTGCGAGCGTGACCGGCTGAGAGGCGGCGAAGTCGGACATATTTTCAAACCTCCTGGCGCGCGTTCTCGGGATCGTAGAACGGCGTTGGAACGACCGTTGCAGCGACGAGCTTTCCGCCTTCGATACGGATGCTGAAACGCGATCCGGGTTCGGCGAGGTCTGCCGGCACGTAGGCGAGGCCCACGACTTTTCCGAGCGTCGGCGAAGCGACGGCGGAGGTGACGCGCCCTGTGATGTCGCCGTTTCCGATTACGAGATGGCAGGGTTGGGGACACGGTGCGGAGGACGCTTCGAGCGTGAAGCCGACGAGCTTGCGCGTCACGCCCTTTGCGATCTGCAACTCGATGGCACGCTTGCCGACATAGAATGCCTTCTTTTTGCTGAGCGCCCATTCCATGCCCGCTTCGGCCGGATGGGTGAGGCCGTCGGTATCCTGACCGACGATGATGTGCCCCTTTTCCAGCCGCAGGATGCGCTGGGCTTCGACGCCAAACGGGAGAAGCCCATCCGGGCTGCCCGCATCCATGAGCGCGTCCCACAGCGCTTCGCCGAAGCGGGAGGGGACGTGGATCTCGTATCCCAGCTCGCCGACAAAGCCGACGCGAAGGATCCGCACCGGAATGCCAGCGAGGGTGCCGGTGCGCACGCCCATGTAGGGAAACGCCGCGTTCGAAAAGTCGATGTCGGAGGAGAGACGCTCGACGATGGCGCGCGCCTTTGGGCCGGCGAGGTTGACTGCGGCATACGCGGCGGTGACGTTGGCGATGTCCACGTCAAGCCGCCATTCCGCGTTGTGCCATGTCATCTGGCGATAGACCTGGTCGACGGCGCCGGTGGTTGCGGTGACGTAGTAGTGGCGCTCATGCAAGCGCGCGGCGACTCCGTCGTCAATGACGACGCCGGTCTGGTCGGTCATTAGGGTGTATCGGGCGCGGCCGACCGGTTGCTTGGCATAGGCCCACGTGTACATGCGCTCGATGAATTCCGCGGCGTCAGGCCCGCGAATGTCGAGGCCGCCCAACGTCGAGACGTCGATGAGGCCGGCGGCCGTGCGCACGGCGCGCACCTCGCGCGCGATGCTCGCCGCTTCGTCCTCGCGGCGGCCATAATAAGCGGGCCGCTTCCATGTGCCGGCCGGCATCATGCGTGCTCCGAGTTCCAGGTGGCGATGATGCATGGGCGTGTGACGCACGGGCGAGAATGCGCGCCCCGCGAGCTGGCCGAATTTTTCCGGCACAAGCGGCGGGCGGAATGTCGTCGTGCCGATGTCGGCTGCGGCGCGCCCCGTGATACGCGACACGATGCGGATGGTGTTGACGTTGGCGTGGCGGCCCTGGCTGGGCCCAAGCCCAGCGGTGGAATAGCGTTTCACAAGCTGGATATCGTCGTAGCCATCCTTAATGGTGTTTGCGATGTCCTTCGTCGTGATGTCCTCGTCGAAATCGACGAAGTCGTTGCTGGAGGGCGCGGTGAAGATCGGGTAGGCGTGGGTGATGCCGGCTGCGGAGACGTGAGGCGGCGCGGGCATGTCTTCCGCGATGTCTTGTCCGCAAGCGCGTGCGGCTGCGGTGCGCCCTGCTGCGGCGCCGTTTGAGCGTGAATCCGCATCCGACCAGACACCGGCTGCCGCTCCTGCCAGCGAGATGCCTTTCGGTACGCCTTCGGCGCGATGCATGGCAGTCTCGGAATCGTAGACGGCACGCGCACCCGCATGGCAGGCGAGGTTGAGCTGCGGCGCGAAGCCTGCGCTGATCAGGAGCGTATCGCACGCGATCCAGTCGGTTGGCGCCGCAGAGGAAACGCCATTGGAGGCGATCCGCGAAACAGCGACGGCATCGACGCCAAGACGTCCTTTGGTGTCGACAGGCGTGGCGCCGGCGTAGATCCTGACCCCGCGTGCTCGCACCTCTTCTTCCGCAGGGCCCATCGGGTCCGTGCGCAGATCTACGATGGCGGCGACTTCGACACCCGCGTCGAGAAGATCGAGGGCGGCTTCGTAGCCGAAGCGGTTTGCGGTCGCGATGACGGCGCGTTTCCCTGGCGCGACGCCATAGAGGCGCATCAGCCTTTGCGCGGCACTTGCGAACAGGATGCCGGGACGGTCGTTGTTCGGGAAGACGATCGGCTGATCGAACGCGCCAGTCGCGAGCACGATTTCGCGTGCGCGGATCTTGTAGAGCCGCTTGGCGCCGACGGCTGACACCCAGTTGTCCGCAAAGACGCCGCTCACGGTTGTGTCGGAATGGATGGTGAGATTGGGTAGAGCCTTCGCGCGCGCGATCAGATCCTGGCGCGCGCTGTTCGACGATGCCCGGTCGAGACCGCCGCGGCCGTAGAGGAGGGAACCGCCAAGTTCGGGCCACTCGTCAATCAGAAGCGTTTCGGCGCCGTCTTCTGCGGCCGCAATTGCGGCTTCGAGGCCGGCCGGACCACCGCCGACGACGAGCACATCCGCGAAAAGATACGCTTTGTCGTAGCTGCGCGGGCGTGCGGCCGGTTCGAGGTGTCCGAGGCCGGCCATGCGGCGGATGGGCTTCTCGAACCAGTGCCAAATCCCTTTCGGGCGGAAAAACGTTTTGTAATAGAAGCCGACGGGCAGGAAGCGTTTGAATGCGCCCATGGCGGCATAGAGGTCGAAGTCGACAGAGCCCAGGCGATTGACGGATGTAACGGCAATGCCGTCGCGCACGCGATAGCGGTCAGCGCGCACGTTCGGTTCGTCGGCGATCCGCACGATGCAGTTCGCATCGTGGCCGGCCATGGTCAGTGCGCCGCGAGGGCGGTGATACTTGAAGGAGCGCGAGAGCACGCGCCGGCCCTCGGCATAGAGCGCAGAGGCGATGACATCGCCCTCGAATCCGTTGTGCAAACGCCCGTCGAAGGCGAACGTGAGAGGACTGTTGCGGTCGATCAAAAGACCCCAGTCAGGTCCGTCGAGGCGGGCATTCGCGCTGTAGCCGTTTCCGCTCATGTCTGGGGTTCGCTCCGGCGTGAAAAGAACGTCTCGACGGTCATGGTTTCGAGGATCTCGTCTGTCACTGTGTTGCGGCGCGCGATGAACCATGTGTTGGTCGGCGTGTGGAGCCACCATTCGGAAATGACGCCCGCGACGTTCGCTTCGAGGAACAGGTGGTCCGTCCACTCGGCGTCCATACAGGTGGCAGGATCGGGAGATGGCTTGATCTCGCCGCCCCACGCGAATTCCGAGATGTTGCGCGGCCCGTTCACGGGGCATGTCATGATCTTCATGAGTATCCCTCTCAATGGCCGACGGATGCGGCGCCCTTCTCTCCGACGAGGTCGAACGAGCGGAAACGGTCAAGCGCGAAAGGTTTCAGGAGATCGGGCTGGCGGCCCGTCGCGACGCATTCGGCCATGCGCAGGCCCGACACCGGCGTTGCCTTGAAGCCCCACGTGCCCCAGCCCGCGTCGATGAAGTAGTTCTCGATAGGCGTGAGGCCCATGACGGGAGAAAAGTCCGGCGTCATGTCGGCCATGCCGGCCCACTGGCGAAGCACCTTGAGCTCGCCCATGAAGGGGAACAGCTCCAGCATGTGCGCCATCAGGCTTTCCTTGAAGTCGAGAGTGGAGCGCGTCGAGTACAGACCGTAGGCATCCGTCGCGCCGCCCATGACCATCTCGCCGCGCGCCGACTGCGAGATGTAGACATGAAGGGAGCCAGATACGACGATCTGGTCGAGGATCGGTTTGACGGGTTCCGACACACAGGCTTGCAGAGGAATCGTGCGGATCGGGAGCTTGATGCCCGCCATGCTGGCGACGACGCTCGACGATCCGGCGACCGCTTGGAGGATGCGACCCGCGTGGATGGTTCCGCGGTTGGTTTCGACGCCGACGGCGCGGCCGTTCTCGATCAGGATCTTGTTGACGGCCGTTTGCGTGTGGACTTCGACGCCGCGGCGCATCGCTTCTTTCGCATAGCCCCATGCAACAGCATCGTGACGCGCGATCGCCCCTGGTGGGTGATAGAGCGCGCCGAGAATGGGATAGTGCACGTCGTCGGACACATTGAGTGTGGGGCAGAGGCGCTTGATCTCGCCGGGGCCGATCACCTCGGAGGCGACGCCCATGTGTTTGTTCACCTCGGCACGCCAGCGGGCGGTGTTGAGGGCTGCATCCGTATGGGCGAGCGTGAAGTGTCCGCGCTCGGTATACATGACGTTGATGTCGAGCTCGTTCGAAAGCCCGCGGAAGAGGTCGACCGATTCCTTGTAGAAGGCGACGCCTTCCGGGGTCAGGTAGTTGGCGCGGACGATGGTGGTGTTGCGCGCGGTGTTGCCGCCGGCGAGCCAGCCTTTGTCGAGGACGGCGATGTTCGTGACGCCGTGGCGTGTGGCGAGATAGTAGGCAGCGGCGAGCCCGTGGCCGCCCGCGCCGATGATCACGACGTCGTAGGCGGGCTTGAGATCGGGGGACCAGCGAAAGTGGGCGTCGGCCGCATGGTCGCCTTTGAGAGCGGAGCGGGCAGCGTATTTGAGGAGGGCGAAGGGCATGAGGGGCGATTCATTTCTTGGAGCGGCATCGCAATGGATCACTTCATAAGATGCAAATATGTTTCCTGATACTCAAGTCCAACTTCTAGACAATTCGCTGCTTGAAATTTGTGCACTTGCCTATTATCATGTCAGGAAATAATTATTCATAACAGTTGAATTTATTGAAGTCGGCTGCTACGGTCCGGATCGTTCGATCAACGTGTCCGGGTGCGCTGCCGATGTGCGGAATCGTAGGACTGTTTTTGAAAAACGAGGCGCTCGAGCCCGAGCTTGGGGCGCTGACGGCGGGAATGCTCGCCACGATGTGCGAGCGGGGGCCAGATTCGGCGGGGTTTGCCGTCTACGGCGCGTCCAAGGACGGGAAGGCCAAGATCACGCTGCAATCCGCCAACCCAGAATCCGACTTCGACGGCTTGGCGAAGAGGGTGGAGAAGGCGGTCGACGGCTCGGTGAAGCTCGATGTGCGCGCGACACACGCGGTGCTCACGTGCCGGGCCTCGGAAGCCGATGCCGTACGCGCGCTTCTTCGTAAGATCGCGCCTTCCGTGCGGATCATGGGGCTGGGCGACGCAATCGAGATTTACAAAGAGGTTGGGTACCCCACCGACGTCGCCAAGCGTTTTGACCTCAAGCGCATGAGCGGCACGCACGCCATCGGCCACACGCGCATGGCGACCGAAAGCGCCGTCACCACGCTCGGCGCGCATCCATTCTCGACGGGACCGGACCAGTGCCTCGTCCATAACGGGTCGCTCTCGAACCACAACAACCTCCGCCGCTCTCTGATCCACGACGGCATGAGCTTCGAGACCGAGAACGACAGCGAAGTGGCTGCCGCCTATCTCACCTGGCGGATGAAGCAGGGGCTCGATCTCGGCCAGGCGCTCGAAAAGAGCCTCGAAGATCTCGACGGCTTTTTCACTTTCGTCGTCGGTACCAAGACGGGGTTCGGCGTGCTGCGCGATCCGATCGCGTGCAAGCCCGCGGTGCTCGCGGAAACGGACGACTATGTGGCGTTCGGCTCCGAGTATCGCGCGCTCGCCGGGCTGCCAGGCATCGAGACGGCGAAGGTCTGGGAGCCCGAACCCGCAACCGTCTACTTCTGGGAGCGCTGATATGGCCGCTGTAGTCGATCTCGGCATAACACCGCTGCGTGCGCTCAACGAGACGCTCCACGCGCTCTCGGACGGCACCAACGAAACCGAATGGGACGTGCTCAATCCGGAAGGCCGCCACGCGGTCGCCGTGGGCCTCGATGCGCCCGTCACCGTCCATGTTCGCGGGCCGGTGGGCTATTACTGCGCGGGCATGAACAAGCAGGCGACTGTCGTCGTGCACGGCTCGGCCGGGCCCGGAACCGCGGAAAACATGATGTCGGGCCGTGTCGTCGTGAAAGGCGATGCGAGCCAGTACGCAGGCGCCACAGGACGTGGCGGCATGCTCGTCATCGAAGGCAACGCGTCGTCGCGCTGCGGGATCTCGATGAAGGGGATCGACATTCTCGTGCGCGGCAACATCGGGCACATGTCGGCGTTCATGGCGCAGAGCGGCAATCTCGTCGTACTGGGGGACGCGGGCGACGCGCTCGGAGATTCCATCTACGAGGCGCGTCTCTTCGTGCGCGGGACGGTGAAAAGCCTCGGCGCGGATTGCATCGAGAAAGAGATGCGCCCCGAACATCACGACCTCCTGGCCGACCTTCTGGAAAAAGCGGGCGTGACTGACGTCAAGACCAGCGAGTTCCGCCGCTACGGCTCAGCCCGCAAGCTCTACACCTTCGACATCGACAACGCGGACGCCTACTGATGACTTATCACAATCCGCCGACCACACCGCGCAAGTCTGCCGTCTTCGACGACTACACGCTGTCCGAAATCCGCCGCGCGGCGGAGACCGGCATCTACGACATCCGGGGTGCTGGCGCGAAACGCAAGGTTCCGCACTTCGACGATCTCCTGTTCCTCGGCGCCTCGATGTCGCGCTATCCGCTCGAAGGCTATCGCGAGCGCTGCTCGACGGAGGTCGTGCTCGGCACGCGGAACGCGAAGAAGCCGATCCATCTCAAGATCCCGATCACGATTGCGGGCATGAGCTTCGGCTCGCTCTCGGCGCAGGCGAAGGAGGCCTTAGGGCGCGGGGCGAACATGGCCGGCACGTCCACCACAACGGGCGACGGCGGCATGACGCCTGAAGAGCGCGGACATTCGAAGACGCTCGTCTATCAGTATCTGCCGTCTCGCTACGGCATGAATCCGGACGATCTCAGGAAGGCGGACGCCATCGAGATCGTCGTCGGGCAGGGCGCGAAGCCCGGCGGCGGCGGCATGCTGCTCGGGCAGAAGATTTCCGACCGCGTGGCCGAGATGCGCACGCTGCCCAAAGGCATCGACCAACGCTCGGCGTGCCGCCATCCCGACTGGACCGGGCCCGACGATCTCGAAATCAAGATCCTTGAGCTGCGCGAAATCACGGATTGGGAGAAGCCGATCTACATCAAGGTCGGCGGGTCGCGGCCTTACTACGACGTGGCGCTTGCGGTGAAGGCGGGCGCGGATGTCGTGGTCGTGGACGGTATGCAGGGGGGCACGGCGGCAACGCAGGAGGTCTTCATCGAGCATGTCGGGCAACCGACGCTCGCGTGCATCCGCCCCGCCGTGCAGGCGCTGCAGGATCTGGGGATGCATCGCAAGGTGCAGCTCATCGTATCGGGCGGCATTCGCAACGGAGCCGACGCGGCCAAGGCGCTGGCGCTCGGCGCGGACGCGGTTTCTATCGGCACGGCGGCGCTCGTCGCACTCGGCGACAACGATCCCGCGCTCGAAGCTGAATACCGCAAGCTCAACACGACGGCCGGTGCCTACGACGACTGGCACGAGGGGCGCGACCCCGCCGGCATCACGACGCAAGACGGCGATCTGGCGCGGCGGCTCGATCCCGTCCGCGCGGGCCGGCGGCTGGCCAACTATCTCAAGGTCATGACGCTGGAACTCCAGACCATCGCGCGTGCGGCCGGTCATAATCACGTCCACAACCTCGAGCCCGAGGATCTTTGTGCACTCACCATCGAAGCCGCGGCCATGGCGCGCGTGCCTTTGGCGGGAACGAGCTGGATTCCGGGCGAAAGCAAATTCTGAGCGGCGACACTCAGTTCTACGCAGTGACACTTCGGCCCATGAAGGCCGGGGGCGCGGCTTCAAAAACAGAAAGACAAGTCATCTAGGGGTGAGGATCAAACGAAGCGTGGGACGCCCAAAACCATGACACAGTGTCTAGCCCAGGTCGCGAAGGATCGCGGCATCCGCTACTTCATGATCTCGTTCACGGATCTATTCGGATTCCAGCGCGCGAAGCTGGTGCCGGCTGCCGCGATCGCGGACATTCAGAAGGACGGCGCGGGGTTCGCAGGTTTCGCGACGTGGCTCGATATGACGCCCGCGCATCCGGACATGCTTGCCATGGCAGATGCGCCGGGGCTCGTTCAGCTTCCGTGGAAGCCCGAGGTCGCGTGGGTTCCGGCAGATTGCGTAATGGACAACAAGACGGTCGCGCAGTCGCCGCGCGTCGTCCTAAAGAACGTCCTCGCAAAAGCAGCCGAGCAAGGCTTTCGCGTCAAGACCGGCGTCGAGTGCGAATACTTTCTGATCAACGCGGATGGATCGGCGATTTCCGATTCCATGGATCTCGCGAGCAAGCCTTGCTACGATCAACAGGCGTTGATGCGCCGCTATGACGTGATCTCCGAGATCTGCGACTACATGCAGGAACTCGGATGGGGGCCCTATCAAAACGATCACGAGGACGCGAACGGGCAGTTCGAAATGAACTGGGCGTTCGACGACGCGCTGAAGACGGCGGATCGTCATTCGTTCTTCAAGTACATGGTAAAGTCGGTCGCGGAGAAGCACGGGCTTCGCGCGACGTTCATGCCGAAGCCGTTCGCGAACCTCACGGGCAACGGCTGTCACGTGCATATCTCGGTCTGGAGCCCGGATGGGGCAGCCAATACATTCGCCGATGCGACGGACGAGATGGGGCTCTCGCAACAAGGCTACAATTTTCTCGGCGGCATCATGCAGCACGCCACGGGGCTCGCTGCGATCACGAATCCGACGGTCAACTCGTACAAGCGCATCAACGCGCCACGCACGATCTCAGGTGCGACCTGGTCGCCCAACAGCGTGACGTGGACCGGCAACAATCGGACGCACATGGTGCGCGTGCCAGGTGCGGGACGTTTCGAGTTCCGGCTGCCGGACGGCGCGGCCAATCCCTACCTGCTGCAAGCCGCCATCATCGCGGCGGGGCTCGACGGCATTGCGCGCAACGCGCATCCCGGCCCGCGTCTCGACATCGACATGTATCAGGAGGGGCATACGGTCACGGATGCGCCGAGGCTGCCGTTGAATCTGCTCGACGCGGTTCGCGCATTCGAGAGCGATACAACTTTGAAAGCGTCGCTCGGCGAGGAGCTGGCCAGCGCTTACGTCAAACTCAAGACGGGCGAATGGAACGGCTATGCGAGCCATCTGACGCAATGGGAACGCGAGCACACGCTCGACGTCTAGCGGTGTGCGATCCAGTAGGCCTCGGTCGTCGCAAGAAGTGTGGTGTAGTCCGTCGCGAGGCCTGCGGATGCGACGCATAATCCATCGGCACCGAGTTTGGCGTTCATGCCGCGCGTCCAGCGCGCCATTGGAGTCAAGCGAAGGGCGCTCTCCGTTTCCGGCCGCACACTCAGCACCATCACCGCACTCATGCCGCCGCCCCAGGTGGAAATCTCTTGGATCGCGCTCCACGGCACGAACCCAGGTGCAATGCGAATATCGCGCAGCCCCTCCGGGCCGAGTGTTACGATGCCGCCGCGCCGGTTGAGCATTCTCCCGACAACGACCATCACGCAGAATCCGAAGAAGACGACCCCGATGGTGCCGTAGGTCTGCATCCTAATGGGGGGAATTTCGCGCCCCCTGTATGTTGTGAGCGTGAATACGTAGACCGAGAGGCC
>ERZ869909.2268-NODE-2268-length-13151-cov-3.274055_pt1 | contig 13151 bp, 12 predicted proteins | sample MGYA00520892_ERZ869909 | MGnify/ENA primary metagenome ERZ869909 (study PRJEB32215, sample SAMEA104723947) | bioreactor metagenome | biome: bioreactor; feature: anaerobic bioreactor; material: water | place: China | collected 2015-03-12 ... | reverse complement strand
GTCGTCGCCACTACCAACCCGCATGCGCGCTCCGACGACTCTGTCTCCCAACTCGAATTTCCGTGCGAAACTCTCGTTCACCACTGCGACACGTGGTGCTCCGATCCGATCGGCATCACTGAACTCCCGGCCGGCCAGAAGGGGAATCTCCATGGTCCGAAAGAACCCAGTTCCGACTTCGTTGAACCTCGCATTCCGGTCTGCATCCGGTGGCGCATCGAAACCCTGCACCGTGACATTCCCACCCCAACTACTACCAGCCAGCAGTGGCACCATCGACGATGCCACGCTGCTCACGCCAGGCAGCACGGCCAGCTCTTCTTCCACACGGTCAAAAAGCTGCCGCGATTGCTCAGGTCCATAGCCGTTCAGAACGGGCAAGACCGAAAAGGTGACCACCGACTCAATTCGCATGCCAAGTTCCGCCCGGCCCAGGTTCGCGAGACTGTGCGCGAACAGCCCAGCGAGGACCAACAAGACCATGGAGAGAGCGATCTGGGCCGTGACCAGTACATTGCGGAAACGGCTTGCCCCGCGGTCGCCGCCAGAGCGGCCCGCAAATCCCTTCAGCACGGCACCAGGTGACACGCGCGTCGCGTGCAGCGCTGGAAACAAACCGAAAAGCAGGACCGTCAGCATGGTGGTGCCCACCGCGAAGGCCATCGCGGCCGGTCCCAATTCGACCGGGAGGCTGGTTGCGAGCTGGGCAGGGACAAGGCTGGTGACCAACCCCAGCGTCGCCGCCGCTACTGGCAGGCTCGCCACGCACCCCAGCAAGCCCAGCAAGCCGGCCTCAGTAAGTAACTGGAGTATCATTTGCCCTTGGCTCGCGCCAACGGAGGCGCGAATCGCCATCTCACCAGCCCGGGCCGCCCCGCGGGCCAGCAACAGGTTGGCGATATTCACGCAAGCGATCAGCAGCACCAAACCGGTCAGGCAGAACAGCAAGCTCAACGGCAGGCGTGCGTCCTCGCGCAAGATGCCTTGGCCGTGACGACCAGGCTCCAGTTCGATCTTCCGGGCCTTGAACTCGGCCAGCCGCTGCTCCGACATCCTGCTGTTCAGCGGTGCTTCGACATCGCTCAGGATGCCACTGTAGAGCGTGTTTATCCCACTGGTGGCCCGCTCGACTGAAATCCCCGGACGCAGCCGCGCGAACAGGTATACCCAGTAGGACAGCCGGTCCTCAGCCCCTGGCGGAAAGTAGGGTTCCATCAGCCAGCGCAGGGTCAGTGGCACGAAGACCTGCGGCCGGCTTCCGAAGGTGGTTCCCGAAAAACCCTCTGGCGCCACACCGATGATGGTCAGTGGATGCCCGTTGATCACGAGGGTGCGACCCAGCACCGCCGGATCACCACCGAACTCGGATTGCCACCATGCATGGCTCAATACCACTACTTGCCCCTCGCCGACCCCGGGCTCATCGTGAGGCGCAATCAGCCTACCGACGGCCGGCTGCAGTTGCAGCACGCCGAAGTAGTGCCCGTTCACCAGCAATCCCGCTCCGGACACCGCATGGCCATCAAGTCCGATGCTCGCCGTGAAGCCGCGATGCGCAGCGATTCCGGTGAACACCTGCTGCTCGCGCTGCAGGTCGCGCAACATGGGATAGCTGAACACCTGGTCGCAGCTGCCGATGCCGCTGCAGGACATCGATCCGATCCTCGGCCCGGGGGAACTGAGGTTAACGAGATCTCCCGGGTTCGGCACCGGCAACGGGCGCAGTAGCACCTGGTGGAACAACGTAAAGATCCCGGAGTTTGCGCCGATTCCCAACGCCAGGGTCAGGACGACGATCACAGCCAAACCCGGCCGCAGCAGCAGTTGGCGAAGCGCAAGGCGGAAGTTTGTCATGGTCCCTGATCCGGCTTCAGTTGCGGCCGCGCCGAGCTTGTTCCGCGATGCGCCGGTCCTCCTCCGCGCGCAGCCGATGCATGGTTTCCTCGTCGACCACGCGGCCGTCAAACATGTGAATCTGCCGGCTTGCGTAGTCCGCGTAGCGGGAATCATGGGTCACCATGCAGATGGTCGCGCCCTCCTGATGCAAATCCGCGAGCAACGCCATGACGGCCTCACCATTTTTCGAGTCGAGGTTTCCGGTGGGCTCGTCGGCAAGCAAAATTGATGGCTTACCTACCAGCGCCCGCGCAACGGCGACACGCTGCTGCTGACCGCCCGAAAGTTGCGAGGGATAGTGGTGCAGTCGGTGCGCCATGCCGACTCGCTCGAGGGACTCGATGACACACTCCTTACGCTTGTCCTTGGTCATCCCGGAGCGATACGTGAGGGGCAGCTCTACGTTCTCGAAGACCGTCAGGTCCCCGATGAGGTTGAACGCCTGAAAGATGAAGCCGATCTCCCGATTGCGAATGTGTGCACGCTGGGAATGATCGAGATCCTGTACTGTCGTACCATTGAGCAGGTAGTCGCCGCCACTTGGCGTGTCTAGCAGTCCAAGGATGGCCAACAGGGTGGACTTGCCACACCCGGATGGCCCGGAGATCGAGACATAGTCGCCTTTCGCGACCCGGATATGCACACCTGAGAGCGCGTGCGTCTCCACCTCATCGGTGAGGAAGACTTTCTTGAGATCCTCGAGCAGGATCAGGGGCTGTTCGTGCTCCGCCGAAAACGTCTCAGACATGGCAATCTCCGGTTCCACTATTCGATTTGGATGCGCTGGTGCGTTGTTCGGTCGCATGATTCACTCCAGCCGTATACGCTCGTGGCCGTCCCAGGACGACGCATCCGAAAGGATTACCTGGTCGCCGGGGGCCAGGCCTTGCAGGATCTCGACGGCATTCACCGAAGTGCGGCCGATCTCCACCGGAACGCGCACCGCAGTGCGGCCGCCCTCCGCCAGCTTGAACAGGCCAACCGTTGAGTTGGGCTGGCCGTAGGCCGGCCGGCCGACATGCACGACCCGCTCCAGGCGCTCCAGCTCGATGGTTCCGTCCACGGATAGGTCGGGCCTGGCGCCTCGCGGCAGCTCACCAATCAGCTCGACGTCCACCTGAACGGTGCCTGCCTGGACCGCCGGATCCACCCGCGCCACGATTCCCTCCACCAGGCCGTTGCGCGTATCGATTGTGACTCGCTGGCCGATCTGTACGTCGCGCGCCTGCGTTTCGGGCACCCTCAGTTCCGCCTGCAGGTCGTCAGGCTGCGCCACCCGAGCGATGTTTGCCCCGAGGGTCACCCGTTGACCCTCCTCTACAGATACCTGTTGCAGCACCCCGCCGATACCAGCTCGCACCTTGAGGGATTCGACCTGCTCCTCGCGCCGCTGCAACTGGTTGCGCACCTGCTCCAGACGAGCCCTCTGCGAGGCCATCTGGGCCTGCATGGAAGCAGAAAACTGCTCGAGCCGATCCGTTTCGATCTCGACGCGGATCCGAAGCTGCTCGCTCAGCAGCACCGAGCGCTGGTGCTGGACCGCTGGCACGATGCCTTGCTTGGCGAGCGTCTCTTCCGCCTCAGCTTGCAGCCGGGCACTCTCAAACTCGGCGCGCGCCACCGCCAACGCCGCACGCTGGTCGAGCTGCTGGCTGCGCAAACGCAGCTCCGTCTCAATGAATTCCGCTTCGGCGGCCTCTAAAGCGTATCGCGCTTCTTCGGTCTGCTGGAGCAGGTCCGGGTTCGAGAGCTCAACCAGCAGCGACTCGGGTTCAACGACTGCACCCGGCCGGACCAGGATGCGCTCGACGCGGCCGTCTGTCTGTGCGGCAACCCAGCGAATCTCGCGCGGTGCGAGGGTGCCCGGGCCCCGAACCTGACGCAGCATCTCGCCTTCGCGCACCGTGTCGACCCAGACTGACGCGCGCGGGACGGTCGGAGCTGCTGGCTCCAGCCGGCTCAATCCGAAGGTCAGCAGAGCCAGGCCAATGCAGATGGAGCCAATGATCGCGAATCGGCGAATCTGGCGGCGGCGCTTGTTCTCGGGGCGTGGTATGTCCATGAACACTAGCCAGCAAGCTTTGTGCCATGGCATCCCCGGAGCGCGAGAGGCGCGCTATTCCGCATGTATATCCGCCACTTAGACAGCGCCACGCAGTCACGGTCTCAGCGGGCCGAGTTTCCCAGTTTCGGGATGTCGTCCCGGAAACAGACCCCATCTGGGTCCGACTGCAGGCTGCAGTTCCGATCCGCCATCGAGGTTCGATTGCACTGACCAGATGACTTGCACGACGGTGGCAAAAGCACTCTTCGGTCAAACAAGGTCGCCGACCCATCGCTCCCTGAAACTGGCCCGAAGTCCGCAAATGCCGCAACGTAGACCCATACAAATCAATGGGTTAAGCGCGGACGAATCGAGCGGTTGGATTGCAGCATTGGGTGGCGGCGGAAACACTGCAGTTGCGTTCCGTCGGTAGTTATCGACCGCTACCGACACATTGCAACACGGCTGCGCGGGCATGGTTGAGGGTGAGACAAGAAACGACTTGTCAGGACAACGTCCGGACAACTATAATGGAAGCATCCAAAGTCCGGAGGGGCAGTCCATGAGCACCCTGAATCTTTCCAAGACCGAACGCATTGACGTTCGTGCAAGCACGCCAGTCAAGCAGCTGCTGCAGGAGGCCGCGCGCGCCTGCCACAAGAACGTCAGCGAGTTCCTGCTCGACGCAGGCGTGACAGCGGCCGCGCAGACGCTGGCGGATCGTCGCCAGTTCGTGCTCGACGAGACGCAGTGGCAGGCGTTCCAGGACGCGCTGGATCGGCCGGTGCAAAGCAAGCCGCGCCTGAAGAAGTTGCTGCGTGGACCCGGGGCGCTGGGTTGAGCGATGGCTACTCACCCGTCCGCAAGCTGCTTGCGACGGATCAGGTCGATGCTTTCGACTGCGGCCAGGCCGCGCTGAACCAGTTCCTGCAACGCTACGCGCTCGTCAACCAGAAGGCCAACAGCGCGCAGACCTACGCCTGCTGCCACGGTGACGAGGTGGTCGGCTTCTACAGCCTCGCCGTCGGCAGCGTCGATCCGGAGGCCGCGCCGTCAAGAGTGATGAACGGGCTCGCGCGTCACCCGGTACCGGTCATGATCCTGGCCCGCCTCGCAGTGGACAAGGAGCATCAGCGCCAAGGCCTGGGCCAGGCCTTGCTCAAGGATGCGCTGCTGCGCACCGCTCAGGCTGCCGACATCGCCGGCATTCGCTGCCTGCTGGTCCATGCCAAGGACGATGCAGCGCGGAAGTGGTACGAATCCTGGGAATTCGAGCCCAGCCCGACTGACCCGTACCATCTGTTCCTGATGCTCAAAGACCTCAAGGGCATGTTGAGCTAAGCGGCGTCTTCGCCTCAGAAACCGACCCTTTCGCGCTGCTCATTCCAAAGCGCCGGTGGATCGACCGCCAGGTCGAACAGCGTGATGTGGTTCGGCAACGCGTCATCCAGGATGGCCGCGACGATGGCGGGCGCCAGCGTGGTCAGGTTGACCATCCGGCTCACATAGCTGTTGTCGATCCCCTCCCGCGCGGCGATCTCCTTCAACGATTTCCCTTCCCCTGCGGAAGCCTGAGTGACAATCAACCCGCTCGGCTGTCCGCCGTGGTCAGCTGAGCACGAGTCCAACCAGACCAGGACTCAAGACTCATACACCACTCCGCGGGACGCGACCGGAGCGATGATGGACCGCACGAGATAGGATGTATTCCACTGTCCCGGATAGGCGGTGGTGCGAGTCGGAAGGCCCGGCGGCGATGGAAAAGGAAGCGGTCGCTGATAACATGCCGAATGCAAATGGTCGGTGGAACTGTTTTTCGCACAGGAATGAATGAAGTTGCCCCAACAAACCCAGAAGCATGGATCATCCGCATGCCCATCATTGATTTAATGTATGTCTCTCGTATTCGCCATTCACGCACAGGACTGGTTTACGTCGTTTTGGTGATGGTGTTGATCATGCTGGTGGGCTGCAACACCGGCGATACGGGTCCAACCGGTTCGGTCGGGCCCCAGGGTGAGCCCGGTGAAACCGGGCCGATCGGCCCCCAGGGTGAGCCGGGTGAAACCGGGCCGATCGGCCCCCAGGGACCGCAAGGGTTGCCCGGGCCCGTGGGGCCCGTGGGGCCCGTGGGGCCCGCCGGACCGATCGGCGACGCAGGGCCAGGTGTCCCCGTCGGGGGTGTGACCGGACAGGTGCTGACGAAGGCGGGTGATACTGATTTCGACGCGCAATGGTCCGATGCCCCTCCGCAGTATTTCATGGGGCAGGAGACCTCGGGTGGAATCGTCTTTTGGGTGGATCCGACAGCGCGCTATGCCCTGGTCGCGGCCAGACAGGACAATAGCCCCGCGGGCTTTCCATGGGGGCCGGAGGCACTCACTGGTGCGAGAGGCAGCGGGATCGGTGCAGGGATCAGGAACACGGACCTGATCATTGCGGCCTACGCAAACGTGGGTTTCTACAACGCGTCCAGTGCCTCGGCAGTGTGTGCTGAGTATGCCGTCCAGGCTGATGGTGTGACCCCGTGTGGCGCACCGGGTAATGCTGGGGCTCTCTGCTATGGTGACTGGTATCTGCCCTCGCCCTTTGAACTGAACCAGTTGTATCTGAATCGCAATGTGGTCGGCGGTTTTGCAAACGGCCTCTACTGGTCGTCCCGGGAGGTCGACAGTAGTCTGGCCGAGGCACAGTCTTTCGTGAACGGCATTGTGTTGAACACGTCCAAGCCTGCAGGCGGCGTCCGCGGGCGCTGCATTCGCCTGGCCCGATGACGTCACAATAGAAATCCGGGGCAACGCCGAATTTTCTGTAATAGCAGTGCGATAAAGGCGACAGATTGATTTTTGCAGTGCGGAAATAGATCTGTTGCCTTTTTCGTAGGTCTCCGGAATGCGTGTCGGTGAAATCAGCCGGCCAAGGTCCGACGTATGCTACGAAATGAGGTGGCCGAGCACCGTCAATGCGGCTTCGGCGTGACGCTTACCGTGGAGTAGAGGTCGTACTCGTGTTGATTTGCAGCCCGAACTTACCCAACCGGGCTAGCGATCTGTATTCAGAGCTGCCCCGCACTAGCCGGCGCCCGCTCCAGGCGAGAAGGCAAGAGCCGCCTGCCAGGACAGGTTGCAACGCGGTGTTGGCCTCAACGCGCGCTTCCGATCTGGTTCAGCCCTCAATGCAGACTTCGAGTCGGATTTCGGTGCAATTCAAAGATCTGCTCATTCAGCCAGCCGGCCCTGCGTCCCTGACGCCCCGACCCGACCGGAGCGCGCGTGCGTCTGCAGGCTCACCTCGGCTCGGCAAACACCTGCACCCAGTAGGCCCGTCCACCGCCCTCCACGTCGATGGCAAAGCCCACGCCGAACTCGGTGAACCGGGCATTCATGATGTTCGCGCAATGGCCCGAGCTGTCGAGCCAGTGCGCGACCACGGCCTGGGCATCCCGCTGACCGAAGGCGATGTTCTCACCCGTCGCCTGCCACGCGTAACCGGCCCGGGTCACGCGTTCCTCGGGCCGGCTGCCATCCGCACCGCGATGGGTCAGCTTGCCCCGTGCGGCCGTGTCCTGCGCGTGCCCAAGCGCGACCTCGGACAGCGCGGCGGAAAGCGCCAGCGGCGCCGCCGGACCATGCCGGCGCAACCCGCAGCGACGCGACTGGCGACGGGCTGCGTTGACCAGCACAAGCACCTCGCCGGCGACCTCCGCCTGGGCGTCCGGGTCGAGCGGCTCGACCGGCTCCGCCAGCACCAGCCAGGTGCCCGCGGCGAAGCGATACACGCCGATCTCGGTGTAGTCCAGGTCGTTGACCACGCTGCAATGACGGGCGCCCAGCAGCCGCAGCATCCCGGAACGGTCCGTCGTGCCCTCGATGTAGATCGACCCGGAGCTGGTGGCCGGATAGCCGACCTGGTCGATGGCGTCCTGCAGCCGTCCGCCCTGGGCCCAGGTGCGCGCCACCTGGTCGAGAGTCCCGTTGCGCACCACCTCCGTGCGCACGCCCGGCACCCCGCCACACCCCTGGATGCGGACCAGGTTGACGAGATCCTCGGGTTCCGTCGCATGGGCCGCAACGGTCCCCAGGCCGCCGATGGCGAGCGCGAGGCTGGCGATCGCTGCATGGCTGCGGATCCGGAATCGCGGAGTGCTCACGCGCATGGCAGCGACCCGCACCCTACTTCGCCGCCGGCCCGTCAGCGACGACCCTCGAGGCCGACGCCATCCAGTGGATCGCCGCGGCGAGGACACCGACCAGGTTCTCGAAAGGTTCCGTGTCGGGGGTGTTGAGCCCGTGGCTTCCGCCGATGATCCGCTCGACCCGCACCGGCTTCCGCGCGGCGATGCGAGCCGCGGTGATGGCTTCTACGCCTCCCGCATCGACCTCTTCGTCCGCAGTGCCATAGGCCAGGAAGAGGTCGGAATCGCTCGCACCCAGGTCCTCCGCGGGACAGGCGCGCCGGAAGCTGGACCAGAACAGGTGGGTCTGCCCCTCGAAAATCGCATTCGACTCGGGATCCGCCGCGACTGCGCCGAGGCCCCGTTCCATGGCCCTTGCTGCGCTCGTCGCAGCCTCAACGCCGTGTGCCTCGGCTTTTCGGCGGGCCACCACCAAGAGGAGTGGCCGCGGCCCGTCCCCGGGGGCGAGGAAAAAGGGAATGCCGCCCGCGTCGCCCTGGAAGAAAGCCGTGCCGCGGACCACCGGGTCTCCCGGGGGCGGCTCGTCCGCACCCGACGGGCTTGCGGGCACCAGTAGCGCCATGGCTGCCATCAGCCTCATGAATCGCAGCTTCGACATGCAACGCTCCCGGTGGCCTGGCATCCATCATACCTGCGGACCGGGGTCGACCGGCCCGCGGCCTCTCCATGACGCGTTCGCCGCAAGACGGATTGCGGGGTACCATCCTGCAGCCGCCGGTCGTGCCCCCCGGTTCGGCATGCCCCCCGTGCTCCCCTCCAGGTGACCCGCCAGTGAAGACCTCCAAGAAGAACACGGACCCTGCCTCCTTCAGCGGGCTCGGCCTAGGCGCCCACATCCTGGAAGCCATCGCGGAGGTCGGCTACGAGGCCCCCTCCCCCATCCAGGCCGCCACCATTCCCGTGCTGCTCGCCGGGCGGGACATGATCGGCCAGGCCCAGACCGGCACCGGCAAGACCGCCGCATTCGCGCTGCCGATGCTGAGCCGGATCCAAGTGCGGAAAGGCCCGCCGCAGGGCATCGTGCTGGTCCCCACCCGCGAGCTGGCCATCCAGGTCGCCGAGGCCTTCCAGCGCTATGCGTCGAAGCTCGAGGGCTTCCACGTGCTCCCGATCTACGGCGGACAGAGTTACGCGCCGCAGCTGGCGAGCCTCAAGCGCGGCGCGCAGGTAATCGTCGGCACCCCCGGCCGCGTGATGGATCATCTCAAGCGCGGCACGCTCGACCTCAGTGGCGTCAGCTGCCTGGTGCTGGACGAAGCCGACGAGATGCTGCAAATGGGCTTCGTCGCCGACATCGAGTGGATCCTCCAGCAGACCCCGCCCGGGCGACAGGTGGCGCTGTTCTCGGCCACGCTGCCGAGCCCGATCCGGCGCATCGCACAAGAACACCTCCACGACCCGGTCGAGGTGTCGATCAAGAGCAAGACCAGCACCGCCACCAACATTCGCCAGCGCTACTGGGTCGTGAGCGGCGTGCACAAGCTGGATGCGCTGACGCGGATCCTCGAGGTGGAGCCGTTCGACGGCATGCTGATTTTCACTCGCACCAAGCTCGCAACGGTCGAGCTCGCGGAACGGCTCGAGGCACGCGGCTTCGCCGCCACGGCCCTGAACGGCGACATGCAACAAAAGGAGCGCGAACGGACCGTTGCGCGCTTCAAGTCCGGCCAGCTGGACATCCTGGTCGCCACCGACGTCGCCGCGCGCGGGCTCGACGTGGAACGGATCAGCCACGTCGTGAACTACGACGTGCCTTACGACACCGAGTCGTACGTCCACCGCATCGGCCGGACCGGTCGCGCCGGACGCAGCGGCCAGGCCATCCTCTTCATCACGCCACGGGAGCGCAACCTGCTCAGGGCCATCGAGCGCGCCACCCGCTCGCCGCTCGAGCCGATGGAGTTGCCGACCTTCGCCGACGTGAACCAACAGCGTGTCGCCCGCTTCCGCCAGCGAATCATGGAGGCGATCGCCGCGGGCCAGGCAGAGCCATTTCTCACCCTGATCGAAGAGTTCGAGCGCGAGCAGGATGTTCCGGCCGTGGAAATCGCCGCTGCACTGGCGAGCTTGTTGCAGGGTGGCAGCCCATTGCTGCTCAAGGATCGGCCCGACCGACCGTCGGCCGATGAGGCGCCCCCGACCGGGGAGCGGGAACGCGCCGCGCCGCGTTCACGGGAGCGGCTGGCCGATGGCGACACCGAGATTTTCCGCATCGAGGTCGGATACGAGCACGGCGTGAAACCCGGCAACATCGTCGGCGCCATCGCCAACGTCGCAGGGCTCGAGGGCTCGCAGATCGGCCATGTCGACATTCGCGAGGACCACACCTTCGTCGGGTTGCCCAAGGGCATGCCGAAGGCGATCAAGGCTGAACTCGCCAAGACCCGGGTCGCCGGCCGGATGTTGCGCATCAGCGTGGCAACGGAAGTGCCACCGAAGGCCCCGCGCAAGGCTCCCGGCCGCACGCCGCGCGCGGCCCCGAAGCGTACACGGACGAAGTGATCTCTGGTTATACTCGTCCGCAACAATTCCCCGCGTCAGCCGCATTTTCTGGCTGCGGGGTAATTGCGGAGGATCCGGCATGCTGCGTTCCGTCAACCTCACCGATTACATGCAGCGGAATCCCTTCAAGGTCCGCGCCGATGACCGCTTGTTCGACGCCATCGACCTCATCACGAGGAATCGGATTTCCGGCGTGATCGTGGTCGATGCCGAGGACCGCCTGGTCGGCATGCTGTCGGAACTGGATTGCTTGCGCGCCATCGTCGCGGCCACCTACAACCAGAGCGCCGACGTCGGCTGGGTGCACGAGTACATGACCGCTGCGGTCATCAGCTGCCGCATCAGCGACAACATCGTCGACGTGGCCGTCGACATGATGGCCAAGGGCCATCGGCGGCGGCCGGTCATCAATCACGATGGCAGCCTGGCCGGCGTGATTACCTGCCGCAGGCTGCTCGAGGTGATCAGTTCGTTCAACGATCCGCGCAAGCCGCGCTGACCCCTGGGGCGTCGAGCGCCGGGATGCGCAGGACGTGCACCAGCGTGGCCAGCAGCAGCACTGCGATCGTGTTGTGCAACAGCACCAGCCCCACCGGCTGGCCAGCGCCGAACTGCAGCGCACCGACCGCAAGCTGCGCGCCCAGCAACGCCAGCACCGCCACGGCCACCCGGCGCTCACCCTCGCGCCAAAGCGCCGCGGCGAATGGTGCCAGCACCAGCAGCAGCGCCACCGCGCTGAAGGGATGCACGGGACTGCGCAGGGCCCCGAGTACGACCTGCATCAGCAGCAGTCCCGCGGCCAGCCACGCCCAGGGCCGAAGCCGCGCAGCCAGCGCGGCTCGCGCCGGCAGGACCAGCCGCCCGCACAGCGCCAGGAGGAGGAAACCACCGAGCAGGTTCCCCAGCACCACGGGCGGCGCCGGCGTCCCTGCCGACCAGCGGCCGAGGACGGCGAGAAAGACCACCAGAACCAGCAGCATCAGCGCATGGCGGCCTTCGCGCTGCAGGTAGGGCCTGGGTCCGAGGCTGATCGCCAGCAGTGCGATCACCCCGAGCAGCACGGTGGAGGCAGCGATGCGATGCGCGCCGCGGGCCAGCAATACGGCGTCCGTGTCCATGCCCACCAGGCGCACGAAGGCGCTCAGCATGGTCACCGCCAGCACGAGGAGCGAGCAGGCAAGGGCCGTGCGGCGCAGCCAGCGGCGGCGGTTCTCGAGGGCATCGGACATGCCCGGATTGTAGCCTGACCGGCCGCTAGCGGGCGCGCTGGATCTGCTCCCAGCCCCCGCGCTGGTCGATCCGGTTCGGATCGAAGTGGGGATCGTTCGACATCATGTAGTTGCCGTGCGAATCGCTGTACACGCGGCTGTAGTCCGAGGGAAGCGAGATGCTGCTGCCGTCCGGGTTGCGGTAGTCATCCACGCCGAGCATGGCGTTGCTGAAGGAGCGCGTCATGCGCGAGTTGCTGTCCTGGCGCTCCTGCCAGCTCGACATCTGCATCTCGCTGATCTCGCGATTGGCCTCGGCGATCTGCCGCTGGCGGCGGCCGAATTCCTGGATGCTCGCCATCCGGCCCTCGTGCTCGATGCGGCTGATCTCGGCCTGCAGCGCATCGACCCGCGTCTGCCACTCAGGCGTGCTGCTCATCGAACCCGCAATGGTGACGAACAGCGGCTCAGTGGCCACGTACTGGTCCGCCGGTGCCCGCGCGGCGACCACCGGCACACCCAGCCAAAGGTGCTGCACGATGGGGCCGCCCTGGAATCCGGTCACGTCCGGAATCAGGGTCCGGCCGAGCATCAGCATGACGATGAAATCCTCGCGGAAGACCCGGCCACCCTCCTGGTAGCCCACCGAGACCCGGTTGACGGTGATGGACTGCTCGGTCCGGATGCCCATCTGCATGGCGTTCATCTCGGACCGCCGCTGGGCCTCCAGCAGCGGCGCCAGCTCCCGCTGCAGCATGTCCTCGAACTCCCGCAGGCGCTCGGCCTCCAGCACCCGCAACTCCCGTGCATTGGGGCGGCCCTGTGGCAGCAGCAGGCGCAGGATGTAATCGCTGGCGTCACGGGGCGGTGGCTGCCAGATCGTGCCATCCGCCTGCGGTGTCCCCGGTTGGGGAATGGGCTGGCCCTGCATCTGCAGCTGCTGCACCAACATGGGCGGCATCTCGGCGTAACTGCTCATGACCCCGGACAGGAACCAGATCTCCCGCCCGTCACCTGCGCTGACGCCGAACTGGGAGTGCACGAAGGGCTTCATCCCCGGAGTCCAGGCCACGCTGCCCTCCACCTTCCAGCCCTCCGGCACCAGCAGGGTGTGCGAGACGATGTCGTTCATCCCGGGATCGCGGATCTCGTGGCGGGACAGCCGGGTGGCGTCCCCGTCCGCGGGCGCCGGTGAGCAGGCAAGCAACGAGCACAGCACCAGCAATGCACTGGCGAATGGCGGGAATCCGTTGGCGTGGCGCGACATGAGGCTCTCCGTGGATCGGCGTCAATCCGTTCAGGCGCA
>ERZ869909.2267-NODE-2267-length-13156-cov-3.457833_pt1 | contig 13156 bp, 11 predicted proteins | sample MGYA00520892_ERZ869909 | MGnify/ENA primary metagenome ERZ869909 (study PRJEB32215, sample SAMEA104723947) | bioreactor metagenome | biome: bioreactor; feature: anaerobic bioreactor; material: water | place: China | collected 2015-03-12 ... | reverse complement strand
CCGAAAATGGTCGTTAAGTTGGAAAAGATAAGGTTTCCCGATAGAGAAAAGTCGGGTGTTTGAATATCAATATGAATAGATGACATTGAGAAACGATTTTTGGATATCCGAACTTCAAACGGGTCATCACTGAAACTGAACTCTGAAACATCAAATCGTATATAGTGGGTCTGCATCGGATGTGAGAAGATCACTTGAATAAATGCATGCGGATCTTCTTTGTTCAGTGATATCCCCGGAATTAAGCTTATCACACGTTTCTTTCTGGTATTTACCTGCTTAAAATACCATCCTTCAAAATACTTATCCGATGAAAGGTTACCCTGAAAACGTTGTGGATACTTTACTTTATCAAACATATGTTCTCCCTTGCTTTATTTTTCGAATATCATCTTTATGTAGCAACACATACCATCTACACCAACCGATACACCTCAAATGCTATCTGATTTTTATTCAGATGATTCGTATACACCTTGACCTTCAATTTTTTAACTGTATCATACGGTGATAGTAGAAAAAAGCCACTTTTCACTGTTTTGTATACCCCATCGGAGTATATGTGACATTCAACTCGTGCTGTCACATAGCTTCCAATTTTTATTCCCAATGCAGGAATAATTTTTACATCAGTACCTTCAGAATTAACCATTGATTCTTTTAATCGTATCAGTTTTTTCTTATTGAACACATCATATCCCATGAGAATAATTCCTATAACCAGCCATAACACTCCATTAAGTAAAAGTGACCAGTTTTGATTTAGATTAACATAAATCATGATACCAATCAATGTAAATGGAATACCAAAGCCTAATATCATGAATCTGGATACGAGTCCAAACGGAGTTTTAATTTTTTCCATGTTTCAATCCTTTCTAGTACTGTTACTACACTTTCTTTACACTATAGCTTTTAGCAACTCACCAATGAATCCATTGAGTTGATAGACTTCAACGAGCAACTGTGCCAAATCTTCTGATGTACACCACATCCCCGCAGCGGCGGGATAAGGATACATCAGTTGAATACCCTCGATGACAGTACCCTCTTTCGTATGACCATACACAAAGTTCTGATTCACCACATCCATCAAAGTGCTAACCATCCAACTGTTTTTCATAAATAAAGTCTTAAAAATATTCGTAGTCATCACTTCCTCAAATGATCTTTCAAGTACTCATTGACATCATGATCCAAAAAAAGAATACCATCAGAAACTAGTTTCAGAGCTAACACTGAGGTTGCAAACTTACTGTTCGAACAGGCATTAAACACAGATTTTTGATCAATTGACTGCTTTAACTCTGCATGCTTGATACCATAGTGGTGTGAAGAGAAAAGTTTGCCATCGTTAATCTGGGTAACACTTGCGCCCATCACGTGATACTCATTCATTTTCTGTGCCACTTCAACATGATTTATTGCCATAAAATCCTCCATTGTTTCCATTGAGCATACGATATACTTTGTTTTTATAGTGGCCAAACCCAAAGAATAACACTTAGCCCAATAACCAGCACAAGTAAACTTAATGGTAAGCCCAGTTTCCAATAGTCTGAAAACTTATACCCTCCCGGCCCCATGACCAGTGTATTTGACTGATGACCAATCGGAGTCATAAATGCGGCAGATGCGCTGATGGCAACACCCATAAGAAACGGATCGACACTTACCTGAAGCGATGTGGCCATGGATAATGCAATCGGAGCCATAATCAAAACCGCTGCCGCATTATTAATGATATTTGATAGAAACATGGTCACAAGCATAAGGAGTAAAAGAATCAGCCAAGGTGTCTGTCCTGAAGATAGGCTCAGCAGTGTATCCGCAATCGTTTTTGCTCCCTGAGTTGTTTCAAGTGCAGTGGCAACCGGGATAATCGCACCCAATAAGACCACAACAGACCAATCAATACTCTGATACATTTCCTTTAGATTGATAAACTTCGTAAATACCATAACCACAGCTGCGATTAAAAAGGATATCTGAACTGGGAGGATGTTAAATGTTGCGACTAGAATGGCCAAGGCAAATATTGCCACACCAAAGAATAGGCGTCTCCCTTTGTCCAAACGTAATGATCGTGGAGCCAGTGGCAGACAATCAAACTCATTCAGTAAATCATACAGCCGATCAGTTGCACCCTGAAACATCACCACATCACCGACACGAAGATTAATTCGTTCCGGACTTTTAAATAATCTTGAACCTTGACGCGAAACACCAAGCAAGTTGATGCCATAATGTGTCCTTAGTTCAAGCTGACGTGCATTTTTATGTAAAAGCATGGAATCAGCCATCACAACAGCTTCAACCACATCAATCTCTGCAGACGTTAGGGATTCAGCCTTTAATTTTTCACTTTGAGCCAAAACACAACCACTCACATCCAGTAAATCTTGTAAATCGGAGGCAGTTGCCTCCACAATAATCCGATCATCCAAAGAGATTTTACGCTGAAGCGCAGGTGCTGCTGTCGATTGACCATCACGGCGATGCACCAGAACCATGACATCTCCTTCAACCAACCCCTCAAACTCTTTGAGCGTTTTACCAATGCAGGAAGAGGTTTTAATTACCTTAAGCTCAGTGATATATTCTTTAATCTCCACAGCTGAATCATTACTGGAAGAGGCATTTCGTTTGGGAAGCAGTTTGGAGCTAAAAAGCAGTAGAAAAAGTGCACCGACAAAGGACACCGCAAGTCCAACTGGAGCAAAATCAAACATCGAAAAAGGCACTGAAACATTCTGTGCTCTGAAACTGGAGATAATGATATTCGGTGGCGTACCGACCAGAGTAATCATTCCACCAAGCAGTGATCCAAAGGCTAAAGGCATAAGAAAAAGTGAAGGAGATTGCTTATTTTTCTTAGCCATTTTAATGGCTACAGGCATCATCAGTGCAAGTGCTCCCACATTGTTCATAAATGAAGAGGCAAAAATGACAGCCAAAATCAGGATACTTAACTGTACCCATGGCTTTGTGTCCACTTTATTCATCTGTATAGCAAGGAAATCTACGAGTCCTGAGTTCATTAAACCCTTACTCACAATAAGCACCGCAATCACCGTCATGACAGCTGGATGGGAAAATCCTGAAAATGCATCTTCAGTGGATACAACACCGATCATTACGGAAATTAATAACGCACTTAATGCGACTAGGTCATAGCGATACTTACCCCAGATAAACATTAATAACATGGAAAAAATCAATAAAAAAACAAGTCCTTGATCCAGAGGCATATCATCCCTCCTATCGTTGGACTCATTTTATCAAATCGGAATCAAACAATCAATCGTTCAGTTTTTTAAGCTCACTCCATCTTTTGGGTCGATCAAAGTAATATCCCTGAAGATAATCGCAATCCACATCCACAAGTTTTTCAACCTGTTCCCGTGTTTCCACCCCTTCAGCGACCACTTCATAACCCAAACGATGTGCCATAACAATAATATCAGCGACCAAACTCCGTTCCTGCAGCTCAATGAGCGGTGTGATAAATGAGCGGTCAATCTTAATGCAGTCCACATGCATTTCCTTGATTCGAGATAGTGAGCTAAACCCTGTTCCGAAATCATCGATGGCAAGATAGATACCTGCATCATGCAACTGCTTCAGTTTAACATTTAAAAGATCAAAACTGTTCTCCAAGACTGATTCTGTTATTTCAAACTCAAACTGGTTGGTTTTTAACCCACGATCTGAAATCATCCGCAGCACCTGGCTGACAAAGTCTGGTTGAAGTAATTGAATGATAGATAAATTGATCGCCACCCGATGATACAGATATTCAAACTTCTTATTCTGCATATCACTCATAACCCAGTTTAACACCTTGTATCCAAGTGGAACAATCAGCTGATGTGCCTCTGCTAATGGAATAAAGACTTCCGGAGAGATAAGACCATATTCTTTGGAATGAAAGCGAAGCAATGCCTCATAGGTGTGCACCTGTTTAGACGTTTTAGATACGATGGGCTGATAAACCATGTAAAACTGATCCTGAAACTCATCGGATAATGCCAGTTTCATCTCTTGTACTAAATGGTTTTCAAAGAAAACATGGTCTTCCATGGCTCGATCATAATAAGCAACCGGCATGGCTGGATTGCGTTTGGCAATGCTTATGGCAATATCCAAGGATTGGAACACAGAGTCCGCCTTCTCAATCACATAATCACTCGTGTAAACGCCTAGAGTCAAACCTACGTTTACTTCCATGTAACTTTTTGGCAGCGATAGTACTTGCAACTGAAGCAATTCCGCCACAAACTTTTCAACCTGTTTTTGTGATGATACATGAGGCAAATAAAAGACAAAATAATGGCCCGTATAACGAAACAACTGATGATTCTCATCAATCGTTGATTGAAGTCGTTGCACAAACGCCTTGATAACCTCATCACCCACGCGATACCCATAAAGCATATTGATGGAAGATAATTTGGCAAGTTTAATCAGAATCAGCGCTTGAGACTGTACCTGATTGGATTTTTTAGGATTTGAAAGCAAATCATATAAAAACTCCTTGTTAGGAAGTCCCGTCAGAGTATCAAAGTAATGAAGACGCATGATTTTCTTGTTTTTGGAACCTACATTAAAAAACAGACCAAGAAGAATGGCAAAAATAGCCAAAATTGTCACTGAAGCAATCATGGTCATTGTCGTAATCATCGAGCGAGCAAAGCTGATCTCCTCAAAGAATAGAAAGGTACCTACACGCTTTTGTCCATCCATCAGCGGAATCGAGGAAACAAGAATCGAGGGATGGTTGGCTAAGGGTCGAACTTCTTTCTGGTTGAGTAAAGATACATCGACTGAACCAAACCAGTCACTTGTTTCACTCGCTTTTCGATAATAAGCCATAACCTCATTCTTTTCATCTAAGAAATAGGCCATAAGAATGTCTTCATCTTCCTGAAATTCATTAATCAGCGAGGTGGCTGAAAAATGATAGAACATCAGATCGAGTGATTGCATGTCCATTTCAAAAGCAATGATACCCTGATTTCCCTTCCCTAAAGCCAACCAGGATGTCTGAGTCAACTCGATAATTTGATTCTGATCAGATGAATCGATGAACTCACTCAAATAGGTCAAAACCGTTGGTTCTACATTTCCATAAATCAGATTCCCTGTTTGATCAAACCACTGTAACCCTTTAAGTTGGTAGATCTCTTCAATTTCACGAACTGAAACTTCTGAAAGGTTTTCTTCCTGAAGAAGAATTGATTGAAGTATGGTTGCAAACTGCTGATCAAGTAGCTGATAAAGATATTCGGTATTTATCCGCTTTGCCTGATAACGTTTCTGGAACGTCTCTAATTTGATCAACGCTGCTTTAGATGACTGATTGACATAGTATCGCTCGATGGATATAAATACACTTGCAATCGCAACCAAAAAAACCGCAGTCATCAAAAATATCGCGGCTAAGTATTGATTTCTATGGTCAAAACGGTTAATCTGAGTTTTTTTCATCATGTTACCTTTAGCTTCATTATAGAAAATGTTTGATATCATGTCAAACATTGTAACTTGTTTGCATTCTTTAGCAACTTGAATAAATCAATTGTACTCGATGCATCGATTCGATATAATGAGTTTAAAGAATGGAGGTGCGCTATGCAGATCACCCTAAAAAAACACGCGACAAAGATAGCTATCGCCGTGTTTGTCATTACCCTCGCTATGTTTTACATTAATTATGTGATGATCTTCCAAGCTCCGTTAACCCCAACGAATCACTTTGGATTCTTCCTATACTCCTTTGGGTTTGCGTTGATTACATTTATTTATGCACATTTTAGACTTACCGCCGGGTTTACAGTCTTCTTTTTTGGATGGTTATTCACACTGGTACAGCTTTACATCGATTTGCTTAAAGCTCGCATTGAAACCGGTGGTACCGCTGGTGCTGCCCTTGGCTTTATCTTCAATATGGCCTTTGTGTTGATAATAAGTATCGTTGCGGAAGGTCTCCGTCAATTAATTAAGTTTTTTGTAAAAACAATGTCTAAAACAGACGCAAAATAAATCCAAATCAAGTGCCATATCGGCACTTTTTTGCTACAATAGATACATGAAGGAGGATTTGTCTATGATTCGAAAAGCAAGATTTGAAGATATTCCAGCGATGACCGCCATATACAATGACGTTATTTTGAATAATCCTGCCACATTTGATATCGATCCAAAGAGTCTGGAATCGAGAACCAAATGGTTTTATTCTCACGGTGAAAACAACCCAATTATCGTGATTGAAAAAGAAGGCAAAGTATATGGATATGCCGGGCTGTCCCCATTTGGGTCTGATGATGGGTATGACCGGAGTGTGAAGCTGTGCATTTATTTACATAAAGACGCACGTGGTGAAGGTCTTGGAACGGTACTCATGACAGCCATTCTTGAACTTGCAAAAGAGAACAAAAACATCCATACCGTTGTTTCAGAAATCACATCCACAAATGCCGCTTCCATCCATTTGCACAAATCATTTAACTTTACCTACTGTGGAACAATCAAGGAATGCGGATACAAATTTGACGAATATCATGATATGGATTTCTATCAGCTGATGGTAGATAAAGACTAATCTATTGGAGTGAAATCACTCCTTTTTTTGTGTGAACGCTTTCATCAAAACTGTAAGCGATTACTTGTGATTTAATTAACTTTACTTGTTGACAAACGATTTCCCTTCATGTATGCTTGCCTTGTGAATATAAAAACAACCACAGGAGGTACATGATGACATCAAAAAAGACCAAAGAGATTACCCCAATCGAAACTGAAGTAACAGCCCTGGTAGCTAAAGGAATGAAGGCACTTGAAGCCTATGAAAACTTTACTCAGGAGCAAATTGATTATATTGTAGCAAAAGCATCCGTCGCAGCTCTAGATCAACACGGTGAACTCGCCTTGCTTGCAATCAAGGAAACACAGCGTGGTGTTTTCGAAGATAAAGCCACAAAAAATCTGTTTGCCTGTGAATATGTCGTTAATGATATGAGACATCTGAAGACCGTTGGAATCATTTCTGAAAATGATGTTACCGGAATTACAGAGATTGCAGAACCTGTTGGTGTGATTGCGGGTGTAACCCCTGTAACCAACCCAACATCCACGACACTATTTAAATGTTTGATTGCACTTAAAACACGTAATCCTATCATCTTCTCGTTTCATCCATCGGCCCAACAGTGTTCCAGTGCTTCAGCCAATGTCATTTACCAAGCGGCCGTAGAAGCGGGTGCACCTGAACATTGTATTCAATGGATTGAACATCCGAGCAAAGAAGCGACATCTGACTTAATGAATCATCCGGATGTGGCAACCATTCTTGCCACAGGTGGTAATGCCATGGTTAAAGCCGCATACAGCTGCGGAAAACCTGCTTTAGGTGTGGGTGCAGGGAATGTTCCTGCGTACATCGAAAAAACCTGTGATTTGCATCAGGCAGTCAATGATATTGTCTTATCCAAAGCATTTGACAACGGTATGATTTGCGCTTCGGAACAGGCCGTCATCGTGGACAGGGAAGTCAGTGATGAAGTTCGCAAGTTATTTGTACAATACGGCGCATACTTTGTGTCCAACGAAGAGAAAGCTATGCTTGAATCCTTCATGTTTGGCGTCAGGTGTGATGGTGGATGTAGTGAAAATGCCTACTTAAACCCAAATGTGGTTGGACAATCCGCTGTCTGGATTGCATCAAAAGCAGGGTTTACCGTTCCTGAGTCCACGAGTATTCTTGTGGTCGATGTAAAGAAAGTTGGCGTTGAAGAACCGATGACCAAGGAGAAACTCAGTCCGGTTCTAGCCTATATAACTTCCGAATCAACGGCACAAGGCATCGATTTAGCTAAACAGATGGTTGAGTTCAATGGACTTGGCCACTCGGCTGCGATTCATACCAAATCCAAAGAAATTGCGGATGAGTTTGGAAAAGCTGTGAAAGCGATTCGTGTCATCTGGAACTCACCAGCGACCTTTGGTGGTATCGGAAATGTGTACAATGCCTTTATCCCATCCCTTACCCTTGGTTGTGGATCATATGGACATAACTCGGTTTCAAACAATGTTAGTGCCATTAATCTGTTAAATATCAAACGGATTGGCCGTCGCAACAATAACATGCAATGGTTTAAGATTCCTTCAAAAATCTACTTTGAAGAAAATTCAATCCAGTATCTTAGGCAAATGAAAGATGTTGAAAAAGTGTTTATTGTTACCGATCGTGCGATGGTTGACTTGGGCTATGTATCACGTATTACCGATCAGCTGAATCTTCGTCGAAACAAAGTTCAAGTGCAGCTATTCTGTGATGTTGAACCGGATCCTTCTATTGACACAGTCAGAAAGGGTTTCGAGTTGATGAATGCGTTCGCACCGGATACGATTATTGCCCTTGGGGGTGGATCACCTATGGATGCTGCAAAAGGCATGTGGTTGTTTTATGAACACCCTGAAGTTGACTTTAATGATCTTAAGCAAAAATTTATGGATATACGCAAACGTGCGTTTCGATATCCGGAGCTGGGGAAAAAGACAAAACTTGTCTGTATTCCTACGACTTCTGGAACAGGTAGTGAGGTCACTCCCTTTGCAGTCATCACCGATCCTAAGGCAAACAAGAAATATCCGTTAGCTGATTATTCCTTGACTCCAACTGTTGCTATTGTGGATTCGACATTGACGGCTTCGCTACCTGCCAAAGTCACAGCAGACACGGGCATGGACGTTTTGACTCATGCAACTGAGGCATATGTCTCCATATTAGCCAGTGATTATACCGATGGGCTTTGCCTTCAAGCCATTAAAATGGTCTTCGATTATCTGCCACGGGCTGTCAAACATGGCGCTAACGATCCAGAGGCTCGCGAAAAAATGCATAATGCTTCCACGATTGCAGGCATGGCCTTCGCCAATAGCTTTCTTGGTATCAATCACTCCATGGCTCATAAAATTGGCGGAATTTACCATGTCCCTCATGGATGTGCCAATGCGATTTTACTACCCCATGTCATCCGATACAACGGGACTCAACCGAGTAAACCTGCGGTATGGCCAAAATACAACTTCTACAAGGCCAACGAAAAATATGCCAATCTGGCAAGACTTCTTGGACTACCAGCCTCAACTGTCGAAGAAGGTGTTGAAAGTTATGCAAAAGCCTGTGAAACACTGGCCAAAGAGATTGGTATTAAACTGTCATTTAAAGAACAAGGTATCGATGAAAATGACTTTATGGAAAAGGTGGAATACATCAGTTATCTTGCCTTTGAGGATCAGTGTACACCCTGTAACCCTCGTTTAGCTCTTGTCAAAGATATGCAAAGCATACTGACTCAAGCTTATTATGGATGAAAAAGACGGCGAAAACCGTCTTTTTTTTCATTGATCCCTACCCTTGGAATCCATCTGTGAGATGAAGTGATAAAGTGCACCAAGCATACCCGCATCATTACCGCAGGTTGCGGCTTCGATCACCAGCTGCTCACCAAAGCATGGCATCACTTTTTCCAATACTTTATTCCTTAATGGATCCAGAAAATGTGTTTTCTGATAGCTTACGCCACCGCCTATAACGACAATCTGCGGATTGAAGATATGAATCAGACCCACAAGTCCTGCACTCATATCCGCGATCCACTGATCCACTTCGTTGGCAATCTCATCAACCACAAGATGATTGAATATATCTCGACCATTAAATGGCATTGGAAATACCTGTAATTTCTTTACACGCTCAATTAGAGCATTCATGGAAGCAACTGTCTCAAAACACCCGATATTACCACATGAACAAAGAGTTCCATCGTAATTGATTGGAAAATGACCAATCTCACCCGCAATTCCTCGATGTCCCTGCAATAAGTGTCCATCAATGACGACTCCACCACCGACACCGGTTCCAATGGTAATACCCAAAACATGCGTAAATGATTTCGCACTGCCCTTCCAGCATTCGCCCAGAACCATCGCATTCGCATCATTGATCACGGTCACCGGTATACCAAATTTTTCTTCAAGACGTTGTTTAATATTTGTGCCTTCATAGTTTTTTATATGACCATTGGTTCCAATGACTTTACCCAAAGTCACATCAATTTGTCCTGCAGCACTGACCGCTATGCCTGAATAGTTACGTTTAACTCCCTGAATTTCAATGAGTTGCTCGACTCCCTTAATTACGGTATCGATGATTGGCGTTTCATACTGATCAAAACTAACAGCTACAGACATCTTTGAATGAATCTTCCCTCGTGAATCGATGATTCCAAGTTTCGCCTCTGTTCCCCCAATATCTACTGCCACATAGTATCTCATACGCTGACCTTATCAATCGCTGATTTGAATCGTGAGGTGATTTCTGCAGGACGTGTAATCGCTCCCCCAACCACAACCGCAAACACTCCGGTTTCAATCATTTTCGCTGCCTGATCCGGACAATAAATCCGTCCTTCCGCGATCACAGGGATACTGACATTTTGCACAACCGCTTTGACTAACTCGAAGTCAGGTCCCTCCACTTGTGGTGAATACGGTGTATACCCTGAAAGTGTTGTACCAACAAAATCAACACCACACGCTTCCGCAGCTTTTGCCTCATCCACAGTTGAGATGTCTGCCATCAGAATGATATCAGGATACTTTGCTTTGATAGCCGTAACATAATCCTCGACATGTTTAAACTGGGGTCTTGGCCGTTGTGTACAGTCGAATGCCACAATATCTGCCTTAGCTTCAACCAGTGCATCAATTTCTGCCATCGTCACGGTGATGTGAGGTTCAAAAGGGGGATATTCCTTTTTAATGATACCAATCACCGGTAGATCCACCATCTTCTTTATTGCCACAATGTCACGAACAGAATTCGCACGAATGGCACAGGCACCCGATTGACTGGCGGCTAATGCCATATAAGGCATCAGAGAAAACTCTTCAAGATACAATGGTTCATGTTCCAGTGCTTGACAGGAAACAATCAGTCCTTTATGTATCTGTTTTTTAATGTCTTCGATATTCATAAGTTACCTCACTTTTTGATGACAAATTCTGAATGAATCTTTGTCTTGTCATAATATATATATTGAAGTTTTGCTTCTTTACATTCAGTTGGATAATCACTTCGATAAAAACTGCCACGGGATTCCTTGCGATTTGAGGATGCAACTACCATTGCCAAAGCATGATAACACAACGATTGCAGTCGCATCGAATATCTGATTTCTTCCAATGGCTTTTCAGATATATCGCATGCAACAAACTGATTCAACCATGATTCAATCATGTTCTGTAACCGATCAAGGTGTTGTTTTTGCTTTGTAACCATCATAAATTCACTAAACTGGTGTTGAAGATCTTCAATTTTTTCTTTGGCCTGATGGATCCATACACATTGAATCTCAATATTTTTGACATGTTTTATTGAACGTGCAGCTTCTGCAGCTGAGTTTCCGGCAATTTCGCCAAATACCAGTCCATTGACACTTGAGAAACCACCCAAACGATCTGCACCATGCATTCCACCTGTCGCTTCCCCACAGGCAAAGATTCCTTGAACCTGGGTTGAACCATCGGATGTAATGGCAATCCCGCCATTGGATGCATGATAATACATATCTACTTCGTGACGCTGATATGGATCTATGCCACGCTCTTTACTTAACCAGTGAACATAATGTTGCACAAACTCGCTTGACGATGAAAGATAGGTCGGGTTTAGCTGGGCATAAATCTTACCTGCTTGTTTGGACTGAAGTAAGGTTAAATCCACCATCTTACTGATTAGCCGACTGGTAAAAGGTCCATGAGTGCTACGTGATGAAAGCCAATCCTCATGTATCTCAATAGGTTGACCCTGTTGATCGGTAAATAATGTATAAGGATATACCTTTTCATTAAAAATGACTGGAGCATCATTTTGCTTGTAACCAAGCATCATCTGATGAAACTCAAGATTAACCATTTTTACCCCGAGTACAATTGCCATCCCAGCCACACTGGATAGCACATCCATCGGATTAATCTTTCGCTCAAATAGCCCACCGGCTCCTCCTGATGCGATGACGATGGATTTAGCCCTAACTACAACCAGGTTTTGCCTGATGTAAAGAAGCACACCCGAAGCTTTGCCATCTTCCGTAAGTATGTTCAAAACTTCCACATGGTCAATGACTTGAACATTTTCTAACGCTTCTTTCTTCGAAAAATAGTCTTTTAGTGCATCATGAGATAATCCTCGCCAAAAGCGATGTGTATGGTCAAAACAGGGAATGTACTCCTTCTGTTGTGCATTCGACTCACTTGGTGTTAACAGCTTTACGCGTCGATTCACGGTTTCTAGCACATCATGGCTGCGATAGACCAATGTTTTCGCAACTTCTTCGTCCACCATCTGACATCCAATGTTCTTGATGGTCGCAATCATATCTTCCTCATCACCATCAAATGGAGCCACAGCACCCAATCCCCAGGTCATCGGATAAAAGCTTGACCCAGCAAACGATTTTGATGCGCTTACAAGGAGTGTTTTCGTAGTTTTGCCAGCCGCTAGTGCTGCACTATATCCTGCGATTCCGGCTCCAATAACTAAAACATCGGTTTCAATGTTACGTATTTGACTTAACATAGTCGAAAATCTCGGCTTGAGCAATATCATAGTGCTGTTGTAGGGAAGCTAGTTCGGATAAAATTCGCTTCTCTTCTTCAACTGAAAAGTTATTGAAGGGTCGACGAACATAACCTGCATTAACACCATGATTGCGTAACAATACTTTCATTGCGGCCATCATGCTTCCATAGCTCAGCGTTTTCATGATAATCGCATTCGCTGTCTGCTGATATGAAACCGCAAGGTCCATATCTTTGTCAAGATAAGCTTGATAAAGACGAATGAACAGATCCGCAATGACATTGTAGAACGATCCGATCAAGCCATCACTTCCAGATAGCATACCACTTAATGCCATCTCATCACTTCCCGAGTAAACCATAAATTCTTTTCCACAGGCTTCTTTTATTTGCCCAAGCTCATAGTGTGTACTTGCGGTATATTTTACACCTTTGACTTGCTCGATTTCTTTTGCCATTTTAGCAATGAGATTGACACCCATTAATCCGACAAGAGGAACGTTATAGA
>ERZ869909.2266-NODE-2266-length-13159-cov-6.195383_pt1 | contig 13159 bp, 12 predicted proteins | sample MGYA00520892_ERZ869909 | MGnify/ENA primary metagenome ERZ869909 (study PRJEB32215, sample SAMEA104723947) | bioreactor metagenome | biome: bioreactor; feature: anaerobic bioreactor; material: water | place: China | collected 2015-03-12 ... | reverse complement strand
GCTTCGAGAGCTGGCTCGAGGCCCAGGGCGTGACGACCATCCACCGCCACACCATTATCGCCAAGGCCATCATCGCGCTCCGAACCGTCGATGCGAGCCGGCCCGGTCTCCTTGACGAGAAGCTGCGGCAGCGGCTCAGCTACACCAGCGCGCGGCCCCTCGGTCGCTCGACGCCGCGCGATGCCTACAGCGGCTACGTTGCCAAGCAGCTGCGCGATGCCGCCCGTGCCGATATCCAGGCCATCACGCGCCGGCTCAAGTCGCCGGCCCCGATCGAGCATGCCGACGCCACGTTACACGGCCACCTCGAGGCCGCCGCCGAGGTCATCGAGGCCGAGGGCATGATCGGCCATACGCATCCGGTCCTGCGCTCGTTCTACCGGCGGTTTCACCTGCTCGGTCTCGAGAACGGTATGCCGATCCGCGATCTGCATGCCCGCCGCTACCTGCTGGCCGAGGACATCATCCCGTTCTTCGTCGCGCTCAGCCTGGAGACCGGCCTCGAGCCCGAGTGCGTGAAGGTTCTGCGCGCCGACTGCCTGCGCAATCCTGCCCCCGGCACGATCGAGATCGAGTATGTGAAGCGGCGCGCCCGTGGATCAGAGTGGAAGCGCCTGCGCGTCCGCGACGGTGCGTCGTCCACGCCGGGCGGCATCATCCGGACGCTCATCCAGCTGACGGCTTTCGCCCGCAAGTACAAGCCCAGCGACAGCCTATGGCTCTATTTCCACACCGGACGAATCGCCGATCGCATTCTGCACCCGCAGGAGATGATCGATATCTGGGTCGCGCGACACAGCTTGGTCGATGATCCGGGCCAGCCGTTGCCTCTGCTGCTCTCCCGTCTCCGCAAGACGCACAAGGCGCTCTGGTACGCCAAGACCCAGGGGGACATGGCCCGCTTCGCCATCGGTCACACGCCCGAGGTCGCCGCCCGCCATTACGCCGATCTTCCGTCACTGCGTCACCTGCACGAGCAGACCATCGCCGACGGCCTCAACGATGCGCTCACCTCCGCGCTTCAGCCGCGTATCGTCACGCCCGAGGAGGAAGCCGCCGCCCACCGGGCCCCATCGACGCTGCAACTTCCCATTCCGGCGGCCGAGGTGCGCCGCGTGCTCGCCGGCAAGCAGGATGTCTGGCTGGCGAGCTGCAGCGGCTTCCACAACAGCCCATTCGCGACGGAGGGTGAGCCGTGCTCGGAGCCGTTCTGGGGCTGCCTCGAATGCCGCAATGCCGTCATCACCGCGCGCAAGCTCCCATCCATCATCGCGTTCCTGGATTTCATCGTCGCGCGCCGCGCCGGGATGGACGAGGCTGACTGGCAAGCGAAGTTCGGTCGCGCCTGGTCGCGCATCACGCGGCAGGTGCTGCCGGCATTTTCCGATGTCGTCGTAGCCGAGGCACGGGAGAAGGCCAAGGCGCTCGATCATCAACCCTATCTGCCGTTGGAGGCACGCGCATGAGGCAGGCCGCCGCTCTGAAGCTCGTCCCGGCAGCACGTCCGCATCCGCTCGATGGCAAGCCGGTGCTGGAGAGCGCGCCGCTGCGTCGGGGGCACAAACGATCGTCGTTGTCCCGCTTCGAGGACAGCACGTGGGATCTGTCGCCGGCCGTTTTCCGCGAAAACGCACGCGTCTGCCACGTCACCGCGCACTTCGACGGCATCGAGGATGCAAGCGTCGTACGCACGCTGCGGGAGTTCCTGTATGCCCGGCTCAACTTCGATATGCCTGGGCACCGCGGTCGCCTGCCGCCCGGCAGCATCCGGCAGCTATTCAACCGCACACGCCGGTTCCTCGAGTTCGTCGCGGCCAGGCGCGGCACCTGCCATCTGCCAAACGTCGACCAGGCTACACTCGACGCCTACCGCAATCATCTGACCGCCGATCCGCAGCGCCGCTCCATCCAGGTCGCGCATCTGCTCGGGGTCGTCGTCGATCTCCACCATTACCGCGGGCACATGCCGTCCGGCGGGCTTGAGCTGCTGCCGTGGAAGGGGCGGTCAGCGCATATCGTCGCCGGCTCCAAGCAGACCAGCGGCGAGAACAAGACGCCGCGCCTGCCCGAGCAGGTGATCGCACCGCTGCTCAAGTGGTCGCTCAAGTACATCACCGTCTTCTCGGCCGATATCCTGGCCGCACGCGCCGAGCTGGAGACGCTGGAGCAGAACCAGAAGCGGCTCGTTGCAGAGGACAGGCGCCTCTCGCCCGCTGCACGTCGACAGCGCCAACGCGAGCGTCTCATTGCCTACCTCGACCAGTTGCGCGCCAAGGACCGCGGTGTGCCGATCTGGACCACGGCCCACAATGGCATCGTCCGCACCGATCCGATCACACGTGCCACGACGCCGCCTGTCAACGCCCTGCTCATTCATATGCATGTTGGCATCGATGCGCAGGCCGAGCCTGCACACCACGTCATGTTTCGCAAGGCAACCAAGCCGCTCATGCTGGAAGCCATCACTGCGCTCGGTACTGAGGATGGAGGGATGGACACGCCGATCGCCGTCGACCCGGACACCGGCAAGCCGTGGCGGGCGCGCTTCGACGCCAAGTCTCTCCTCCTCGAGGAGCGCATGCTGCAGGCCGCCTGCTACATCGTCTGCGCCTACTTGACCGGCATGCGCGACTGCGAGGTGCAGGCCATGCGCACCGGCTGCCTCGACGTTGAGCGCAGCGAGGACGGGATCATCGACCGCTACCAGGTCAGGAGCACCGTCTACAAGCGGCGTGATGTTCGCGGTCAGGCGGAGAAGTGGGTCACCATCGAGCCCGTAGCCAAGGCCATCACCGTGCTGGAGCGCTTGACCGAGCACATTCGGCGCCGACGCGGCGGCGATACGCTGTGGCGCGTGCTCAACGACGGCCAGAGCAGCAAGGATCACGTCTCGGCCGAGATCGTGCGACAGCTCAACACTTTTCGCGACCACCTGAATGCTCAGTTCGGCACGCCTGAGGCACCGGTCGTCCCGCCGGGCCCGGACGGCAAGCCCTGGCGCATCACAACGCGCCAGTTCCGCCGCACGGTCGCCTGGCACATCGCCAACCGTCCCTTCGGCACGGTCGCCGGCATGATCCAGTACAAGCACAGCGGCATCGCCGCCTACGAGGGCTATGCCGGCTCGAGCTGCTCCGGCTTCCGCAACGAGGTCGAGCGCGAGCGTGCCCTCGGCCAGCTCGACGACGTGCTCACTTATTTCGAGAGTCATCGGGCCGGCGAGGTGCTGATGGGTCCGGCGGCAGCCCGCATCTCAGGCGAACTGCAGCAGGCCGCCGACAAGCTCGATGCACTCCCCGGCCACATCGCCGATGGCCCCCGCGTCCGCGTGATGCTGGCCCACGTGGCCAAGACCCTTTTCGTCGGCGTGTTGAGCGACTGCTTCTTCGATCCCGCCACGGCGCTCTGCCTCAACGGCAAGGCAGACCACAGCCGGCCCGCCATGGCCCAGTGCCGCCCCGACCGCTGCCCAAACTCCTGCATCACCAGCCGCCACCGGCCGCTGTGGGCCAAGGCCATCGCCGACGGCGAGGAGTTGCTCAGGACGAAGCGATTGTCGCCACTGCAGCGGGAGGCCATTGAGGCGGATATTGATCGTTACCGCCACGTCATCTGGCGCAGCAAGACCGGCATCTGACGCCTGCGTTGATTGGAAGTCCGCGCAAATTGTCGCTGTCGTGGGAGCGACGTGTCGCCCCATGTCACGGCTTGATTGAGGTCAAGGCACATCAGATCACGCCGTTGCTTCATCTCGAAGCTTTGCATGCAGGCCACTGACACGCCTCAGGCTCATTTCGTTGTTTGTCGACAAATCGAGGAGTTGATTCCATGAAACGCGTCATCGTCCAGCTCGCCGGGGCAGTATTTGGCGCCGTCACTCTTGCGACCTCTGCGTTGGCCCAGCAGGGCCCCGTTGCTACGGCCTGCAAGGACGATATCCCCAAGCTCTGCGCCGGCAAGGAGCACGGCCAGGGCGAGGTGCGCGCGTGCCTCGAGGCGAACAAGGACAAAGTGTCGGCGGCATGCAAGGCCGCGCTTGATTCGACCGGCCCCGGCAAGGGCATGGGACAGGGCCAGCCGAAATAGTGGGCTCACTCGGTTCGGCTGAGCGCTGAGCACCCATGAGCCGCTCAGCTCTACGTGCTTTCGTGATTGCCCATGTCATCACACCTCTAGGAGATCCCGAGCACGAGGGTATGCTCCCTGCAGCCCTGCAATCCAGCGCGCACGTCAGAAGGAGCAACCGCGATGACACTTTCTTCGGTGACCACGCGACCTAGCCGGAACATACATCTTCACCTCATCGCCGCGCTGTTTTTTGTCTGCTCTTCCGGGCTGACAGCCGCCTATGCGGAACCGACAGAAATCACGGTTCGTGTCGTAAGCAAGGACGCCAAGTTTATCGGAACGAGTGTCGGCGCCATGCGGGTCACTCTGAGAGATGCTCAGACGGGCGAAATCCTTGCCTCCGGGCTGACCAGCGGCGGCACCGGCGACACCAAGCGCACCATGCACAAGGACGCGGGGCGTCGCGCGATCTTGAGCGATCCGTCGACGGCGAAGTTTGTGGCGACACTGGACCTGTCTGAACCACGCCTGATCGAGGTAGAGGCTTTTGGTCCACTGGCACAGCTCCAATCCGCCCATCGTGTCCTGTCGAGCCAATGGGTCGTGCCGGGTCGTAGCATCACCGGCGGCGACGGTTGGGTTCTTGAATTGCCCGGTATGGTGGTCGATGTCCTGGATCCGCCGGCGCATATCAAACTGTCATCATCGGTCACGAAGGTCGATGTGCGTGCCAATGTCATGATGATGTGCGGCTGTCCCATCGAGCCTAAGGGTGAGTGGGATGCGGAAAAGTTCGAGGTGAAGGCGATCATCCGTCGCGACGGAAATCCGCTGCCGCCGGTCAGTCTTGTCTATGCAGGGGCAACGAGTCAGTTTTCCGGCACTGTTCCCGTCGACGCGCCAGGGACTTACGATGTGATCGTTTACGCCTTTGATGCGGGAAACGGTAACACAGGACACGACCGCACAACGTTTATTGTCGAGAAGAAGTAGTAGTTTTCACTATTTCTCCATGAGCAGATTTCAACCACAACCCCGTGGCTCCTGACTTCAACCCAAAGCCAGCCGGAACGTGGCGCGACACGGGAGCGGTGGGATGGCCGCTACGCGGCCTCAGCCTCGGCGATCGTTCCGCCTTCGATTTCGAGAACCGCACCGCGTGCCAATGGTCGCCAGGCCTCCGAGCTCAGCGGCACGCTGGCAATCAGGACGACCCTCAGCGCGTCGCCCGACACCGCCAAGGGGGAGGTTTCGTGCGCAGCGGCATTCGGCGCGCATGACCGCTCAAGCAGCCACAGGCCGGGGGGCTCGATCGCGCCCGACGGCTGCTTGCGGCGGTCGGCATGGACCCAGAGACGCCCGCCGCCGGCATATAGAATGTTGGCCGGTCCCATCGCTCTGAAACGCCTGACGGTGTCCGCGAACCGCGCGTGAATTTCCTCGACGCTTCCACCCGTCGGGGCGATGTCATCGAGAAACGCGCAGAACGCCGCCTCACTGTCGGTCTCCCCGATCGGGCGAAAGCGCGACGCCGTACGCCCGCCGGCCGAAGGAACGATCCCCAGATTGCCGTTGTGCGCAAACGTATGCGTGCGACCCCACAGCTCGCGCACGAACGGCTGCGTATTGGCAAGCGATACCGCCCCCTGCGTCGCGCGCCGGATATGGGCCACGACAAGCTCGCTGTGGATCGGACTCTTCTGCAGGCACTCGACCCACGGGCTACCGGCTGCAGCGTGAGGATCGCGCCAGACTTGCGTGTCGTTGCCCTCGGCAAATGCGATGCCCCAACCATCTGGTTGACCTGCAGGACCGCCATGCGCTGCCAGCCTCGAGAGCGACAGCTTCACGTCGACGGGGGCGGATGCGCTAATGGCGAGCAATTCGCACATGAGGCTCAGGCCGCCCGCGAGGTGTCGTGCTCGCTGTCGAGACGGCCGTCGCGCAAGCTGAAGATGTGGTCGAATCGATCGAAGATCTTCTCATCGTGCGTGACGGCGATGATCGCGGCCTCTTGCTCGACGGCGACCTTGCGCAGCAGATCCATAACGATCCCTGCGCGCTTGGAATCGAGCGCCGCCGTCGGCTCGTCCGCGAGAATGATGCGCGGCCGGTTGGCAAGCGCCCGCGCGATGGCGACGCGTTGCGCCTCCCCGCCCGACAGCTTGGCCGGCATCGCGCTCTTGCGGTGGCCGACCTCGAGATAGTCGAGCAGCTCGACCGCGCGCCGCCGGGCGGGTGCGGCGTCCGCCCCGGCCAGTTGCAGGACCAGAGCGACATTGTCGGTGGCGTCGAGGAATGGGATCAGGTTGTGAAACTGGAAGATGAAGCCGATCTTGTCGAGCCTGAGCTGCCGCAAATTTGACCTGAGCCACCGGCCGTTCTCGATGACCACCTTACCGTCGAGCTCCATCGATCCCGACGACGGGTCGAGAATGCAGCCGATGACGTTCAAGAGCGTGGTCTTGCCCGAGCCCGATGGTCCGAGCAGCGCCACGACTTGGCCTGGATAGACATCGATCGAGACCTCGCGCAGCGCATCGACACGGGTCTCGCCCTCGCCGAAGTGCTTGGAGATGCGGTCGACCCGAACGAGGGGTGTGCTGGACACAGCTGTCGCCATCTCACCCTCCGAGTGCCGTGGCCGGGTCGACACGGAGCGCGGCGCGCACGCCGAGACCGCTCGACACGAGGCAGACAGTGAAAACGATCAACCCGAGCACGATTACGTTATCGGGCTCCAGCACCACACGGCGCGGGAAATAGTCCTTGATCACGACGATGAGTGTCGCGCCGATCGCAAAGCCGATCAGGCCGAGCGCCATCGCCTGCTGCACGATCATGCCGATAATGGTGCGGTCCGGCGCGCCGATCAGCTTCAAGGTGGCGATCTGCCTCAGCTTCTCCATGGTCATCGTGTAGATGATGAGAGCGATGATGACCGCCGAGACGACAAGCAGCAGGGACGTGAAGAGCCCGATCTGGCGCCGTGCGCGATCGACGAGCGAGCGCGTGAGGATCAGCTCCTGAGCCTCTTGCGTAATTGCCGCCAGATGTTTCCATTGCCGCACCGTCTCGGCGACGGCATCTGGCGAGCTATTCGGCTGAAGGCGCGCCACGACGGCATTGACAGTATCGCGGCTCGCTCCGCCGGTCCCGCGCGCAAGCTGGACGCGGGCTGCGGGCGGTGCGAGATCGAATTGTAGCTTCTGCGCGTCGCGCAGCGTGATGTAGACGGCCGGATCGCCTCCGGAATTGACCTGATGCCGGGTCAGTCCGACGACACTGAAAACGTTGCGGCCAAGGCCTATTCGATCGCCGAGGACGAGCCCCGAGCTGCGATCCGCAACCATTTCATAGTGGCTGCGCGCAATAGCGCGGCCCTCACTGATCTCCGGCGGTCCGCCCGGTCGCGTCGGCTCGTAGCCGATGACGTACAGCCTGAGCTTGCCGCCCCGGTGCTCGGTCTCGACCGTCTGATAGGTGATGCTGCCGGCGGAGGCGACGCCCGCGATGCGTGCAATGGCTTCGCGGATGTCGCCGGGAATGCGCGAGGCCTCTGCAAATGGACCGCGCGTATTCGCCTCCACGACCCACAGATCGACGGCCGGCGCCCGGGCGATCGTCAGCGCATCGACGACGAGGCCGCGATAGATGCCGATCATGGCCAGCACCACGCCGAGCAGCAGCCCGAGGCCGATGCAGGTGAGCAGGAAGCGGAACAGGTTGTGGCGAATGTCGCGGTAGGCGAGGTTCATTTCGCTTTCCCCTCGCTGACACTTGCCGCGCGACCGTCGCGGAAGCTGCTTTCCACCCGTGTGACGACACGGACCCCTTCGGGGAGCGCGTCCACGATCTCGAGCCGGGCATCTTCCGTGCGGTGCCGGAACTTGACGAGGCGCTGGCGCAATCGCCCGCCCTCTACGGTCCACACCTTGCCCTCACGGGCGTTGTAGCCCTGCACGGCAGCCTCTGGCACCAACAGCGCCTTGTCGAGCTGAGCGACCGTGATCAAGAATTCCACCTGCTCGCCCAGAAACACACGCGGCGGCGGATTGTCCCCTTTGATGTAGACGCGCCGCTCCTCAGTGACGCGATCGCTTTCCAGACCGACACGCACCACTTGGCCCGTGAAGGCGTCCTGTGGACGGGAGCGCAGGCGGGCATCGACACGCTGGCCTTCCTGGATGTACCCCGCGCGCGCCTCGTCGACATAGGCGAGCCCCCAGTAGCTACCCGCGGCAATCAAAGTGAAGATCGGATCTCCGGCCTTGACCACGGTGCCGAGCTCCTTGTGCCGCTCGATCACGATGGCATCATAGGGCGCAACGAGTGTACGATGCCGCAGCAACGTCTCCTCGAACTGAACCTGTGCCTTGGCATCGGTAAGCTGTGCGCGAGCGCTTGCGATCTCACTCTCGGCAACGACGACATCGGCCTTAGCCACCGCCTCGTCCCGTGCGGCCTCCTCCGCCACCTGCTGCGAGACGATGTCGCGCCCGACCAGGGTTTGCTTGCGCCGGTTGGCCTCCTGTTTCTGAGCGAGCACGGCCCGCGACTTCTCCAGATTGGCCTCCGCCCGCGTGATGTTGACCGTAGCGATCTCGAGTGCGGCGCGGGCCTTGGCGACCTTGGCCTCCTGCTCACCGAGACTCAATCGCGCCAGCACCTGGCCTTTCGTCACGCGGTCGCCGTGGTCGGCATGGAGCTCCGCGAGCGCGGCGCCAACCTCGAACCCAATCCTCGACAGCACACGCGCCTCGACGGTTCCGAGGCCGAAGACGCGGACGGGGACGTTGCGCTCGACCAAGGCCACCTGAACGCTGATGGGGCGATTGCCGTAGATGGCGAAACCCAGCATGACCGCTGCCATAACACCGGCAGCCACCAGCGCGTACCTGACTGCCGGCCGGCGAAGGACTGCCGATGATGGAAGCCAACCTTTTTGCATTTGCGTCATGACCTTGTGCTCGGGTGTCGGCGCAGCGCTGTCGTTCATGATCGATCGGGTGTCACCAAGGACCAGCCCGCATGATCGAAATACTTGGGATATGTCTCGAGAGCCTTTCGCATGACTGCGATACCGCGCTGCGGATCATTTTTCTGCGTAACGAGATCGGCGCCCTCCAAGAAATCCGCGATCATGACGTGGAGCGTCTCGTCGGCCGCGGACGGGAGCTTGCAGTTTGCGGTCAGGTAATCGACCTGCTGCTGGATGCCCCTGGCGAGCACCTGCATCTCAGTCGCGCTGGCTTCCGGCCTGGCGGCACTCACCAATTCACGGATACGCTCCATTCCGACGCGGAGCGGCTGGTCCGTCTCCCACTTCTGGCCGGCATTGAGCTGCAATCCGCCCCCGGCCTCATGGCTATGGCCGTTTCCGTGCAGATGATAGAAGGCTAGCCCACCACCAGCGACCAGCGCGAGTGCAATGATAACAAGTTTCATTCGCATGTTTATCTCAACCTCTTTTCTTGGGCTGTCTCAGTTCTTTATTGGCTGCCGATGCCCGCTCCACACAGCGGGCACCCAGACCGCGAAAATAGATTTCGATCACGCCCGGCGCATTGGCTCTCGCCGCGCGAAGGTTGCCCGCCAGCATCGACTGCATCACTAGGCCTTGGATCATTCCAATGAATAGGATCGCCGCCGCCTGCGTGTCCGTGTCGGCCAGCACCTCTCCCCCGGCTTTGGCTTCTTTCAGCTTGTGTGCGAGCCGCTCCGCGTAACGTCGCATCAACGTGTGCGCGACTTTCTTCGCAGGCGTTGCTTCTGCTCGCTGCAACTCTCCGAACATCATCCTCGGCACACCAGGATGCTCGATCACGAATTCGATGTGGCTCATGAATATCGCCTGCAGAGCAGCAAGCGGTGATGCTGACTGCTCCGCTGCCCGATCAATCCGATCGAGCAGCCGATCGGCGACCCACTCCATCACAGCCTGCCAGATGGCCTCCTTGCTCGGGAAGTGCCGGAACAAGGCACCCTGGGTAACGCTCATCTCACTGGCGATCGCCGCTGTCGTGATCTCGCTTGGGTTCTGCGTGCCCGCAAGGGCGACGACGGCCTCCACAGTTCGCTGACGACGTTCCTCGGCGGGAAGATATTTGGTCTGCATCTCTGACATTGGTCCAAATGATAGTAATTACTTACTATCATGTTGGGGCGTCCGATGTCAATCCAGCCGCTCCCAGGCAGACGCAGACTGTCAGGATAAGTCGCCGAGCTTACCAGTGCCTTCCTCTGTGCCGACCTCGGCATCTCGGTAGCGCCCCGGCCCGATCATGCCGCTTACATTGCCAACTGGCTGAAGGTGCTCAAGTCCGACAAGCGTGCGGTCTTCACGGCCGCCGCCAAGGCTTCGGAAGCTGCCAAGTATCTGGCGGGGTTCGCCACGGCGTAGTCGGCTTGGCGCCCCGCCGCTGCATGCGGGGCGCTGTGCGACCTCGTCCGCTCGTTCCCAGCTTGAACCTGGATTCGCTCGGGCCGATATTGTGTGCATGTGCGGACGGGTTACGCAAAAGAGCGACAAGCGGCTGGCTCTCGGCCTGGTGACGGTCGATCTGGTCGAGGGGCCGTTCGTGCCCCGTTACAACGGCTCGCCTGGACAACGCCTCCTGGTTGTCCGCCAGAATCCCGATACCGGCGAACGCACGCTCGACCCTCTCTTGTGGGGGCTGATCCCACATTGGGTGAAAGAACCGGACGGGGGCCGAAGGCCCATCAATGCAAAGGCCGAAACTGTTGCTTCCCTCCCTTCCTTCCGCGACGCCTATCGGAGACGCCGGTGCCTCTTGCCCGTTGACAACTTCTTCGAGTGGCAGGGCGCGAAGGGCAACAAACAGCCCTATGCGATCGGTTTGAAGAGCGGCGAGCCCTTCGCGCTGGCTGCGATCTGGGAGAACTGGCAAAAGCCCGGCACCGACGAATGGCTGCGGACCTTCGCGGTGATTACTACCGGCGCGAATGAGCTTGTGCGCGGTATTCACGACCGCATGCCCGTGATCATCCCGCCCATTGCGTACGAACGTTGGCTCTCGCCGCATGAGCCGGACCCTCGTGACTTGCTGGTGCCCTTCCCTTCCGAGCCGATGACCCTGTGGCCGGTCTCCAAGCGCGTCAACAAAGTCGAGAACGATGACGCGGCCATCCTCGAGCCAATCGGGACCGGTGCCTCTTCGGCGGCGTGACTACGCTTTCCGCATGAACCCGTGGGAAGTCCCTACGTTACCCTCAGCAGCTCGTCCCACCGCGTGGTGTACCGCCTTGACATCAGGTCCGCGCGCAACCGCCAGGTCTCGCGTGTGCCACACGACGCCGTCTTGACCGTCCCCCTCCCCCATACCTTGTTGAGCCGATCCATGGCTCGCATCAATGCTTGGCTCTGCGGAGAGTCAGGCTCCGACCAGAAATCGCCCTGCACGCATCCAGCCGCTGACAGGTCGTCCAGCAGGACTCCAGCCTTCTTGTACCTGTACCCCTGCTTGAAAATCATTCTGAGCGCGTTCTGTGCGGCCGTGGTCAGAGTGCGGATGTCCGCCGACGCAACAGGCAAGCTCACAGTGGCCCATGGATGATATTGTTTCACGGCTTTGAACGTATTGGTTTCGAGAAATACCGATACGGTTCCAGCGACCAGCTGCTGCCGCCGAAGCTTTTCTGACCCGCGGGCAACGAAGGTCGCCACCGCCTCGGACACAGGAACGAATGCCGTCTGCTCGGCCCCGAAGGACCGAGAGGCGCAGATACTCTTGGACGGTGGGTTCACCAGCTCGAGCTCTTGGCATGGTTCGCCCTTCAATTCTCGCGCGGTGCGCTCGAGAACCACCGAGAACGTCTTACGGATGGTTTCTGCATCGGCTTCGGCCAGTGCGACAGGGCTCTCAATGCCCATCGCTTTCAGTCGGTACGCCAGACGGTCGCCGATTCCCCATATGTCCGTGAGTTGGAGACGGCCGAGGATTTCGAGGCGAGCCTCCTCCGATTTGATTATGAAGACGCCTGCACACGCCCCATTCTTTTTTGCGTGATGGTTTGCCGCTTTGGCCAATGTCTTGGTCTTTGCGATGCCGACACTCACAGGGATACCTGTCCAGGCCAGCACCCGGCTTCGAAGTTGCCGGGCGTGCGCTTCCTCCCTTCCCTCAAATCCGGTTAGGTCGAGGAAGGCTTCGTCGATGGAGTAAACCTCCACGTTCGGCGAAAAATCCCCCAGCACCGTCATCACCCGGCGCGATAGGTCCCCATAGAGCGTGTAGTTGGAAGAGCGCACCCGCACTCCTTGGCGCCTCCACGCGGCTCGGTTCAGGTGCCAAGGATCTCCCATCTTGATGCCGAGGGCCTTGGCCTCATTGCTGCGGGCGATGGCACAGCCGTCATTGTTTGACAGCACGACGACGGGCTTACCCCTGAGGGTCGGATCGAACAAGCGCTCGCAGGACGCATAGAAGTTATTGCAATCAACCAGGGCGATTAGTCCGCTCATGGTTCGAGCATCCGCACACAGCGGCGCACGCAGCCCCATACCTCGAAGGTCATGTCTTCGGAAATGACGAGGTCGGGATATTGAGGGTTTTCCGACGCCAGCCACACGCGGCCATTGCGTTTACGGAAGCGTTTGAGAGCGAAGGCTCCATCGACCAGTGCGAGGACGACACGGCCATCCTTTGCAGAAAGCGAACGGTCCACTACTGCGATATCCCCCGGATGGATTCCCGCGCCGATCATGCTGTCGCCATCGACGCGCACGGCAAATGTCGCGGCCGGATTAGCGATGATGAGTTCGTTGAAATCCAGCGGTTTGTCGAGATAGTCCTCGGCTGGCGATGGAAACCCAGCCGGCACGGACATGGCCACTAAGGGGGCGCGGAGGTCACACAGCACTTCGACCAGCATTCGCTCCATGTCCCGCCCCCTTGATTAGTGTTCACTATTTGTTCTAAACGAGCTCCATGTCAACCCGCCCCCCATGTTTCACGTTCCACACATGTCATCTTTGTCAATCGGCACCCAACTTTGACCCCTCATCGGCGTGCAATGCTGACCCCTCTGCAGCATGAACTTCTTCGCCTCCAAGCTCGGAGCTGCGGAG
>ERZ869909.2265-NODE-2265-length-13171-cov-20.112800_pt1 | contig 13171 bp, 15 predicted proteins | sample MGYA00520892_ERZ869909 | MGnify/ENA primary metagenome ERZ869909 (study PRJEB32215, sample SAMEA104723947) | bioreactor metagenome | biome: bioreactor; feature: anaerobic bioreactor; material: water | place: China | collected 2015-03-12 ... | reverse complement strand
GGCGGAATTGGTAGACGCACTGCTTTCAGGTAGCAGCGCCGCGAGGCGTGGAGGTTCGAGTCCTCTTCTGGGCACCATTACATATCCCATCCACTTGATAGGCAATAAGTAACTGATCTTTCGTAAGATCTGGCACGCCCGACTGGTACACACGGGCGGTACACATGGCCTTCATACGGATGGCGCGGCCGATGCGGCGCGACGACTCTTCGATTCTCCATTTCAGGGAACGTATCCCTCGCGACGTGCTCGACCGAGTGCGGGGGCGTACACTCGACATTCCTCTTGCTGATGGAAGTGTACGTGTTCGCGTGACGCCGAAGGCGGAGGCGATCAAGGTCTCTTTGCGTACCCGCGACCCAAGCGAGGCGAAGACACGGCAAGCCGTCGTCAGCACCTACCTTGCGAACGTCTACCGCGCCCTCCGCGACACCGCCCCCTTGAAACTCACTCAGGCACAATGCGTGGCACTCGCCCACGATTTCTATCGGGCCTGGGCCGACCTGCCTGTCGCCGACCAGCTCGTCAGAGCCGCTCCCGATGGCGAGGACTGGTCAGAGCTGACATTGGACGTCGGGGAGGTGGAGCCGAGCAGCGCCGCGCAGCGTGCCATTGAAGGCCTACAACGGGATTGGCACCGATGGATCGAAAACGGCCGAGCTAAAGATGCCGTCGCGCCGTTCGTTGATCGCGAGTTGATGAGACGGGGACTGCAAGTGGACGAGCCATCTCGGCAAGCCGTCCTCGCTGAATTTGTGCGGTCGCTCTCCGATGCCCTGGTGAAGCAAGAGCGGAATGCGAAGGGCGACTTCTCCCCCGATGCCATCGCCAACAGGTTCCCGTCACCGACTGTGCTCAACATGCCAGCTCCGAGTGAGCAGGGCGCCCCGCCAACGCCGTCTGCGCTGTTCACCCTCTGGCGTGCTCACCCCGACCAGCGACCCGTAACGCCGAGCACTGTCGCGTCATACTCGGCGGTGTTCGACAGGCTCAAAGCATTCCTCGTGAAACGCCACGGATCTGAACCCGCAGCGGCCAACCTCAAGCGCGACGCCTTCCGTGCATTCATCGACATGCGTTCCGAAAAGGACGGGGTGTCGGCAAAGACCATTAACGGCGTTGACCTTGGCGCTATCAACTCGGTGTTCAACTGGGCTGTCGAGCAAGACATCCTCACGTCCGGCAATCCCGCCGCGGGCGTCAAGCGTAAGGTCCGAAAGGGCGAGGCCGCGTCCGCCAGCGGCCGCAAGTCGCTCAATGATGCCGAAGCAAAGGCCATCCTCACCGCCGCGTCGAACTATCCGCCGAGACCAACTCGCGAGCATCCGAAGCTCACGGCGGCCAAGCGTTGGGTGCCATGGCTCCTGGCCTACACTGGTACGCGCGTGGGCGAGGTCGCACAGCTCAGGAAATCCGATGTGGTCAAGTTCGATGGCCATTGGGCAGTTCGGCTCACGCCGGAAGCCGGAACGATCAAGACAAAGGACACATGGCACGTTCCACTCCACCCCCACCTTATCGAACGAGGCTTCCTAGACTTTGTGAAGGGAGCGAGCGACGGTCACCTTTTCCTTACGCCTAAGCTTCCGGGTGATCGACCGGAGGCTCCGTCGCCACAGTTGCGATACAAGGGCCGCCGCGGCAAAGCCGCCGCCGTCGCCGCGGAAAACGAGGCGAAGAAGCGGAGCCTGCGAACACAGGATGAGCGCGGCATCCTAGGGCCACTACGGACGGTGAAGAACAAGCTCGCGGAGTTCGCCCGAGATGCGGGGTCGCTCGCTCTAGTCGGCAATGCTGGAGACCGTCCCAAGCCGAACCATGGGTGGCGGCACAGGTTCAAGGCACAGGGCCGCAGGCTCGGCATAGATGGCACGGTGTTGGATGCTTTCAGTCATCATGCGCCCCGCAGCGTAGCCGATGACTACGGCAACGATGAGCTTTACTCCGCGATGGTCACCGCCCTGGACAAAATCCCGCGCTATGACGTGAAGTGAAGCGGACGGGCTCGCACCGCCCCGCCCGCTCTTTAGTGCCTACACCACAAGCCGCAGCATCGTGCCGCTCCGCGTCGCCTCCGCGACTACCACACTTGCAAGCGCGAGACTTTGCAACGCGCGTCGTACGGTGGGCTTCGATGTGCCGAAGAGCTTCCGAGCACGCCCTTCAGCACTCGCTGTATATGCCAGCGGGTTAACCCCAAGACACTGGTTTGCTTCACTTATTGTAGTGTTTCATGCATCTTGGCACCGTCTGAACATTGGAAAGGCACCTATCACGGAGTAATTGAGCGACGGCAATGCCGCGCAAGTACACATGAGATCCGGGACTACCCGCACCGGTAGCTTCCCCGCCCTACCAACCACGACCTGTGTCGCATACGCGGCCTTGTCGAGTCAGGCCGTTGGTAGCGAAGCCTGAGATCTCGGAGGCACCTGGGCCGCGGATCGTTCTTCATGCGTGAGGGCGAGTTCAACAGTCGGTAGGGTGAACCTTGAGCGCCGCGCGCGACCGGACATAGCGGCGGCAAACAGGACGCGTGAGCTCGCGCGGGTGCCCCACTCGTTACCTCGCCTTAGCTGCGAGCGTGACGCTGTTTATTCTATGTCCGGATATATCAAACATGATCGACGACAACGCTCACGCGGTCGCGGCGGAAGCCGCTCCGCTCTACGACATCTGGCGCCGTGCGCTCCCCAACACAGCAACACACAGCCTCGTCTCCGCTGCCATCGAAGCAACCCGTGATGTGCGCCGACGGCCGAGCAACGGCAAGCCCCCGCGCAATCGCAAACCTGCAGATCAGAAGATGTACGACACGCTGGCTCACGGTGTCGTCTGTGCGCTCGTGCACCGGGCGCTGACACTGCCAGGAGGCTGGACCCGCGTTCCACTCGCTCACCAACGCGCAGGCGGCGCAGCGGCTTCACGTTACAGCTCATCGGGCCTTACGCGGAGCTTGCCGGGCTTCGTGCGGGCGCTTGAAGATCGCGGATGGCTTGAACTTGTTCCGGGATACCTTGGGCGAACGGAGCGTGTGCAGTCCATCATGCGCTCGACACCTGCCCTCGTGCATGAGGTGCAGCACCGAGGGTGCAAGCTCACGGACTTCACAACTGACGCCTCGCAAGAGCTGATTGTGCTCAAGGGCCGCAAGCCTGCTGGGCGTGATGGACGTGGCCGAACGTTTGCTGCGCCGTGGATCGACTACCCCGACACCTCCGAGACCAAACGAATGCGCCTCGACATGGAGGAAGTGAACGCATGGCTCGCATCTGCGCCCCTCGACTACATCGAACGCGGCACGGGTGTGGACGCTATTGGGGACCGAAGGATGCGGCGCGTGTTCAACAACGGATCCTTCGCCGAGGGCGGACGTCTCTTTGGTGGATTCTGGCTACCGATGTCGATGTGTGCGGAGAAGGCAAAACGCCGGGACACACCTTGGCGAGCACACATCCGCATCGAAGGCGAACCCATCGTCGCGGTTGACTTCGTGTCGATGTTCATACGGTTGCTCTACGCAAAGGCCGGTGTGCAGCCCCCATCTGGCGACTTGTTCTCTGGTATCGAGGGTTTAGGGCCGGAGCACCGTGTGGGCGTTAAGAAGGTGATGCACGCACTGCTATTCACCGACCGCGGCCTCAGCAAGCTCCCAAGGGGCACCCGAGTTTACCTGCCTAAGGGGATCCATGTCCGCACACTGTTGAAGAGCATCAATCGGCGTCACAAACCTGTGGCGCATCTGTTCAGCACCGGCATCGGCATGACGCTGTTCCGATTGGAGAGCGACATCATGCTTGAAGTCCTCAAGGGGTGCCGTGCGGAGAACGTATGGGCGCTCCCGGTGCACGATGCCATCCTCGTTGCGGATAGCCGCGCGGAGGACGCCACGCGCATCATGCTTGCGGCGTTCAAGGCGGTGACGGGCTTCGATGCAGAAGTAGGCGAACCGAAACAACCGGGCATCGACACACCGGAGCTAGACACGATGCCTGAGGAGATGGAGGACGGCGAGGAAGACTACTTCCGCGTCGCGGACCTCGTGAAGGATGGGCACCGCGAACTCGCCGGGAAGCTGCTCATAGATTGCGAGGCTGATCTTGCGGCACGCAGGCTACCCGAAGCACCAACAGTGGAAGCCGAATATCGCTGACGCTGGCGGACTCTAGGAGGGCCTTAGGCGGGCGATAGCGCGAGGAGCACTCAGGGACTCACGAAACACAGATGCCGCTGTATGGGCTCCTGTGGCCGATTAAACGGCATGATGCACCTGAGTTCTCCCTCGCAACCTGCTGGAGTCAATGCGAGATTCCTTATGGGCCTCATTATGGGTAACAACAGGGTGTCCCCCCCTGTGTAGCTGAGGGTGGGGAGCATCACGATGCCAGCGTCCCCCTCCAAGGGGACCAACAAGCATTGAGGAGTAGATTAGGGATGGGGAGAGGAGGGTGGAGGAAGCACCACGTGCTACCCCATTAGTCCGCACCGTACTCTCTGCCGCCGCTGCTCATCACGCGCAGTTACCACCCGCCGTCTTCACCGCACGCTAAGGCAAGTGGCGAGGCATTGGGTGTGGAGCAACGGGTGAGAGCGAGCGGAGAGGACAGCCGGGAGTCACCGGGCGCGATGCTGACAACTTGCCCCGTCATCATTCTGGGACCGGACATTGCGCCCGCCTCGGAGGTGTCACGAGCCGAAGGCGTGAGCAGCGCGGGCAAGCGTTGTGTCGTGGCTGAGGGTGAAGGCCGCCCCGCAGCGGCCATCCTCGTCCTCCCCCTTCACCCCTCAACTACGTTAGCCACAAACAGACTGATCGCCATCAGCACGGGATGATGTCCGGCGCGAAGTGACCGGGTTGCAAAAGACTGATGATAGAAGGCACGAGGGCGAAACATCACGCCGGGAGGCGATATTCTTTCCCTATCAGTATATGAGTGTTTTGAACGCGTAAGGCCCCGCCATCGGTCATCCCTGGAGGTGTCGCAAGGCAAGCCGCACGAGGGCGCGGCAGTCGTCTACATCAAGCGCCTCGCACTCAGCATCGGCTGCCAGTTCCAGCGCGGCAAGGGCTCCCGCTTTCGAGACCGGCACCCGCTCCGCTAGCGCCAACTCATGGAGCCGATCAAAGGCCACACGATGGCGTCCTTCTACGTCCTCGTCCGGCCGATAGCTGCTCGGGTCGCGGCCGAATGCCTCCACCGCCGCATCAGCGGCTCTCCACTCACGGACGGCATCAAGGGCAGGGCATTGGGCGTTCGGCATTGCAGTCATCGTGGAATGTCTCCTGTTGCTGCTGGTGTGTCGGCTATCTGCGGGGAGCCTTGTAGTGGATGCCGGGCCCACGGCGTTGGGTTGAAGCATCGAGGGCAACGAACGTGACGCCTTGCTTGCGGTAGAAGTCCACGAGCTTGGCAATCGTCGCCTCCTCGAAATGTCCCTCTTGCTTCACCCCGTACTCGATCTCGCCAGCCGCCTCGATCAATCCGAGCGTTCGCGGAGACATGCGAGCGCCTCCACACACATCGCGGACACCAAGGCGGGTAGCAGCACGGGCCATTCTGAATTGCACCCCGAAGTAAGCCATATGGATATCACTGTTACCTAAGAAGCATGAGGAAAGCAATCGTTGATGCGCTTGACATGGATATCATGGTTACCCATTATGCCAGGCAGTACATTGGAGTCAACGGACGTTGAGACCATTGTTCCGCTTCTCTGGGGATAACCAAATGACCGCCTATGTCGCCTACTATCGCGTTTCCACCGACAGGCAGGGCCGCTCCGGTTTGGGCATTGATGCGCAGCGGGAGGCGGTGAAGCGCTTCGTTGGCGCATCTGACCTCCTCATCGCCAGCTTCACAGAGGTGGAGAGCGGCAAGAGCGACCAACGCCCTCAGCTCATCGCTGCAATGGCCGCGTGCCGTAAGGCCGGTGCCGTGCTCCTCATCGCCAAGCTCGACAGGCTCTCTCGTGACGTGGCGTTCATCGCGGGGCTCATGAAGTCGGACGTGCGCTTCATCGCTTGCGACGTGCCGGACGCGGACGCCTTCCGCTTGCACATTGAGGCGGCCATTGCCGAGGAGGAGCGTCGTCGCATCAGTGGTCGCACCAAGGCCGCGCTCAAGGCAGCTAAGGCGCGAGGCGTGAAGCTCGGTGGCTTCCGGGGCCACGTACCCACTGAGCAGGACCGGGCGCGAGGCAGAGCGATGCAACGTGAGCAAGCACAGCAACGCGCGGCAGTCGTCCTCCCCGTCATCGCGGACCTTGAGAAGTCTGGAGTGACCAGCCCCACAGCGATTGCCCGGGCGCTCACGGACAGGGGCATCACCACCCCGCGCGGCGCCGCTACGTGGCAACCAGTGCAGGTCCGCCGCCTGCTCGCCCTCGCCAATGGTGCCAGTGCTGAGTGTTAGAGGTGCGTGTCTTGCGTGTGACGCCTGGCGCCAATCATCACGCGGCTCGTGCTCGACGGCCACCCATCCGCATCCCCGCGCACCCCATGGGGGGTATCGCAAAAGGCGCTTGCGTAAGGGGACTGTCTCGGACGGCTGAACCAAAATGGCTGCGACCTCAGTCACTCCGAACCGTATCGCCGTACTTCCGAGGCTGTCGGCCTTGCGTGCGCTATCGCCGTGACCAACTCATCCGCGACCACGGGCCTGCGATGACGTTCGATGGCTTTGTGCGCCTCATTGCGGAGTGACGGCAAGTTGATGAGAGACCGCACCGCAAGGGCTGCAACGGCCGTTTGTGGTGGATAGCTGAGGAACTCAATAGCCAGCAGGGCGCAATGCGGCTTTTGTAGAGCGCAAGCGCGTCAGCACGCGGAGTCCCTAGAGATGTTCGATGACCTAATCATCGCGCGACCGCCGCCGCCCAACCGGATGAATGCCTGCTCGGATGAAGTGGAGCATCATTTGCCGGAAGGCGCGGTCATGCTCGCATTCTCGATGCACCTTCTCAACACAGTGCCCCACCTATCGGAAGTCAGCATTCATCCGGATGGTGAGCACGGCAAGCGGTTTGACTTCCGTGTTTGGCTTGAGAGGCGCGGTTTCGCTATGGTACTGCCGATTGGCTCTACTAGCTATGGCGGACGCTACTCCTCCGGCTCGGGAAGAACGGTCACTGTCGTCCCTGCTTCGGGACGCGGCGACGTAGTGGCAGAGACAAATGGCGCCAGCTTTGTTGCCGAATGCAAAGGCGGCATCATTAATACGCGGCATGCTGGCCAGCTTTCGCGTCTCCGGAAGGGGCTCTGCGAGACAGTCGGCCTGTCGCTCGCTTCCCCGTTAGTCGGAGGACGGCGTCAGTTTGCAGTGGTCCCGCGCACAGGCGAAACAGAGCGGCTGGCCAGAAGGCTAGCGCCGCGTGCGCTGCTGGCTGGGATCAAGATCGCGCTAGTCGATGGCAGAGGAAAGGTGTTCGACGTCACGCCGGACGACTAACCGCAGCGGGCGGGGAAAGCACACGCGCACATCGCGACATGGCGTTCTCCGGCGGTAAAATGATGCCTCTATAGGAGTACTGAGATGGCCGCGGAGGACTTCTACAGGTATCTGAGGCGCCGCATCTCCAAATGCGAACCCGTGGACTCCCTGTATGTTATGTGGGCTTACAGCCAATACTTGCAGGTGCACAGCTTCCGCTTTCCCGACAACATTGAGAAGCACACTAACTTTCGAGCTGATAGCCGAGCCGACTATCTCCTTCATGAGTGGGAGCTTGAATCAGTAGCATCTGAGATAGTCCTTCACGCACGCGGAAGCACCAAGTCAATGCGAGATTGGTCAACGTTCGCGCAAATCATAAATCGCGTTCGTTGGCTGGAGAACGAACTTTATAGCGAGTCAGGCGATAGGGACGGGCTAATTGAACTGGCGCGTATCGTGCACCGCCAGTTTCCCTGGCAGCAGTTCCGCCCAAGCAACAGGTTTCTGTATCGCCACTACCGCATCTACAGCACCTCCGAAATTGATAGCATCTGTCACAGAATTATCGGGATGTCCGTTGACGCGCTCTACTGCCAAGCGTTGATAGCATCATCGCAGTTCGCACAGGCGCCGGCATTGGATCTGGACAGCGAAGTGGGGCGGGCGCTGAAGCCGCTCATTGCATTTACCGGGCAGCCCTTCGCAGAGTTTGAAGCGCAGATTAAGTCAGCTCATGCCCTCGATCATTCCTATGCTTACCAAGTTGGGCCTATCCGCCAATTTCCGCTCATCCAGGTCGAGTCTCCTGAGGCGAAACTAGCGCTATGCCCGCTCCCGACCCTTCTGACTTGGCGCATTACCAGCGCCCTCTACTACGATCTAATCAAAGCTGCTCCAGACTTTGGGAATGCTCTCGGAAAGTCGTTCGAGCTATATGTGGGCGCGATTCTGGAGAGAGCCATCAGCTCTCCTAGCTTGCGCTTTGCTGGTGAAGCCGCTTACGGAACTAGGAATAGGCCAAAGGCGACAAGCGATTGGCTGTTGATCGAAGGCGATGCCGCCGCGGTGTTCATTGAATGTAAGACGAAGCGTCCGTCCTTAGCAGCGAAAACGGCGCTCGATGACCTGTCAGCGCTGGAACAAGACATAGGCAAACTAGCTGACGCGGTTGTCCAGCTTTACGAGCGCATCCGTGACTACTCAGACGGTCTCTTTCCCATCCTATCATATGTCCCCGACCGAAAATGCTATCCCCTCGTGGTGACGCTGGAGGAGTGGTATCTAATCAGTCCCCGGGTTCAGAAAATGTTGGACGAAGCTGTTGAGGCCCGGATGAGGACCCGTGGTCTTGACTTGGGCTGGCTGGAGGCGGCGCCGTATTCTGCGGTATCGGTGGATGACTTCGAAAGCGTATCGCAGCTTATAAATAGTCTCGGCCTGATCGTGTGCTTTGAGGGTAAAGTGCGGGATCCGGAACGGCGCCAATGGCCGCTAAGCAATCACCTCCGGGACTTGTTCTCGACAGAGTGGAACAACACGCGGCCTCTCTTCCGCGCCGAGACGGATGAAATGTACAAGAGGTTGGCTGGGCTCGCAGAGAGTGCTGGTTCTAGTGCTCTTTTGGGAGGTGAGGGAAGTCAGCCGCTGTGACGAGTTGGGTGTTTAGTAATGGCGCCTCGCGCGCATCCGGCCGGCTTCTCTCCAGCTTCACAAGGGTAGACAGCGGCACGCTAGATGACGGAGCCATACAGGCTAGAACATTGGAAGATGTCGGGAACCTCCTCCGGTTCGCTGTACACATGCGCACGACCGGGCCGCTCCCGTGGAAGCAGGTCCAGAGTGCAAGATCGGTTTGTGCTTGAGTGGGCGCGGGGCCTTCCGGGAAACCCGGAGACCTACATCGTCTCACTGCTCGGCACGAAGCCTGATGGTAGGAGCGAGTTCTCGTTCTACTCATCGTTCAAGGACGCCGAGGCCTTTGAGGCATGGCTGAATACCAACGTCGCCGGTAGAAGGTTCCACGTCATCAGCCAACCCACAACAGACTGTCAAGAAATTGACCCCGCCGTCCTGACAACAATTGCGGCCGACGTGTTGCGGCTCATATCGCAAGGCGCGACCATCGTAGTCATGGATTCGGGCGGACACACTCGTTCTGGCGCGGTTGCAAACCATCTAGGCGCGACTTCGGCGTCCGGCCGTATGTGACCGCCCGCCCTGCGCCCCGACACTGGTGTGGCCTTATGCGAAACGGGGGATGCCGTCACTGCGGCGAAAATACCTCGTCCAAGTACCGGGCGACATACTGCCACGGAACTCCATTCTCCCGGGAGAGTCCCTTTAGCCCCCAGCCTGCGGAAACACTGAGGGAAGCTGCTACCCCTGTGAGGAGAGACTGAAGCATTGGCAGTCCAGCCATGAACGCAACGGCCGCTGAATTGACCCCGGGCAGGATTTGGAGTTGCGCGTCCACACTGGTCGGCCGCCACCTCCTGATCGCTCCGCCCCTAGTCGCCTTCAGGAAATCTGCGAGAGCCCCGTCAAGCGCGGCCAGCTCAGTCTTGATAGCGAGCGGCCCATCAGGTGCTCCCGCAATTCTCTGGTAGGTGGCCTCAAGGTGGCACCGAAGAGCCAGTAATTCGTCCCGCCGCTTGTCCTTAAACCTCAAGATATCATCGAGCGGCACATCATGATCGGGAACCGGCAATGCGCGGTGCAGTCGGACAAGCACGCCGCGGCATTCCTCAAGCGGATCTTCATCGAGAGTGATGGAGCGGTCTCCGGTCGCCAAGCTCCACGTACCCCGCTCCGCGGCCTCAAGCTCGTGGAATGCGCGCATGAAGTGGCACTGGAACTGCTCTTCGGGCAGGTTCTCTTCGGGCTCAGCGAACAGGCGAATCCTTGTCCCACTCACACGGTGGCGCTCAAGAACACCTATGGACTCTAGGAACTCGCCGTCATCACCGGCGCCGATATTAATGCCTTCGATCAGCGGGAAGTTGAGCTTGTCCCAAAAGAGCAGCCAATAGCGAAGTTCCTGAGCGTCCAACGGAGAGCCTTCGACCGTCAAGCGTCCGCGCGTAGCGATGACAGGTGTCGAAACAACAATGCCCCGTATGTCGTCAGACATGGCCGGCTCCCTCGTTCTGCTGAATCAAGAATCGAATCATCGTGGGAGCACTATCCCCTACTCTTCATCTTGCGCGGTGGTGAGGATGGCGCCATCGATGGTGAATGACAATCCCGTCCCCGATGCTGATCGGCTCGCCGTCCTCGAACACAACGAGGTGGGCAAGCGAGTTCAATATGTGATGGTAGAGTTCGCCTCGGCTCGAATGCTTCCGGTCCATGATTTTGGAAGTGTGTTCGATTCGTTCTGTGGGGAGCCGTCTCGTTGCCTGCGTACCTGAAGGCAGGTGTAGCCCTGCTCATCGCCGAGCAGCACGAGGCAGAGTCAGGCAGCGGGAGCAAGCAGAGAAGCGGCAGCCGCGGTTGTCTTCATCGAACTCAAAGCCCAGGAGGACATCACCGTCCCGCCCGCCCATTGCAGCGCCGCGGTGGTTGCCGAGCCGCCCCGAATCGTTCCGACATTTGCTAACTCACACCGCGGGGAGCAATGGCAGCGTGGTAGAATACCCTGAGCGAAGTATTGTGACCCTTCCTGACGCTTACCTTACGGCCATCGGTCGGGTGTGCGTACAGTGGGGGATGCTTGAACAGACATGCGAAAAGGCACTTCACAAGTTCGGGGGGCTCGATATTGACGACTGGCGCCCACCCGTGTTTACCGCGCACATGACGTGGCCCCAACGCATGAACATTCTTGAAACAATGATCGACGGCCTACAAGAAGCCTACCCACATCTTGCTCGCTATAGGTCTCAAGTTGCCCCCGCTTTGCACAAAGCCCAAGCAGGACGAAACCGGATCATCCATGCTTTCTGGGGTTACGAAGAAGAAACCGGAACTGCTCAAATCTTGTCCCTAACAGCGCGTGGCAAGCTCAAGGCGCGCATCGATCCGGTCACGGTTAGTCAAATTAACTCTGTGGCTGACGACATCGGCCTCGCCACCATGCTTCTATGGAAGCTACTCATCCAAAAGCGTTGATGTTCAGCGCGACATGAAGCGGGGATCTTTGAGAATTGCCTCGCGGATGTCACTGAGCTTTTCCCAACGCTCCGGGTCTATCGGGTTTGCATCGAAGTCTTCTTCCCAATGCGCTTCGGCTGCGGCTATTCCGCCCAATGGCATGCCAGTGACGTCTTCGCGCGCATCGTCGATTAGGCCCATCAACCGCTGGTAAGTCTCTGTATGCTCGCTTGCCGATTATCGGGGCCCTTCGATGTAGTTGCTTCACCCAAAGGTCATAGGTGTTCATAAAGTGCGGAAGCGTAACTCGCCGCCAAGTTGGATTGCCCAACAGCAAAGCCATCTGAAGCATTTCAATGGTGTCAGCGCGAAGTGAACCGAGTTCCTTGTTCACATCCCAGTTCATTCGTCGTCGCGCCCAATACCAACTGACGACTGCCCCGCCGACGCTGATTGATGGCCCCATGAGCTGTAGCCAATTCTTTGCGGCAAACTCGATTGCGGCGCTTACAGCCGTCGCGGCGATGGCAACCCACTCCACCATTCAACGCAGCCTCCAAGACAATTGGTTATGGAGGCTGAACGCTATATGAGTCGGGGTTGCGTAACCCCTTCAGACTTCGCGGCCCATCATTCCCCTCATCATCGGCAAGCGGATTCGCATCATAGAACAAGGCCCAGGGATGGCTGATGACCGATCGCAACCCGAAACAGAGCGTCCCGCTCACCATTGAAGAGCTTGAGCAACAGCTCGCGGATCAGCTCGGCTTCCTGCAACGCTCAGCGGGTGCGTTTGATGAAGGCATTGCCGCGGAAGCCAAACGGCTTGCGACAACACTCCGAGTTCTTCTGCACGATACAAAGCAGTCAAAATCCTTGCTTGGGCAGCTCGGCAGAATGAACGATAAGTTCCTAAGTACCGCGGCGCCCCTGGTGAACGACAGCTTACTCACCCACAGCGGCCTCGTGGCAATCGCGGCGGCGCCACAGCCTCGCTACATCGCCGTGCTAGATGACAGCCCTTTTCAAGAATGGATAGCGTTTGAGGGGTGGTGGAGACAGCCGATCTTCAAGGATAGCGACGGCCGTCTCATCAGCCGGAAAAGCCTCATCCACTTCGTCGCAAACAATGACGGCGGGGCTCACGTTGATCCCGCGCTGCCCGGGAACTATCACGACCTTTCACGACGAAACAGTTTGAACTGGCTCAAGGGCGAGGGACCAAACTTTGAACCGCTCGGCGACCCAGCTCCGACCGCCGTACGGCAAATCGCTCACGAAGTCCTGCGCACCCTCATCCCGAACTACGTCAAGAAACCAACAGTACACGGCACAGTGTTTATGGGAGTGACGGTGGAGGCTGAGCCCGGCCGACCACCGACCACAGGCAACACCATGCGGCGCAACGAGCAATGCTTCTGCGGTAGCGGTCGGCGGTTCAAACACTGTCACGGCAAGGGAAAGTAGAGCCGAACCCTTGCCAAAGCGGGCCCGAAACTGGTACACACACTCAGCAAGGCGTGCGAAAAAGCTATTGAATATCAATAGGGGTGAGGCGAGATCGGCGTCTCCTCTTCTGGGCACCACTAAGCACTTGTTTTAATCAAACACTATGAAATGCATTTGGCGACAGCCTTGAGCGGTCG